>Ga0255753_1000235_pt1 | contig 71969 bp, 59 predicted proteins | sample 041ome_10_FD_179953 | JGI IMG/M metagenome (GOLD analysis project Ga0255753, IMG submission 179953) | Coastal salt marsh microbial communities from the Groves Creek Marsh, Skidaway Island, Georgia - 041412US metaG (version 2) | ecosystem: Environmental > Aquatic > Marine > Intertidal zone > Salt...
TTTTATTCAGATGTTGTTTTGTGTGGTGGCCTCTATGGCTTATCTAACCACTGTTTTAGGACAATCTCCAAGAGACACAACCTTTCGGGTTTTCTTTTTTGCTCTTATTCTACAAATCGTTTTACTGGCTTATAATTTGTTTTTTTAATCCTTGAATCCTTTTTTTTATTCGTCTTACAAGATGTATCTTTGCGGCTTGAAAGATGCCGTTTTTGATGAAAGATCGCCTTAAAAAAATCCTATTTTCAACCCGTTTAACTGCAGTTCTATTTTTGTTGTACCCAACAGCTATGGCTTTCGGAACTTTTATTGAAAGTTGGTACAGTACTGATACTGCAAAGATTTGGATTTACAATGCTTGGTGGTTTGAATTGATTATGGTTTTGATGGCCTTAAACTTTTTCGGAAACATCTTTAAATATCGTTTGTTGAGAAAAGAAAAATGGGCTGTTTTAGCACTCCATTTGTCATTCCTTCTTATTTTATTGGGAGCATTTGTAACCCGTTATTTTGGTTATGAAGGGGTTATGCCTATTCGAGAAGGGGCAACAGAAAATCAGTTTCTATCAGAAAAAACTTACCTCACTGTTTTGGTAGATGGTGATATGAATGGGGAAGCCAGAAGAAAAAAATTGGAAGGAGATTTATTGCTTTCAGAACACGTTGACAATTCCTTTGGATGGGAAAACGACTTTAACGGAAAAGAGTTCTCTATTCAATATGTGGATTTTATGGAAAACGCTACCGATGGGTTGGTGTTAGATGAAACAGGAGATCGCTATCTTAAAATTGTAGAAGCAGGTGATGGAAATCGTCATGATCATTTTCTCAAAGAAGGTGAAATTGTAAATATTCACAACATTCTTTTTTCACTAAACAAATATCAAGAGGGTGCCATAAATATAAAATTAGAGAACGGTCTCTATACCATTAAATCGCCTTTCTCAGGTCAATTTATGAGAATGGCCGACCAATTTCAAGGGAGCTTGCCTGCAGAAGAAGAAGTGCCCCTCCAGTTACGTTCCTTATATACTTTACCGAATTTTCAATTTGTAATTCCTGAGCCTGCATTAAGAGGTAAATTTGATATTGTTAAAGCAGATAACCAAGGTGAAGGAGTTCAAAATGCTTTGAGATTAGAAATCAGTTCTGGAGGTGAACAAGAGGTTATTACTCTTTTAGGAGGAAAAGGAGTTGCCAATGATTTTAAATCAGTTCAGTTGGGTGGATTAGAGTTTAAATTAAAATTCGGTTCACTTCCTGTAGAACTTCCATTTGCTATTCGTTTAAATGACTTTATCGCAGAAAAGTATCCTGGTACAGAGAAAAGTTATGCTTCATTCATGAGTAGAATCACTGTAGAAGATGAAGAAATTTTTGATTACGACATCTATATGAATCATGTTTTGGATCACAAAGGCTATCGTTTTTTTCAAGCTTCTTTTAATCCAGATGAAAAAGGAACCATACTCTCTGTAAATCATGATTGGTGGGGGACTTGGCTGACTTATGTTGGCTATATACTTTTATACCTCAGTATGATTGGAATCTTCTTTATTGGAAAAACCCGATTTAAAGATCTTTCGAAAAAACTTAATAAAATCAACATAAAAAAGCAATCAATTTCAGTATTGCTACTGCTATTTACATTTGGGATAAACCCTTTAAAAGCACAAAATCATGCCCATAATCAAACGGCACCTTTGGATTTTGATTCTATTATTCAGGCAGATGCTTTTTCATTAAATCATGCTGAAAAATTTGGTGCGTTAATTATTCAGGATGCTGGAGGAAGGATGAAGCCTGCGAATACATTTTCATCTGAATTGCTTCGTAAGGTTAGTAAATCCGACACGTATAAAGGTCTCAATTCAGATCAGGTATTATTGTCTATCATGAACAATCCTGCTGTTTGGTATAATGTGCCTATGGTCTATCTCAAAAGAGGGAATGACAGTTTAAGACGACTAACCGGAACTGGACCCAAAGCAAAATATGCTGCATTGCTATCCTTTTTTGATGCAGAAGGAAATTATAAAATTGCTCCCCAATTGGAAGAGGCCTATCTGGCTTCCGTTCCTAATCAGTTTCAGAAAGACTTTATAGAAGTGGATAAGCGAGTAAATTTATTGTACTCCGCTCTGGAAGGAAAAATCATGCGAATATTTCCTATTCCAGATGACCCGAACAACAAATGGGTATCCTACCCAGAACTGAGTGAGGCCAATTTTAAGGGGAAAGATTCACTTTACGTGAGAAATATTTTGCCCTTATATTTTCAGTCTTTGCGTCTTGCTCAGCAAGACAAGGATTACGCTCAAGCAGAAAATCTATTAGAAAGTATTCATGGATTTCAAAAAAAGTTTGGCAATCAAGTCTTGCCTTCTGAAGATAAAGTGAAAGCTGAGATGCTTTATAATAAGTATGATATTTTTAAAAAATTATTCAGCTGGTATCTCTATGCAGGCACCCTATTTTTTCTTCTACTAATTATTCAGATTTTCAAATCCAATAAGCTGATTTCATATTGTGTGAGTGGTTTTAAAGTATTGATGCTTCTATTATTCCTTCTGCATACAGGTGGTTTAGCTGCTAGATGGTTTATCTCAGGGCATGCACCTTGGAGTGATGCATACGAGTCTATGATTTATGTGGCTTGGGCTACCCAGTTTTTTGGATTGGTGTTTGGAAGAAAGTCTACCCTCACGATGGCTTCTACTGCTTTTGTAGCAGGTATGATTTTAATGATCGCTCATTGGAATTGGATGGATCCAGCGATCGCAAACTTACAACCTGTGCTTGATAGTTATTGGTTGATGATTCATGTTGCGGTAATTGTAGGGAGCTATGGTCCTTTTGCATTAGGGATGATCATAGGCGCGGTTTCGCTTTTACTGATGATCATTTCTTCCTCTAAAAATAAAGATAAAATTAAGCTTCAAATTAAAGAACTGACTATCATCAACGAACTTGCGCTTACAGTAGGTTTGATTATGCTTACCATTGGAAACTTTTTAGGAGGGATGTGGGCCAATGAAAGTTGGGGTCGATATTGGGGCTGGGATCCTAAAGAAACTTGGGCATTAATTAGTATTATGATTTATGCTTTTGTAATCCATATGCGACTGATCCCGGGACTCCGTGGGCCATGGATATTTAATTTGATGAGTGTAATTGCTTTTGCTAGTATATTGATGACATATTTTGGCGTAAATTTCTATCTCGTTGGATTGCATTCTTATGCTAGTGGGGACAAAATTATTACTCCAAATTTTGTTTACTATGCTGTAATCGTGGTCTTTATTCTTGGACTCCTTTCTTATTATAGGTCTAAGAAATTAGAAGCTTAAATAAGCCAGCTTGGTATAATGATTGTAGAACAACTTAATTTTATTGTTATGAAACGCAACACTCTGTTCAGTTTTTTCTTAGTTCTGTTCTTGATTTTTTCTTGTGAAAAAGACAATGAAATTATTTCAGATCCCCAGTATTCTATTTGGGAAGAAAATAAATTTGAGGATTATGATTTTACCTTGCAAATCAGCTGTTTTTGTATAATAGAATACACTATGCCTAAACGTATTGAAGTTAGAGATAATAAAGTTGTTTCGGTAGAAGGGACTCCTTTTGAGGACCTGAATGATATTTCCTACAGGACTATTGATGGTTTTTTTGAATACATTGAGGAAAAGCGAAAATTAAATCCAATAATTGAAGAAATTGAATACGATTCTATCTATGGATTCCCAACTTACATTTATTTTGACATTAGTGAAATGATTGCTGATGAAGAAATAGGGTACACATTAACAGACTTTGTGCCCTACTAAATTTAACCTAAATATTTATGAAAATCCTTACACAAAAAAAAATTAAAACCCGATGGTTGGTATTTTCAATCAGTGGTATGTTGCTCTTAGGCCTTGGATTGTCACTGCTAGGAGAAGCAATAATTTACAAATCTCAAAATAACTTTGATTGGTTTTATTGGGGCACAGGTGCAATGGCAACTTTTAATGCAGGTATCGGCCTAATAGGTGAGGCTATAGTTATGAAAGTAAAGCTCGATAGCCGTTGAAAACTTGGCTTAGCTGAATGCACTTACAAATTCATCTTCGTCACTTCCGTTTTGAATTTCGGTAAAAGACTTTTCGATTATTGCTTCGATTTCATTAGAAGGAAATCCAAGTCCTACGATCAATCGTTTCATTAATTTTTTTTCGGCATCATCAGCTATATTATCTGCAAATACCATTCTAGAAAGATCGTATAATCGTTCTAAACGTTTTTGTTGAGTTGCTGGAGGATTAATTGGATAGTCATCAAGATTGGCTTTTATCTTAGCGACTTCATCTTCATCGATTTCTAAATTAATTGCAGTACGATTTATAAAGGCTTCTTCTTCTTCAGAGATAATTCCGTCGGAAAGTGCTATTCTTAAAATGGCAGCAAAATGGTCTCTATTTCTTTCTCTAAATGCTGGAGAGTATAGATTTGAAAAGTTCATACAATATAATTTTTGCCAAATATAAAAAATGGAAACGGCAAAGGGTTTTATTTTTGGTTGTAATTTTGATTAAATTAATTTTTAAATGAAACCGATTAAAGTTTTAAAGAATCGTTCAGACATTGGAGCCGGGACTCGCGGTTCTGACATGGGGATTGATGCCCTTGAAATTGCAGCTATAAATTCTGAAAGTGATTTTTTTAATCGGCATCCTTATATTGACATTCCTACGCATAATGAAACTGTCTATAATAAAGTTCAAAATAGTACAGCAAAGCGTTTAAATTTTGTAACAGCACAGTGTGAACGAGTGAAATCAGCAACATCTCAGACGTTACTTGACGATTTTTTCCCTTTGATACTCTCTGGAGACCATTCCTCTGCGCTTGGCTCTCTTTCAGGGATTAAGAGTGCTTTTCCTTCAAAAACTATAGGTGCTGTTTGGATAGATGCCCATGCAGACTTGCATTCCCCTTTTAGCACCCCTTCTGGAAATGTTCATGGAATGCCTTTGGCAGCTGCTTTAGGGAATGATAACTTAGAGTATAAAAAAAATACTGTCAGTGATAAAACACTCTCTGATTGGGAGCAACTTAAGAACATGGGAACTGTTTTTCCGATTCTAAAACCAGAGCATTTAGTCTATTTTGGTGTTCGCGATATCGAAGAAGAAGAAGCGTCCATAATGGATGCACACCAAATTAAAAATTATCCTGTTTATGAAGTCAGACAGCGCGGTTTATCTGTTTGTGTAGAAGAAACAATTAAAAAGTTAGCTGATGTTGACCTAATTTATATCACATTTGATGTTGATGCATTGGATTGCGATTTAATTTCAAGAGGAACAGGAACACCCGTTTCTAAAGGTTTTGATCCCAACGAAGTAATAGAACTCATTAAAGGCGTTTTGAGGTCTGGAAAAGTTGTTGCATTAGAAGTTTGTGAAATCAATCCCCTTTTGGATGAAAAAGGAAACTTCATGGCCGAAACAGCGTTTGAAATTATTCAATCTCTTTTTGATTCTAACTAAATACCCAAGCACTGACCAAAATTGATTCGAGACCTGAGTGGATTAATCTCTAAATACTGGGGTAAATAAATTCACTAAACCTAAGATAAATTTTCACTTAGCTAGATTCCTGCTTTCTGGTATTTTTTATCAGCATAAGTTCGGTCTTTTAAAAGGCACAGCTTAAAGTGGAAAAAGGGTTTATTTGGTTTATACTACTTTGGTGTACTAGAAGCTAAACTGAGTTTATAAAGGTATTCGAAATGATTTTTTTGGAGTTTGTTACCACTTTTCATTTTCTTTTTAGCGAGACTATTAAGTTCTTTTATTTGAGCACTTACTGTAGTTTTAATTCTCGGATTTAGTTTTTCATCTTCGTATAGTGTAATTAAGTGATTCACAAGATGAATTTGTAAAGCCATAAAGGAATCGTCAAGTAAAATCGTTTCAGCAAATAAGGAAGAATGAAGAGAGTGTATCAGCTCATCTGGGGATAATCCTTCCCCAGTTAATGTCGTATTTGTAGAAAGCATTCGATTTAGTTTTTTACTACTTAGAATTCCACTGAGAGCTGACTTTTGAAGATTTTGAATCATTTCTAAACTACCATTTTCTTTTATTTTGGATATTATGGATGGATCTAATAGCCAGGCTTGTGTTTTCCACAAGTGTTCGTCCAAAAAGGATAACGCATCGAATTGTTTGACTTTATTTAAGTTTTTATAAGGTGTATTTTCTTGTCCTTTGTTAATTAGTGTTTCATTTACACCGCCTAGATTGCGGATTACATGATAGATATAGCGTCTATAGACACTGACAAGTTCTCCATAAAGCTCTTCCATATCAGCATAGGATTGCCCATTTGATGTTGTCCATTCCTCAAGGTTTTTAGCTACAATCTTTAAGTTTTTTAGCGCATAAGTACTCGCCTTGATTGGATCATCCCCAATATTTTCAGTTTGTGAATCAGGATCAAAACCATTATAGCCAAACATATAGATAGGATTCATGCTTTTTTCGTCAACCATTTTTTTCAAGAAAACTTTTTCAGTTTCCGAAGTTTCCTCAGGAAAATAACGATACCCCCATTCAATGGCATAATCGTCGTAGGGACCTAGTTGACGGACAAAACGGATGTTTTTATCACCGGGTTGGGCAATATAATTGTAGCGTGCATAGTCCATGATGGTTGTAGCAATTCCCATTTTTTGAGTAAAGCTACCTGAGCGAAGGGAGTCTACGGGGTAGGCTGAACTGGCTTTCATATTGTGAGGTAGTCCTAGGGCATGACCGATCTCGTGTGATATAACGCGGCGCATCATTTCACCAATTTCTTCTTCTGGTGTATTTAGCGTTCTGGCTTTTGGATTTGCTGCTCCGGTTTCTAACAAATATCTATTTCTGTATGAGCGAAGGTGATTGTGGTACCAAATGATATCACTTTCAATAATTTCTCCAGTTCTGGGATCGGAAACACTGGGTCCCGTTGCATTTCGTGTAGTAGAAGCTACATATCGGACAGTAGAGTATCGGCTGTCTTCGGGACTAAAATCAGGATCTTCCTCTAAAGTAGGAGGGTCTTTTGCGATGATTGCATTTTTAAACCCTGCTTTTTCAAAGGCGGTTTTCCAGTCTTCAATACCTTTTTTAAAATATGGACGCCACTTTATGGGAGTTGCTGGATCTAAATAATAGACGATAGGTTTAACTGGCTCTACTAATTCCCCATTTTTGTATGCTTCAATATCGGAGGGTATCAAACGCCAACGTCTAATCAGCCGAACTTCATCTGATTTTAAAGCTTCAGAACTGTAATTATATTGTTTGAGCGTAAACCAACCCACTCGTGGGTCTTCATAACGCACTTGCATAGGATCTTCAGGGAGTGAGATTATCGAATGATTCATTTGAAAACTCAAGGTACCAGCTTGATTTCCTCTTGGGGGACTTGTAGCGGCATAGGTGAGCGTATGCCTAATCTCTGTATTCTTAGGAAAGCTTTTTACAACATCAATAAAGCTTCGCTTTTTATCTACACTGCTGAGTCCGTATTTTTTTTTAATACTTTTTTGAATCACATTAAAGCCAGGTGCATCAGAATTAAAATAATCACTCACTTCAATGAGAAAGCGATCAGTTTCTTCATTTTGAATTTCAAAAGCACCCAGTATAGGCGGGAAATTATTCTGTTCCACACTAAGACTAATAGGATCTTCAGTTTCAGCTGTATTTACAAAAGAATGCTGGGTGAGTAATAGTCTATTTCCTCGCTTAGAAAAACGGATTAAAATCTGACTTGATTTTGAGCCAGCATTGGTATAGGCATTAAAATTAGATGGGAGTTGGGCATAGCGCGTAACCATAAGCAGGTCTTTTCCTAACAAACTTTCTTCTAGCTCTAAGTATAGTTTGTCTCCTTTGAGGTGAGTTGTCAGAAGGCCTTTATCTGTTTTGTAATCAGAGACTATGGAGTCTATAGACTTTTTATCTTGAGCATGAAGAAGGATTGAAATTGTAAAGAAAGCAAGGACTAGCCGATAGGAAACGATTTTGTTCATATTGTTTTTTTACAATATCGTAAAAATTCTTTTTAAGCAGAAGTAATCATCACTATGAACATTCTAAAAAGTAACGTTCTTTGGATTTTGAAACTCCTCCTAGGCGATCGTAAAACTTCATTGCCCGAGTGTTGAAATTTGGAGTTTGCCATTGAATCTGAGTAATACCTAATCGTTGGCTTTCTTCTTCAATACGATTTATTAACTGTCGTCCAATTCCAAAACCTCTGAATTCCTCCAATAAATAAAGACAGTCCATATACATATAGAAATCCGCATCCCAAGTAGAAAACTGTTTCATGAAACTTGCATAGCCTATCATTTTCCCATCTTTTAGAGCGACTAAACAATGTAAGGCAGGATTCTCTTCAAATAAATAACGTCTTAATTTAGCTGCTTTTCCTTTCGCATCAAAGGGAGCTTTTTCATAAGCTGCATGCAGGGAACATAGGGGAATTAGATTTTCTATTTCTCCCGGTTTAATATTTCGGATTACGACATCGTTCATTGTCTTCAATTATATAGATTTTAATTAAAAGTAGTACAAAGTTTCGATCTATAAAGGGACTGTTCAGCGTCTTAACTGCTTTTCGTAGAGTGAAATCCAGTCAGTAGGTGTCATTTTAGTACAAAGTTCTCCGATTAGGGCGAAAGGGATGTCATCTGGATTTTTAAATCGAATACAACTTTTTCCCATGTCTAATTTTTTTTTGCTGTGCTTTGGATAAGCAGTTACAAACCATTCTAATAATTCAGGAAGAGCATAGATTCCCATATGATAGAGTGAGACATAATTTTTTTGTGATGCAATATTGATGAAAGGCAAAGGAAGCTTTGGGTCACAATGATAACCCTCTGGATAGCTACTGTGCGGTATCACATAGCCAATCATACCATAATTTATTGTTTCTTCAAATCCTTTGGGAATATTTTGGAGAATAATCTGACGTAGTTTTTGGATACAGTTTTTCCGTTCTGCTGGAAGCAGTGCGATATATTCGTCAGGGGTTCTAACATTTTTTTTCATTTTTTGAGGGACTCGTAATTTACTAAAGCAATTAATTCAGCCAGCCTTTTTTGACACCTCGGTTAGTATAGAGTAATAATAACAAACTAAAAACAACAACCAAAACAGGCATTGTTATCGCTTCAATGATACCGTAAACAGCTATAGAGTCCGTATAAAATACATTGTGAATCATTTGTATTAAAACAGTAATAAACGAAATGCTGGCAGCGATTCTGGCCCATTTCTTTTTCATCAGAAGACCTAAAGCACTAGTAAAACCATAAAATACAGCTGCTCCAAAAACTATGGTGGTCCATAAAGGGTATTGTGTATAAAGTGCACGTTCGTTTTCTGGTAGTGCAGCCAGGCTGGCATCAGAAATGAAGGTATGAGTAAAAAAAGAAAGTACACCTACAAGATTCCATAAAAGAAAGAATAGTGCAACGATCCAAAAGCTAAAATGTGTAGAAGAATATTTGGGGCTCATATTCAAAAATTAGATAGATTAATTCACTAATTTAATAAAATATACCGAATTCAAATTCTAACTAATTTTTGAAGAATTGTATTTGCTAGATGTTTTAATTAGGTGGGCATTATGAAAGTTAAAATGATTTTAGCAGTCCACCATCTATTGGGATATTTGTTCCAGTAATATAACTGGCTTGTTCCGAAGCTAAAAAGCAAACTAAATTAGCGTATTCTTCTGGACGTCCGATACGTTTCATGGGAACTGTGGCTTCCATAGCTTCACGAACCTTGGAAGTAAGGAGATTCATTTTTTTGGCTTTTTCTGCGTTAAGTTGGGCAATGCGTTCGGTGTCAAAATAGCCAGTGAGGGTATTGTTTATTGTAATATTATCAGCAGCAATGTCCAAAGACAAGCTCTTTGCCCAGGTAACTAAAGCAGCTCGTAAACTATTGGATAGTGCCAAATAATTTAAAGGTTCCCGAACTGAGATGGAGGCAACGTTGATGATTCGTCCCCACCGTTGTTTTTGCATATGTGGTAATGCCAAGCTTGTAGTTTGTACTGCACATTTAAAAAGCAAATCAAACGCTGCTTGATAATCAGATATAGTTTGCTCTAGGGCACCCCCTGCTTTTGGACCTTGAGTATTATTCACTAAAATATCTACCGAATTAACTTTAAAATAGGCCTTTATTTGGGCACTAAAAGCGTCGAATTCTGTAAAATCAACAACTAAATATTCATGTTTTTGGTGTTTAGAAGTATCTAGCTGATCAATCACTTCTTGGAGTAATGATTCATTGCGAGCCATAAGAGTCACATTCGCACCAGATAGCGCTAAACGTTCAGCAATAGCGCGACCGATTCCTTTGCTGCTTCCCCCTACAAGGGCGTTTTTTCCTTTTAAATTGATTTCCATTGTTATTTGTATTCTTCTCTAACTGGGCTAAAAACGTCCATTAGTTTACAAGGAGTCAAAGCTTTACCTCCATGCAGATGATTAGAAGGAATAAGTACAATATCTCCTTCTGTAAATACTTTTGTTTTACCATTTAAGGTAAATTCAAATTTTCCTGAAACAACTTGCATCATTTGTTCATGGTGATGTTTATGTTCCGGTACTTCAGCTCCTTCCTCTACTGTCCAAAAGGCCCAAGTTATTTGTTGGCCGTGAATCATTTGACCGTGATATCCCGGCATCAGTTCTTTACTTGGTATATTTTTAAGGTTCATTTTGTATGTTTTTGGATTTTTATTTAATCTATCAGATGAGTATGTTTCTTATTGAGACCAAGTAGTGGGTTTTCTATCCCATCTGTGAGTTCTCAATTGCGCATAAAGTTTACTATCAAGAGGTATTCCATCACTAGTACTGGTATTTGCTAATACATTACGTTGTTTGCGCATTCCCGGAATGATCGTACCTATAGTTTTATTTTCTAAAATAAACTTGAGTGCCATACGAGCCATATCAGAATCAGCAGGAATTAAAGGTCGAAGTAAGTCGGCTCTGTCTGCACTTGCATTTAGGTTTTCTGGCACAAAATAGGTTCCCCTCCAGTCGCCTTCAGGAAAAGTGGTTTCACGAGTGATATTTCCAGTGAGTGTCCCTTCATCAAAAGGAACTCGTGCAATGACTGCAATGTCATTGCTTTCACAAAAAGGGAAAAGATGATCCTCTGGAGCTTGATCAAATATATTGTAGATGACTTGAATTGCGTCTATTACTCCAGTTTCAAGGGCTTTAATTCCATTTTCTGGTTCCCATCGGTTCATGCTAATTCCCATTGCGGCAATTTTACCTTCCTTTTTTAAATTTTCTACTGTACGTTGCCATTCTTCGTTAGTTGCCCAACCATCGTCCCAGGTGTGAAATTGCATGAGATCAATTTGTTCTTGATCTAAATTCCTCAATGTTTTTTCAGTGTAATCTCGAATATGCTCTTCAGGATATGATTCAGCAAAAGTGTAATGGGGTTTTGCTGGCCATTTAAAATTTTTTGGAGGAATTTTACTTGCTGTATAGAGTTTTTTATTTGGACAGTTTTTTAACAATTTACCCAAAAGGCGTTCACTATGTCCTTCTCCATATCCCCAGGCAGTATCAAAAAAATTGACTCCTTTTTCTACCGCTAGACTTAAGGATTCCATAGATTGGATATCGTCAGATTCTTTCCATCCACCCATGCCCCACATACCGTAGCCTATTTCACTAAGTTGCCAATTTGTTCTTCCAAATCTTCTGTATTTCATGTTATTTTATTTTTTAAGGATCATTTTTGACCAGTTTTCAGTAGCATTTTCATACTGTTTCAGTAGATATAAAAAGGTATTTTCTAGGGATTCTGTAGCACATCGGTTTACCAGCTCTTGCTCTACACCAGCACCTTCAGGAAATTCTGCTAAAATTGTTATAACTCCTAGATCCGATGTAATATCGGAAACCTCCCCCTGAGTGGGGTTGGCCGTAATTTCAGAAAAACTATCTGAGCCACCACACTCAAGTCCTATGGTCAGTTTGGAAAGTGTTTCGAATGTTCTTTGAATCTCTTTAAAAGAACTTTTAATGATTTTAGATAAAAATGAATCTACGGTGCCTTCCGTTTGCTGATCATATATTAAAACGGGTTTTTCATTTCCTTTTTGTAAATCTGTAAGGGCTTCTTTGAATATTGAAATTTCAGAATGCTGACACCCTAAACTTAAAACAGTAGCTCCTGCTATATCGGGATCGTTTTGATGAAATTTAATACTTGCAAATTTATGTTTCAACGGGATATTATCAACTAATCTGAAAGTGGATGAATCAAATTCAACGGTATGCCCCTCTGAAAGATTATCCAAAGCAACCCCCACATTGTCTTTGGGATGAATTTTTGATATTGGAATTCTAGAATTCATTGGATTTTTATCAGATTGATCAAATTAATTGCTTTACAGCGCAAGCTTTTTTGGAATCCCAGCCTCTAAGTTTATTGGAATACTTTTTCCGTTGTAAATAAGATCAATTTTAGAATTGTTTTTAGATATTAATCTAACATATTTCAATTTATTGGTTTCCCATTCAAGATCTACGTTAATATTTCCTCGTGCCTTTAGACCTTTTACTTTTCCATTTTTCCAATTGGGGGGTAGGGCAGGGAGCAAACGGATAATTCCTGGTTCGTGTGATTGGATCAAAATTTCAGCGACTCCAGCAGTATAACCAAAATTCCCATCGATTTGAAAAGGGGGGTGTGCATCAAAAAGATTTAAAAAGATTGACTTTTCTAAAAGAAGTTGAATATGTTCTTGTGCCATATTTCCATCCATTAAGCGTGCAGCACAATTGATAAGCCAGGCACGACTCCATCCAGTCCCTGCACCACCATTTTCTAGCCTGAAATCCAAAGTTTTTCGGACAGCTTCAAAAAGTTCAGGAGTTTCAGATAGACTCACCTGATCCCCTGGATGAAATCCATAAAGATGTGACATGTGTCGGTGTCCAGGCTCTAGCTCCTCATATTCCCGATCCCATTCTAATATTCTCCCATCTGTTCCTAATTGAAATCCCGGGCGGAGTTGATCGAGTTGATTTTTAATTCTTTTTGTCCATTCGTTTTCTATTTCTAAAATAGAGGTTGCCTTCAGGTAATTTGAAAAAACTTCTGTCACAACCTGCTGATCCATTGCACTACCTAGACAACTGGCTACAGGATTTCCTTGACTATCTAAATATCTATTTTCAGGTGATGTGGAGGGAGCTGCAATAAGACTTCCATCTCGTATATCTTCAATTAACCAATCGCTATAAAATTGCGCAACCGCCTCTATGGCTGGAAATCCTCTTTGTTCTAAGAATTCAAGATCTTGTGTGAACAGATAGTGCTGCCAATAATGTTGAACCATCCACCCTCCTGCACCAAATGAAGCTCCCCAATATGCTGTTGGAGCTCTAAGCCATGTAGGTCCCCACAAGTCAGTTGCATGAGGTAAAAATGAACCTCGTGTTCCGAAATTTATTTCGGCTGTTTTTTTTCCACTCTCAATAAGACGATCTACGAAATCAAACAAAGGAGTATTGAGTTCATCCAGTTGAGTTAGGTTTGCTAACCAATAATTCATTTGTAAATTGATGTTGAGATGGTAATCTGCATTCCATGGAGCATTGATATGAGGATTCCATAAGCCTTGAAGATTTGCAGGTAAAGTTCCTTCCCTTGAAGACGCGATGAGTAGATAACGTCCAAAATGAAATAAAGTCTCTTGAAGCTCTACATCCATTACTCCTTGTTTTACAGCCTTGAGGCGTTCATCAGTTGGAATTTTTTGTAATGCATTATCTGTAATCAAATCAAGCTGAAGTCTATTGAACAAAGATTGATGATCTTCAATATGAATTCTTCTGATTTCATTTAAAGAAAGTGCATTTAAATCAGTAAGATTTTTATCATTTTGTGAATAGTAATCCTCATGGTAGTAAGAAGAATTGGAAATAACTTTTAGCTCTAATTCATGTACACCATTGAGTTCTAAAAAATCATCTTTTGCGACAATAATTCCATCAGAATTTTTTGGTTGAACTAAAGTCTGAAATTTGACTCCTTTAAGTATTGGTGCTGGCTTGGAATCAAAGGATCCTTTGCGTTGGGTTACTTCACCTTCCATGATCAGATTCCCATCTTTAGTAATAGTATTAGCAGTTTTGATTCCTTCATCATCCGGACGTTTTAGGGAAATTGTACCATTTAATCCTTCGGGGTGCTCACTTTTTATAGTTATGATGATTGCTTGGTGAGGGTTAGAAGCATAAGCACTTTGAAAAACATTATACCCTTCAGTTTGGTATTGAATATCGATAATTGCATTGGTCAAATTGAGACTTCTTTTATAATTTGAAATTTCTGTATGATCAAGATTTATAAATAGATCCCCTAAAGTTTGATGAGATCGTACAACAGTTTTTCTAGAAAACTTTTGAACTAAAAGGGAGTCAACTGCTTGAATATCTCCGTCAATCAGCAGCTTACGAATTTCTTTTAAATCTGCTGGACGACCATCTGGATGCTCCCAATTTAAATCTTTTGGCCAAAGGGAATCATCGTTTAGTTGAATTCGTTCGGAGATTGGGTCTCCAAAAACCATTGCTCCAAGGCGTCCATTTCCGATAGGCAAGGCCTCTTCCCACTGCTTAGCAGCCTGTTCGTACCACAATATTTGATCATTACTAATTTGATTTTTCTCATCGGATTGACATCCGAACAAAATAAAAATAAAACTTAAAGAGATATAACGGGAATAATAAATCATGATCAAAATGTTTTAGGTAATTTGCTCTTAGTTATTAAATTTAATTGAAATAATTGGGAATTATAGATATGGAAGGCAAGACTTTTTACGTAAATAGAAGGCATTTTCTAAAAGGAGCTTTTGCATCCCTTGTGCTTTCAAGCTTTGGAGTTTATGGATTTGATCTCATGAATCCAACAAAAAGATATCGTGTTGGGCTGATTGGAACTGGATGGTATGGGAAAAGTGACCTTTTTCGTTTGATGCAAGTCACAAAAATCGAAGTAGTTTGTTTGTGTGATGTAGATCAAAGACAATTAGATGAGGCTGCAGATTTGGTTCAAAGCAGGCAGTATAATTTAAAGCGTCCCCAATTGTATAAGGATTATCGAGAAATGCTAACACGACACGAATTGGATATTGTGTTAATCGGGACACCAGATCATTGGCATGCTTTACAAGCAATTGAAGCAATGAAATCTGGCGCCCATGTTTATCTCCAAAAACCGATCAGTGTTGACGTTGTTGAGGGAGAATCAGTTGTGGCTGCTTCAAAAAAATTGAATAAGATTGTGCAAGTAGGTTTGCAAAGAAGAAATACTCCGCATCTAGTTGAAGCAAAACGAAACATTATTGACGCTGGTCTTTTAGGAAAAATTGCACATGTTGAGCTTTGTTGTTATTATCATATGCGTTCTAACGCCAATCCAGCTTTGCAAGAAGTACCTTCGTATTTGGATTATGATCTTTGGACAGGACCAGCGCCACTAAGGCCATATGATGGATTACCTCATAGGGGTTGGTGGCGTGCTTTTATGGAATATGGCAATGGTATTGTTGGTGATATGTGTGTGCATATGTTTGATGCTACCCGGTGGTTGTTGGATTTAGACTGGCCCAATAAGATATCCTCTCAAGGAGGAATTTTGATCCAAAAAGAAGGGAAGTCCAACATCTCTGATACTCAAACAGCGGTTTTTGAGTATGAGAATCTTAATTGTATATGGCAGCATCGTACTTGGGGAACTCCTGTAGATCCAGAGTATCCTTGGGCTTTTAAAATTTATGGCGAACATGGAACATTGGCAGGTAGTCCGATGCAGTACGATTTTACCCCAAATTCCTCAGGAAAAAAAATACATAAAGACTGTCTTTATGAACGCGAGCAATATCCTGAGGACTTGGTTGAGAAGAATATTGAATTGCATGCAGCTCCAGCAACACGACTTCATATGCTTGATTTTCTTCAGGCCATTGAAGAAAAGCATCAACCTATTGCAAATATAGAAGAGGGACACCGTTCTTCTGCAAGTTGCATCTTAGCCAATATATCCATGAAATTGGGAAGACCACTTGAGTATGACCCGCTTCTCAGACTGGTTAAAAATGATCCAGAGGCTACGAGTCTTTTAAAAAGACCCTATCGAGAGGGATGGAGACATCCCCTACCACAGGATTTTACTTAATAGATATTCCTTTTAAAAAGGCGAGACTTTGAGGAACTTGTTCGATCACTCGAGAGGACTCATCTTCAATAAACATATAACGAATTCCCTGACTATGAGCCTTTTGAACAATCCCAGCAATATCTATTTGCCCCTGGCCTAAAACAACATTAGTTTCCACATTCTCGGATCCAGTATCATTTCCTTTAATCCCTTTTTGCATGTCTTTTAGGTGAAGCATTACGACAAAGTCCGGATATTTTTCAAGGAGTTTAATGGGGTCTTCTCCACCGTGAGTAATCCAAAACACATCCATTTCTAAGGAAAAGTTTTTAGCATTTTGCGCCATATAGTCAAATAGAGTACCATATTCATAGGGTCTGAATTCGTATCCATGGGCATGATATGCCAATGTGATTCCTTCTCGTTTTAATATTGCTCCTGATTCATTGAAAATTTTAACCGCAGCTTTAGTGTTTTCAATATCAAATCGAGTTCCATCATGAGGAATCCAAGAACACATTACAAAGCGAGCACCGTAGCGTAATGCTTTTTCTGCTACAGCTTCTGGATTGTCCCTTAATTCTTCATAACTCGCACCTATACTAATTGGATTGAGCTTGTATTTGGCTAATAAAGATCTAAATTCAGCCTCTTCCATGCCGTAGGTGTCACCGCCTTCAATGGTTTCAATCCCCCAATCTGAAATCGTTTTTAAAGATTGCTCAATATTTTTAGAGAAATGGTTTCTTAGGCTATAGAGTTGAATCCCATATTCTTGAGCAATAAGATCAGAAGAAAAGATCCCGAAAACGAAAAGAAGGTATATAATTTTTTTTGGTTTCATTAATAATTATTGTTGATTTAACTTATTTATAAACTTTGGTTTTATACTTTTAGAAATTAATAATATTTTTTTGAAAAATTATTTTCTTTTTTATAAAAACATTTTAAAGTACGGCAATTTATTTTTAATCGTTTTTATTTTTTTTTCTTGTATAGACCCCATTCCTCCAGTTTTTGATTTTAAAGAAAATTTGATCATAATAAATGCATTGGCTACAACAGTTCCTGGAACAACCAATATTACTGTAGATCAAACAATTATCGAATTCGGAGAATACAAATCAAAATTCATTTCCGGTTGTGCTATTGACTTGATCAATTCAGACACAAAGGAGCGCTTTTCATTCGTAGAGCAAGATAAAGTTTATATCATCTCTGAGGAATTTGCGATTACACCTGGTTCACGATGGGAAGTTGAGGTAACATTACCTAATGGTTCAGTTTTTCGTTCTACTACTGAAGTTACCCCAATTACGGTACCCATTCTCGATATTTACCAAAATTTTAATATTGAAATGACCTATGATGAAGGCTATGGAGGGTATATACCAGGGCATGAAATTAAAATTAATTTCCAGGATCCTCCGGAGGAGAGAAACTTTTTTTTATACCAATACAGAGCCTATCAGAAAGAATTGTATTGTAAAATATGCGAAAACGGTGTTCTTAGAGATGGTGAATGCTTGTCTCAAATAAATAACCCGTTGCTGACGAAAGAATATTACACTTACAGCTGTGATCAACTTTGCTGGAAGATCAGTTACAATGATGAAGTCATCGTCTTTGATGACCAATTCACTAATGGTAAATTAGTTTCAGATTTGATTGTAGCAAGGCTTCCTTACATATCTAATCAGGATGTTCTTATGGAAGTTATCAAGTTAAACATCTCTGAAGAATCTTACAATTATTTTAAAACGGTCAAAGATTTAGTAGATAACAATAGCGGCTTAAATGCTCCATTACCTACTGCGTTAATTGGTAATTTTTATGGTATTTCAAATCCCGATCAAACGATACTTGGACGATTTACAGTAGGTTCTTCAGATATTAAATCTATTTTTATTGAGCGGAGTAAGCAAAGTGAACGTACTCTGGGAAGAGAAAAGATGCCAGAACCGGAGCTTCTTGGAGACCCTATTCCTAATCCACTAACTTATGAAACTCCATGTGAAGAGTCACGATACAGAACTTCAGTCTTAAGTGCCGATAAGCGATTATTATTTGGTGAAATTGCAGCTGGTAATTTTGATGTTGATCAAGATGGAGTTTTAAACTTGGAGGATAACTGTATATCTTCACCTAATCCAGATCAATCGGATATAGATGGTGATGGGATTGGAGACATTTGCGATAACGATAAGGACGGAGACGGATATATCTTGTTTTATGAAAATGCATGTAATTCTAGTGATTTAGATCCAAACGACAAGCCTTTGGATACCGACTTGGATTTAATTCCAAATTGTGTAGATACTGATGACGATAATGATGGTTATTCAGATGAGTTTGAAGATACTGCTGAAACCAATCCATTAGATAATGAGAGTGTTCCTATTGATACCGATCAAGATGGATTACCTGATGCAGTTGAGGCTTTAAGAAGAACAGATCCCAATAATCCTGATACCGATGGAGACGGATACAAAGACGGAGAAGATGATTATCCAAGAGATCCAAATAGACATTAAATTTGAAAAAGCAAAATAACTTATTATTTCTATTGGTTGCATTATTTGTGCTTGGATCAAGCAAACTCTTAGTTGGTCAAGAGTATTCTTTGACTTTGAATGTTAGTGATCAAGAGACCAAAGAGCCTTTAAACGGTGTTACTGTTTTGATTACACCTTGTAATTGTGGAGGAATAACAAATGCGAGTGGGATTTTTTCTAAACGATTAAAAGAAGGAATTTATCAGCTATCTATTGAGTATCTGGGTTATGGAACTCAACTGTTGAATGTTGACTTGAATAAAAGTGAAACTTTTGTTGTTTCAATGCTAGTAGAGGAGGAACAGCTTTCTGAGGTTGTGCTTCTCGCTCAAAAACGCAACCAAAATGTTGAAAGCCCTCAGATGGGAGTGTTGGAGCTTAATGTGCGAGACCTTATAAAAGTCCCTACCGCTCTGGGGGAATTTGATGTATTAAAAAGCATTACACTTATGGCTGGAGTAAATAGTTCTGGTGATATAAGTAATGGTGTTTCTATTCGTGGAGGATCCTTAGATCAAAATCTTTTGCTTTATGACGGTGCACCAGTTTTTAATCCAACACATCTTTTTGGGCTTTTTTCAGTTTTTACACCTGATGTTATTTCTGGAGTTGATATTTATAGAGCCAATATTCCAGCAAAATACGGAGGAAGAATAGCTTCTGTTTTAGAGATTAAGGTAAAAAATCCTTATACAGATTCATTTAAGATAGAAGGGGGGATTGGTTTAATTTCAAATAGAATGACAATTACGACCCCACTTATTAAAGATAAATTGATGCTAATTGCTGGTGGGAGAACTGGTTTTAGTGATATTCTTTTTCCATTATTGATCCCCAGACTCAAAAACACGAAGGCTAATTTCATAGACAGTACGGTTAAGTTACTCTATTTGTTGAATCCAAATAATCAATTGACCTACACCAATTTCTTGTCAAATGATTTTTATCAATTGGATTTAGTTTCCTCTATAGAAAATATAGTATCGGAATCCAATCAGTACGATTTTAAAACTCGTAATCATTCCCTCAAATGGCTCCATACCTTTACTAATGATACAAATCTAACTGGCCGTTTGATTCATAGTAATTACAAACCTCAAAATCTTTTTCCTGAAATTGATTCTGAAAACATTATTCGTTTTGAATCTCAAATTCAATATTCCAGTGCTCAATTTGAATTCACCAACAACAATGATGAAGACCTAACATATTATTCAGGTCTGGAGATAAAGCGTTATCAGATTAGTCCTGGAAGTTTGGATCCTGGAAGTGGAACTACCATAAATCCTGTAATCTTGGATAGAGAAACAGGGTATGAATCTTCAGCTTATGCGAATATCGATTGGAAACCCATTCCTAATCTGTCGATTTCAGCAGGCTTACGACTTACTCAATTTACACTTGTTGGACCTTTCGAAGAAGCCCAATATGATTCAGATGGTTTATACGATGGGGTTAAATCTTTTGGAAATCAAGAAACAGTTTCTAATTATTTTAATCCTGAACCTCGTTTGGGGATCAATTATAAACTAGGTGAAGACACCTCAGTAAAAATGAGTTACGCTCGTATATTTCAGTATATTCAGAATATTTATAACACGAATACACCTTTGCCCACTTCACGATGGAAAATTTCAGATCGTTATATCACTCCTCAGAAAAACAATACTTTCGGTCTAGGACTCTATCAAAATATTCCAGGATCTAATTTGGAGTTATCTGCAGAAGGGTATTATAGAAAAACGGATAATAATCTGACTTACAGACCTGGAGCTAATTTTTTCCTTGCTGAATTTATTGAGAATGAAATCACACAGGCAGAAGGAAAATCCTACGGTTTAGAGCTTAGTTTAAGAAAAACTCTAGGTAAAGTAAATGGAGTTTTTAATTACACATGGTCTCGGAGTTTACTTAAAACCGATGAGGTAAATCCACAAAACAGAATTAATAATAACGCATGGTTCGCGTCAGATTTTGATAGACCGCATACCGTAAATGCGACTGTTAATTTTGAAGGAGATCTATACAATACCTTTAGTTTTAATTTTGTGGGTCAAACAGGACGTCCTTATACTATCGCAAACGGAATTTTCGAACAAGAAAATGTTATTATACCAATTTATTTATATAGAAATAATGCTCGATTACCAATCTATCATAGACTTGATTTTTCATGGAAAATAGCTTACAGTAAAGATCCTGAAAGACGGTTTAAAGGGGATTGGATTTTTACAGTTTACAATCTATACGGTAAAAACAATCCTTATAATATTTATTACACTCAGCGAAACGGTGTAGAGGATGGAGACGTTTTCTTAGGAAGCCCTCTTGGAGCATATGAACTCTCAATACTTCGTGGGGCTTTAGTTTCCCTATCCTATAATTTTAAATTTCAATAGTACTCTAAAACACCAAAAAAGTGTAATTTTAAATACATGGGATCAAATAAGATAATTTGTTTTGGAGAAATTTTATGGGATATATTCCCTGAAAAAAGAAAGTTAGGTGGCGCACCATTCAATGTAGCAAGCTCTTTAAAAGGTTTGGGAGCTGATGTAGAGTTTTTTAGCCGCATTGGTAATGATTCATTGGGAGTGCAAATTAAAAGTGAATTAACTAACCAAGGAATTTCTTCAGACTATCTTCAAATTGATCAAGAGCATCCCACAGGAAAAGTTTTAGTGAGTTTAAACGATGCGGGATCTGCTCATTACGAAATTGAGACTAATGCTGCTTGGGATTTTATAGAGACCACACCAAAGACTTTGGATTTAGTTAAACAAGCTGATGCTTTTGTTTTCGGAAGTCTCATTACTCGGGGAGCTTCTTGCAATGCCTTAAAAACTTTTTTGAAACTTTCAAAATTTAATGTTTTTGATTTAAACCTACGTCCGCCATTTTTTAGTGATTCTATTTTAATTGAATTAATGGAGTCTGCACATTTTTTAAAATTCAATGATGAAGAAATTTATCAAATAGCGAAAATGTTGAATTCTCCCTATCATAGTATGGATCAGCATATTGCTTACATAGCTCAAAAAACAAAAACAGAAATGATTTGTGTTACTAAAGGGATGTTTGGAGCCGTGTTGTATTATCACGGAGAATGGTATTCTAATAGTGGATTCCAAATCCAAGTAAAGGACACTGTTGGGGCTGGAGATTCTTTCTTAGCAACATTAATTTTTGGAATTGTCCACGGACATAATATCCAAAGCTCATTAAATCGTGCATGCGCAATGGGCGCTTTGGTTGCTGGGAGTGATGGCGCAAACCCCTCAATCTCTGAAAAAGAATTGTTTGATTTCATGAAAATTTAATTCCTCCTTATAATGCAATTTTTAACGGTTTTAGGTTTTTTTTTAATCAGTTTGCCAATTGCAAGTCAAGTCCCAACAGGAATAGAGTTATTGGACAAAGCCATTGCATATCACGATCCAAACTCAAACTGGGAAAAATTTGACGGTACCTTTACGGTTACTATGGAAAGTCCTAAAAGAGCAACAAGAACCAGTAAGATTTCATTAGATCTTCCTCAATCATTTTTTAAAATGACTGTGCTAATGGATGAAAATCAGTGGAGTACCACATTAAATAATGAAGATTGTGAACTTCAATTTAATAATTCAGATGTGATTCCACCTGAAATTGAAGAAAAATATAGATTGAATTGTGACACCGCAAGAATGTATAGAAATTATTATACGTATTTGTATGGGTTGCCAATGAAGTTAAAAGACAAGGGTACACTTATAGATCAAACAGTAACAGAAAAAACTATTGAAAAAACTACCTATTGGGTATTGAAAGTTACCTATGATCCAGATGTTGGTTCAGATACATGGTACTTTTATTTTGATCAAAATACTTTTGCAATGAAACGTTATCAATTCTTTCATGATGAAACCAAAAATGATGGAGAATACATTGTATTGGAGGATGAATTAGAATTATCAGGAATGCGGATACCAAAAAATAGAAGTTGGTACTACAATACTGATGAGACCTATTTAGGAACGGATATATTAACAAATTAAAAAAATTAAAAATGAAGCAATTTAAATTTAAAAACTACTTAAGAATATTAGTTATCGCCATGCTTTTTCCGGCTTTAGTCGGCGCCCAAAATGATCAAAAAATTATAGGCAAATGGGATTTAGAAGTTGAGAAAAACGGCCGTATTATGCCCTCATGGCTTGAAGTTAAGTTATCTGGAAACAAGGCACTTGTCGGACATTTTGTTGCACATAACGGCAGTGCACGTCCGATTTCAGAGGTGTTTTTTAAAGATGATATAGTAGATTTTAGTATACCTCCTCAATGGGATGGTGTAGTTTATATGCATTTTTCCGCTAAAATTTCAGAGGATCAACTGAAGGGAACTATAATAAGTAATGAAGGAGAGATATTGTCCTTTACTGGCGTTAGAGCACCTAAACTGATACGAAACGAAGAAGTAAAATGGAATAAAAAAATAGCGGTCTTATTTGATGGTAAATCTATGGAACATTGGAAGCCTATTGAAACCAATAGAGAGAATCAGTGGGAAGTTAAAGACGGACTTTTGATTAATCCACGTTCAGGAGTAAATCTAATTACAAAGGAGAAATTCACAGATTTTAAACTTCATATTGAAGTACGCTATCCTGAGCACAGTAATTCAGGAATATATCTGAGAGGACGCTATGAGGTTCAAGTGGAAGACAGTTACGGAAAAGATCCAGATTCAATATTATTTGGCGGGATTTATGGTTTTTTAACTCCAAATGAAATGGCAGCAAATAAAGCTGGGGAGTGGCAGGTATTTGATATAACCTTAATTGGACGCCGTGTGACTATAGTTGCAAATGGAAAAACGATTATTAATGATCAAATTATTCCTGGAATTACTGGTGGAGCAATCGATAGTAAAGAAGGAACTTCAGGCCCAATTATGTTGCAAGGAGACCACGGTAAAGCAGAATTTAGAAATATTACGATCCAAACGCCGAATTAGGAGTTTGTTTTTTGCTTTGAACAAAACCATGTCCTAGCTGTTCTACGAAATTTTGTGGTAGTTTTTCATCGCCAGGAAAGCCTAGTTTAATGTCTCCGTTTGAGTCTGGTACATAATTGGTTTTAAACACATAGTCCCATATGCTCAAGCTGATGCCAAAATTTACTCCAAACCTTCCTTTGGGTAATTCATAGGCATGGTGGTATAGATGCATAATTGGGTTATTTAAAAGGTATTTTAAAGGACCCCAAGAGATTTTAATGTTTGCATGGTTGAGGTGTCCAATTGTTATGGCAAAAAAATGGACAATGAATGCCTGCTCTGGTTCAAAACCACCAAGGATCATTACGCCAAATGTTTTCAAGGGCTTGTATAGTATGTTTTCCATCCAATGGTAACGAAGGTGTGCGGCAAATCCCATTTCTTTTACACTATGATGTATTTGATGAAATTTCCAAAAAGCAGGTATTTTATGAAGTAGGATATGTGTCGTCCATTGGACAAAATCTAAAACGAAAAAAAAGATCAATAATTGAAACATTTGAGGAAGGCTGGTTAAGTCTATTATTACAAGACTTCTGAGAGAGAGTCCCATTGAATCAAAACCAAGCTGCATTAAATCGTAAAATCCACTAATTGCTATAGAAAACAAAAAAAAGTTAAAAAACATGTAAAAACAATCAAGCCAGAAATCTTTTCTAAAAGTCTTTTGATTTTTTCTCCAAGGAAATACAATTTCTAATCCCCAAACAATCAATGAAATGAAAATTAGTCCCCAGAAATAATTCGTATTCCATGGAACCTGAAAAAGTATAGAGTTAATCGTCCAATTAAATGTCCCGAAAAGACTTTCCAAAAATGTATTTATGAATGAATCCATGAATTAAATAAGAGCTCAAAAGTAAGTAGGATTTTCTTTCTATATGTACCTTTTGTTACATATTCAGACCATCGTTAAACAACTATTTTGTCTTATTTAGATTGAAAGTCTTTTTGTAATAAGCGATAATAGGAGGGAAGGGGCCATATTTGTGTTGCTCCGGACTAAAGGTATCCGACCAAGGGCCATATGGAGTAGAGACTGGTTTTAATTTTCTATCAGGGAAATCATTCTCCTTATTGTTTTTTTTGGGTCTTGAAAAACTATTGATATATCCTGCAACATGAAAAGCCTCCAGATCAGATAATTTTGGATCATCCCAACTTGCTTGTAAATAAGGCATGTTATTTTTAATAAAAGCAGCTGCAGTAATAACACGGTGCATTCCTGCTCCATCATTATAAGAGTCTTCACCCCAAAGCGGTGGGTATTGGTAGCCTTTTTTATCGTCTTTATACCGAATTCCTTCTCCATCACTTCCATGACAAAGGACACATTCACGAGTGTAGATTTGTTTACCCATATCTAGATTTACAGCAACATTTGGGATTTTGATATTTGGAAAACCTTTAAAAACTTTTAAGTTAACTTCTGGTATTTCTGAACTGATCCATTCTATATAGGCAATGATGGCATTCATTTGATTCGAATTGTTTGGCAGTTTGACTCCATTTAAACTGCGTTCCATGCAGCCATTGATTCTGTCTTTTATAGTGCCAATTTTGTTTTCTCGTCCCCTAAACTGAGGAAATCGATCTAAAATTCCGATCCAAGAAGCAGATCCACTTTGTGTTCCTCCGTTTAAATGACAATTCGTGCACGAAAGATTATTCCCTGCAAACCTCTGTGAGGGTTCTTCAGCCAGTGGTCCCATATATTTTGAACTCTCTGAAACTAAAGAATACCCTTCTTTAACCAGGTCAGTTGCTTTGGGATTTTCGAATATCATTTTTTTCGGATCCCAGCTAAGTTCACTGTTCGGTTGATTTATAGTCTCATCCATTAAAGAATTGTCTTTATAAGTGACGAGGGTAATAGCAATTAATAAAATTGTACTTATAAGAGCTAAAAAAAGAAAAGTCAACCGACGAATGAGTTGTTGAAAAATAGGTTCCACTATGCTTAAATTCAATGTTCTAAGATACTTTTTTTTAGTTTTTAATCAGTAACCCAAGTCACATTATGCAAATCAAGTTTTTTAAAATTATTTCGTTTTCCTTTTCGTACTTTTGAATTTTAACTTCCAATTTGATTTAAATGAAACGATCAATTCAAACAGCATCTATTTTTATTAGTTTATTCACCTTCCTATGTGTGAGTCACTTACAAGGACAAGAATGGCAAACCCCATTGATTGATGGTTATGGAGAAATTAAATATTTTGAAGATACAGCTCAGCAGCCAGATCCAACTAAGGAATATAAATTGATTTTTGACATTACTTCAGATCAGCTGAAGAGTGGTGTAAACAAGCGCCTTTGGGTTATAGCCAGAACAATGAATATGCTAACTGTAGCGAATGTACCCCAGCCCAACATAAAGATAGTAGCAGCTATCCATGGTGCCGCGACCTTTACAGTACTAACAGATGAAGCCTATCAAAAGAAATATGGAAGTCCTAATCCTAATTTAGAGATTATTGAAAAGCTCAAAGAAAATGGAGTTCAGTTATATGTTTGCTCTCAAGCAATTTCAGCTCGTGGGATTAATTTTGAAGATATAAATGTTAATGTGATTCCCGCTCTTTCTGCTCTAAGTGTACTATCCAATTATCAAATGAATGGATACTCTTTAATGCCCTAAGTTCTGGGTACTTGATAATTTAATCAAGAAGTATTCTAGTTATAAAATATTGCGGAAACTCTTTATATGCTCCAGAAAAGTCTAAGCCAACCTCAGTCGCTTTTGCTCTGAGAACGTCTGCATGTTTAAAGCTGTGAAAAAGAACATCCAAATTCAGGGTATCAGCTTCAAAAACATCATCTTCATAAGTTGGATTGTAGAGATACAGTGAAGGATCGTTGATATCTATGTATTCACTGAAATCCAATTGAGAGGCTTTTTCAGTATTGTATTCTCCTCCATAAAAAAGAGAAAATAATTCTTCAATTTCAGGATCTGTAGCTCGAATGCTATCCAGATCAAATCCGCTAAAAAGATCATTCCACTTGTAAAGGTCATAGGTGCTTTGAGTATAAAGTGCTACAATTCCCTCAACTTCATCATTTGTTTCTTCTTGAAGGCCATTCCATAAAGCGATTCCAGCTCCAGCAGAAACTCCAGCTAAAACTATTTTATCACTTGGAATATTTAAAGACGCACTGTTTTGTCTTATGAATTCAATGGCATCAGAACCATCCTCTAAAGATGAAAATACTCCTTGAGAATTCGAATCTGTTATGAAAGAATAGGCAACACTAGCAATGGCAATGTTGCTATTGATCATTACAGTAACTAAAGAATTAAGTTCATCTCCGTAGAGATCCTCCTTTTTTCCAAATTGAAATGAACCTCCATGAAAAAAGATGACCATACCTTGAATTTCTTTTCCTTTAGGGAGAATTAGATCCAACTTATTTCGCTCACCAGAACCGTAAGGGACATCTTTAAAAAACAATAAATCACCACTAAATGGTGCTTCTGAATTGAGAATTCCACGAAATGAAGGGGTTTCTACAATTGGGGGTGCAATAGTATTTTCTGTTTTGTTGCAGGATGCAACTAAAATGAAAAATAAAAGAGGGGCGAATATTTTTTTCATAAATGCTAATTTAGCAATTATTAAAAATAAAATGCCCCTTCCGATAGGTTAAAAAATCATTTTTTTGATTTGAGCTCTACAAGTATTAATTCAAGCAAATCGTTTTGCTTTTTTAATTGATCTAAGATCTCACGATCGTTTACTTTTTGTTCAATAGTTCGTGTTTTGTTGTAATATTTCATAATTAAAAAATATCATCATCAATAAACTTAGAATGAAATCTCTTTAGGATATGGGTCTAAAGGCAAACTATATCAATATTTTTATAGATATGAACGTTTTGATAGAATAAGAGAAAAATATCCTTTGAGACTCAAAATAATTTTACAGATGAGTTAAAAAATACGTAACGATTATTTCGGATGCGTTCTCTCCACCCGCGACTTTATATTTGAATTCCAGTCCACACGGAATAAAACGAAGATACCATTACTTTATTTAAAATCAAAAAATGAATTTAATTTTAATTTCAAATTTTAAATCTGAAAAGCAATGACTAGAACAAGAGTTATTCATTCAAATGTTTTCTGATTCTGTTTAGTTAGCTAGGATTGGATACGATACTATTTTCATGATATTTTTAAGAATGTTATTTTTGCAGAAAAGCATTAAATTTTTATATTTAAAAAAACAAATTTTACACATGACAAAGTTTTATAGCCTGATTTTAGGGCTTGGATTTCTTTTAGTTGTAGGCTGCTCAAATAACAAATCGATTACAGGAAAAAGTAATCCTGTTTCTAATGAAAACATTGCGTATTTCTGGGGGAAAGTTGCTCTCGATGCCACGGCAAACGATACAGAAAGATTTAGTCCAAGACCGACAATAACTTCAAGGTATCTTGGTTTGATTTTCACTGCTGTATTTGATGCGTGGTCAGTATATGATCCAAATGCTAAGCCTGTTTATCATAAAAATCAAAAAAAAATCAAAGGGGATTTGATGGATAAGGAAGTGGCAATATCCTATGCTGCTTATCGAACTTTGTTAGAATATTATTATAGTGATTCCCTTTATTTTAAAGATAAAATGTTGGAATTAGGTTTAGATACAGATCTAAATAACTTAATATCTGGATCTCCAGCTCAAATAGGGGTGTCAGCAGCAGAGTCCGTAATCAAAGCAAGGTATGACGATGGTTCTAACCAATATGGGAATAGATCTGCGGATAAAATAACTCCCTACACCGATTATTTAGGATATAAACCAAAAAATACACCAGATCTAAATACTGACATTAACAGATGGCAACCAAAATATTTTATTTCTAAAAATGGTGAAAGATATTCCCCTGAATGTTTGACACCCTATTGGCAGAATGTTCGTCCAATTGCACTTGATAGTGCATCTCAATTTAGATCACAACCTCCCCCACAATACGGAAGTAAACTACTGAATGATGAAATTGAAGAGGTCGTTAATTTACAGAGTAAATTAACGAAAGATCAGAAAGCTCTTGTAGAGTTTATGCGTGATGGACCAAAGTCTGTTCAGCAAGCTGGCCATTGGTTAATGTTTGCTCAAGAACTTTCAGTTAAAAGAAAACATTCATTAGATGATGATGTTAAAATGTATTTTCTGAATCAGGTCGTTGCTATGGATGCTTTTATAGCTTCTTGGGATACTAAAATGTTTTACGATTATGCAAGACCTTACGCATTGGTTCATGAATATTATGGGGAAAAGATTATAGAAGGATGGAAAGGTTTTGGTAAAGGTTGGGGAGAAATTAAAGGAATCGATTGGCGACCTTATTCCCCTGACATTTTTCTCTGCCCTCCTTTCCCTAGTTATGTGTCAGGCCATAGTACTATTAGTGGTGCATGTGCTGAAGCTTTAAAGTTATTTACAGGGTCTGATGAATTTGATATTACTGTTCCCTTTGTTTCGGGTTCATTAACAGAACCTGAATCCGAATGGAAAAAAACTGAAATTTATTTCCCAACGCTTACCCAAGCTGGAGAAATGGCAGGATTTTCAAGAGTTCTTGGCGGATACCATATCCAATCAGATAACATTGAAGGTTTGATTCTAGGGAGAAAAGTTGCTAAATATGCTTTTCAATTTTATCTAGACCATGTTGGAATATAAAGTTCAAAGCTTAATAGATATTTTAGATTTTACAAAATAATTCTCTCCCTTTCACTAATAAAATCTTGAGAATAAAACCCTAAAAACTCAAATGGAGAGTGATAGGGTTTGATAAGTGGAGTCGGCGGGATTCGAACCCGCGTCCAAACAAGCGATCAAAAAGCTTTCTACAAGTTTAGTTTTCGATTAATTTTAGAGTGTATACTGACCGAAAACAGTCTATATACACCTTAGCATCTTTATTGAAAAACACAAACGATGCCCTCGTGTTTCGATGTTGACATTTATGGTGCCTCAATATAGATCGCCGTCAACAAGGGCTATCCAGAGACATCCAGCTTTCCGGCCTTGCCGGAACTTGGCATTAACGTACTATAATTCTGTTAATTATGCAGCTAGAGCGTAGTTATTTTCGCCATTTAAAAATGTGAAAAATGAGATTTACGAGCTATAATTCAGCGCTCGACTTGCTTACATTTTCATGCGTCCTGCTGTCAAAACCAGTCGACCCCATGAGTTTCAATGAACTTAGGGTGCAAATTTACAATTATTGCGCCAAAGATGATTTAGAAAGGTACTTTATATTATTCATCTTATATTTCTGACATCAACACAAAGCTTTTTAATAAGAACCTTGTTAGGTATTACTTATAATTTGGGTGTATAAAAGTTTTTAGAATTACGAAAATTTTGGGGTTTTTTTCACCTCGAAATAGTATCGCAAATAAATGTGTTCATACCTCATAATAAATAATATATTTGCATCGCTTAAACAAAGCTATGAAATCCATCAAAAATATTGCCATCATTGCCCACGTTGATCATGGGAAAACAACTCTAGTAGATAAAATTTTGCATCATTGTAATCTTTTCAGATCCAATGAGAGTACTGGAGATTTAATTCTAGATAATAACGATTTGGAGCGGGAACGAGGAATTACGATTCTTTCTAAAAACGTTTCAGTGATTTATAAAGATGTAAAAATTAACATCATCGACACCCCTGGTCACGCTGATTTTGGAGGTGAAGTAGAGCGTGTCCTTAATATGGCTGATGGTGTTTTACTTTTAGTTGACGCTTTTGAAGGACCGATGCCACAAACACGATTTGTTTTAAAGAAGGCATTGGATTTAAAACTGAAACCTATAGTAGTTATCAATAAAGTTGATAAAGAAAACTGTACCCCAGAAGAGGTGCATGAGTCAGTATTTGATTTGATGTTCGAATTGGGTGCGGAAGAATGGCAACTGGATTTTCCTGCTGTTTACGGATCTGCAAAGAATAATTGGATGTCTGAAGACTGGAAAAATCCTTCAGATTCTATTGAGCCTCTTTTGGATATGGTTCTTGAATACGTTCCAAGTCCTGAAATCAAAGAAGGAAATACGCAGATGTTGATTACCTCATTAGACTTTTCTTCTTTTACAGGGAGAATTGCCATCGGGAGATTGCAGCGTGGCCATTTGGAAGCTTCAATGAAAGTAAATCTTATAAAAAGAGATGGATCAAAAATAGTTTCCAAAATAAAAGAACTTCACTTGTTTGATGGTTTAGGACGAAAAAAAGTAGAACGTGTGGATGCAGGTGATCTGTGTGCAGTAATTGGTTTAGATGGATTTGAAATTGGGGATACCGTTGCGGATTTTGATGCTCCAGAAGCTCTGCCTACTATTGCTATAGATGAGCCTACTATGAGTATGTTGTTTACAATAAATGATTCTCCTTTCTATGGGAAAGAAGGCAAGTTTGTAACTTCTCGTCACATCAGAGAACGCTTAGAGCTCGAGTTAGAAAAAAATCTTGCAATGCGTCTTGAAAAGACCGACAGTGCTGATAAGTTTATTGTTTACGGAAGAGGAGTTCTCCATCTTTCTGTTTTAATTGAAACAATGCGTCGAGAAGGGTATGAATTGCAGATTGGACAACCACAGGTTATCATAAAAGAAATTGACGGTAAAAAAATGGAACCTATTGAAGAGTTGACCATTGATCTTCCAGAAGAAGTTTCTGGTAGAGCTATCGAGATGGTTACCCAACGAAAGGGAGAAATGCTCAGTATGAATCCCAAAGGGACAAGAATGGTTTGTGAATTTAGTATTCCTTCTAGAGGGATTATAGGATTACGAAATCAGTTGCTTACGGCTACTGCAGGAGAAGCAATTATGAATCATCGTTTTAAAGAATACAGTGCGCACAGAGGTGAAATTGCTGGCCGAATTAATGGTTCAATGATTTCCATGGAAAAAGGCTCAGCAATTCCTTATTCACTCGATAAACTCCAAGAGAGAGGAAAGTTTTTTGTTGCTCCTAATGAAGAAATTTATACAGGACAAGTTATTGGTGAAAATTCAAGACAAGACGATTTAGTCGTTAATATAACCAAAACGAAAAAATTATCGAATGTCCGAGCATCTGGTACTGATGATAAAGTAAAATTGGCACCACCGATTAAATTTTCTTTAGAAGAAGCTCTTGAATATATTCAAAAGGATGAATATGTAGAGGTTACGCCTAATTCACTTCGATTAAGAAAGGTTTTCTTAGACGAAAATGAAAGAAAACGTCAGAAGTCTTAAGTCTATTTTTTAGCAATCACTTCTTGAAGTCTGCCTTCGCTGCACTGAAAAATTTTACCAGGAAATTTTAAAATCATGTTGTAGTCATGCGTAGCCATAATGATGCTGATCCCCCCTTTGTGTAATTCTTTAAAAAGAAGCATAATCTCTTGGCTTGTTTCAGGATCAAGATTTCCAGTGGGTTCATCTGCGATTATAAGTTCGGGATGATTCAGCAAAGATCGTGCAATAGCGATTCGCTGTTGTTCTCCGCCAGAAAGCTCAAAAGGGAACTTATTCAGGTCTGAAGCTACATTTACCATTTGGAGGACCTCATTAACTCTGTTTTTAATTTTTACTTTATCCTTCCAACCTGTAGCTCTAAGAACAAAAGCGAGGTTTTCAAATACTGTCCTGTCTGGAAGTAGTTTAAAATCCTGAAAAACAACACCCAATTTTCTTCTAAGTGAAGGGATCTCTCGTTCCTCTAACTTTTCTAGAGCATAGCCAACAATACTGCCTGTGCCATTATTAAGAGAGAGGTCTCCATAAAGCACTTTAAGGAGGCTACTTTTTCCAGCACCCGTTTTTCCAATTAAAAAGACAAAATCTCCTGAAGCGACTTCAAAATTGACATTGGATAACACAACTTTATTCTCATTGGTTATACTTGCATTTTGAAGATAAACCACATTGTTTTGCATGTTAAATTTGATTTGAGTTAAAGGTATGTTTTTTGGAGAATACCTTAATAATTTGTTGATAAATTTATACGTTTAGCTAAACTTTATCGTTATTAAAACATGACGAAAGAAGTACCTTTAATCCAATGATTTTTTCCTCAAAAACGAAACTGATGCAATGTATGCTGGGTATTTTATTACCCATGATGGTATCAGGCCAGCTTTATCATTCTCAGGGATCATCAGAACTCGCAATTCGTTTCTTCGGATTGGAGTATTATCCAGCATCCTGGCAGGCAAGTGTTTTTGCAGATGATCAATACAACGGATTTTATAAGGAACAGGAAAATCAATTTAATTTGCTTTCCAATGCGCTTAGACTAAATTATTCTGCTGCTGAAAAAATGCTACTTCAATTTAAAAGCGAATATCCAAACTTCAGAGAATCAGCAACCGTTGATTTTGATGTGGCAAATTATTATTTCAATAATGAAAAGTATCGATATGCGTTGAAATGGTTTTTAAGGGTTTCTGAAAATCAAATTCCTAAATTAGAATTACCGTTATATAATTTTAACAAAGGATATTCTTTGTTTTCAGCCAAACGTTACAAGCAAGCTAAACCTTTTTTAGAAAAAGTAAAAAACATCAAGGACTATGAGTCTGATGCACATTATTATTTGGGTCATATAGCTTATCAGTTGGAAGATTTTGATACAGCTGCTTCAGAGTTTAGCAACATATCCGACCCTTCTCAAAAGAAAAATTTAAATTATTTTCAAGCAGACATGAATTTCCGTATTGGTCGTTTTGAAAAAGCGATTCTCCTTGGAAAAGAAGTCTTGAAAGAGGCCAACACTCCTGAAGATATTTCTGAAATTTCTAAAATTATTGGGGAAAGCTATTTTAACTTGACTCAATATGAAGAGGCAGTTCCTTTTCTAGAGGCGTATAAAGGCAAAAAAGGAGGTTGGGAAAATACAGATTATTATCAATTGGGCTTTGCTTACTACGAAACAGGAGCTTATGAAAAATCAGTTGAACAGTTTAATAAAATAAAAAGTTCCAAAAATGCTTTGGCTCAAAACGCCTATTACTTTCTCGCTGACTGTTATCTGAGAATCAATCAAAAAGCTGCAGCTCAAAATGCTTTCAAAAGTGCATCTGAGATGAATTTTGATTTAGAAGTTAAAGAAGATGCTTATTTTAATTATGCCAAATTGAGTTATGAAATTGGAAATCCATATCAAAATCCTCCTCAGGTTTTGGTTGATTTTTTAGAAACTTATCCAAAACATAGTCAAGCAAAATTAGTTGGGGAGCTTTTAGTTAATTCGTACACCAAAGACGGAAATTATAAAGCAGCTATCGAAATCCTTGAAGGAAAAAATGGGTATAAAAATAATGAAAGATTAGAGCGTGTTCTTACACTTCAAGCGATCAAGGAATTTGATAATGGTAAATACAGGCAAGCTAGTGATTTGTTTGAACGTGTTTTGAAAATAAATGAAAACAATATTTTACAAGCCTATGCTCTCTATTGGCTTGGACGCTCGGAATATGAAAGAAATCAATTTGATAATGCACTAGAGTATTATAAGAAGTTTCAAAAACATCCTGAATTTAAGTCAGTGGAACAATATAAAAGAGTTGATTACGATATAGGATACGTTTATTTTAAATTAACCGAGTACACTTCAGCACTGGAATCATACCTTCGTTTTAATGTACAAAACAGTTCATATGAGGTGTCTTATCAACGAGACACTTTTCTTCGCATGGGAGATTGTTCTTTTGCATTAAAAAAGTATTGGCCTGCTATGGAATATTACAATACTGCCATAGCATTTAATGAAAGAGACGGAGCTTACCCCATTTTTCAAAAAGCAATGTGTTACGGTTTTGTTGATCGGAATCTAAAAAAGATAGAGACGCTATTGGATTTAAGTGAAAATTATGCAAAGGATCCTCTTCTAGATGACACTCTTTTTGAATTGGCATCTGCCTACAGTAGAGAGGGAAATACCCAAAATGCGATTCAAGCATACAACACTTTGATTAACGGTTTTATGAATAGCCCCTATTTAGCAGAGGCAGCATTAAATAAAGGTCTTATCCTTTACAATACAGAAAAATATAACCAAGCACGAGAGGTTTTGGAGGAGGTTGCTATAAAATATAAGCGTTATGCAGTGGCACAGCAGGCTGTAAGGACATTGAGAGAGATTGCAATAGATCAAGGGACTGTAGCTAGTTTCAGTAAATGGGTTCGTTCGGAGAACTTGACAACATTTACAGACATAGAACTTGAAAAAACAGCTTTTACTTCTGCAGAAAATCGTTTTTTAGAAGGGAATTTGAATAGCGCTGAAAAATTGATGAAAGAATATTTAGAAGCTTATCCAGAAGGAACTTTTTATTTGGCCGCAACTTATTATCTAGCAGAGATACTTTACGAGAAACAAGATTATGAAAATGCTATTCCAGCTTACTCGAACTTAACCCAAGGTTCTGTAAATAATTACAGTGAAAAAGCCTTAGTTCGATTAATAAGTCTTTTGAAAAATAAGGAGCAAATAGTCCAGGCTATCCCTTACATGGAAAAGCTTGATACCATCGCTTCATTTTCTGAGAATAGGCGATTTGCGTTATTTAATTTAATGCAAGCTTATTATTTAGTTCCCGACTATCCAAAAACCCTCAAGCTTACTGAACGGGTGTTAAATATTCCTAATCTCGAGCAAAGTATTCAATGGGATGCGCTTACTATAAAAGCGAAATCTTCTTTGGCTCTAAATGACTCCTTGACTGCTGAGTCTACCTACAAAATTTTGGAAACAGCTCCACTGTCTTCTACTGCAGCAGAAGCTATTTACTTCAGAGCGTTCAAATTATATAAGAATAAAAAATATGAAGAATCAAATTCCTTAATAGATAAGATTGCACAATTGGGCGGCTCTACAGGTGTATGGAATGTGAAAGCACTTTTGTTATTGGCTAAAAATTATTTTGAACTTGAGGATACATTCCAAGCTGTTTTCGTATTAGAATCAATTATTAAAAACTTTGATGGCTACCCGGAACAAATTGAAGAATCGAAATCACTTTTAGAGATTTATAAGAATAATTCAGAAACAACTAATCCTTCAGCTAATGAAAATTAATAGCTATTTCTCTAGTTTGATTTTGTGTTTTTTTGTGGGTCAGCTTTTGATGGCGCAAGTTAAGGAAAAGGAGGGGCTACAAACGCAGGAGGTTTCTGTTGTAAAATCATACACTCCAAGTCTTGCAGATGCTTTTAAAATAAATGATGCCCCTGTAGTTCCTGACAGTTTAAAGGAAGCAAAGAAGGTGTTGGTTTACAAAATAAAACCTGTAGAAGTAATTTCTACCTTCGAGCCAAATAAAGCAACTCCACTTCAACTTAGAAAAAGAAACTCTTCTACACCTTATAACACTTTTTTTAGTGGAGGTTTCGGATCGATGAGTCAATTGTATTTTAATGTTTCTAGTGTAATAGAACTTGACCGTACACAACGTTTTGGAATAAACTTTTACAGAGACGGTTTCGGTGGGGATGTTGGTAATTCGCTCTTGAATAGTAATCAAAATTTTAATCAATTTGGTTTACACCATAATTTACGAAGCAATTCTTACAATGTGAATAGTCAAATTCAATTTAATGTTCAAAACAATAATTATTTTGGAATCTATGATAGGGATTGGGATAAATTTTTAATTGAAAATATTGACCCATCAATAAAACGGAACTATTTTAAATTTAGAACAAATTGGAATTGGTTTGATTCTATTTTAAAAAGCATGGCTTTTCAGGCCAATATCACTTCTGATAATTTTAGTACCACAGAACAACAATTGGCTGTGAATGTAAAATTAGGGATGCCTTTGGGCGGAGGTTTTTTACAAGCAATAACTGATTTACAAGGATTTCATAGTGTTTTTGATAAAATTTTCTTTGATGAGACTTCTCAAGAATACACGCAAGGACTCGGAAAACTTGGCGCACAATGGGTGCATACTGAAAATGATCTAAAGCTTAAATTAGGAGCAGGTGTAAGTTATTTGGAAGGTTCCGAAAGTTTAAATTCTAATCTCAATTATTATCCAGAAATAGAGGTCTTTTATCAAAAAGAAGGAAATACTATCACACCTTATTTGATATCCAGAGGAGGCGTTTCTTTAAACAATTACCGTTCAGGAACTTTAAGTAATCCCTATTTAGCTCCGATAACTGATTTAAAACCTCAATTTAACAAATACAATGCAGCCTTAGGGATCCGATCAAGTCTCTCATCAGTTTTAAATTTTGATTTTGGAGTGTTGTTTGATCAAATTGAAAACTTTCAGTTTTACAAACGCTTGCCTATGGATATTCTTGGAGATACTTCTGCTTATAGGCTGTCTAATTCTTTCCATAATCAATATGCAGATGTAACGTATTATGGTGTAAAAGCACAAATTAGAATCGATCTTGCAAAGAATAATTTTGTTCATTTTGAAACCGTCTATCGACATTACGAAAATGAAAACAATCAAAGTTTGCTGAATGTACCTTCTTTACAAATGAATTGGGATAGTCAATTTCGTTTTAAAGATTTTATCACCCTCTCATTTAACGGAGAAGTTTATGGAGATCGTTCTGCTTTAGAGCACATTATCCTATTAGATAATGCAACTGAGAGTAGTTATTCTCAAGAGATTAAACTTCCGATTTTTTATCGCTCTTCAGCGCACTTAACGGTTAAACTAAACAAACAGTTCGATGCTTTTATAAAAGGAAGATTTTCAAATAGCGAATTTCACGGACAATGGGCTTTTTATCAAGAACCACAGTTTATGCTTTTGGGAGGAATAACATATAAGTTTGATTTTCAATATTGAGAATACAGAACAAAATTCTTAAAATAATATTTGAATCCTAACCATTGATTTTTACTACATTTGCAAAACTTATTTTTAATGACCTAAATCAGTTATTTAATATAATATGAAAAATAAAAGATCTTTATATACCATAGCATTAATCCTTGGGTTTTTATTGACCTCTTGTCAAAGCAAGGTAGATCTTATAGTTCACAATGCAAATGTCTATACTCTTAGTCAGAAAAATGCCAAAGCAACTGCTTTCGTTGTGAACAATGGAAAGTTTCTAGATATTGGTGGAGAAGAACTGTTAGAACAATATAGTGCTAAAAAGGTATTGGATTTACAGAATCTACCTGTTTACCCCGGGTTTATTGATTCACATTGTCATTTTTTAAATTTAGGACTGAGCTTACAGCAGGTTGATTTGGTTGGATCAAAAAGTTTTGAAGAGGTATTGGAACGTGTTACCAGATTTGAACAAAACAAAGACCTAACGGCTTTAATCGGTAGGGGATGGGATCAAAACGACTGGGAAATTAAAAAATTACCTACCAAGGAACAATTGGATGTGCTTTTCCCTAATATTCCTGTAGCCTTAAGACGTATAGATGGGCATGCTCTACTGGTGAATCAAAAAGCTCTTGATCTAGCTGGTATAAACGAAGAAACTTTTGTAGAAGGAGGAGAGATTGTTAAATCAAATGGGAAATTGACCGGTGTTCTTATAGATGCACCAATGAAATTAGTGACGAACATTTTACCTAAACCTTCTACCGAAGAAAAAGTAAAAGCGTTTGTAGATGCCGAAGAAATTTTATTTGCGAACGGATTGACTACTATTTCAGTCGCAGGTTTGGATAAAGACGATATTTTTATCATTGACAGCTTGCAGAAAAAAGGAGTGTTGAATATGCGAGTTTATGCCATGATATCCAATACACCCGAAAATATAGACTATTACTTGAAAGCAGGTCCTTACAAAACAGATAAATTAAATGTCCGTTCTTTTAAGGTATATGCAGATGGTGCACTTGGTTCCAGAGGTGCTGCTCTCAAAGAAAGTTACAGTGATTTAAAAAATCATTTCGGTGCCTTTATTACACCAAAGGATTCCTTAGAGTCTTTGGCATATAAATTAGCAGCATCACCTTTTCAAATGAATACACATGCTATTGGAGACGCTGCTAACAAAGTTGTTCTTCAGGCATATCAAAAAGCATTAGTGTTTTCTGATGATCCTAGATGGAGGGTAGAACATGCCCAAATCATTGACACAGCAGATATAGCTCTTTTTAACCGTAAAATACTTCCTTCGGTTCAACCTACTCACGCTACAAGCGACATGTACTGGGCAGAAAATAGATTAGGTAAGGAGAGACTGCTAGGTGCGTATGCCAATAAAGCTTTGCTTGAGCGTTCAGGAAGAATTGCCTTGGGTACAGATTTTCCTGTAGAAGATGTAAGTCCTTTTAAAACTTTTCATTCCGCTGTTGCAAGAACGGATAGTGACGAATTTCCAGAAGGCGGTTATCTTCCACAAAATAAACTTTCCCGTTCTGAGGCATTGAGTGGAATGACCATTTGGGGTGCTTATGCAAATTTTGAAGAAAAGGAAAAAGGCTCTATTGAGGTGGGGAAAATGGCTGATTTTGTAATTTTAGACAGAGACTTAACCAAGGTTAGTGATAAACGAATTCTTAAAACAAGAGTAGTGGCTACTCTCATTGATGGTAAAATTGTTTACAGTAATCGAATTAATTAAGTAAAGACTTTAATTTTTTCATCTTTATACCAAAACTTTTATCGTTAGATTAAAAATCTAATCAATTTTAGCATTTATCATTTATAATTTATACCAAAAAGAGTATTTGTATATATAATGTATACTAATTCCTTATTTTTGCTAAAAAAAAATTATGTGTGGTATTGTCTGTGCTTTTGATTTAAAGCAAAACTCTGAAGAAATCCGACCTCAATTACTTGAAATGTCTAAAAATCTTCGTCATCGCGGTCCAGATTGGAGTGGGATTTATAGTTCTGAAAAAGCGATTTTAGTCCATGAACGCCTTGCGATTGTTGATCCAACTTCTGGGAAACAACCTTTGATTAGTCCTTCAGGAAATCTAATTTTAGCTGCTAACGGCGAGATTTATAATCATCGTGAACTCAGAGAGCCATATGAATCAAAATATGGATTCAAAACTCAATCTGATTGTGAAGTCATTTTAGCCATGTATGAAAATGAAGGCAGTTCTTTCGTAGAGAAATTAAATGGAATTTTTGCCTTTGCAATTTTTGATGAAGCCAAAGACGAATATTTTATAGCTCGAGACCATATGGGAATCATCCCGCTCTACATGGGATGGGATGGTGACGGAACTTTTTATGTTGCTTCTGAATTGAAAGCTTTAGAGGGAGTTTGTACCAAAATTGAACTCTTTCCTCCCGGACACTATTTTCATAGCAAAGATTCTGAGCCAACAGCATGGTATAAGCCCGATTGGAAGGATTTTGAAAACGTAAAAGACAATCCTACTTCTATCGAAGAACTTCATGATGCCTTGTCTGATGCAGTTCACCGACAATTGATGAGTGATGTGCCTTATGGGGTTTTGCTATCAGGTGGTTTAGATTCTTCAATCACGTCAGCTTTGGCAAAAAAGTTTGCTGCGCATCGTGTTGAGTCAAATGATGAACAAGATGCTTGGTGGCCTCAATTGCATTCCTTTTCAGTAGGTCTTGAAGGATCTCCTGACTTAGCAGCCGCTCAAGAAGTTGCTAAGCATATCGGTACTGTTCATCATGAAATTAAATTTACAATCCAAGAAGGATTAGATGCGATCAAAGAAGTGATTTATCATTTGGAAACTTATGATATTACTACGATCAGAGCTTCTACGCCAATGTATTTGATGGCCAGAGCGATAAAGGCTCTTGGGATAAAAATGGTTCTTTCAGGAGAGGGTGCGGATGAACTTTTTGGAGGGTATCTTTATTTTCACAAAGCTCCGAATGAGAGAGAATTTCATGAAGAAACAGTTCGAAAACTAGAAAAATTACACCAGTACGATTGTCTTCGTGCTAACAAATCTTTGGCAGCATGGGGTATAGAAGGGCGTGTACCTTTCCTAGATAAAGAATTTATCGAGGTAGCGATGCGATTGAATCCTAAGGATAAAATGATTACAGAGGAGCGAATGGAGAAATGGGTTTTACGCAAAGCATTTGAATCGTATCTCCCGCCAAGTGTTGCGTGGAGGCAAAAAGAACAGTTTTCTGATGGTGTAGGATATAGCTGGATTGATACGCTTAAAGAATTGGTTGCTTCAGAAGTTTCTGACGAGCAAATTGCCAATGCACATTTCCGTTTTCCAGTCCAAACACCTCAGAACAAAGAAGAATTTTACTACCGTACTATTTTTGAATCTCATTTTCCGAGTGAAGCGGCAGCATTAAGTGTTCCTTCGGTACCATCCGTAGCTTGTAGCACACCGGTTGCTTTAGCTTGGGATGCTGCATTTCAAAATCAAAATGATCCCAGCGGTCGTGCTGTAGCCAAAGTTCATGAAAAGGGTTATGATAAATAGGAATTTTAAAGACAAAATTCCGGATAATATTCCTTTCTTTTTTTCACACTTTTTGTTGATAACTTAGCATTATTGATAAGGCTTTAGGGGGGATTTGACCCCCCTAATAATTATATTTGTTAGTCAGCGTAAAGCAGGCGCAAATTATATACTTATGAGCGACGAAAATCAAAACAAAAATTATTCAGCAGACAGTATTCAGGCCCTTGAGGGAATGGAGCATGTCCGCATGAGACCCTCCATGTACATTGGTGATGTAGGAACAAGGGGATTACATCATTTAGTTTACGAGGTAGTAGATAATTCCATTGATGAAGCATTGGCAGGTCATTGTGATAAAATCTCCGTGATCATAAACGAAGATAATTCTATTACAACTAAAGATAACGGAAGAGGTATTCCCGTTGACATGCATAAAAAAGAGGGTGTTTCTGCTTTGGAGGTAGTAATGACCAAAATCGGTGCAGGAGGAAAATTTGATAAGGATTCGTATAAAGTTTCTGGAGGATTACACGGGGTTGGAGTTTCTTGTGTAAATGCACTCTCTGAAAGTCTTAAAGCTACCGTTTTTCGTGATGGAAAAATATGGGAGCAAGAATATGAAAGAGGAAAAGCATTGTCTCCTGTAAAAGAAATTGGTTCAGCAGATGATAAAGGTACAGTTGTTACATTTAAGCCTGATCCACAAATTTTTACTCAAACATTAGAGTATAACTACGATACCCTCTCGCTTCGAATGCGCGAATTAGCTTATTTGAACAAGGGAATTAAAATATCAATTGAAGATCGTCGTCGTAAAGATGATAATGGGGAATTTATTTCTGACACCTTTTTGTCAGAAGAAGGATTAAAAGAATTTATTCGATTTTTAGACGAAACTCGTGAAGCTATCATCGGAGATGTTATCTCTATGGAGGGAGAAAAAAATGGAATTCCGGTTGAGGTCGCCATGATCTACAACACTTCATTTTCAGAAAATCTTCACTCATATGTTAACAATATCAACACCCATGAAGGAGGAACACACCTTTCTGGTTTTAGAAGAGGATTAACTACCACCTTAAAGAAATATGCAGATAGTTCAGGCTTGTTGGATAAACTCAAGTTTGAAATAGCTGGAGATGATTTTAGAGAAGGACTCACAGCAATCATCTCAGTTAAAGTAGCTGAACCTCAATTTGAGGGGCAAACTAAAACAAAATTGGGCAACAGGGATGTTACTGCCGCTGTATCTCAAGGCGTCTCAGAGATGCTTGAAAATTATTTGGAGGAAAATCCAAATGACGCTAAAACTATCGTTCAAAAGGTGATTTTAGCTGCACAAGCACGTCATGCCGCAAAGAAAGCGCGTGAAATGGTTCAGCGAAAAACAGTAATGAGTGGAGGAGGTCTTCCCGGAAAACTCTCAGATTGTTCTGAACAAGATCCAAAACTATGTGAAGTATTTCTTGTAGAGGGAGATTCTGCAGGAGGTACTGCAAAACAAGGTCGTGATCGAAATTTTCAAGCGATTTTGCCACTTCGAGGTAAAATTCTCAATGTTGAAAAAGCCATGCAACACAAGGTTTTTGAAAATGAAGAAATTCGAAATATTTATACCGCATTGGGTGTAACCATTGGAACCGAGGAAGATAGTAAAGCATTAAACTTAGATAAGTTACGTTATCACAAAATAGTAATAATGTGTGATGCGGATGTAGATGGGAGCCATATATCAACCCTAATCTTAACCTTTTTCTTTCGATATATGAAAGAACTTATTGAAGCGGGGTATATTTATATTGCTACCCCTCCTTTGTATTTGGTTAAAAAAGGACAGAAAAAGAACTATGCTTGGGATGATGATCAGCGTGACCTTTTAATGCAAGAATACGGTTCAGGATCTTCAGTTCAACGCTATAAAGGGCTGGGTGAAATGAATGCAGAACAGCTTTGGGATACCACAATGAATCCCGAAGAACGAACTTTGCGAAGAGTCACTATAGATAATGGGGGGGAAGCTGATCGTATTTTCTCTATGTTGATGGGTGATGAAGTTCCACCACGTAGAGAATTTATTGAAAAAAATGCCATCTATGCAAATATTGATGTGTAATGCAATTGAAATAGAATCTTCTGAATTAGGGTAGATTCACAATCTATAAAACAGAAACTTAAATTAAAACTTAAAAATAATTCAATGAAAGTAACCATAGTTGGAGCTGGGAATGTAGGCGCTTCATGTGCAGAATATATCGCTCAAAAGAGAATAGCAAGTAAGGTTGTATTATTAGATATTAAAGAAGGATTTGCAGAAGGAAAGGCCCTTGACCTCTCTCAAACAGCAACTACCCTAGGATTTAATACAAGTATTACTGGGGTGACCAATGATTATTCTGCTACGGCAGGGAGTGATGTAGTTGTTATAACTTCAGGAATTCCTAGAAAACCAGGAATGACTCGTGAAGAGCTGATTGGTATTAACGCTGGAATTGTTCAAGATGTTTCTTCTAGTATATTGAAGTATTCTCCTGAAACTATAATTGTTGTTGTTTCTAATCCAATGGATACCATGACTTATCTTGCTTTACAAGCTACAGGATTACCTAAAAATAGAATTATAGGAATGGGAGGAGCACTAGACAGTTCACGTTTTAAAACGTATTTATCCAAAGCCCTAGATAAACCTGCAAACGATATCCAAGGAATGGTGATTGGCGGTCATGGGGATACAACGATGATACCATTAACTCGTCTTGCTAGTTATAACGGTGCGCCTGTTTCTCAATACTTAGACGAATCAGCACTTGAAAAAGTAGCTGCCGACACTATGGTAGGAGGAGCTACTTTGACAAAACTTTTAGGAACTTCAGCTTGGTATGCACCTGGGGCTTCTGTAGCCTATTTAGTAGATAGTATATTGGGAGATCAAAAGCGAATGATTCCTTGTTCTGTTATGCTTGATGGAGAATATGGGTTAAAGGATATTTGTATTGGAGTTCCTTGCATTATTGGTGCCAATGGAGTTGAGTCTATCGTGGATGTTAAATTAAATGAAAAAGAGAAACAGCAAATGAGCGAAAGCGCTGACAAAGTTCGTGCTATGAATGCTGCTCTAAAAGATGTTCTATAGTTTGAATTCAAAGACAGTACTCAATATTCTAATTTAGAGTTGTCAATTCATAGCTTTAATCCTATATTTGCTCGCCTTAATTGAGCTTAAATTATATTAAAATGCAAAATAATTCATTAATAAGAGTTTTTGGAATCTTATTTGCCCTTGTAAGTATATACCAACTCTCTTTTACATTTATTGCCAGTAATGTAGAATCTGAAGCAGAAAATTATGCTGCTCAGATGATATCAGAGGATCAACCTAATTATCTCGAGGCTAGAGATCAGGAGGTTTTGTCCTATCTAGATTCTATTGGTAACAACAGTATTTATGGCTTTACAACCTATAACGATGCTAAAGAAAAAGAATTAAATAAAGGTTTAGATCTTAAAGGAGGGATCAATGTAATCCTCCAAATCTCTATTCGAGACATATTAAAGGGACTAGCTGAAAATACCCGAAATGTTGTTTTTAACAAGGCATTAGAAGAGGCCAATAATCTACAAAAGTCTTCTGACGAACCATATGTAGAGTCTTTTTTCAAAGCTTTTGACGCTGTTAAGAGCAGTGAAAAATTAGCCTCTCCTGATATTTTTGGAAACAGAACACTCAGCGATGAGATTAATTTCGAAATGTCTGATGAAGAAACACAAGTTGTGATTCGTCGTAAAATTGATGAGTCTATTGTCTCAGCATTTGAGGTGTTACGAAAGCGAATAGATAAGTTTGGAGTAACCCAACCCAATATACAACGTTTGGGTACTTCTGGACGTATTCTTGTAGAACTTCCTGGAGCAAAAGATGTAGATCGAGTACAGAATCTACTTCAAAGTACTGCCCAATTAGAATTTTGGGAAACATTCAAAAATGATAATTTAATTTCGTTTTTGATTCAAGCGGATCGCTTAGTAAGTGCTCAGAAGGAGATATCAAAATCATCAGATAACGAAGAAAAAGATTCAGCTTCTGAAATAGATGACCTTCTTGCAGATGTAAGCGCAGCTGACTCTCTAGCTCAACCATCATCAAATCTAATTTTGGATAAGATTGTAGGACAAGGTTTTCAAGGAGGACCTGTTTTAGCCCAGTTTGCTGCGCGTGATGGTGCAGAAATTATTGGATATCTCAATCAGCCTGATGTTCGAAGACTGTTACCTTCAGAATACCGTTACGTTCGATTTGCACTTGGAAAGCCAGATGCTGAAAGCGATGTAGTGGAGTTATTTGCACTCAAATCGAATCGCGATAACAGAGCTCCATTAAGTGGAGGCGTAGTTGTAGATGCTACCCAAACTTTTGATCAATTAGGAAATGCTGCTGTGTCAATGCAGATGGACTCTAGAGGGGCTCGTATATGGGAAACTATGACTGGCAAAGCTTTTCAGGAAGCAAGTAATATAGCGATAGTATTGGATGATATTGTTTATTCTGCTCCCGGAGTTTCTAGTGGTGCCATATCCGGTGGTCGTTCTGAAATCACAGGAGATTTTACTCTAAACGAAGCAATTGACCTTGCCAATGTATTGCGTGCTGGAAAACTTCCAGCCTCAGCAGAAATTATCCAGTCTGAAATCGTAGGGCCTTCTTTAGGACAAGAAGCTATTGAGTCAGGGGTTTATTCCTTTATCATTGCTTTGATCTTTGTACTGTTATGGATGGTATTTTACTATGGTAATTCAGGACTTTTCGCCGATATTGCATTGATTCTGAATATATTGTTGATTTTCGGAATATTAGCAGGTTTGGGAGCTGTACTTACTCTTCCAGGAATAGCAGGTATCGTTCTGACTATTGGAATATCTGTTGATGCTAACGTACTTATCTTTGAGCGTGTTCGAGAAGAATTAACAAAAGGAAAAGGAATCAGAAAGGCAATTGCAGATGGATTTAATAATGCCCTTTCTTCAATTTTAGATGCCAACATTACCACTGGGCTAACGGCCTTGATACTCTTTATATTTGGTACTGGACCTATCAAAGGATTTGCAACTACATTATTGATTGGGATCGGAACCTCACTATTTACAGCCATTTTTATCACACGAATCTTAGTTGATTCAAGAAATGATAAAGGAAGATCTGTATCGTTCTCTACCAAATTGACTAAAGGATTGCTTTCTAAAATCAATATTTCATTTTTACAACGTCGTAAAGTGGCCTACATTGTTTCTTCTGTAATGATCTTAATAAGTTTAGCCTCACTAGGTTATCAGGGTCTTAATCAAGGAGTGGATTTTGTAGGAGGACGCTCATACACCGTTCGTTTTGAAAATGCTGTAAATCAAACTGAAATTGGTGCGTTGATGAATACAGAATTTGGAAGCGCAGAGGTAAAAACTTTTGGAGAAGATAACCAACTTAAAATAACTACCAAGTACAAAGTAGATGTAGAAGGTGTTGCTGTAGATGAAGAAATACAAAATAAACTTTTTAGTAGTCTCCAGTCTTATTTACCAGACGGTACTACTTATGATGATTTTGTAAAAGGTGGGACAGAAAAAACTACTGGGATCATGTCTTCTATTAAAGTGGGGCCAACAATTGCCGATGATATTAAAAAGAATTCCTTCCTAGCGGTTATTGGATCACTCATCGTAGTATTCTTATACATTCTATTGCGTTTCCAAAAATGGCAGTTTTCATTAGGTGCTGTAGCTGCAGTATTCCATGATGTTCTCATTGTATTAGGAATATTTTCTATCACATACACTTTTATGCCTTTCAGCATGGAGATTAATCAAGCTTTTATAGCGGCAATACTTACTGTAATTGGATATTCTTTAAACGATACAGTTGTTGTGTTTGACCGTATTAGAGAATATGTAAATGAGCATACCAAATGGGAATTTAGTGATACTGTAAACGGTGCTTTAAATAGTACTTTAAGTAGAACATTGAATACCTCTTTGACTACTTTAATTGTACTACTTGCTATTTTCATTTTTGGAGGGGAGTCCATCAGAGGGTTTATGTTTGCATTAATCGTAGGAGTAATAGTAGGAACCTACTCTTCCGTATTTATCGCAACACCTGTGATGTACGATACCCAAAAGAAAAAGCCTTTAATCGAGGAGAAAAAATAAAAGAAACTTTTTACCATTTAAAAAGCCAAATCATTTGATTTGGCTTTTTGCTTTTTTCTTGTTTTTAAAATTTTTTTTGATCTCAATTCCTCTCTTCAATGAGATTCGTTGTAAACAATGCACAAAGTTTAATGAAAAATTGGAACAACCCTTAATTTTCGAGAACCAATGGGAGAAATAGTATCAATATCCCTTCTGGATAAAGAGATTGGTTAATGGTTTATTTCATTTTTAAACTGCTTAATGACCTCAATAAATTTTTCTCCGTATTTTTCCATTTTGTTCATTCCCACTCCATGAATTGACAAAAACTGTTTTTCTGTTATGGGTAATTGACTCGCCATTGCTTTCAAAGATTTATCACTAAAAACAATATAAGCTGGAACATTTTCTTCCCGAGAAATAGAAGATCTCAACTTTTTTAATTGAGTAAATAAATCCGCATTTACATCTTCCTCAGATATTGTTTTTCTGTCAATTGATTCCTTCTTCTTTTTCATCTCTGGATTTATTGGCCTAGTCAATTTAACAGACTGTTCGCCCTTGAGTACTTTCCAACCTATTGGTGAAATTTTCAGTGCGGAACTTTCACTGTACATGATTTCAATCAATCCTTGATTTGCTAATTGAATAATGTAATCACGCCAATCAAAAAAGCTGATGTTTTTTCCTACACCATAGGTTTTGAGTTGGTTATAACCCCCTGCGATCACTTCAGCATTGTTTGAGCCTCTCAATACATTGATTAACATCGTAATCCCCTCCATTTCTTTCATTCGAGCAATTCCAGAGAGTGCCTTCTGAGCCAACAAAGTACCTTCAAAATCTATTGGTGGGTTGTCACAAACATCACAATTCCCGCAATTTTCGATTAAATGTTCTCCAAAATAGGATAGGAGTATTTTTCTCCGACACGATTTTGCCTCTGCAAATTGTAACATTCGTCTCAATTTCTCCTTTTGCATATTAGAATTTGCACCATCATCCGCGAACTGATTGTATAAAACAAAATCTCGCATGTTATAGTACAATCTTGTTTCAGAAGGCAAACCGTCGCGACCAGCCCTTCCGATTTCTTGATAATACCCTTCTAAGTTTTTTGGTAAATTATAATGAATCACCCAACGAATATTTGATTTATCAATTCCCATCCCGAAAGCTATTGTAGCGATAATTATTTTTATGTCGTCATAAATAAATTTTGTTTGAACGCTCTCCCTTTCTTCGGAACTCATTCCTGCATGATAAAACGCAACAGAATTCCCATATTCTTTAAGGAATTCTGCGACTTCCTCTGTGTTTTTTCTACTCAGGCAATAAATAATTCCACTTTCATTCTTTTTTTGCTCAACAAACCGTTTTATCTCTTGTAATTTTTTCCTTTTCGGAACTTGTCCTCTAACATCAATACTTAGGTTTTTTCTGTCAAATGAAGAGATAAATAATTTTGGATTTATTAGCCCTAATTGTTCCTCTATATCAATCCTAGCCGACTTATCTGCAGTGGCAGTTAGGGCTATAAATGGAATATTAGGCAATGATTTTCGAAATATTTTAAGTTGTGTATACTCTGGTCTAAAATCATGTCCCCACATGCTTACACAATGAGCTTCATCGATCGCTACTAATTTGATATTCAAGTCTTTTAACCAGGTATTACTCACTGAAATCAATTTCTCCGGTGATAAATAAAGTAATTGAGTTTCCTCATTAATAGCCCGATGTATTATCTCTTTTTGCTCTTGTGAAGAAATGGAGCTATTATAAAAATCTGCTTTTATTCCATTTGATTGCAATGTTTGAACTTGATCTTTCATTAAAGATATAAGCGGCGATACTACGATTGTAATTCCATCAAAACATAATGCTGGAATCTGAAAGCATATCGATTTCCCACCTCCTGTTGGCATTAATACTAAACTATCCTTTCCAATTAAAGTTCGTTCAATAATTTCTTTCTGTAAAGGACGAAATTCATCGTACCCGAAAATATTTTTTAATAACGTTTGTGGATTCATTATAATTTGTACTCTTTTATTTTTCACTAATTAAGATGTTTCAACGTGGCTAATGTTCATTAAATACTGCTAGTCTCGGGATTTTAACATTGAGTTTTGTTCTATTATTCAAAAAAGAAAAGAATAACGCCGAATTGCAATTTAATCTATGATGAATTTAATTTTGCTCGATGCCATTCGTTGGCTGTAGGTTAGTTTCATTGACACGTTGTAAGTTTGGTTTTCAAAAATCTAAATTTAATATAATATATGAATATTTGCATTTAGATTATCCATTCCTTAAAAAGGGTTCATTCATTTGTAATAATAAAGGCTATCATTTTATAAAGCTATTGAAAAAGGTATGTTCGGCCGTAATTTCAATATATTAAAAATACATTGGCTACCCAATCACAGATTTAATAACCTGTTTCAATAGCATTTTTGATATGGGCTAGATGATGCTCACAATGCCAAGCGTAAATCAATAAAGTAACGTCGAGGGGGTATTTTTTTTGGCGTTCTGGATGAAAATAAGATCGCTTAAAATCTTCCTTAGACATCCCCTCCAAAAAGATGACCCAACGTTTATGAAGCGCACTGATTATATCCAGACTGTAATCAATTTGATGATTTTTCGCGTCAGGAAGTTCTGCCCATTGGACTTCCTGATAATCTTTGATGGATGGAAAATCCTCCAGTAGGGCATGTTTAAAACGCAAATAAGAGTGCATATGACTGTCGGCTACATGATGAACGACTTGAGCAATGGTCCAGCCTTCCGGGCGATAACGATTGAGAAGGGTTGGTGTATCTAGGGTATCCACTACTTTATTTAATTTTTTCGGAAAGTTTTTGATTGTAGAAATCCCTTCTTGTATTATTTCAACTGTAGGATCTGTGTCCCATACAAATTTACCTATGGGGTATTGGAGTTGTTCTAAAGCCGATGGATTCATATTCGATTGAATTTAATTTTCATGCCTTTTTTCAGTTTCAGTTGTTCACTTTGTCCAGCATTAATTTCTAAAATGTATTGTGCAGCAATTTTAGACGTTATTGCTGATTGATCATAAGGCTTTGCATTTGGGTAAATAGACACAATTTCAAATTGATCGTTTATAAAAATAAGATCTAATGGGATTTGTGTATTTTTCATGTAAAAGCTTCTAATTTCAGAAGATTCAAAGATAAATAGCATCCCATTTTTTTGAGAGAGAGAGTTTCGATACATCAGTCCTGTTTGCTGTTCGTAGGGAGTTTCAGCAATTTCTATATCAAAATTTGCAATAATTTCATCCTGTGTATTGATCAAGACCAATTCTCCCTCTTTTTGAAAGACAATTTTCTTTTCAATTATTGTTTTAGACTTTAGATTATCATTACATTGAATGATGCTCAATGCTAGTAAAGTGAATAAAGAAATTAGAAAAGAATGTTTCACTTCACAGTAGCTTTGTTTTTTTTGAAAGCTAAAAAGATACCCAAAAGAATAAGGGGAATACTCAACCATTGACCTGTAGAGAAAAAAGGCATAATCTCTTCAAAACCACCTTGACTTTCTTTAATAAATTCAATTAAAAATCGGATAGTAAACATGCCTGTAAAAAAGATACCAATCATAAATCCTGGTTGATCCTTTTTAGTTGTTTTGTAAATTTTTCTTAGGATGAAAAATAAAATGATGTAGCAGATTGCTTCATAGAGCTGAGCGGGGTGTCTTGGTAATGTCTCTCGATTATTTAAAAAAACCACACCAAAATTTGATTGGGTGTATTTTCCAACAATTTCAGAGTTAAATAAATTTCCTAATCGAACAAATGCAGCGCCCAATGCGACAGGAATTGTTACCCTATCTAATAACCATAGTAGCGAACGCTCTTTGAATTTCCTTTTGTAAAGGTAAAGGCCTATGAGTGATCCAATTACGGCCCCATGACTCGCTAAGCCCCGAAATCCAGTGAAAGTAAAGCCGTTAGGAGTATCTCTAATAGGCAATAAAATTTCTATTAAATGGTCTTGGTAATAGTCCCAACTATAGAAAAAGACGTCTCCTAATCGAGCACCCAATAGTATAGAAATTACCATATATACAAACAAAGATTCTAAATATTCAAGAGAAATTTTTTCTTCATCAAAAATCTTTTTCATCAGATAATATCCCAAACCAAATGCGATTACAAACATCAAACTGTAATAATGAACGCCAAAACTTCCAATTTTAAAAAGTGTTTCACTGGGAGCCCAGTCAATTTTTGTGAAAAGCATAAGGATATTTTAAAGACTATGTAAAAGTAATTAAAATGAAAACAAAACGAAATAATTCTTTAGGGAATAGGATCATAACCAGATCCACCCCAAGGATGGCATCGGGCAATTCTTTTTATAGCAATCCAGCTACCTTTAAGGAGTCCAAATTTATTAAGGGCTTCTAGTGCGTAACGAGAACAGGTGGGTTGGAATCTACAGCTTGCAGGTAATAGTGGAGAGATAAGGTATTGATATCCTTTAATGAGAAGTACAAAGGGAAAGATTAAAATTTTTCTCAAAACCTTTAATTTATTTTAAAGGTCGTTCCTGCGGCTGTATCGTTGATTTGGATTTTCAATTTTTCAAGACTATCACGAATCAGATCAGATGATTCAAAATCCTTATTTAAACGTGCTTTTGCCCTGAGTTCCATAAGGAGTTCTAAGGTGCCTTCTAGCTGAGAAGTTTCTGATTTTTTTTGGATTGTTTCAGGTGTTAAAAGTCCTAATACATCAAAGAAGAATGCCTTCATGAGTCGTGAGAGTTCATTTAAGTCTTTGACGCTGACTGAAAGCAGTCCATTGTCTAACGCATTGATGAATTTGACAGCATCAAACAAATGAGCAATTAAGACGGGACTATTGAAGTCATCATTCATTGCAGAATAACACTTCTTTTTCCATACCTCTAAATCAAAATCTGTAGTTGTATCTGAGGCAACTAATTGATCAATTTTTTGAAGACCATCTACTAGTCGGAAAAAACCTTTTTCAGATGCGACTAATGCGGTTTCACTTAAATCAACAATACTTCTATAATGAGCTTGCAACATGAAGAAACGGGCTACCATAGGTGAAAAAGGTTTTTCGAAAATATTATTTTCTCCTTTGAACATTTCATTTGGCAATATATTGTTCCCCGTAGATTTAGCCATTTTCTTACCGTTCAAGGTTAGCATATTCGCATGAAGCCAATAATTAACAGGTGATTTTTTGTAAACAGATTCTGCTTGTGCAATTTCACATTCATGATGTGGAAATTTTAAATCCATACCACCACCGTGAATATCAAATTGTTTACCTAAATACTTTGTGCTCATTGCAGTACACTCAAGATGCCATCCAGGAAACCCATCGCTCCAAGGCGAAGGCCAACGCATAATATGCTGTGGTTCAGCTTTTTTCCAAAGTGCAAAATCTTGAGGATTTTTTTTGTCAGATTGTCCGTCTAATGCTCTCGAATTATGAATTAATTCTTCAATATTTCTTCCGCTTAATTTACCGTAAGGTATATCTTCATTAAAACGTAAAACATCAAAATAGACGGAACCATTGACTTCATAGGCGTAGCCTTGTTCAATAATTTGTTTAATCAATTCGATTTGTTCTACGATATGTCCTGTTGCTGTTGGTTCTATACTTGGAGGAAGCGCATTGAATTTAGCCATGGTTTCCCTGAAGTCAACCGTGTAGCGCTGAACAACCTCCATGGGTTCAATGGATTCTAAGCGTGCTTTTTTGGCGATTCGATCTTCTCCTTCATCCGCATCATTTTCTAAATGTCCAGCGTCTGTAATATTGCGGACATAGCGCACTTTATAGCCTAAATGCTGTAAATATCTAAAAATAAGGTCGAAAGAAATAAATGTTCTACAGTTTCCTAAATGAACATTGCTATATACAGTGGGACCACAAACATACATACCAACATGATCTTGAAGTATTGGAATGAAGGGTTCTTTTTTCCCATTTAATGAATTGTAAACCACTAATTCGCGTTCCATCAAAAAGTAGTATCTAATTGAATATAGTCTAAAAACTCTCTTTTCTTCTCATCAGATTTAAAAACACCCCCAAATTCACTGGTTACAGTACTGCTTGAAATATCACTTATTCCTCTTGAATTCACACAAAGGTGTTTAGCATCTATAACGCAAGCAACATCTTGGGTGTTCAGTACAGCTTGAAGCTCCTGGACAATCTGAAGATTTAGTCGTTCCTGAACCTGAGGTCTTTGAGAATAATAAGCTACAATGCGATTCATCTTAGAAAGACCAACTACTGATCCATTTGATATGTATGCGACGTGCGCTTTACCAACGATAGGGAGAAGGTGGTGTTCGCATGTAGAGTATAGGGTAATATTTTTTTCTACAAGCATTTCTCCATACTTATAGGAATTGTCAAAAGTAGATGCTACTGGTTTTTTATCTGGATGTAATCCTCCAAAAATTTCTTTAACATACATTTTGGCAACCCTCAAAGGGGTGCCTTTAAGACTGTCATCCGTTAGGTCCATTCCTAAAGTTTCTAGGATTGCTTTAACATGTTCTTGGATACGAGCAATTTTTTCATCATCAGAAAGTAAAAAGGCATCAGGTTTAAGTGGCGTTTTTACGGTTGAAGAAAAATGATCATCTCCATTTTGAGCAATACTGTCCGCGATTATTTTTTCTAATTTCATAGCGTATTAAGATGCGTACAAATATACTTAATTTATAGAGGAAAAAAAGTGGAGATAATCGATCAAAGTTTGATGTTATAGCTCAAGCTTACTTGAGTGATAGAGTGGGAGAGTGTGTAAGGGTCTGTTAAACCCTCAGAAAACATCTGATACTGTTTACTTTGATTCAGATTTACAAAGGATAAGTTTAGTGTTTTTGATCCAAAATCGAGTCCAATGCCCAGAGTATAGGCCATATCCAATGTAGTTATGTTTTTTTGGATATTATTTCTATTCAAAATCCCAGCCCGTAGACTAAAATCTTTTAATCGGTATTCTCCTCCTGCTTTTAGTGTTTGAATAGAACCAAAAGGAGTGGATAATGATTGAGTTAAATCATCTAAGTAGCTACTACCTCCTTCTCGACTTAATACTGTATTCGAGGCATTTTGTAATTCGTAATCTATAGAGACTAAACCTTGTTTTCCAAAAATGTAGGCAAAGCTAAAAGTTGTTTTCGATGGAATTTTAAACAAATAGGAATCATAAAAGTTCGTAATATCTGGTTGGATTAATTCTTTAATAATACTTCCTTGTTCAATGATTACAGAGGATAAACTTTGTTTTGTCTCATCGGAAATAGTGAGCCATTGGGGTGAGTCATAGGTTAGTCCAAGTCTGAAATCTTTCAATCTCAAAATAGCACCAAACTGAGCAGAAACTCCTTGACCAAAACTGCTTAAACTATTTTCAAATTCGATATCATAAACAGGCGATTCATTATATTGTCCAGATTCAAATAAAGCTTGATCAGAATAATATTCTAATTTGTGTGCATTGAAATTTACTCCAAGATGTAGAAGATTTTTATACAGTGCACTGAAGTTAAATGATGTTTTTCTGTGAAGTCCCTTTGTGATGATATCGAGATCATGATTTACTTGCCCGTATTCTACATTTGAATAATATTCAGTGTTGTTTTCATCAGTACTGAATGGATTAAATATATAGGCTTGGTACCCTAAAAAAGCTTGCTGTGCTCCGAAGCCATTCTCTTCTCCAAGAATTCGATATACTTCCGGTATGCTTTCATCCTCATAAAGAGGAAGATTATTAAAAGCTAAGCCATCTGCAAAATATAGAAAGTATTGATCAACACCAGTGTCATTGTATCCTCTTACTCGAGCGTTTTGATCAAATTTAGAGACTCTGTGGCTATTGATTCCTGTACTAATTCGTGACCATGAACTTTCTGGGTCAATGTTATTAAAGACAAATACTGCACCTATTTGATCAAATTTAAGATTCGAATCCTCTTTTGATGTTAAATTTCCAAAGTAAGCACCCTCTGCTACTTTTTGGTTGTAAGTAAATGTACCCCCGATTTCTGAATGTAAAAAAACCGAAGATCCTGCAGGGTTATGACTAATTGCGCTGAGGTCTCCGCCCAATGCACCAAACGCACCAGCCATACTGTTAAAACGAGCAGAGCCATTTAATTCACTACCTAAAAATGTGGTAACATCATTAACAGTCTGAGAAACAGAATGTTGTGAAAAGAACAAAGCAATAATAAAGACGAATATTTTTCGCATAATAGGATAAGATTATTGGAATTATTTTTTCAGAAATAATTAATTTCTTCTGCCATTCGAGGAAGATCCACTCCTTGAGCTTGATGAGGAAGAACGTGATCCTGAACTATAACTTCTAGCAGGAGCTACTCTTTGATTATTTGCAGGAGCAGAGTAGCTTCTTTGAGTGTTATTGTAATTAGAACGTCTCGTTGGTTGACGTTGATAAGTTTTATTAACGGATCTAACTTGACGAGGAGGTGGACTACTTTGTTTTATCCTTCTTGGTGAGTTGGTGTTTATTCCATTTCGAGCACCAAGACTACTTCGTGATTGTATGAATCGTCCTTGGCTGTTTGACTGAGCACTTTTAGTTGGCTTAGAATTAATTCTCGAGTTTACAGATGAGCTTCCTAAAGTACTTCCAAAAGCAGGTCGAGCTGTTCTTGAATTTTCTGATGATTGAACACTATTTTTTGTATTGTTACGGGGATTTAGAATATAGGTATTGCCTAATGAGTTAATCCCTCTTCCTTGATTATACCTATTCAAATTGGTTTTAATATCTGCAGTCTCATTCGACTTAGCATTACGTTCTTTTGTGTTTGAAGATCGAGTAGAATTGCTGTAATTCTTTTCACCTCGGCCGGATTTAACTCGAGCTACTGTTTCATTGTAATCTCTTCTAGCATTGCCAAAATTATTGTATCGATAGTTATTAATACCATTTCGATTCCAACGATTCCAACGATTCCATCTGTTCCAACGATTCCAACTATATCCAAATTGAAAACCAGGATAGTAGCTGTAAGGACTATAGAATCCAAAATTTCTCCAACCCCAAGTGCCTGCAAAACCGCCAAAATAGGGATCTACGTATGGATTCATAAACGGAGAAGGATAATATCCATAACCAAAACGGAAAGGATCATTGAAATAATAATTATTCCAAAAAGGAGAATTTGAAAATGCAAAATTTGAAAGACCCCACAAATAATTTGGACTTCTGTCTATAATAACAATTTCGGTTTGAGTTGTTTTTTCTCCCCAAGGAATTTGTGAGGACTCAGAATAATTAGTGTTTTCATTATAGCTGTTCTCAGAAACATACGATTCAGTGTCTGTAAAATACATTTCATCATCAGAAACATTTCCGTCGGCAGCATTTTTAAAATATTCTTTGTAATACGAACCTTTAGAAGAAGCAACATTTTGAGGTTGCTCAGTTCTATACTGTGTTTTGTTTGTATAGATACCATCTGATTCAAAATAAGATGCTCCTTGAAAACTCCCGCAACTGAAAAGGATCAATGAAGCTGAAATAGTTAAAATTAAACTTGTTAATTTTCGTAAAAATCTTGCTGTATTCATGATCAATCGTTTTAGAGATGTGAGACAAAAAGTTTAGCTTTGCACCACAAAGATTTGTATAACCAAATATAGGCAAAATCTATGCCAAAAATTTTATGGGTAGTAAATTAACTTCAAGAAAAGCGGATTATTCCAAATGGTACAACGAAATTGTAGTTACTGCAGATCTTGCTGAAAATTCAGCTGTTCGAGGATGTATGATTATTAAACCATACGGATACGCTATTTGGGAAAAAATGCAGGCTGAATTGGATAAAATGTTTAAGGCTACAGGTCATGAAAACGCATATTTTCCACTTTTTGTTCCTAAAAGTTTATTTGAGGCTGAAGAGAAAAACGCTGAAGGTTTTGCAAAAGAATGCGCAGTTGTTACGCATTATCGATTAAAAAACGATGAAAAAAATCCTGGGAAACTTATGGTTGATCCAGCAGCAAAACTGGAAGAAGAATTAGTAGTAAGACCAACTAGTGAAGCTGTAATTTGGAATACTTATAAAAGTTGGATTCAATCCTACAGAGATTTACCAATTTTAATTAATCAATGGGCAAATGTTGTCCGTTGGGAAATGAGAACACGTTTGTTTTTAAGAACCGCAGAGTTTTTATGGCAAGAGGGACATACCGCTCACGCTACAAGAGCTGAGGCTTTAGAAGAAACAAAGTTAATGAATCAGGTTTACGCTGATTTTGTACAAAATTATATGGCCATCCCTGTAATTCAAGGAACAAAAACAGCCAGTGAGCGTTTTGCAGGTGCAGAGGAAACCTATTGCATCGAGGCTTTAATGCAAGACGGAAAAGCTTTACAGGCAGGGACATCACATTTTTTGGGGCAAAATTTTGCTAAAGCTTTTGATGTAAAATATGCAACTTCTGAAGGAGGACTGGAATATGTTTGGGCAACTTCATGGGGTGTTTCCACACGTCTCATAGGTGCTCTAATTATGACACATAGTGATGATAACGGATTGGTTTTGCCTCCAAATTTGGCACCGATTCAAGTTGTTATCATACCAATTTACAAAGGTGAAGAACAACAGATTCTAATTGCTGAAGCCGCCGAAAAGATTAAACTGTCTTTAGAAAGTAAAAATATCCGAGTCAAATTTGACAATAGAGACAAGTTTAAACCAGGGTTTAAATTTAATGAATACGAACTTAAGGGTGTCCCACTTCGAATCGCTATAGGACCCAAAGATTTAGAAAACGGGACCCTAGAAATAGCACGAAGAGATACACTTTCTAAGACGGTAGTCTCTCAAGATAAAATTGTTGATTTTGTCCAGGAGCAACTAAAACAGATGCAAGGTGACCTATTTGATAATGCTTTGAAATTTAGAGAAGAAAATATAACTGAAGTAAACGATTTCGAAGAATTTAAGCATGTTATTGAAGGGCAAGGAGGTTTTGTATCTGCGCACTGGGACGGGACTAATGAGAGTGAGGAGGCTATTAAAAAAGCAACTAAGGCTACCATAAGGTGTATTCCCTTAAATAATGTAGAAGAAGAAGGTAAATGTGTTTTTTCTGGAAAACCTTCTATCCAAAGAGTTCTTTTTGCAAAGGCATATTAAATTCATGCCAAATATCTTTAAAAATTGTTTTTAGATTCTAATGGTAAACTTTTATTGAAGCCATATGCTAAAAATTATTCTTATTATTCAAACTTAAAACTGCATTGATTTCTAGACTATTCCATGATTAAACACCCTATTAATATAATCAGTATAAAATCACATTTCATTTTGTATCAAATTATTATTGTTTAATAATAATTTTACGTGTACATTTGCGCACGAAAAATATGGCCCGTTCGTCTATCGGTTAGGACGCCAGGTTTTCATCCTGGAAAGAGGGGTTCGACTCCCCTACGGGCTACAAAATTAAAATAGAAACATGGCAAATCATAAATCTGCTTTAAAACGCATTCGTTCAAACAACAAAAAAAGACTCTTAAATCGCTTTCAGCACAAAACTGCTAGAAACGCAATTAAAAGATTGAGAGATATGACTAGTAAAGAAGAGGCAACAAAATTGTTTCCCGTGGTTGTATCATTAATTGACAAGCTTGCGAAAAAGAATATTATTCACGCTAACAAAGCGTCTAATTTGAAATCGAAACTTGCCAATCATTTAGCTTCACTTTAAGTCGAAGTTTATTATTATATAAAACTAAAAAGGCTCCCATTGGGAGCCTTTTTTTGTGATTTATACTCTAGATCAAGAGTTCATAGAAATTAAAAACTCCTCATTACTTTGTGTTCGTTTAAAACGATCGTTGATAAATTCCATCGCTTCTACGGGGTTCATGTCTGCAAGGTATTTTCTCATGATCCACATACGTTTTATAGTATTTTCATCCAGTAAAAGATCATCTCTTCTTGTACTTGAAGAAACTAAATCTATTGCTGGGAAAATACGTCGGTTTGCAATACGTCTATCCAGTTGAAGTTCCATGTTTCCAGTACCTTTAAATTCTTCAAAGATTACCTCGTCCATCTTGGAACCAGTTTCTGTAAGAGCAGTAGCAATGATGGAAAGAGAACCTCCATTTTCAATATTTCGTGCAGCTCCAAAAAATCGTTTAGGCTTGTGCAATGCATTCGCGTCAACACCACCACTTAAAATTTTCCCTGATGCAGGTTGAACAGTATTGTATGCTCTTGCAAGTCTTGTTATAGAATCCAGAAGGATGACAACATCATGTCCGCACTCCACTAAGCGTTTGGCTTTTTCAAGAACTATATTAGCCACTTTCACATGTCGGTCTGCAGGCTCATCAAAAGTTGAAGCGACTACCTCACCATTCACATTGCGTTGCATATCTGTGACTTCCTCTGGGCGTTCATCAATCAATAAGATCAATTGATACACTTCAGGATGATTTGCAGCAATAGCATTAGCAATATCCTTAAGCAACATTGTTTTACCTGTTTTGGGTTGGGATACAATCATTCCACGCTGACCTTTCCCAATCGGAGAAAATAAATCCATGATACGGGTGGAAATGGTACTCTGTTTGTCTGCAAGATTAAATTTTTCTTGTGGAAATAGAGGGGTAAGATGTTCAAATGATACTCTATCACGAACAACTTTTGGATCTAATCCGTTTATTTTATCCACCTTAATTAGGGGGAAATATTTTTCTCCCTCTTTTGGAGGACGAACTGAACCTAAGACAGTATCACCAGTTTTTAAACCAAATAAACGAATCTGTGATTGTGACACGTAAACATCATCAGGAGACGAAAGATAATTGTAATCAGAGGAGCGTAAGAAACCATACCCTTCTGGCATCATTTCTAAAACACCTTCTGTTTCAACAATCCCATCAAATTCAAAATCAGGCTCACGATAACGACTTCGATTATCTCGGTTGTGATTGTTATGGTCTTTACGATTTTGATTTTTTCCATGATTATTGTTGTTATTATTATCATGTTTTTTAACAGGAGCATTTCCATTATTTGGTTTCTGATTTTGCCCTTGTTTTTTTTGGTTTGGGTTATTATTTTGGTGCCTTTCCTCTCTTTGAGGGCGGTCCTCTCTTTGAGGTTTGGGTTTTGATTTCTGAACTGGAAGAATTTTTATTGGAGCCTTTTTTTCTAAAGAAGCATTAGGTTTCTTTTCCTCAGGTTCATTTTTGATTTCCTCGTCTGGTCTTGAAGCAATGAAATCAACGATTTGATAAATAAGATCTAATTTTTTTAATCCGGCGGTTTTTTTAATCCCTATTTTTTTAGCAATTTCCTGTAACTCAGGTAATTTCTTTGTTTTAAGAGTAGCTATTTCGTACATGAAGTTTTTTGATTAGTGCTTTACCGCTAGGGTAATTAGCTGAAAGCATAAGTGTGATTGTAGAGGAGCAATATTACAAATTTTTATTTTAAAAAAAGTGCTTTTAAAAAAAACTTAGTTTTGTAAAAAAAAAATATGATTCAGCGCATACAATCTCTTTACATTATTGTTTCATTTGTGTTTAGTTGTGTACTGCTTTATTTCTCACTTCAGCTATCAACAGACCTATTATGGGCAGGTTTTTATCAACTGAATTATGGTTTTTGGATTATTCCAATAGCGATTATAACCGTTCTTTTTTTATTTAAAAAGCGTCCTTTACAATCTCTTTTATGCCTATTAATTCTTTTTTTGCATGTATTGCAAGGAGCTTTTTTTATTCCTGGATTTGATTTTTCAGATGGATTCGACTTTGATGAGTTCGTTATTTTTGTCTCCTTGGTGAATATCGTTTTGCTTTGGCTGGCTCGGAGGAGTATAAGAAAAGATGAAGATTTAGTCCGTTCCGTCGACCGCATTCGATAGGGCTCCCCTGAGACCGAGTTCAATCGCTTCAAGATTTTTTATTTTTCCTGAATCGATTTCAAAGCGCAATAAGGTTCTTATTTTATGAAAGCCAGAAATTCCAGCAGCTCCTGGATTCATGTGCAGATGTCCGAATCTTTTATCTTGCATGACTTTTAAGATATGTGAATGTCCACAAATCACTAGTTTGGGTTTATGTGTTTCTATGAGTTTTTTCGCATGTGCATTATAACGACCTGGATAGCCTGCAATATGCAGCATTAAAACGCTTACTCCTTCGCAGCTAAAACTGAGCACCTCTGGTGCTTGTAATCGGATGGAATGACTATCGATATTACCGTAAACCGCCTTCAAAGGTTTGATGCTTTCCAATTGATCCAGAACCGATACCTTTCCTATATCCCCAGCATGCCATACTTCATCAGCATGAGCGACATATGATAGAATTTTTTGATCCATATAACCATGGGTATCGGAAAGTAAAAGGATTTTTTTCAACGCAGTGTTTTAAAGTTCAAAAGTAGACATTCCCCAATATATTTTTAGAATTGCGGCAGAGGATAATTCAAAGTATCTTTGCGTTGATGGATTTGAAAAGGTATTTTTTAGAGTTTTCTTATTCTGGTGCAGCCTATCACGGATGGCAACGGCAACCAAATGCTATAAGTGTTCAAGAGGTGATGGAAGAGGCTTTAAAAGTCCTCACTAAAGCAGATTGTGCTTTGACTGCTGCTGGAAGAACAGACACTGGAGTTCATGCCAGAAAAATGGTTGCTCATTTTGATACCCATTTCCCTATAACAGCTTCCAATCAGTGGGTTTATCGTATGAATCAATTTCTTCCTAAAGACATTGCAATTCATAATATCAGAACCGTTAAAACAGAAGCTCATGCCCGTTTTGATGCAACTTCACGAACTTATGAATATCATTTGACACAGTCTAAGACTCCTTTTAAACTGGGAATCAGTTACGCTATTTATCAGCCTTTGGACTTTGACGCCATGAATCAAGCTGCTAAAGTTTTATTAGATTACGAAGATTTTGAGTGTTTTTCAAAATCAAATACTGATGTCAAAACATACCTATGCACTATCAGTAGAGCAGAATGGCTTCCCATTTTAGATGGACATGTTTTTACAATTACAGCCAATCGATTTTTGCGTAATATGGTGCGTGCTATAGTGGGAACTCTTATTGAGATTGGTTTAGGTAAAAAAAATATTCAAGATATGCATCAAATTATTCAAAGTAAAAACCGTTCTTTGGCTGGATACTCTGTACCTGCCGAGGGGCTTTTTTTGACAGAAATAAACTATCCAAATTCAATATACATAGACAATGGCTAAAGTCAGTGGTAAAATATTTGATTTAAATCTTTTTTCTAAACTGTTGGTTTTTGTCCGACCATTCAGAAGCACCTATTACTTTGTGTTGGTAGCTGCCATTTTACTTTCTTTTTTTTCAACTTTAACTCCCTATTTATTAAAAATCACCGTAGACGATTACATTCGCCCTAAGGCTTATGAGGGAATGGTTTTGTTTGTTGGCTTTATGTTAATTGCACTCATTCTTGAGGTTGTTTTCCAGTTTTTATTTGTGTTTTATGCAAACTGGTTGGGTCAGAAAGTAATTAAGGCCTTGAGAGTTCAACTTTTTGATAAAATCATCTTTTTTAAGATGGCTTATTTTGATAAAACCGCTGTAGGGCGATTAGTTACAAGAGCAGTAAGTGATATAGAAACAATTGCGAGTATTTTTTCTCAGGGTTTGTTTATGATCATTGCAGATTTACTAAAAATGTTTCTTGTCATGGGAGTAATGATTTATGTAGACTGGAGGCTGACTCTGATAGTTTTTTCCGTTTTACCAATTATTATATATGCGACTAGACTTTTTCAGAAGTCCATGAAAAAAGCATTTGAAGAAGTGCGTCTGCAGGTAGCTAATCTCAATTCCTTTGTACAAGAACGACTGAGTGGGATGAAAATCGTTCAGATTTTTCATCGCGAGAAAATTGAATACGATCAATTTGTAGAAATTAATGAAAAGCACAAAAAGGCATGGTTGAGAACAGTTTGGTTTAACTCCATCTTTTTTCCCATTGCGGAGATTTCATCATCGGTTACTATTGGTTTATTGGTTTGGTATGGAGGATTCAATGTGATATCTGGAGGAGAGATTTCTTTGGGAACCATTTTCTTGTTCATTCAAATGTCTCAAATGCTTTTTAGACCCTTGCGTCAGATCGCAGATAAATTCAACACCCTACAGATGGGTATGGTAGCAGCAGACCGGATATTTAAAATATTGGAAACACAGAGCAGCATCGAGAACAATGGAGTTTTGTCCCCTAAAGCATTAAAAGGAGCAATTGAGTTTGATCAACTACGTTTTTCATACATTGAGGGCGAAGAGATACTTCATGGGATTTCATTAGAAATAAATGCTGGAGAGACCGTTGCTTTGGTTGGGGCTACAGGAGCTGGAAAATCGACTATTATTAATCTGCTTTCTCGATTTTATGAATTTGATTCTGGTGATATTACCATTGATAAAATTTCAATCAAAGAAATTGAATTAAATGCACTTCGCAAGCATGTTGCTGTGGTACTTCAAGATGTGTTTTTATTTGCGGATAGTCTTTTTAACAATATTACTTTATTCGATCCAGAGATTTCACGTGAAGATGTAATCGTAGCCGCAAAGAAAATTGGGGTTCATGATTTTATAACGTCTTTACCAGAGGGATACGATTATAATGTAAAAGAAAGAGGAGTGATGTTGTCCTCAGGTCAACGACAATTAATCGCTTTTTTGAGAGCATATATTACCCAACCTGCAATTTTAGTTCTGGATGAAGCAACCTCCTCTGTAGACAGTTATACAGAAGAAATCATCCAACGTGCTATTGACACTTTAACGGATGGAAAAACTTCAATCGTTATTGCACACAGGCTAGCTACAGTCAAAAATGCAGACCGAATTATAGTTATGGATCAGGGGAATATTGTAGAACAAGGAACCCATGAAGAATTGTTGAAAGTTCCCAACGGTTACTATGCAAAACTTTATGAAGTGCAATTTGCAGAATCGGTCCCCAACTAGAGTTATTCACTTAAATCTTTAGAAAGCGTTTCCTTGAGCGAAATGAGTGAGTCTTGAGGGTGTAGTTCGCCGTCTTTGATGTAAACGATTTTCCCTGTTTGTTCAGAGATCACAATTACAAGGGCGTCTGTTTTTTCGCTAATTCCCATACCAGCACGGTGTCTAAGTCCGTATTGATTGGGAAGTTTTGTTTTGTCAGTCAGAGGCAAGACAACACGTGCAGCTATAATGGTATTATTTTTTAGAACCACTGCGCCATCATGCAATGGACTGTTTTTAAAAAAAACACTTTGTAAAATATGGGGACTAAGTTGCATATTGACTCTATTATTTTGGGAAAAAGTAAATTCAAGATTGTTATTTCTTTGGATCACAATAATGGCTCCAGTTTTATTTTTTGACATTTCTTCACAGGAGTCCACTAACACTTCAAAATTCAAATCTGTAACACGTTTGTCTTGATTTAAAAACCTAAAGTATCGAATCATGTTCCTACGAGAAGCAAAATTTGTTGAGCCTAAAAGGAGTAAAAATTTTCGAATTTCTTGTTGGAAAACAACGATCAAAGCAAAAAAACCGACACTGATAAATTTTCCAAGTAGGTTACTTAGTACATCCATATTGAGAAGGTCAGTCAATCGCCAAATGAGATAAATGATGACAATCCCAATAAAAATATTAATAGCTACTGTACCCTTGAGTAGTTTGTATAAATAAAGCAGTAGAAAAGCAACGAGTAAAATATCAATTACATCGATGAAAGAAAAATCAATAAAGTCGGTTAGCTTCAAGGTGGTCTTTTTGTAAAATTATAAAAACTAATGGAGTGCTGTCCATAAGTCAACACATTCTTTAGCTTCTTTTACGTCATGTACCCTTAAAATGGAAGCTCCACGATCCAATCCCCAAGCATGTAGAGCCGTTGTTCCATTCAGCGCTTGATCAGGACTAGAGTTTAAGCGCTTGTAAATCATAGATTTACGTGAAATACCTAGAAGTATGGGACAATTAAGGTCAGTTAATGAATCCAGTTCTTTCAACAAACTATAATTGTGTGTCACAGTTTTTCCAAAACCAAATCCTGGATCTATAATCACATCATTGATTCCAGCTGCGGTAGCAGCTTGAGTTTGTCGAATCAAAAAGGATTTCACCTCTTTAGTAATATCGCTGTATTGGGGTTTTTCTTGCATATTTAAAGGAGTTCCTTGCATGTGCATTAGGACATAAGGTGCTTTAAAGGCAGCTACCGTTTCGAACATCACTGAATCTACTGTTCCTGCAGAAATATCATTAATCATACTTGCTCCAATTTCAAGAGCAGCTCTGGCAGTTTCACTGTTATAGGTATCAATCGAAAAATATGTTTCAGGAAAGGATACAATTAGTTTTTCAAGGATTGGTGTTAATTTTCTCCTTTCTTCCTCAGAGGAAATCAAAGGACTACCAGGTTTACTGGAAGCTGCACCGACATCAATAAAAAAAGCCCCTTCATTAAGCATTTTTTCTACATGCAAAAGCGCGTTATCTTTTTGATTATATTTTCCTCCATCAAAAAAGGAATCTTCGGTTAGGTTGAGGATTCCCATTACTTTTGGGGTATTAAAATCGATTAATTTACCTTTGATATTGATCGATAAGTCTGTGTTTTTCTTTTTGATAACTTTTTTTTAAATGGGAAGTTAGAATTAAATTAAAACTCGAAATTTAGACAAAATTAGCTGAAATGGAAGTGACCCAAAAAAAGTATTTGGCAATAACTGCACAAAGCCGCTCTTTGTTTGAAAAGAAAATGGCTGATTATGGTGCTGCATGGCGTATCCTTCGTCTTCCTTCATTAACAGACCAAATCTTCATCAAAGCTCAACGCATCCGAAGTTTACAAATAAATAAGGAACAAAAAATAGAAGAGGGTCAAGAGTCAGAATTTATTGGAATAATAAATTACAGTATCATGGCTTTAATACAAATGGAAATGGGAATTGCAGAACAACCAGACCTGAGCCTTGAAGAATCTCTTTCTAATTATGACAAACAAGTTCAAATTATCTTTGAACTCATGATCAAAAAAAATCATGATTATGGAGAAGCTTGGAGAGATATGCGCGTAAGTTCTTTGACAGATTTGATTATTCAAAAGCTGCTCAGAGTCAAGCAAATTGAGGAAAATTCTGGTAAAACCCTGGTTAGTGAAGGGGTAGACGCTAATTATCATGACATGGTAAATTATGCTGTTTTTGCATTAATTCACCTTCAGGAGGCTTCACAAAAATGAGCAAAGTAGTAGGCCTTAAAATAGGGACTGCACTTTTGGCTTTATGGGGTGTGGCCAGTTTGATTTTTTTCTTATTCACGGTATTGCCAGGAGATCCTGCTCAAATGATGTTAGACCAAAATGAGGACAGTAAACAATTAGAAGTCATCAAAGCTAAATTTGGTTTTGATCTGCCCATTTCAACCCAGTATTTTAATTACATTAATGATTTACTTCCCATTTCTATTCACTCCAAGAATCCTACTGATTTTGGATTTTACGATCAAGAGGTATATGGCGGTCTGATTTTAGTTGAGATGACCCATTGGAGTATTGTGGTCAAAGCACCATACTTCAGAACATCTTATCAAAAACGAGGAAAACCAATAACTGAAATTATTAAGGAAACACTTCCAAATACAGCTTTATTGGCATTGTCTTCCATGAGTATTGCTGTTTTGTTAGGAATCAGTTTAGGGATAGTAGCAACGTTAAATAAGAACAATTGGATAGATCGTTTTTTACAACTATTTAGCACCTTGGGAATGAGTATTCCTTCTTTTTTTAGTGCTATTTTGTTCTCTTGGTTTTTCGGTTATGTGTTGTATGATTTTACAGGGTTAAATATGACTGGAAGCTTGTATGAACTCGATGATCTGGGGGAGGGACTTCAGCTTCAATGGAAAAATTTAATACTACCCTCTTTTGTTTTGGGAATTCGTCCTTTAGCAGTTATAATTCAATTGTTGCGGAGTAATCTTTTGGAAGTCCTTTCGGAAGATTATATTCGAACGGCATATGCTAAAGGATTGTCACGTTATAAAGTTATATTAAAACATGCTTTAAAAAACTCATTAAATCCAGTAATAACAGCTATTTCTGGTTGGTTTGCTTCTCTTTTGGCAGGATCAATTTTTGTAGAATACATTTTTGGATGGAAGGGATTAGGTAAAGAAATTGTGGAAGCACTCAATCAGTTGGATATTCCAGTTGTAATGGGTGCGGTTTTAACCATTGCCTTCTTCTTTATTATTATTAATATTGTGGTCGATTTAATATATGCATATTTAGACCCAAGAATAAAAACACTATAAACATGAGAAAACAAATTGTAGCAGGAAATTGGAAAATGAACAACAACACTCTTGAAACAGAGTCATTAATAAAAAGCTTAGCACAGCATGAAATACCGGATGATGTTCAAGTTATGGTAGCTCCTGCATTTACTCAGTTATCCCAGTCTGTTAGTCTCACAGAAGCGCATTCTATTACTGTAGCAGCACAAAATATGAATGCCGCAGACTCAGGAGCCCATACTGGAGAGGTCTCTGCTTCAATGCTAAAAGGTGTTGGTGTGCATACAATAATTTTGGGTCATTCTGAAAGACGCTCATTGTATGGTGAAACAGATTCAATGTTGCAATTAAAAGTTCAGAAAGCGATTGCAGAAGGATTTCAAATTATTTTTTGTTTTGGAGAAGAATTAGAACACCGAAAAGAAAACAAACACTTTACTTTAGTAGAGGACCAACTTTCTAGTGCCCTTTTTGATCTTCCAAAAACAGCATGGAGTCAGATTGTTTTGGCTTATGAACCCGTTTGGGCAATTGGAACAGGAGAAACTGCAAGTCCAGAGCAAGCACAAGAGATGCATGCATTTATCCGCCAGTTGATAGAAAATAAATATGATGCTGATTTGGCCAATCAAATAGCGATTCTTTACGGAGGTAGTGTTAAACCCGGAAATGCAAAAGAAATTTTTTCAATGCAAGATGTAGATGGAGGCCTAATCGGTGGTGCATCTCTCAATGCTGAAGACTTTATGGCGATAGTAAACGCTTTTTAATGGCGCAGACCTTCATAGAATACAGTTTTTCAATTGATCCAAGAATGCCTTGGGAAGATATTTTAACAGCGGAATTACAAGAACTTCCTTTTGAAAGTTTTTTGATAACGGATACCGGTTTAAATGCTTATGTTCCTATAAATCTTCATAGCGATGATTTTCTCGAATCTGTTTCCCTTTTAAAGCACTCCGAAGTTAAAATTACTTTTCAAACTAAAGAGATTGCACCAGAAAATTGGAATGCAAAATGGGAGTCTGAGTTTCATCCTGTAATGATTGGTGAAGACTGTGTTATCAGAGCAGACTTTCACAAAAATCAGGGGAAACGCTATGAATTGATCATAAATCCAAAAATGAGTTTTGGAACGGGTCATCATCCTACAACCCATATGATGATGGAATATGTGTTGGAGGAACCTTTAGATCAAAAAACAGTCCTTGATATGGGCTGTGGCACGGGAGTATTGGGAATCTTAGCCTCCATGAAAGGTGCGAAGAATGTAGATGCAATTGATTTTGATCCTTGGTGTGTAGAAAATACAATCGAGAATGCAAATAATAATGCATGCAGCAATATTCATGTAATGGAAGCAACCTCATTAGAAGTCAAAGATTCAAAATACGATACTATTTTCGCAAACATAAACCGTAATATCTTGTTGGATCAAATTGAAAGTTATAGCAAGGCTCTAAAGCCTAAAGGAAGTCTATTTTTATCTGGTTTTTATTTGAAAGATGTGAAAGCCCTTCAAAAAAAATGTGAAGCAGAACATTTATCTTTAGCTTTTACAAAAGAAAGAGAAACATGGTGCGCATTAAAATTTGTAAAATAAACTCGACGAATCCTAGCGAAAAACCTGAAGTATTTCAAGAGGTAGACGTACTCGCTGATAAGGAGCATGAAATCATTTTGTATAATGATGATGTGAATACCTTTGACCATGTAATTGCGTGTCTTGTAAAAATCTGTGAACATACCATTATGCAAGCAGAACAATGTGCTTATTTGGTTCATTTCACTGGAAAATGTGCTGTAAAAACAGGCTCTATAGAGTTCCTTACTCCCCGTTGCAGCGCTCTTTTAGAAGAAGGATTGACAGCTGAAATTATTTGATAAAAAGCATTTTTTTTGAATTCAAAAAAAACAGCGACCTTTGAAAAAAAACAAAATGAAATTAATTCTAAAACTTTTAGTATTTATGATGACTACACAAACCGTTTTTTCTCAAGAAAATCAAGATCAAACCATTTTTCAATTTATTGTAAAAAACATTGAAGGAGAAGATTTTGACCTTAGTTCTTTGAAAGGAAAAAAAGTAATGATAGTCAATACCGCATCAAAATGTGGTCTAACCCCACAATACAAAAAATTACAAGCCCTTTATGACAAATATGGTTCTGATGACTTCGTTATTGTAGGTTTCCCTGCAAATAATTTTTTAAGCCAAGAACCGGGTTCAGATGAGGAGATTGCAGTTTTTTGTGAAAGCAATTACGGAGTTACTTTTCCTATGATGAGTAAAATTTCAGTTAAAGGAAAAAATATGCACCCGGTTTATGAATTTTTAACTCAAGAAGCAAAGAATGGGGTTGTCAATTCAAGTGTTTCATGGAATTTTCAAAAATATCTAATCAACCCTGATGGGCGATTGGCTAGAGTCGTTTCACCTAGAACACAGCCAGATGATCCTAGTGTAATCTCATGGATTGAGGCAGATGAATAAAAACGCAGACTTTAGGACTTTATGTGTTCATGCTGGTGAGTTGAAAGACACCCAGCATGGTGGGGCTATCTCACCATTATATGCCTCGACGTCCTATGCGTTTACAGATGTAGAAATCAATCAATATCCACGATATTTTAATACTCCAAATCAAAGAGGACTGTGTCAAAAAATAGCAGCTTTAGAAGGCGCTGAAGCAGGGTTGATCTTTGGATCGGGAATGGCTGCTATTAGTACTGCTTTGCTCTCCCATCTAAAAGCAGGAGATCACGTTATCTTTCAAGATGATTTATACGGAGGGACACGAAATTTTATCAAGACAGAATTTGTTAAGTACGGTATTGAATTTAGTTTTACCAAAGGACTTGAGGCCACTGATTTTCAATCTGAAATAAGAGAAAATACACAAGGAATTTATATCGAAACACCCAGTAATCCCACACTTAAGATTATTGATCTTAAGGCAATAAGCGATGTGGCTAAAACAGCATCGATTTGGACCATGATCGATAATACTTTTGCAAGTCCTGTCAATCAAAACCCAATAACTTTTGGAATTGACGTTGTAATTCACAGCGCAACCAAATACCTAGGTGGGCATAGTGACATCTGTGCAGGTGTTGTTGTATCGTCAGAGCAGACTATTTCTCGAGTATTTGAATCTGCTAAAAATTTAGGTGGAAGCCTAAGCGATTATACTGTTTGGTTATTGGAGCGCAGTGTAAAGACTTTATTTGTAAGAGTACAAGCACAAAATCAAAATGCACAGTTACTAGCTGAGTTCTTGAGAGATCAAGAATGGATTTCACAGGTCTATTACCCTGGACTTGAAGACCATCTTGGTCACGAAATTGCTAAAAAACAAATGCATGGTTTTGGTGGGATGTTGTCTTTCGATTTATCTGAATCTTTAGATGCTAAGCAATTTTTATTGGAACTTGAATTGGTAAAACCCACAATGAGTTTAGCAGGAATAGAGAGTACGGCTTTAAGCCCACGTCTTACTTCCCATGCGCTGCTCAGCGAAGAAGAACGCCAGTACCAAGGCATAACCCCCCAAATGATTCGTTTCTCAACTGGAATTGAAGCCTTTGAGGACATTAAAAATGACCTACTCCAATCCTTCAGAAAAATAAGTTAATGAAATCAGTAGATATTTTAGCCTTTGGTGCACATCCAGACGATGTGGAATTGGGTTGTTCCGGAAGTATTGCACTTTCCTTGAGTCAAGGTAAAACTGTTGCGATTATTGATTTATCAAGAGGGGAGTTAGGTACTCGGGGTACTGCTGAGACTAGGTTAAAGGAAGCCCAAAAAGCGGCTGAAATTTTAGGTGTTCAACATCGAGAGAATATGGGGTTTAGAGATGGTTTTTTCGTGAATGACGAAACACATCAATTGGCACTCATTTCAAAGATCAGAAACTATCGCCCTCAATTGGTTTTGTGTAATGCAATTTATGATCGACATATTGATCATGGAAAAGCAAATGCTCTTGTAAATGATGCTTGCTTTCTCAGTGGACTTGAAAAAATTGAAACACTAGATAAGGATGGAGAATTACAGACTCCATGGAGACCTCAATTGGTATTGGAATACATACAATGGGAAGATATTAAACCCGATGTTGTCGTT
>Ga0255753_1000243_pt1 | contig 71009 bp, 60 predicted proteins | sample 041ome_10_FD_179953 | JGI IMG/M metagenome (GOLD analysis project Ga0255753, IMG submission 179953) | Coastal salt marsh microbial communities from the Groves Creek Marsh, Skidaway Island, Georgia - 041412US metaG (version 2) | ecosystem: Environmental > Aquatic > Marine > Intertidal zone > Salt...
GCCGGTCAAAGCGGGACAATTGTCGCAACGGAATAGTACTTTTCTATGTAAAATACGTACTTATCGACGGTTCATGACTCGTCAGTCATGGAGGGACTCTCTGAACCCGTGGTATATAAATTTATCCCTCGAGTACAATTCTCCTCTAAAATAAAAGCCTCATATCGAGGTGAGAATAAATATTGTATAGACCCATTGCAATAAGGTTTTCCTATCATTTTACGTATTTAAGTTGGCAAATTATCCCAAACAAGGGGACGCTTGGATTTTTTGGGGCGCGCATTTTTAAAATCTATCGGCATCGCGAGCACTCTAGCTACTTTCTCGTCACAGGACCGAACAAGCGAGCCCAACGTTCTTGTTGCCATCTGCACAATACGTCGTTTGGAGGATTATTGTAACCTAATTTGTTCGCATGTCGAGTAAGAAATACGAGCACGTTTTGTCCCCTCCTGGGTGTTTCACCGCCGAGGTAAGCAACTGAAAAACACTGACGTCAACGGTCCAGAAAACTAGTTTGCTCATCTAATCACCTTTGGCAGGAGATGCAGTTTTTAGCTGAGGACATACCGACGAGCATTGTTTCGAATTTTAGTACCGAAAAGGTGAGCGGTACACTGCGCACATATTTCTCAGAGTTAACAAAGTGAGAACCACAGGAAAAACCGCTTCGTTTGATTCAGGGCGAGGTATACATTATGGGGTCGAGTTGATGTGTCTTTTGTTACAGTCATTACGTTGCATAGGTGCCAGGCTTCGTGGCGGCGTTCTCGCGTTCTGTTCCTATGTGGCTGTGTTTGAGTTTGAAGCGACAGGGCAAATGCAGAGTTAACATAGACGAACTGAAATTAAATTTTATGGATTCCAAAGTGTCGTCTCTGATACTCAGGCGCGAAAAACTGATCAAGTTACCGACGGTTCGTTTGTCTGATGCCTCTTATTTTCAGACAGAAATGACAGTACATGTAGAGGATGAATTTCTATTTCGCAGAGGTATCTGAGCTCATTTTCAGAGGCGCGCGTGAAGATTTTGATGACTGGCACGTTGCATATGATACATTGGTACGCTGGTGATTTCGAGTTTGGACCACTTGTTCTCATGTTTTCGAACGCAGCTTCAGCTAGCGGCCATAAGGCAGCAAAAACTTAGAGCAAAGTTGAAACAGATGTACGATGCGCATCACAGCTTGCGAGAAGAAGAAGCAAGGCAGACGAAGGCAGATGCTGTACTATTGTTCAATTATTATAGCGCATCAGAACTGAATTTAGTGCGGCGTTTTGTACAACAAGGCGCACGAGGATTCCACAGGACGCGCACTAGATCATGACGTACCGGCGGCGTGTATTAACGTGTTCAACGTAGTGGTAAAACATTCAAAACTGTACAAATCCTGGACTCTTGTTCGAGCAGACCGCCCCAATGTTCGTGATCGTGAGCGGTCTTGATAGAGGCTAAGCATGGCATTTGCGAAAGCCTTTCATGACACTATTGAGAAAATAGTCAAAGGAACATGGTATCCAGTTCTCACCTGTGGTGTTTTAGCGACGAGTAAGCCAGTCTTACCAGACAGCACAGTCTCACATGGACCACCACTATCACATGATATAACAGGTCGCCCTGCGGCCATAGCCTCCAATGGAGTTATTCCAAAATGTTCGTTTATTGGCGTATACAGAAGCGCAGTGCAACTTTGCAATAGTCTGATTTTTGTACTCTCTCTCAGTGAAGGTAAGAAAAGAGTCTCGTTCGCCACTCCCAGCGAATGGGCCAACCTTGTAGATGTGAATATGAAATTTGAAATGTTGGATCCGTCCTACCTCTGCAATTCTACGTAATATTTAACATTTTCTTGAATCCGTGCATCGTAACCGCCGCCTAATATCAAGTATGGAGCTTCAGTCTCCCGCGATGAGAGTTGCACTCTCAAACTTTTGAACGCGTGAATTACAACGTGCAAGCGTTTTTTACGCTCAAATCTATTGATGGACAAGAAAAACGAACTGTTGAAGATGGAAAATTGTCATGAGCAGTTGAACGAACGAAGATTTCATGTAGTGCGTACCCAGCTCGAATACTGTCAAAGTCCCGTGCGCTCTGCATCGCAAATTTAGTAATACGGTATACGGCAATCACAGTGATGAGATATTACCGTACTGCGCTTGTTCAGTCGAACTGACGGATATAGCAACGCTGGAGGCCTTCTTGTCCAGCCGTGAAACGCTGCCGCATATGCAGCGGATGTAAATTTACTATTGACCAAAACTTGGTGTGCCTTATTCTCGGCTTAGGACGAAGAAGATAACAACCGCATGACGTAGAACATACTGACTTCATAGCTAATCCCTCGAGTGCATCAAACGGCAGTCTATACAAGCGTCGTAATATTGAACTGCGTCGCGTCAAAAGTTTGTCCGGGAAGTGACAGTAAAATATAACTTGTGCCTTTGAAAACAAACGAAAGATCAAAACGGGCATAATCGCCTTCATCAAGCAATCAGGCGAAGTATTCAGTCGAGTGCACTTCTAATACCTGGTCAATTATCACAGTCTTAGGGGAACCAAGTTCAAATAGCATTCTCAACTAACTGCAAGTGAGTTGAGTTGAAGTTGTAGCTCTTAGTACTTACTGAAGCCCATGCCGAACGCAGATTGGAACATAAAACGTGACAAAAACCAAAAATCGACGTAGGTATAAAGTTCCCACGTTCTTGAATCCAATGCACACGCTCGCCTATTTGGGAAAGTTACAAGGAGTTTGTTCTGATAAAAAACGAAAGTTTATACCTTCAAGCAGTGTCTCCTTGAAGCAGTGTTTCGTGTCATGATGCGCAGTGTATAGCATAACCTAGCTATGCTGTGAATTATCAGATATCACGCGGTCCGTAATATGCATACCCTGTCATTTTGAGCTAGTTTGAGAGCTATGTCTACAATTAGCCTCTCAGCTCCACCTGTCGAAATTGTTTGGGTGGCACGGAATAAAACATGACTATTTGATACCTATTCCTAAATCCGGATGAACAAGCCCGATCCATTGCCGGGTTGCATGTTTATGCATGGGCGGCCCGGGTATCAGGTATACTGGAGACTGCCCACGTGTTGCACGCCTAACGTCAAGACAGGACGTACCCGGCGAGCCCAAACTTAGGAGGAGGACTTGGAAATAAACATTTATGAAATTAGGGTGACTAAGAGTAGAACTTCATAACTCGGGCGTAACTTCGTACTTTATGACCGAGTTATGAAAATGACTCTTAGTGCAGAGCGCCTCATAACTTTTAGACAGTTAGACACGATTTATGCGAAAATGACCAAGAGCTAATTTTCATAACTCCTTCGTAACTCGGGCACTTTGACGAGTCATGAACTGTGACCCTCGATCGTACTCGATTCCGTTCACGTCCGTTTGTCCGAATTATGCGTCACATGACTAAGAGTTAATTTTCATAACTTGGGCCTAACTCGACCCCCTCGAAATTAACTCAAGGATTGACCAATCCCGAGTTATGAAGAAGACGCGAAAATCTTCATAACTCGGGCCCGAGTTATGAAGATTTTTAAGGAAATTTCATAACTTTTATGAAAAAAACGTACTCTTACCCCCATTTTTTTCATAACTCGGGTCTAAAAGTTATGAAAGCGCGGTACTCTTAGTCACCCTTAAACATTCTGTTGAGTAAGTTACGTTCGAATTAGAATACCAACGATTAGTTGCGTCTCTATTACAAGGTGTATTCACATGCAACGTATGATAGTTATAGGTTTAAATGACTAAAACAGTCCTATAGTATGCGTTTCTACACATGATGTTACCGTTTATGTCTAGAATATACTTAGGTATAATGGTAATATAATATGATGTTCATATGAGCAGAAGGCCTAATACTTACGTGCATTATCTGACACATTCATACATTGGAGATTCCAGCACTTGACTATTGAATGTGTGGATTTCCGCGCAGATGTTTCGAAACGCGTCCCCGCCTTGTCCGGCCTGCCGGCCCTAGGTTTTGGATCGCGAAAGGCGTAGGTGCAGCGCGTGCGTGACGACTGGCACGTCATACACCACATCACTCCAACGTTACCATAAATCACGCAAGTATGTTACAAATGTCGAGTTTGCCAGTGGCCTGTAGATCACCATTGGTTAGCCAGTCGCTCCGACCATCGCAGCTTGCTTTCGGCAAGGCGGCTGTGCCCAAGAGCCTGGCGATCAGACCGGCCTTTACGAGCTCCGATCGCGTAACTTTCCAAGTAACAGCGGGCAAAATGAAAACGCGAAAATCTGCGGCGAAGCGATACAAAGTCACGGCAAGTGGCAAGGTACGTCCGACGAACAACCGTGTAGTTTTTGGTACCGGGGTCTTCTCTCTCGCTCTCTCCTTATCTATACAGGCGGTAGCGGCTTAAATCCGCGCACGCCATTCGTAGATATTCAAAATTCTCATTCAAATCGAGTTATTGACCTTTTCATTTACAGGTTTTGCATCGACGCCCGGGAAAAGCGCACTTGAACGGGCCAAAAACGTCTGAGCGCAAGTCCAGACTGAGCATCGAAGCCACTGTTGGGACCTCCCAATTGTCGTTGGTCCGCGCGTGCCTGCCTTACGCGCGCATCTAGATTGACTAGTAGACACGAATTTACGCGATAATTTAAATAGTATAACCATATGCATCGAGCGAAAACGCGCGCGCCAAAACTTGCACGGTTGGTTCAAGTTCTCAATAAACGTGTCCCCTCCGCGTGTCCCCGATGCAACACGCTTCACATTCGATCAGATGTACCCGCATCATCCAAGCCGATCGCGTTCGATATCATTTTTATGGTAACTACATCTTCGGTACGCGGTCGAACTATGGTGTTGGTAGTGTGGAGTTTGCAGACCCCCATAGTCACTCTTTGCACTTAAACGATTGAAGCCATAAGGCCAGCGCTGGAACTCCTTGCATATGTGCTATTATCTTGGTGATGACCGTGCATTTTATATTTTTTCCGGAGGTGCCAATGCGTGACTGAGGAACAATGTGTGGTATTTTCGCCGCGTTAGAGGGCGTTAGCGGTGCCCAGATACATGTTGGGGAAATTTTGTTGAGTGGCGGCGGGTCTTTAAATCATCTCCGATCGATGCGAGGCGACCTTATGCCCGACAGTAGCGTAAATGTCGCCCTAGCTCGTCGCGGTCCAGATAAACGTGGCGTTTGTGAGCGAACTGTGAACTCAAGTACGCGGCTTGTGATGCAATCCTCGCTTCTACAAACTCGAGGTACAGGACTCACAGCTACACCGATGTGCGATCGTGAGACTCAGAATGTTTTAGCTTTCAACGGTGAAATATACAAATCGGATATTACACCAATAATGGGCAGTGACACGTTGTGGCTCTTTCATCAACTTTTAGCACACTGCGAAGAGCAGAACATCGTGCATACTCTTTCCACACTCAGGGGCCCTTGGAGTTTAATTTATTGGCAAGCTGCAGATAAACGATTGTGGGTTGCGAAAGATATTTTAGGAAGACGGAGTCTACTTGTGCACTTTCCGAACGAAGATGAAAATTACTTTGCAGCAAGTTCAGTTGTACCATGGAAGCACCGTGAAAATTGGTCCGACATAGCTCCTGGTATATATAGTCTACAAATGAAAACAGGGGATCATAATGCCATCACACAGTGGAAAAATCACAAATGGGTTGACTTCATACCAGTTACGCTCGCACGCTTCAAACGTAAAAATGATGATGAGTCCAGAAATATCACAGTTGGAGACCAGAATGAAACACATATTTTACACTACAAAATATGGGGCACGCTAGATGAAGCTGTGCACACAAGAACAGTACACTCAGCTTGTTTCAAGCGACGCCACCAGGATGTGAGGAGCTCCGACGCTTTGTTTGGTGTACTTTTTTCTGGGGGGCTCGACAGTGTTTTGTTGTGCACCTTATTGCACCGACACCTACCACCTGAGCAGGTCATAGATCTTTGTAGCGTTTGTTTCGACTCTGGTGATTCTCCCGACAGAAAGGCGGCAAGAATGGCTTTACGTGAAGTTGAGCAAGTCTCACCTGGGCGCAAGTGGCGACTAATTGAAATTGACGTGTGCGCTAAGGAAGTTGAAAGTGCTCGACAGCACGTATGTTCTTTGCTATATCCGAGTGATAGTAAGATGGATTTTAATATAGGGATTGCCCTCTGGTTTGCAGCGAGAGGAAGAGGTTTCATAAACCTAAAGCATACATTACCAAGAATACCATATACATCGAAGGCTCGCGTGCTCTTTTCTGGTCAAGGTGCTGACGAACTATTTGCTGGTTACAGCCGGCACCGTACAGTATATCAAACCTTCGGCGAGAAGGCCGCCGACGAATGCATTCGTAAAGAGATATTACGACTTTGGCGACGGAACATGGGTCGAGATGACCGTATCATATCCGATCATGGAAGAGAAGCACGCTTCCCATATTTAGATGAGAACGTTGTGCTCTCAACACTTGCGGTGTCATTTTCGACTTTAGCAGACTTAAGACTACCTCAAGGCGTCGGAGATAAGATATGTTTGCGCATACTCGCAAGTCATACGGGTTTACTTTCAACGGCATGTAGAGCCAAGCGGGCTATACAGTTTGGTAGTCGCGCTTCAAGTCTTCACCACTGAAGGCTCACATGTTTATTTGCTCGCTCAAGGGTATCTCGTATTTTGTCACAGCGTTACAAATCACGAGCATAACCAGACTGTGTATTGCGTACATACTGGAGAGGCAAGGCGTTATTCATGATGTACTCAGAGGTCACTGCAACATTCTCGGCTCGCGACTCAATCTCCGACTCTTCTTCTGAATCTTCAGTTGACGTAGATAGCAACTTCATCTTCGTGTCTTGCTTGTTCAAAGTGTCAGCTGTATAGCCGGTTGAAGACTTTCGAAAAATTTTGACTGCTGCTTCTGGCTGTTCCGCTGTCATGCGGCCGCGAATCTCGAAAGGTCTTGCTACAGAGGCTGTGGCTGTAGGGAGTGGGAGCGGGTCTGGCCCTGGGCCGTAAATAAATTGGTTTTATTTTACCGGTACTTGTACCAAAATAAATTGGTAAATGGGTCACCGTTGCGCAGTTCTACGGTCGTACCGACCTTCGCTGCGCGCCGTGGCAGGATAAGTATGCTCGTGGTAACTACCTAGCTTGTTTATGTCCGCCAATACTGTTGCGATTGTATAAATATTCAACAAATGTGTAAAGGTTAAATCGAGCTGAAGACGAAATAATAGTATGAAATATGCGCGCTCAGTCTGTCAGTGTACATGAGACTTTTGCAGTTGCCTATGAAGTTGCGCTCGTAAACTTCAAGAAACACTGATGACGAGGAAAATTTGTACAGGGCTGCCACACTTGAGTGATCGGCCGCGAATGTGCTAAGCTTGAGCTCGTTGAAACGACCAGCGTAATCTAGCGCGCGCAAACATCACTGCGTTTTAGCGCTAACCGTTCGAGGATGTTTGAGTACTTCGAACAGTATCCAGTGCGCGTCGAAGCCTGGCTGGAAGATACACCTTCGACTCGAACATTTTTACTGACAGTTCTGGTTACGCACTTGCTAAGTGCATGCACGAGCTTCATACTGAGAAATTCGTACAATAGATCACGATCAAGAAATACGCTCGTTGAATATGTACAACGGCTACCAGTTATTCAGTATTATATTCAAATCGTGAGACAAAAAGTTGTGTCGGAAGTATCTCAATCAACGAAAAACAACAAACGGTTAAGGTCAGAGTCCGCTCATCTTCCTTCTGATGGACTCTCCACCGAAGCTGTGCTGGCAGAGTGCGCGCGCCTGATCTCCACTGACTCTGAGCACACGACGAAGATGTCTGGAGCGATATACGTACAACCAGATTCAAACATTTTCAAACTGTGCAGTACTGCATACAGTATGTTTGCGCATACGAATCCACTACACGGCGATGCTTTTCCAGCTGTATCCAAAATGGAGTCTGACATTGTGTCGTTCACTGCGACACTTTTAGGTTCAAAGTTTGACGATGAGGTCTGTGGAAACTTGACATCAGGTGGCACAGAGAGTATATTGAGCGCAATTCGAACCTCACGCGATTTCATGAGATCTACTCGTGGTATAAAATATCCTGAGATGTAAGTTTGATGCATTCAGTTAAGCTTTTTAGTACTGACAAAACGCGTAGGGTTGTAGCTACTTCTGCGCACGCTGCTGTGTATAAGGCGGCTGAATATTTTAACATCAAGCTAAATCTAATATGCACGGATAAGGAAGGGCGACTCAGTGTCCAAGACTTGAAAAGGAGTATGAACAAGAACGTCATTTTGGTATATGCTTCGGCACCAGGATATCCGCACGGAGTTATTGACGACGTTGAAGGCATTGCACACGTGGTCAAGTATTGGGGTTGCTGTCTCCACGTTGATGCATGTCTAGGTGGTTTTGTTTTACCTTTTGCGCAGGATTCGTCGGTGTTGGATATTTCTTATGCGCCATTTGATTTTCGTGTCCCTGAAGTTACCTCTATGAGTGTGGACACTCATAAATATGGCTGTGCCCAAAAGGGTTCATCAATTACACTATATAAAACACGTGAACTCCGAAAATATCAGTTCACAGCGGTCTCGAGTTGGTCTGGGGGTCTGTATATTTCCCCTTCACAAGCAGGTTCTCGTTCAGGTGGGTTAATTGCCCAGACTTGGGCAGCCATGATGCATATCGGTCACAAAGGTTATGTTTCAGCTGCTGAGTCCATATTAAACGCATCCATTTCTCTCCGGCGTGATATTTCAATGATTGAACCTTTAGAAGTGATTGGACCTGATATTACTATGGTCGTTGCTTGGCGAAGTACAAGTAAAGCAGTCGACATTTACGTGCTCAACGACATCCTAAGTGAGATGGGCTGGCATTTATCTGTTCTCCACAGTCCTCCAGCGGTCCACATGTGCATTACTTCTGTAAATATACAGTCGCTAAAAGCACTTGCGGAAGATGTCAGACTGGCAGTTACGCGCATCAAGTCTGGTAAGTATGACTCGAAGAAAGGGAAAGCTCCTATCTACGGCATGGCGAATCGAATGTCAAACACGAGTACGGTCGATGAGCTCCTCAGGGATATCCAAGATGTGATGGATTAGGACGAAAAGAATGCGCCGCTGTCCACGAGTGGCGATCTACAACAAACAGTTCACTTTCTGTATTAATACCTTCTAAACGTTTAGCTTCACTGTTCAAAGAAATTTTACAATATAAGAGAAAGTTTTGAGTCTTTTTTAAAGCGTGCTCGCAAGCTGCTTTGAATTTCCAGAACAGTGTCTGCAGAGACATCAAATGCGTCTAATACCTCGTACAGATATGAAACCTCCTTCACGGTTTCAAAGCACACAACGTAATGAGAGAGTTGATCGTAAACTCGTTCCTGGGCAAGTTTTTCAATTTGCACGACATGTAGTGCAAAGTCATTCCAATCGAACGCCCTCACTAAACGAAATTCATGCATTGAGATCTGTACAGGCCTGTGTGACATCCAGTTTTTCACATGGTCCCTGGTACCTCTCAGCACAAAATCTCTTCCTTCAATTCTCGTTTCTTCAGGTCTTGCTTGAACCAGTTTCAAGCTGAGCAGACGTAGAATGGCATTTCGCTTGTTCAAGACTTTAGGCTGAATTTTCCGTGAATCCAAGGTGAATTTTACAACCTCCTCGAGAATATCTCTATCTTGCTTTTTTTCTTGTGTAGTTGAATTTGACGACCGAATGTGTGAAACGTATCGCGCCGAGACTGGTGTAAAAGCGTATGTCTTTGTGAACAAAAAGCCGCCAGGCGTAAAAGATGCGCGCGCAACTTTATGCAGTTGATCAGTATCTAACATTAATGGGAGTGCAGTAGCAAGCATTTCCAGTGAATGTGTCTTCAGCGCAAAATCAACTTTCTTCTGCATTCGAGGCTCAAGGTTGATAATTTGACACCAAGTGAGACAGTCACAGAGTTCCTTATCTGGAACGCCAACACATAGCTGCGAAACGTCTACACCTGGTACCTTTTTAATATGCTCGATCAGCAACTTGAAGCTATCGGTCGGTATATGTGCACTTCTTCTGCACAGAACACGTTTTAACCAGTCGAGCATTACCACTCTCCGAAACGCATCAGGACTTACTTTAAATGCGGCATAAGGTCTACCATTTCGGACTAGGAAAGTGCTCAATGCAACTTTATAATTTGCAAGATCTTCTCGTCGCATATGTTTTTGTGGTAACAAGTGTGCAGCAAATCTGAAAAGATACTGCCTCAAGCACCCAGGCGCCTCTGCGTGCTGAGCCCACTGAAGAACGCTTCGCTGGTGTGCCACGGGGGCGAGTACGAAATCGTGTTCTCGTGATGAAACGTGTTCACATCCGCGAGTCAAAAAATGTGAAGCCTTAGCTACTCCAGTTGCGTTCGTGCTCACACTCGTTGTACTCTCTTTCTTCAGGCCAGAAAACGCTTCAAGCGCTCCGTACTTCCAGTCAAGCAACGCGTAGCGTAACGAGGATGGGCTCCCCAAAGTACAGTTGAGATCGAGTAAAGTATATTCGCCAACGACAGTGAGCAAATAGACTGCTCTATCACAGATAATACGTAGAACTTTGGGCGTATTCCAAAGCATACATCGGAACCCGCTGATGCTGACAGACGAGGAAAATATACAATTTTCTAGATCAGAACTGAAAACTGATAGCATATGATTTGCTGTGATAACAATCACCAGATTGCCAGAGGGACAAGCCTCAATAGCCAAAGTATTTAATAATAAACGGCATGCTTTCCTCAGTCTCGAAAATAGCAAAACAGACTCTGGTGTTGCGAGGTAACACGAGCCAGCATGAGCTTTCGAAACCGCTAGACATTTTAAAGTTTTAGGGACTGAGATACATTGGCTGAGTACTTTTCCGACATGGCGCATGAAAAACAAAATATGTGCATCCGCCACAAGGACTACTCCCGAATTCGTGATAACACATGCGTCAGTTGTAATAGAAGTTGTAATAGAATGCACAGGCATTCGATACGCACGCTTTGTTGCTCTCAGCATGGAACAATACTCTAAAATGGTTCCATCATTGAACAAGCATAATAAAGTTTTCCCGGAATCCACCCACTTTATGTCAAATACACTTCCGAACCCATGACACTCTATTCGTGCAAGAACGAGTTGGCCGTGGTCGCATACCTCTATAAGTGGTGTAGATTTTGTACGCAACAAGGTGCGAGCGTACGAACCATCCGTAGAGTTCAGCGCAAATATTTCCGAAGTCACATTAGCGTTACTATCGTAGTGAACCCAACTTGTTGATACCATAATCAGCACGTCGGGAAGTATTATTTAGTGCAACTGAATTCCGTTCACGGAAAGGCGAAACTCGATTGAGCTTACACGACAGTTCGTAGTTTTGTATCTGTTTAGTTTGGAATGCTGTAGGATTTACGTTTGGAATGTCAGATGCCGCGCTTACATGATAAATGAACTCCAACTTCTGGCGTATAATAAAACACAAAACGGAAGTAGGGAGAGGGGGTTCCAGGAGAGTTCAGGATTCCGTAGACAAATTTTCATTTTTAGCAAAATTTGACAGTGTAAAATTTTACTAAAAGAGGCTTTAGACAAATTTTCACTTTGTAGTCACGAACGGTCGATTTACCCCCTCGATTTTAAAACAAGTTCGTTTGTCCGAGTTCGTTTTTCGACACTGAGAAATGACTGGAGAAAACACGCGCGCGCAAAGGTGCGTCGTACGCCGCGCCGCGTGACGTGCGACCGTTCGACGAGTGATGTTTGGGTTTAAAGATGTTTGTAGTTACAAAAATATTTCACAGAGTTTTGAATTCGCCGACGCGGTCGACGATGAGCAGCAATTGTATGAGAATCTGGTCAAAATCATGCCTTCCACACGCGGCGCTTAGACTGCGCCATAGCAGCGATTTCGGAGCCATGCTATTATATGCAGTGAATAGAGCTAATGAAACATAGATCACGAACGCGTGCACTCGCGTGGTCAAACTCTAACGCACGACACCGCTGCGTCGAATAGTGTGCACGAAAAACGTCGCGTTTTTTCGCAGTCGTCGTCGCGCGGCGCGAGTTGCGAAGATAAAAGTAAAGCTCAATATTTTGTAACAAAATGTTCAGCAATATATATTGCGTATAGGTACATATTATTCCAACCGAATTAGAAGTTTATTTTTCTTTCCGGAAGACAATACAAGCATATTATCACCTATGATATCTGACTCACGTACGACCTTTTCTATGTCATGCACCTTGACGTTGTTTAGACGAACACCTCCATTCAGAACTAGTCTTTTTGCTGCTCCTTTACTGTCCAATAAACCTGAATCTACAAGGACTGTAATGATAGGAGTACCGATGACAGTACTATGGTTTAACGTAACTGTTGGAATGAGTTCCGCCACGAGGGAAAGGGCCTCTGAATCAAGAGGTGTATCGGATCCCGGCTTCAAACAAGCCGTGGCTAACTGCGCCTCTTTCAAGCCGCTTTGTCCGTGCACGAATTTAGTCAACTCCTCCGCTAAAATTGTCTGCGCACTATTTGGTATATAGTTTGGTCCTTGCATATTTGCTTCAATCGCAGAAATGTCATCTAGCGGAAGAAAGGTGAGCATACGCAACAGACGTAAAACGTCGTTATCCGTAGTTTGTAGCAAGTACTGGTAGAACTTATACGGCGAAAGTCTTTCTTTCGATAACCATATGGCCCCATTCGCAGACTTACCAAACTTTGTGCCATCGGATTTCAGAAGTAAAGGAAAAGTCATGCCATATGCACCATCTTCACGGCAGACCCGACGGATTAAGTCCGTACCAGCTGTAATATTACCCCACTGGTCGCTTCCACCAATTTGCACTGAGACCCCTTGCTCACGAAATAGATGCATGAAATCGTAACCCTGAAGAAGCTGATAGGAGAATTCAGTGAAACTCAAACCGTCTTCACTTTCGAGTCTCGTACGCACACTATCTTTGGAAAGCATGGTTCCCATGCGCGCAAATTTACCTGTGTCTCTTAAAAAGTCCAATAAGGTAATACTCTGAAACCAGTCATAATTGTTGAGGATGGTAGGTTCACTCCCACGTTCATCAGCTAGTAACTTTTCAAGTAACGACCGGATAGCTGACACGTTCGAAGCAAGGGCATCTTCACTAAGTAGAGGCCGCTCTAAAGATCTCCCCGACGGGTCACCAACCCTACCAGTGGCCCCTCCAACTAGACTGACCGGATGATGTCCAGCTTTCTGGAACCAGGCCAGTATAACGATACCAAGTAGATTACCAAGGTGCAACGAGTCAGCTGTAGGATCAAACCCACAGTATACTTTGACGGGCTTGCGAAGTGCTTCTGAAAGTCCCAATTCGTCTGTACAGTTGTCGTAGAGCCCACGCGCTTTAAGCGTACTCAGAAGGTCACAGGCAGTGTCTAATGACGCTGAGGACCGCGATTCGTTTATCTGCGCGCTGCACGTTTTCGTCAGGACGCGCGGAACTATGGGCAGTCTGTGAGCGCCCCTCTCTGCCGCAAATGTCACGCGCCCACAAAACACTCTACGAGTTGCTAGTGCGCGTCTGCAAATTGTACCGCCACAAACAGACCCGGTGTGCATTAATAACATGAAATTCGAGTCAGCGGGTCGCTTACTTACGTCTGGACAACGCACACTCAGAAAGTAACGACGCTCCCGAATTCGTAAAACACTTGTCATCACCTAAACACGGAATGTGATTTTCAAAATTATAGCCACGTTGTGATCAGTTCTATTAAACACTAAATATGATATATTTTCACGAAAATTAAGAGTATTTAGCTTCTACAAACGCGCCTTCAGTATGACATGGAACTACAATGCTATCGTAATAAAACGAAGAAGCCGATACATGCTGTTTTGTCTGTTGTGTACCATTCAGCCGAGGGCTATTGGAGCACACGGTTCCAAAAACACGGAACGAGCGTTCCAAGAGCGGCGCTGCGCGTTTTGAATACGCAAGTGGCTCCTGCGAAATCCATCCACCCCGTTCTCGAAGTCGATATCTTGCGATTTGAACATCATCGAGCATGAGCGCACCAAAGAAGAACAAGTCTCCAGTAGTTACTCTTGTAGTTGGGATGGCGGGTTCAGGGAAAACTTCAGTCACAAGTAGACTTCGATTAGCATGTGAGGCGGTTGGTTTAAATCCATATGTGTTGAATTTGGATCCCGCTGTCAGAAACCTTCCATACGAACCGAATGTCGATATCCGTGACACTATAGACTACGTTGGAATCAGAAAAAAATACAGTCTCGGACCGAATGGCGCAATTCTAACGGCATGTAACCTGTTTGCTACTCGTTTTGATCAGGTTATATCCTTATGCCATCAACGACGCAATCAGCTTGATCATGTATTCGTTGACACGCCAGGGCAGATCGAAATATTTACATGGTCAGCATCTGGCGCAATAGTGTGTGATTCTTTCCAGGCTGAATTCCCCACCGTCCTACTGTACATCCTCGACACACCGAGAGTTCACGATGCACAGGTGTTCTTATCGAACATGTTACAGTGCCTCAGTATTGTGTACAAAACAAAGTTGGCAGTAGTTTTGGTGTACAACAAAGTGGACGTGTTGGAGGCAGGCTTTGCCGCTCAGTGGATGAAAGATTCCAGCCTTATTCACTCGGCTCTAGAGTCTGGCACAGCTTCATATTCTTCCGAATTAGCCAAGTCTGTAGCATCTACAATCTCCGAATTTTACGCTGATTTGAAGTATGTTGGAGTCTCGGCACTGAAAGACGAGGGGTTTGCACAACTTTTGGACAATTTGGCCGAGGTCAGCCAAGGTTCGTCGGGAATCAAACGCGATAAGACGTGATATGGATTTTACAACCTAGCGTTTCTCTGGATTTTCGTTTATTGAGTGCGCGCCAGAGTTCTCAGTGAAAAGCTCGCTACGAATAACGTCGTGGAGGCGTCCAAAAAGCTCACCTTTGACCTGATTGAATGCAAGCTCAAGCCTCGCTAGCTCCGCAGATGCGTTCTTATTGTACATAAATAGACCGTAGTACAAATCGAATGAATCATGATATGTATTATCAACTAGGGACATCAATGAATCAAATCCTTTTGTACTTATTGTCGTTTCTGACAGCTCCATGGTACCTAGCATTCTCCCTACCGTATGTGTAATGAACTGAGAAGAGGCAGCTTGTCGGTCGTGTTCTTCGCAAGACATTTCTACCATACGGCATCCTTGTAATTCGAAAAAACTTAACAATCTGTTGCATCTCTCACTTCTACACTTTTCGTCGCCAACCCGCACTTTATCGTAAACTAGAGGTAAATCCTGCCAGGAGTTTTTCCCACTGTCTGGGCCAAACATTGGGTGTAGACAGAGGATATCAAAGTTACTGGGGAGTAGTTGCAGAAATAATTGCTTTGGAAACTGCTTCACCGACAAAACGTCACAAAACAAAGTGTTACGTTTAAGTCGCTGAAAAGGAAAACACCTCATAGTTGCCTCAAGGGATAATATACTGGTGCAAAATATGACAATATCAGGATGTTCTTCACAAAAGTCGTCGGCATCCGCGAAAAACGACACGCCTATAGCACTGGCATGTGTTGAATAATCTGTTCTCGATGTTGCTATGACACTGTGTCCACTTTCAAGAAAGCGTTTTGATAAAAATTGGCCAAAGTTTCCAAAGCCAACGATTCCGATCTTTAGTACTTTCTGCCTCTGGGCTTTGACATCCTCTCTAGCTTCTGAGTCAAAGGGTTGAGCCGCATCGATGGCTATAACTCTTAGTGTTCCGCGTCCTGTACTTCTACGCTTTCCCGCGTTGACCTGAAAACGACGGCGTCTTATCGGGTCAACGTTTCCTACGTACGAGCGCTCGAAAGACAGCGCACGATTCAATGGCGCGATCATCTTTGTGAGACCTTGCCGATGTACGGTACGGGGTTGAGACTGAACGTTTACCCGAACATTAATTAATTTGTCATTTCGATCGACTCTGATCCGTCGGTCCTTCGTTTCTTCGAGTACGCCGAACTTGGATAAATATTGTCGAAAATAGTGGGTTCGACTATCGTAAAAACAGTCGCGCTCGAGCAGAAAAATAGTGAATTTTTATTGAATTCAATGATTCCTGAGTTTTAATCCTAGTTCTTTACGCTTTTATATGTAATATCGGCTCCACTTCTTTAGTAGATTATCGACGTGCGCCTGCGTCTTACGCAATTCAAATTTAGTCGTGTAAATACCAGGTATAGTGACTTCAGAAAAAACTCTCTGACTTGAGTCCGTGACCGGCAGGCCGTCAAGAGCGCCGAACTCGTGCACGTAATCTACTTTCATCGTTACGAACGAATTATCTTTGTCACATTTGTTTTTCTTTCGCGCGACTGTACAGCCTGACGATACAACTCAAACTCATATGAACGCCACTGGACATAACAGTACAAAACTGGTGTGCTGCAGATTGCGATATGAGCCCCGACTTTACGATAGCTGACACGTGCATCGTGCTTGTGCTGATGAAGGAGTATTTCCATCGCATGTCAAAGAAAGAGAGCAGCTGTGAAACTGCATCTTTGGCTTTACACGAATATCAAAGGAAAGTTTTGTTTCTACAACTTGAAGGTTGTACGTCGTTTCAGGCGATGATTGAACTTCATGTACGTTCCATACGCCGTGGTTTTGCTTTGGTATGTCTGTTTACACCTGCAGAACTCGATTTATACTTGGAGGCGTTTCGTTCAGCGTCAAGTAGCAACCGCGGCGCAGTCACCAGTTTGGATAGCAGCTCGGCGGTGTCTTACGTTTTGAGTAGTATTAAAGGCGTCAGTAAGAGTGATGTTATCGCATTTCAAAGAAATTTCAAATGCATGAGTGACCTCTTGCGTGCCAAAGATAGCGCACTGTCGCTAGTTCCGGGCATCGGGAGTAAGAAAATTCAAAGAATGAGGCAGTCGTGCGGTAAACCTTTCTTAAACAGCTAAGTCTGATCTGTTAAGGTGGGATCTTCAAGATAGAGGAACGCGGCAATGATGTACCGTTTACCATTCAAAATAGGCGCACCGGCATGTAAAAGTGCACTTTTGAAGGCAACAAAGTTGCCAACTGAAGGGCGTACTATAACGTCATGAGAATGAAATAACGTCCCCCCTCCAGTATATTCATCGTGGTCGTTTAATGCTATAGTAAGTGAAAGCTGACCTTGATCACGGTGTATAGGGAGGTAATACTGCCCATCGTTGGAATCATACTTCACTATGAAAGCGTCATGCACGCGGAAATCCTGAGGTTTTGCATTTGAAACGACTGTTGCTAGTGCTGGGGCGATGGCCAAGTCCATGAGTTGGTTCCAGTCGGCCAAAATCCCCGGAATTGAATGAATTGGTAAATCGGTTGTTGGTACTGCATAATGGCGGGATGTGTTCCAACCGCCTTGTGCATGTGCCGCCCACTCAGCAGTTCTGATCCATTGGGCGCACTGTGATTTAGATAGTATTGGTTTTTCGGTGAGCCATACACTGGCGGCCACGAATTCACGCAGGGCCGGATGCTCCAAACCAACCGTCGAATCTGGTAGGCTGGATCGATACGCACCATCTTTTTCGATTTGATTCTTCAGTGCTGAATGAAAGGGGTAAAGACGTTGAGAACCTCGCCACAGTGCATGAGCTTTGCCCCACTTGTCTTGGCCAAGAAATGCCTGTCCAAGGCTATGCAATACATCTGCACTGTACTTTCTACATAGAAGGAATCTTAATAGAATTTCCGCGTCGTAGTAACGATCTTCTTCCAAGTACTGTAATGCGACTTTATACATGTCATCAGCCTTTAAACGTGAGTACCATTTCTTACTTTCCCAGCAGCACTTCGCACATGAACATACTATGCCGAATTGTGAAATAAGTTTTTGTTGGCGTCTCTCTACTGACATACTAGTATCCACATAGCTTACGGTAATAGGCTCGTGAGAACTTACGTTACGAAGGGCAATTACTTTTGTCAACAAGCCACAAGTACTTGTCTCAAGTTCAATCTGTGCATTTGGACAGCAGCTGTGCATCAACCTGGGCAAACGATGGCCTGCTATCAGGAAGTTCCAAGCCTTCGTAGTCGTGATCCGTCTCTGACCGACACATGCTGAGCTATGCGCACATAAGTTGACGTTAGGGTCAAGTCGATGTTCTACAAGAGCTAGCTTCGTACATGTATTGGGCATGCTGAAAACATGACTGCAATTATCACACGCAGTTCTCATATCATCTAGGGATACTGTAAATGGTATGTCTGGCACAACATCGGCCTCGCACTTGGCCCGTTCCCATGTAGCAGGCTTCAAAGTTAGCTCTAGGCTCGCCGCAAGCTCTGAAAATTTATCCAGAGTAATAGCTTTGACCAATTCTTGTACAGTAATTTCTTGGATTTGACTCCAACAAAGCATCAAGAGTTCCCAAGCTTGAAAAAGCTCATCTTTTAGTACAGTCAACACACGAGAAAATGTTTCGTATCGAGCACAGTTCGACTGTAACTTCGAGCGTGCTGCCGCTATATGCCATGGAACTCCCGATGCGTGTTCGCTCAAAATTTGCTTCAAATCGCTCGACGAAGAAATACTGATAGTACGAGCAATCAATTTAGCGACGAGTAAGAATGTTTCACTTGTATGCATGCAATAATTTTCAAATTCAGAGACAACACCACCGATCAAGCCTTCATCAATGCAAAGTAGACGATGCCAGCCAAATTTATGTGTTGAACCGGATGCCACTTTGCAGCACTGCTCTGAGCAGAACATCGCTGTACAACGCGATCCGAACGGGCAACGAAATAATACGGCAGACAGTCCGTCTTTAGAGGAGTAACTGTAGCTATCACTCGTTGAACAAGGTTGACGTGGCATTTTCCTTCTGAGACTACCAGTTATAGGACGCAGGCAGTTAGTACAAACTGTACTTACGTGTGAGCTTGACACTGGCTGCGTGGCAAAAGTCACGTACTCTGAAAATACAGCATCGCCTTTATCTACCGGATGATCTACACATTCCGGGTCGCAAAAATTGCCCATTCTAAGTTCTTCAGAACCACGTCGTCAAATGGCGGCTTCCCTGCACGTCGGTTGTTATACCTCCTATGAGCTCCAAAACCTCCCTAACCGATGAACTTATATCTCCTGGTGGGCAAATCGAACATGCACGGTGCTTCCAAACGCCATCAACGCTTGGCGCCCGAGAGTCGCGCGCGCGACGTTAACCGGTAAACGTTTGGAAACCAATAATCGATATTTTCTTGTGCATTGTGCAAAATAAAAAACATAATAAGAAGAATCGATCGGTTTGTATAACTTTTCTACAACTTTTCATCTCTAAAACCGCCATCGTCGAAACGTTAACTCGACACTTTTGTTCCTCACTTGCAATGCAAGTTGCGCGGGCACCAGCACCCCTGTACACGAATAAAGTAGGATCACGGCTTATTCTACTCCCCGGGGCAAGTCGGTCTGTCATATTCAGTTTTGATATCATGAAATATGTTTATGTTGGTCCACTATAGATTAACCCCGAGAAGGTTTACTTCTGTGAGTGCGCGCTCAATGAGTATAGACGACCAGGCTGCTGCTGGCGGTTTGTACAACGTTGAGGTTCACTCGAACGAACCAGGGGTACTAAACTCTGCAAAGGATATATAAATCGTATTGATGTCACAACTAGATGCGGTGCACTATCGAGCAAGTGATGCTTGAAAATGCAAAAGAACATTGTCTGTTGTGAGTCGTTGACCGGTCGACGTAATGTATACTTATTTATATTTCTAGGATTGTGGCACGCGGCCTGTCCCACTCGAGCTTTTCTGTGACAGCGTACTTCGATGAATTAGTTCATACTTCTATCGGGCGGCATTTGATTGTATCAAAATCTGTATCGTCAACTCAGCAAATTTTATCAGCGTATGTTTCTTTCAAACGGCTCGGTAGAAGACTGACTTATGAGTAGGTACAACACGTCTTTGCCTCGGGGGACGGTCTTTGTGACAGATGTTCAATCGCACGGAAAAGGAAGAGGGTATTTGCGTTTATTATCTCGCATTCCCTATCCACTTATGATAGGTACAGGAATAATCACTGGGTTTCACATGCGGGTTGCTTGATGTTTTCTTTTACTGACACTTTTCGGTAATCGGTTGCATATACTCCGACTGTGCATGGTCAACATCTTTCTTTGTAGCGATGGTAGGTCTTTACCATGCGTGCAGTACTTGGTCAGTGTTGCCGTGATAGAAGCTGTGAAGTCGTACGTCGCAACTCTTGAGCCCGGTGAAACGTACCTGGCCCAGCTGTCCAAGTTGAAGATAAAATGGCCGAATGATCTGTATTTTGGCAATGAAAAGGTATAAACGGCAAATTGTGAGGTATTATTAACCCGTTGCTCATTTGTGTCAAAGATTGGAGGAGTGTTATGCAACTCTAACTTCAAAAATGGGGAGTATTTCATGACTATTGGAGTCGGATTCAATGTGAGTAACGAGGTATATTTCATGAATATTCTTTCACTTTTTACGACAAACCAATCGAACAGGGGCCGGGTGTTAATCTAGCAAATATTATTGGGTGCACAGGCGATGTAGACATGGTATGCATAACATGATATCTTGTGCGATGGACTGAAATAATATTGTAGATGTCTCGGGAAAGACTTCTAGTTCATTTCTTAGGTATGTCTAATATTTCAGTGTTAAGTTTCACGCTAACTGTGTACTAGAGAAATATCAGGAACGGAGGCAGAGCTTTTGTATATTTGGATTTGAGAGTCTCAAGGTTCTTTCAAACATTTCGCGTTAGTCTGAACTGTTGAATTTTCTTTCTCAGGTGCAGTACTTGCAAAATTGGTTGCACTCAGATCAGCCTGTGGTATTGCAGGAAACCGTTTGCGGTGTTGTGACCGATATTGACTTGGTCATAAAAGGCTTATCAAATGCGGGATTGTTACTTGCAGGTAAGATATGCTTGAAAGAACAAGGTTATTTTGAGCAGTAAACGCGTACTTTAACAGAGGACAGTTTTGGTCAAAAATACGAACTAAGTCCAGACGGCAATGGTTTTGACTTCTTCAGAGGTTTGATCAGAAGGAAGTATCACGAGTAATGAGAAGTTGCTCAAGTAGTCGCGTGCGTGTTGTTATAAACAAGTTGGAACGAGCTCTTTTGGTTGATAAACTATTCAATATTTGTATTGAGTCAGGAGAATTGTCGTACCGTAGTCAAAATTGAACATCTTTTGATATGCGTTCAGACACATCTTCACCATCAACCTTCACATCGAGCGGTATACCAGACTCCGCCTTGAAAGTACTGTACTCTCTGCATTTCAAGTAGGCATCAAAGCTTGGACAATTAGCTCCCTTGAAGTTCACCTGTTGCTTGACTAGCTTCAATCGAAGTCGAATTTCGTTGCTCAGCTGAACAGTCTCCTTAGCAAGAACAACTGCTTCTGGTTGCTCTTGCACGCCAACTTTCGGCTCAGAACCCAGCGTCTCAGCGAAGTATCCTTCATCGTTCGCGAAAATTCGTCTTGCGCTTTCCATTTTTAGATGATCGTTTTGTTCCAGAATTTCGTAGAAGACGTCAACAGGATCATCAACTTGCAGCCCACTTGACTTCCTTAACTTCTGAACACGGTTCACGATTTCACGTGCAAGACCAGCATCTTCGAGAGACTGGTCAGTTGAAAGGTCAAGGATAACTACCAGTCCGTCAGCATCACATATGGCGTCCATATTGGGACCAAGCTTGTTTTGGAATTCATATTTCATCAAGATATCATCAGAGCTTAAATGGAAGTCCAAAATATTGATTGAACCACTTTCTCTGAAGTTAGCGATTTCTTTGTCACTCAGATTTTCTATGGCGAGCTTCAGGGCTTTCATAGACTTGCCGACGCGCTTGCCCAGTGTTGCAAAATTCGGAGTTGTTTTCAATGTGACATATGTCAACGCATCACTGACTGTATCTAGCGTTCGGACATTGAGCTCCGCTAAAACGTATGAATTCAAATTGCGCTCCAAATCATGAAGAAACACCTCATCGTGGTGGACAACGATGGCGCGTGCCAAAGGCAATTTCAGCGGCTTGTTGCAACGCTCGCGGATGATACGTCCCATATCTATCACGCTTTGCATGCGCGCAACTGAACGCATCAACACTTCATCACTTGCATTCGATGAAGCTTGTGGAAAATCGCAAAAATGTACGCTAGCTTCTGCACAAGGCAAACATTTCTTCAGATTTTGATACATCGACTCAACAAAGAAAGGTGTAAACGGTGCCATCGTTTTACAGAGCGATAGCAAAACATTGAATAACGTGTTCAATGCGATACGCGAATCATGCATGTCGCCTTTGCCTTTCAACCGGCTGCGGTTGTAGCGCACGTACATGTTTGTGAGCTGCTCCACAAACTCTAGTAAACGTGGTACGACAGTATACAAGCGGTATTCAGACATTTCCTTAGTGATGAATGAAATCAGAGAGCGAGAAGATGCCATTATCCAGCGATCTAAGGGATTTGCAAGGTCTGCGTCTGTCACTGTGGGAATGAATGGTTGGCGAGTCTCACTTTCAATTCGCAGGATATTTTGCACAAGAAAACGGTAAGCGTTGTACCAAGGCAAAAAGACTTCCTTCAGAACTGCAAAAACACCATCTTCTTTGAAACGTAGTGGTTCAGCCCGTACGACGGGGCTATTAATCAGATACAATCGCAAGGCATCCGCTCCGTATTTGTTGATGACCTCGTTTGGGTCAGGATAATTTTTCAAGGATTTTGACATTTTTTTTCCATCCGCAGCAAGGACGAGGCCATTGCATATTAAATTCTTGAATGCCGGTCGATCGAATAGCGCTGTTGAAAGTACCATGAGGGTGTAGAACCATCCGCGCGTTTGATCTAGACCTTCCGCAACAAAATCAGCAGGGAAATTAGCCTCAAAATGGTCTTGATTTTCAAAGGGGTAGTGTTGCTGGGCGTATGGCATGCTGCCACTTTCAAACCAGCAATCGAATACATCCTCAACTCGTCTCAGAGGCGGAAATTCTGGTCCACGATTCGAAGGTATGGTAAGATGATCAATTTTATGACGATGGATGTCAGAGATATCAGAACAGCCTGTGAGTCGCTGAAGCTCGTCTATTGAGCCCACAACGATGACTTCTTCTCCATCTGGCGACTCCCATATCGGGATTGGGGTACCCCAGTAACGATTACGCGAGATCGCCCAATCTCTAGCGCCCTCTATCCAGTTGTGAAAACGCTTTTCTTGGACGTACGCTGGAACCCATGTCGTCTGACCATTATTCTTGAGCAGGCCAGATTTAATTTGTTCAACACGTACAAAATACGACGATACTGCTCGATAAATGAGCGGGGTCTTTGAACGCCAGCAAAAAGGATATGAGTGTACTATGCTGGAACTTTCCAACAGCAATCCGTTACCTTTCAAACATTGAATAATGTCTTTGTCGGCATCCTTGATATATATCCCGGCAACAAAACTTGGTGCTTCCTGAGTGAAACATCCATTTGGATCAACCGGATCTGGTAGCTCCTGCCCTTTGTTGATGATGCCATTTTCAATGCATACGCGATAGTCATCTTCTCCATACGCAGGTGCCTGATGAACGACTCCTGTGCCCGAGTCACTTGCGACGTACATATCACAACACACAGCAAAAGCGGAATCGCCATACGTATCCTGATAACAATCAAAAATGGGCAAATAACGTACGCCCGACAATTCTGCGCCTTTGATGACCTTTAAAAGCTTCCAATCGCTTGATAAAACATCCTTTTTGCCTTTTAAAGTGGCGCCAGGTAGAAATGACTGGCGAGCTTCTGCTACAATAAGGGTGTCACCGTGTGGGTCTTGAAGAAACGAGTAATTCAAATCAGGATTCACGCAAAGAGCCATGTTAGCAGGTAGAGTCCATGGTGTTGTTGTCCATGCGACAAAATAAGTTCTTTCATATTCTTTGACGGCAAATTTTACCAGAATTGCAGGGTCGGATACATCACGGTAGTCAAGGCCTGCTTCAAAATTTGAAAGAGGCGTATTGCACGCAGTCGAATAAGGCATAACTTTAAACCCCCGGTATATTAAGTTCTTGTCAAAAAGCTGCCGGAAGACCCACCACACACTTTCCATGAACGTGGGATCTAAAGTTTTGTAGTCGTTATCGAAATCTATCCAGCGACCTACTCTCGTGATCGTTTTCCTCCATTCCCCAGAATAACGCATCACTATTTTACGACACTCTTCATTATAAGTGTCTATACCCATACTGAGAACATCGCCTTTACCCTTGATTCCGAAAGCTTTGTCGATCTCGTGTTCAACTGGCAAGCCGTGGCAATCCCAACCAAAGCGCCGCTCAACGTGCCGCCCTGTTGTTGACGCGTATCGTGTGACGATATCTTTAATCGTTCCAGCGAGGATGTGACCATAGTGCGGCAGACCTGTAGCGAATGGTGGTCCATCGAAGAACACAAATTCGGGTCGACCGCGCGTCCTTCTCAGCTGTTCTTGAAAAGCATCTATTTCTTCCCAAAACTCTAGAACTTTGGTTTCTTCCACGGGAAAAGAGTAGTCTTTACCCTCAGAAACTGGATGGACTGTATGAACTATGCCAGGCGCATCGCTCATGGTTGCTTCAATGATCCGTGCGTAAAGTGCGCTGCAACGTACTCCGGCGACAAGGTAACCAACGTGGCTTTGGGTTTTCACCGAGGGCTTGCTCACCTCTATCACCCGCTCGAATTTATACCTTTTTTAAAACGTTTTTAACATATTATATCATAAAATGTATTTTGTTGAGTATTTATGCTGCTACTTACCGGAGATATGTCAAGTATGGCTTATTTTCAAACAGCATATTACATGGCGAGGCGAGTGCGCCTCGCTAATTTCGAGAGACTTAAAGTCTGATATGCCGACCTACGCTGACCCTCTCTGACACCTGTTGTTCAAGACTCAAGCGGACCTTGTTTGCTCTCGCGGAGTGGGGTTCTTACCCGAGTAAAGCACAGCAGGAGAGCAGTACTGGCCATCGTTTGTCGAATATGAGTAAAGTATTTAGCCCAGTTGACGGACTTAGCGAATGCGCAGCCCCGCCAGTCGAACTGTCTGCTAGGAATACGAGGGCCTGTCAAAGCTGCGGGTTAGTTAAGACTTTTGAACAGGTACGAATACGGGATCAATAGCTTTGGTGTGATCTAACAACTGTACTTATAGTTTTTAGAGAGCGGGTGTGAAAATTGTATAAACATTCCGATGGTAGATGATCGTGCGAGTGTTTCAGATAATACAACACAACAATATTCCGGGTAACTTGAAATGCATTGTTGAAGTTTCTAGCAGCTGAAAATATGTGCAGCTTAATTTCAATTCACGACCAGTCATCCAGCTGGGCAGCAAAATGGCTTCGAAAAAGTACGCTGACTGGCTTGTATTTTCACCTTCAATTCATTCATCAACTTTAGGGAATTACAAGCCTGGGTGCTATGCGCTAGATGTCTCTGGCAGCTGACCGATTATGAGTGCTATATTTCAGAGTCAAACTTGAGTCCAAAACATTCGTACGGCATCAAGTCCATATCTACGCTTACTGGAAAAGTATCGCTCACAGTTATGTAAACTAAATTGAACATATTACTGCTGTAACTCCGCTATCTTGATCTTGACGAGCTGAAACATATTCAAGAATCCACTCGTTCGCGATGGAGTAAGGCTTTGATTAAGTCCGAAGTCCTGGATAAAATCCATGGGTAGGCCTAAAATAGTCTCTACGCACCCACCACTTAAACCTTCAACTAACAACGCTGCTAAACCTTTCGTCAGTTGTGAATCAGAGTCAGCCGACAGATACACGACTCCGTTCTCTACTCGAACTACTATCCACACCTAAGAATATCATCACTCAGGATGCAATTACGACGATTTATGCATACTGTACCTGTGAAGTACAACCGTGCACCTTAAAAATTAAAAACAACAAGTGAGTTAGGGTTGGTTAGTTAGATTTATAAGCTCAAGACGATACCTTGTTATCATCAACACGTTGTTCCTGCTCGGAAAGCTCATCAATATCGATATTTTGATTCGAATATAAAAATACCTCGGGGAAAGAAGGTAGTTTTTTTGCCAAGAAAAGTAGTTGTTTGTAGCGAAGCATCGGGTCTGGAACCTATTATTTGAACTCAGTTACACCAATCGATGCGCGACTTCAAATACATACAATACTAAACGATTGTATTAGTTTCGACAAATTCGGCGGGTAATCTTCCTGACCGGCGGTACAATACAACTGGTTTCGAAAAGCGGGAAATCTTGTTCTGCTCAACTGAACGCGTGTACGCCACGTACTGTTTAAACATCGCGAACATAACAATCGACTGTGCACCGCAGAAAACTCCACGTGCATCGCTACCTGCCACAATTCAAAACCTACGTCCGTCACGGATGACTATTGGACTTGGCGTGCACGCGACTCGCGTCAGTGCCCGGGCTATGGTTAGGGCAGGTTCTAAGTGAGTTAAATCCATATCACGTACCAACAAAGTTGGTAGTATCCATCAGTACAAGTAATAGATTAGAATTACTAAAACAGTTCTTGCAGTTTTTAAGGTTCAATATTACGTTTTCATTTTTGCCTAAATTTTATTGCAATTTTCTTCATGAGATGCGTGGAAAAGTTTATACCAAAAAATTCAATAATATATTGTAATTCCGTCTAATATTTGAAAATCTGTAGAGTAAGGAGGAGGATCGGAAAGCGTGAAATGTCCTTGGACACTCGCTCAATCGCGCGCCGCACCTTAACGCACCCACGGGGCCTTCGGCCTGCGCGCGTTGAAATCTGGTGTCGCCTTAAACTCGCGCACACACCTGATTTTTCGACAACGCGACACAAAATGGTGAGTTTTTCAGACGATGCGAGATCCCAGCGCCGTCTACGTAGAGAGTCGCGATTGATAGCCCGTGTTGAAAACCCAGCCGCAAATACGACTGATCTGTACCGCGCGAACCATACAATCTAGCTTTTGGACTTACCATGCGCATAAAATTTAAAATAGGCGAGCAAATTCTGGGGCGGAGATTCGGACTCGAGTGTTAGCGACTCGGATGATACCGGCTCGTACACGGATTCAAGCTCAAGTGCCAGCTCAAACTCAGGTTCATCCTCATCTGACCAGGACCTGCGCGGCGCTTCAAAGTGCGTTGTGATTCGCAATTTAGTGCCTAAAACATACTCTAACACGAATTTTGCAGATACTTGCAAGACGATAGTTCTGATAGTTCGGAGGATGATAGAAGAGTTATTCAAAGTGCTAAGGTGAGTTTAAGCTTGTTCGTCGCGGATAGTGTTTCACTTATGCGCTACCACGAAACTAAAATGTTTTTACAGGATCGAAAAAAGAGTGAACTAAGGACAATAGTAGCTGAGGTCACTGCGCAAGCTGGTGACGGAGACTGGGTTTCTTTGGTGAAAAGTTTTGACAGACTTGTTAAGCAGTCTGATAAACTAATATCATCAACTAAACGCTTTTCCGGTTTTTACATCCGGGCTTTGAAACGTATCGATGATGCAGTAGAAAGTACGTACGCAGATAAAGAGATTCGGAAGAGTCTTTCCACGACGGCGTCAAAATCGTTATCGGCTCTTCGTCAGCGACTTGTGAAGTACCTCAAGGTGGTATCATTGGATTTGAGTACTATATCGACGCAACAGGAAGAAGATGACTCAGCATCTGAATCAGAAACAGATATTGTCGATGATGATGTCGCTGCCGATAAAAAAGACATGCTAAATGGAAAAAATAAGGACTTTATCCTATATGCTGACAGAAAGGATGTCACTTTTGAGATGATCGATGAAAAGCTGAAAGATATCATTGCCTGCAGAGGCAAAAAGGGAACAGATCGTCACGTGGCCGTGCGACAGTTGACGTACATGGCAACTCTAGCAAAATGTCCTGCGCAAGAAGTCGAAATCCTTCTTCATATCATAAGTGCACAATTTGATACAGCTGGGAGCATGTCGACTCATATGTCAGTTTCCATCTGGAGAAGTTGTATGTGCAATGTTCTTCGGCTCATCGAACTGTTACGAAATAACACGCACATTACACTCTTAGAGAAAGAAGAACATATAGCGCGCCCAGCGCGGGACGACTTACTTGCCGGCGCTCCTGTGCAGCTGTGTGGCTCTCTATGTGCTTTTTCAGAAAGACTTGACGATGAGTACATGAAATCTCTTCAGCACATCGATCCTCACACCAAGGAGTATATTTCTAGATTACGAGATGAGTGTTTCGTGCTAGTGTTTCTACAGCAAGTGTTGACACATTACAATGAACGTGAACTCACCGTGCCTCGTATGAAAATTGCCCAAAAAATATTGGGCCATCTTTACTGTAAAACTCCTTCCATGTATGAGGCAGTGGCTGATTTCGCATCAAATCGACTGAACAATATCAATGAGCTAATTGAGGTCCTACCATCCGAAATGTGCGAGAGCAACTACGAGCAAACGTTTTGCTCAGATGCTGGTGAAGAGCATGGGACAGACTCCGGCGATGACTGGTTTCCTCGTGGTTTCAGTTTTCCACGAAAATCACTGCAAGAGTTGATTTCAGAGCTAACGTTCTCAATTTACGACATGGGAGACGATAGGTCAAAGGTCCGTGCCATATTATATGACACCTTCAATACTTCTCTACGCGGCGAGTTCGAGTTGGCTCGAGAACAGCTGTTAATGTCACATCTTCAAGAAACTATTCACCACATGGACATTGAAACGCAGGTTCTATTCAACCGTTGTATGGCGCAAATGGGGCTTAGTGCGTTTCAAAAGGGATACTTTCACGAAGCGCGCGCTTGTCTGACAGATATTTTGTCCAGTGGAAGAGCAAGGGAGCTTTTAGCTCAGGGGGTATCTGTTTCTCGACACGCTGCAGAGCGTAACTTTGAGCAAGAGAAGCTCGAACGTCGTAGACAAGTTCCATTTCATATGCACATCAATATTGAACTTTTGGAAAGTATTTACCTAGTTTCTTGCATGTTAGGAGAAACACACGGCGTTTTGGACAAACCCAGGCACCTTCGTAGCGTCAACCGAACTTTCCTTCGAATGATAGAGGGCTTTGAAAAGCAGACTTTCAATGGTCCACCCGAGGGTGTTCGGGACACAGTCATGTGCGCGACGAGGTATCTCATAGATGGAGAATGGGCTTCTGCAGCGCACTGCATTAAATCTATGAGCATCTGGACATTACTCCCTGGCTTGGAAGGCAGTGCATTCGTACTTGATCTCGTTGTGGAAGAAATCAAGCAAGAGGCCCTTCGCACTTTCATATTTCAGCGCGCATCACAATACGACACTCTCTGCCTAGACACGTTGAGCGATATGTTCGCGCTTTCTGTTGAATCAGTGCAAGCAAATGTCAGTAAGCTTCTCACCACAGGTGGACTTACTGGATCATGTGATGCACCAACGTCCACCTTCACTGTGCATACGTTGGAGCCATCGAATCTACAAAGTGCAGTTACTCTACTTGCCGATAATGTAGCTGTCTTCTTGGATGCTAATGAACGTGCCCTCGGTATTCGTGTGGAGTCTGACGCAGCAACCGCGTTTGAAGATGAGGATTCGGGGTTCAAACATCGTGGGTATCGCAACAGCCAATATGAAGATCGTGAAGTGAACAAATTGAAAATATCTCGATCAATTCAAGGAAAGTATAGTCGTCAAAAGCTTGTGATCGGTGCTGGCGAACGAGATTCGCGAGGACGCAAGCAAGATGCGCGTGATAGGTTGCGAGGAGAACTTGCACAGTTTTCTGGAGGAAAGTTAATCTGACAAAGGCCTGATGATGCTTAGAGCGTTCCACTGCTACTCCAATTTCTTTACTATCGCTATCAACTCTCTAGTGTTCTAATTAAGACGTACATCTGCATAAATAAGGCATTCCTCTATGCGGAACTTTTGTTGCTGCGCAATACATTCTGCGATCCACATGACGTTACGAAGTTCTTGTTCGCAGAGATTTATGTATGCCATGAAAACTGCGTATCTTGATCGCTGGAGAAATATACTTTGACACAAAAAATGTTCTTCTTCGTCGAGGATCTACAATAGAACGTAAGTTTAAGCACGTGACAACAAGACGAAACTATCACCTTGTCGAGTGTACGTGGTTCAGCGCCTTTGAATCTGGACAAAACACTGCCATACGGGGCCATGACTTCTAACATATTATGAAATTCTTCACTGTTAGTACACTGCGCCATAGCAAGCTGACCGCTTGGATTTAAGCTGCCAAAACTCGGGAATAGTTTCAACTTGTCGCTCACAGTAAGTTCAGTCCCAAATGAAGATAATGTGATATTAATCACGCGTCGATCAGCTTCAAACAAGAGTAATTGCTGCGCACGTTTAGAAAAAGAATGCATAAGTCCCTACAAAGATTACCATGAGATCAGAGCATTCATCGCCTAACTGGATGCAAAAGTTTACGAAGTCTTCCAAATACGCCTTATAAGAAGCAGGGTCAGAAATTTCTTCACTAACAGTGGACGTACCAACCTTGTATACAGAGTTTCTGATGAATTCTATATTTGTCTCATCAATCTTTTCATTCTTTAAACAGTCGTTGAAATAAGTAGAAATAGGTGTATCAATTAGCACAAGACGGTGGATTTCCCTATACGTTTTAGAGCTGAGTCTAGCGACATACCACAGAATATTTTCATAGTACCGAAGATCATTAGCGACCAAAAGATTCTCCATAGATTCAAACATGCCGAGTGGGTGACATTTGCTCAGTAATTCCTTTGTTAATAAGTTCTGAGCTGCTCAACGGCAGGATAGGATAGTCTCAATCTCTCACCGTAAAAGAACGACCCCTCATAGAGCCTGTCATTATTAGTATGACGTTATCAATCATGTAGCGGTGTGTCACGTAGTTTAGTAAAGTGGTGAGTGGTTCAGATGCCTGCCCGAACTTCATACGTGACGCTTGAAATGATAAGAAAAGTCAACACCTGAGTATTTATTGTTCTGAAACCTTTCACCAGCTTCTTTGCGCAAAGTTCAACTAAATGTGTCGGACTGATGGGACCAATTTCGCTATGTAATTCAGAGTGATAGCCTCTCGATACCTACGCGCGTGTTTGTCATATCCAGTGTGCTTTGCTCTCCTTGTGTTACCAGATATAACTTAAGATCAACTAGTGAGTCGCACTGTCGGAGCTTTACATAGTCCTCCCTGACAAGAAGCTCGGCCTTCATACCGCGAACTAGTGCCTCGAGAAAGCCTTCTTTCAACGTAAACATGTGTAACAAGTTAGCGATCGTTCGGTTTGATATTGATACGTAGTAGCTGTTTGAGGTAAGAATGCACAAGTCCGTCGTACGGACTTCGAGCTCGTAACTTGTCAACTGAGTTGAGGACCGAAGTACTTATCGATTTGTCGCAGTGAAATTATTTAAACATAGTATGTACACATTGCATATATTGTATCGATTTGTGCAGTTTGAAAATAAGTCAATATGGTTTACAAGAGATAATTTCACACGGACACTCAGACACACAGACACTCAGGCACACACACACACACACACACAACACCGCTTCTGAGGCTTGTACCCACACAGACACACAGACACACAGACACACAGACACACGCCCCCAGCTTCTCTTAGTTGCAAGGGCTGAATGAGTGTCACTCGCACGAAATGTTTTAGTATATCAGGAACCGGCAGCGCAGTAATTGGTGGTAAATCGGAGTTCCAATTTGATGCGAGAAGACACGCGCACATCTCGTCGAAAATGAGCGAAAGATTACGCCCAAGGTTTACTCTGCATATTTTAATACTTCGCTCATGACTGAGTTGTTTTCTGCAGCGGAGGCCAGGGGGTGACTATCTATCCAGCTACCCGACATTTATTTGGTATATCAGCGCTTAGTGTACAAGGACACTCTGAGCATGACTCGGTAAGATCGAGATTTAGTGATGAAGCTTACATTGTAACTCTGTATGAAGATTTTAAGCTCCGCTAAGACTGATGAAAACACACGTGACGATAGTATGATAACAGTCGAGTGTGAAAAGCCGGTTTTACTAGATTCAGAGAAGATACGCGTGCTATGCCTCAGTAGTGATACGGGTGGTGGTCATCGAGCCAGTGCTCAGGCATTGGAAGATTGTTTCGGTTACCTCTATGGTGCGTCGTTTAAAACACTGCAAATAAATTCAACATAAAATTGACGTACAACAGGAGATGAGTTCAAGTTTAACACCGTCGATTTATGGAGTACGCACTCACCGTGGCCATTTTGTAACATGCCAAAAAGTTACTTTTTCCTTGTCAAACACCCTTGGCTGTGGAGACTAAACTTCAGGTGCTCTGAACCAAGTTTCATACATGAGTTTATGTTTAAGGTACGTCTGATTTCTGTAATTTTACTAATACTCCTCTTATTCTTTTATATTTTTAGGGCTATGCGGCAATTGTTGGTAGACGCTTTCAACAAGCATTTGCAGAATATAAACCAAGATTGATCGTAAGCGTGCATCCACTGATGCAACACGTCCCAGTACGTAAAATGAGTTATCCGCTGGGATTCATGTATTCAATTCCTTGCAGTTGAAAGTGCTTGCGCATATGAAAAGGCTAGATATGTCACACAAACTTTCGTTTGCCACAGTTGTCACGGATTTAACGCGCTGCCATGCAACTTGGTTCCATAAGGTAATTTCACACGTATATTCTTGTTCCACACGTTCTCACGGTGTTTTACATAGGCTGTAGATAGATGCTTTGTTGCCACAGAGCTGGTTGCTCGACAAGCTATGGATCATGGGTTAAAGAGGGCTCAAATTACCTGTCATGGTCTTCCGATACGTCCAGCGTTTAGTTCACTGCGTGGTGTCCATAAGATTGAATTAAGAAAGAAACTTGGGCTTGATACGTCGGCGCCTACAGTGATGCTGATCGGTGGTGGTGAAGGCATGGGTAAAATTGCTGAGATAGCTGAGGCACTTTCAGCAAGGTAAAATGGGCGCAATTGAGTTCTAAACGCGCTCTGACTTACAGTATAGGCTTTCTCCAACTGATCAGCTCATAGTCATCTGCGGAAGAAATGCTGCACTTGTTAGTGAGCTCGCTCGTCGTAAATGGAACATTAAGATATCGGTGAAGGTAATTCTTTTCTACGACAGTTATTTTTGAAGTAAGTTGTTCACCTACAGGGTTTCGTCAACAATATGGCCGAATATATGACATCCTGTGACTGTGTAATCACCAAGGCTGGTCCAGGAACAATAGCGGAGGCGCTGACGTGTGGTCTACCTATCATCTTGAACGGTAGAGTTGATTACAATGTCGTCCATGATCCCTTTCTCATATAAAATAGGGTGCATTCCATGCCAAGAAGAAGGTAACATTCCGTATGTGCTACAGAATAATGTCGGCGCATACAGTGAAGACCCTGTTCATATGGCACAAATAGTCTCTGCCTGGTTTGGACCTCAAAAAGACACTCTACAAGAAATGTCAGAGCGTGCAAGGAAACTTGGTAGACCTGAGGCAACTTTCGATATTGTTCGCAGTCTGGCAGGTAAGCGATAACTATAATGCATATCGACAAAACTCACTGTTATTTTCTTTTAGACATGGCCCGCTCTTAAGAAAGTGAACTTTCTCAGCTTAAACTGTATCAGCGCTGAATTTTCTTACAAGAATTTTAGAATGATACTAAATGGCGCATTCGAGCGATTCACTAGATGATTTGTTTTCATACTAATCAAATCATTATTTTCTTCGTCAAAATTTTAGGATCGCCTTAAAGCCAACACATCAAGTTTTTCTCTGACCAATTTCTACTCTACCTTTTTGAGTTGTTGCCTGTATCAGCCTTTAAAAGTGTAAAAACTGAAGCAAGTGCTCGGAGTTGGAACTTTTCGCAAGAAACATGCGATAATGCTACCTCCATGTCAGCAAGTGCTGAAATAATATCTGCCCTCACCATGGATGACAAGTGTAGTTCAAATATTCTTTTAGATAATAGTGATACAATATCTGTCACCGCCACACCCATATTTGTTGTGAGACTTTGCAGCGTATTCACACCAACTAATAAATCATCATTGAGCAGAGTTATCATCGTAGTTTCCAAATCGCTTGGTAGTGGCACACCTGCGACTGAGTAAACTGTGCGTTCATCAATAATATTTGAGGTTGTAAGTGCGCAACCTTGTAACAGGTTGCAAGCTCGTCGCAAATCTCCTCCAGAAATTGTCACTATGGCTAATAATGCTTCTTCTGATAAATCAATTCCTTCTAATGTTGAAATGTGACGAATTCGATTTTGAGCAATATCACTTTGAAATGGAGCGAACCTGAACTTCATGCAGCGCGACTGGAGTGCAGGGATTATTTTTGAGGCATAGTTGCCTATCAAACAGAATCGTGTGTGCTTAGTGTACTTCTCAATGACTCGCCGGAGGGCGAATTGTGCATCTTTAGTCATGCTATCACACTCGTCAAGTATCACCAGCTTGTAGCCCGAGGAGAAGATACGCTGTGAGGAAGCAAAAGATTGAATCTCGTTCCGGACTACTTCTATACCTCTATCGTCCGAGGCATTGAGCTCTAAAGTCATCTGCCCCGCTTGGTCACCAAAGTATGCACGTGCGATAGTTAAAATCGTTGATGTTTTCCCTGTACCTGGAGGGCCATAGAAAAGTAAGTGGGGCATTTGTTTTTCAGCAACCAGCTTCAACACTGTCTTGATCACGTGGTTCTGATCAGAAATGTCGCAGAATGCTGACGGTCTATATTTTTCGATCCAAGGGAGTGTTGAAGGGTGTGGACTTGCCATGTGTGTTTCCATCAAAGTGAACGTGACAGAGTGTAGCGAGCGACAGATACAGAGTTACAACTGTGCATAGAAATTTTGAAATTTTGTAACCTGCAACGGGTGGGCGTCGCTAAATCTCAGACAACATCAACGTTTTATCGATGTATATTACATATTGTGATTATACTCAAGACCAGCATTTACGAATAAATCATACAATAATGATAGTTCGTACCAACGTTGGTATAATATATCAATTGGTATTAGTAGTAAACCATTCATTTGACCATTCAAGAGGAGAATACAATTTTCTGAAAACCGTAGCAGGTGCGACTGAACATATGTTCCGTTGTGGAACGCAGCGAGTGAACTCGGGAGGCACATTGAGCTCTCTGCGATTACGTGACAGTAGTTACGTGACGCGATAGGATGGTGGGAGAGAGTTGTTTTGATATTAAAAAGGTAACAGTTATTTTACTATGTTATCATATCAGATACATTACTTGTCCTGTAGTGGAACGCCGTCGCTGTTTGGTCGTGGTCAATTTGTACAGATACTTGTGCAATCTGTAGAAATAGCCTGCACGAACCCAGTATAGAGTATCAAGCCAATCCAATCGTTGCGTCGGAGGAAGGACTCAGTATTGCGTGGGGCAATTGTGGTCATGTTTTTCATCTCGACTGTATCTCGAAATGGCTAAGAACTAGAAGTAACTGTCCGCTCTGTGTACGTCTTTTGGTCACTCTTTTTTGGGAGTTCTGAATCTTTTGTTGCAGAATAAAGAGTGGGAGTTTGCGAAAATGGAGAAGGTAAACAACTTGACTGTATTTTTCTTTCTATAAATAATTTTTCATCTCGCAATAGATCCAAGTACCGGTGTTGGCAACTTAAAAAGCACTTGACATGCGGATGTATACGCAACAGACTAAAAATAGTATGGGATGTGACTCTTTTGCAAACCTATTCTACGAACGTGATGTTTCGCGCTTCATCTAGCACCCAAACATCTAAGGCGCTATATTCTTCCAAGCACGCGTCGAGGACCTATTCGTAAGTGAATAAAATATGTCAAAGTTCTCCTTCGCAATTTATGACATAGTCACCTCTCTTGAGTGCCCTTTAGCCAATATGAGCTTGGCTGCTTCGATGTAACTGATGCACAAATTGTCACTGTTTTCGGCCAATTCACGTAAAATCTATCAAATATGTCGTCAATTCATCAAACGTAGCAAAGTCTGTGACTCACCTTGTAAACAGTTGTGATTTGATCTTCATTCCGTTGTACGTCTTTGGTTGTTAAACTCATCTGGGTAAAGCGCATATAAAATCAAATTCTTTCGCTTTGAAGATATGAACCAACAAACCTTCGACATCTTCATCAGCCTCAGCGCCTCATTTACATCTTGCTCAGTAACCTAAACTCGTTTAGTGTTGCGTTGTTCAATCATAAACATGTGCTATATGATACCTGGTTGGACCATCCTAGGCGTGCAAGAGCCTCCGCTAATCTCAATATTGATAGAAGTGTTCTTGCCGTTGTGTAGCCCTATCAAAACAAGATGAATATTTTCCTTTCGACGGATTCCTCACTTACTGTGGCGTGCTGGGCTGCACGTGATTCATCCAGGCGCATTTCTGTATATGCAGTAGCAACATATTCCGTAAGATCCTCAGGAACATATGGTTGAAAATCTTGAGATAAAGCAACGTAAACGCGTAACTCATCCATGCTCATGTGTGTGGCGCCGGTACTCTATTCAAACGTTAATTTGGTCAGATTCAGACATCAGAAGTGTTATTTTACCGGTGGCTTCCCACATTTGTGTACATGAAGAACGTGGTGAGCCAAAGCGATATCGTTTTCGATATCAGCAGTGTCAAGAATTAGCCAAAGTAAATCGAATCTGCTCAATAACGATGCTGGTAAATTGATGTTTTCTTGCGGTGTCGCAGATAGCTTATATCGCCCAAAAGCCGGATTCGCTGCAGCCAGCACTGCCGTTCGTGCATTCAACGTCGTTGTAATACCCGCCTAAAAAAGCTAATCATTCAATGACAGTAGATTATTACGTCACGAACCTTGGCAATACTAACTGTCTGTTGTTCCATCACTTCATGTATTGCAGTTCGGTCACCTTCATCCATCTTGTCAAACTCATCAATGCAACAGATACCGTTATCAGCAAGTACAAGTGCGCCACCCTCGAGAATCATTTCCCCGGTAATTGTATCTCTTTGAACTGCAGCAGTTAGTCCAACTCCACTACTTCCTCGTCCAGTTGTATAGACGCCTCTATGCTCCATGGATCAAATATTAAGCGCACACACATATTGAACATTTTACCTTGGTGCAAGCTGTACCATATGTTTCAGCAGTTGTGATTTCGCGACCCCTGGATCGCCCATCAAGCACATGTGGATATCACCACGTATAGAAACACCATCTGCCAATTTCCTCGAGACGCCTGCGCACAAGAGCAAAAGAAGAGCCTTCTTGACATCAACGTGACCAAATATTTCTGGTGCAATGGACTCTGCTAAGCGTGAATACACATCACGCTGCTGTCTGTAACTTTTAACCTTTTCCAAGACATCTTTCTCAACTTTTCGATTAATCGCTCGAGTTTTATGTTTGCGTATTGTCATCAGATCGATAAAAGTTGATGCCAAGAGTGTATTTTGCTTCGCCTGCCAATCAAGTTCAAAGGAAATAAAGAATAGTTTTGGACACACGTACTCTTAGTCCGTTCGGCGTGGGTAAGAAAATTCCACACACGTCTACAATATTACCAGGCCTGCGATACGATTTGATTTCTGCTTCAACGAATCCTAAACTAAAGCGATACCCGAGTGTTTGTATCAAATGTCCTTTGAGGTGCACAGTGAGCGACCGAGGTGTGTGTCCGATAGGTACATCTTCAGACAGTTCTTGAATTTTGGCTTCCTAGAAGAGAATTAGAACTCGTGCGGTATGCAATGTGCTCACTATACCTGAAAGCCTACGAACTTTGAAGCTCTCGTTTCGAGTACGAGGTTACCTGTAAGAATAATCAAGTTTGGTGAGATAAAACAGCGCGCCGTATTGTACCAGCAGAGCCCACTTTACAAGATTTCGATGGGCAAATAAATAATGGAGAAAAACTCTCTCCATAAACCTCCTAGGTGAAGCGCATAAACCTCTATTCCGGGATACAAGTCGTAAATAGAACCTGATAAAATTCAGCAGTGCAAGTTTCACAGGTAAAACAAGCTACTTCCATGAGTGGCTTGACATCACTTATGCGTGTACAAATACCCTAAATCCCGTGTTAAAATGCGATAAGTTGCAAATACGTGACTAGTAACCTTGAAATTCACCAATCGCCCAATACTTGAAGAACGGATTTCTCTGAGTTTCATGGCAGGGTCTGAACTTCCAGAACTGAATACCACTCTAAATGTTCGCTTCAGCGAGGCTGGGACCGTCGAATGTATTGAATTGACGCTCGTGTTTTGATTCTCCTAAAAGTGCCTTAGTTAATAATGTTTGTCGACGCCAATTCGAACTTACAGGTTCTCGGACAACAACTCCCTCCGGGGACACCAGCCCGAATTGGAGTAAGAGGGCGTCTACAACTTCTGCAAACATGTCAACGTATCTGCGGGTGTTGTTCTTGATGTTAGATATCAAATTCTTGAACTCGTCATCATCTTTGAACTAAGTCACAGGCTGTCAAACTACATAGTTGTGTATAGTTGCTTGGTAATTTTCACCTGCTGCAGGTCTCCTAGACTGATTTCAAATACTTGTTCTCGCCCCCTCGCAATGGCATCCTGTTTGCTCACGCTCAAGTGATAGTATAGGTGTTTGTGCATATAGATAAACATACCAACTGTATCGCATAGTTGTGAAGACTGCCGTGCAGATCGCCCCTGATGCCGTTTTCTAAGAACTGGGTGCAAAGTTCTGTTTTCACAAAGTTAAAAACAAGAGAACGTGGAAGTCTTTGCGGCTAACCTTTTTCTCTTCGATAATCTGGTTCAAACATGACTTTGACACGTATAATTTCCCTTGGCGATTCCCCTGGCGCCTAGCCGCGTGCGAGCTCTGATGTTTAATCGAACCTGCGTTGCTTCTCATTTCAAAATCTCGGCGAGCTGTTGTCAGCGGTGGCCTTCGGTTTATCTTTGTTGGTACAATTACATATAATGACTCTAAAATGAACCTTGCGGGGGTCTATCCCATTCCATTAAGGAATCTTCCACTTTGTCCTATATAATTACATTTGCAAGCCATTACTGTTGATGCCAAAATTTAGCAAAATTCGAGGTCGCCATCTGAGGAAAGATTTATATCACACCTTGAGAGGAGTCCCCCCGACACTTCACAATCCGAGAAACCCGTCTCAGGCCACGTCGAGCGAGGTGACGGTCTGTTTCTACTTGGGCAGCGTTGAAGTGTCTTTTTGAGTGAGCGTCAGTGGCCGTGCAGTGAAAGTTACGACTCCTTGCGAGCACGGAAAGTAGAATAACATTCGTGCATGCGGCTAAAAGGTCGTAGAAATATATTTGAATGCTGAAACACGCCGCTGACGCGCAGTCGCCATCGTTCTCGACGCGGAACGAAGACAATTTCTATTGGTTTCACACTCCTTGAGTCATGACTCAGTGCGGCTAGGGACTCAATTACCAAGTTGGTACAAAACTCTCAATTTGTAGCAACGTGACCAGGCGTGCGCCTCGCGAGCTCCGAGGAATCAATTTTTGCGCGAAAAGTCGTACAAGTGTGAATACATACCATTTCCTACCATCTTGAAAATCGACAGCGTCATAAGCTCCACAGAAGCGACGATATGAAAGTGCACAAGCAGCACACTCAAAAACACCTTTTCAAAGCGGCTGGAGCTTCGTCCACGTACACGCCTCTGTCGCGGATCTATGACAACTAAAACGTCGTGTATCATATTAAAACATGTTTTGTGCGTCCCCTGTCGGCAGTGAATTCATGTGTTCGCCATGATTCCCGCTTTCGTGTTCGATAACGCAGCGACGGTGGTTGAAATCGCTTTTACTCGTCGAACGTACTTCACGTTGCAGCAACGCCCATCCGACGTAGAAGGTGCGAAACGCACCGTGGTACTATCACAAACACATTCATCCGTGTGTTTCTTTGTCTCGCAGACACGCGCCGCGCGTGCGCGCCGCGACAGACGCGTGAAAGTGGCGCTCGTGTGCGAGGCGCCGCGCGAGTTCAAAAAAAGGGCGAAAGTGAAGCTGATTTGAGGTTCGAGTCGACAGTGGGTCGTGAAGAGTCATGATTGGTCAACTAAAATACGTAAAATGATAGGAAAACCTTAGTGGAATGGGTCTATTCGGGCCCGTCTATTCAATTAACATTAATATGTTTTAGAAGTTTATCGATGAAAAACTCATATTTAGGACCTTGCATATCCATATTAAAAATCAGCTTGAAAAAACTGGTACAGATGGGGCTCGAGGTGGTCGTATACTATTTTCAGGAAGGGGGGTGGCTCCAACACCGGGAACGTTACAGTCTTTGATCAAGTTGTACTCTTCAGTGACCTTCGCCAACACAAAATTTGCAAGCGCGGTCGCTTCATCCGTGCTTTCGTTTTTGGATTGATTCCAAGGACCATTGGACGATACGTCTATTGCTTCACCAAGTGATAGGCCCACACCTGTATAGTTTACCACACGCTCTTCTCCGATGCTCTTTTCTGACGTAGCTGGTGGCGGCATGATATCGTATGTTGCCATCGCGAGGGGGTAAAAGTGTGTTTTTGCGGCGGAAGCTTTCGTTCCAAGCTTTCTCATCATATCGATAGCCTGTGGATCAAATCGGTCCGGGGCAAGTGTCCCGTCAGCTTTCCTCCTATCACGGCCGCCAGCTGGGGCAATCCAGATGAGCATTCCTCCCTGGTTCAACAGTCGTTGCATTTCCTTGATCGTTGAGAGGTTTTGTTTCATTTTCTTAGCTTTGTCTTCAGGCACATCATTCATGTGTTTCTTGGAATGTACACAGAGCAAGTCTTTACCCATACTGAAAGGTTTTGCTAAGAGATCAGTCACAACACGGTCACCAGCGACGTAAGTAACTCTCTGTCCAAGGCCTGGATGTGAAACTTCAGTTAGGAGAGGAATAAACGCAGCATCTCCCTCACTTTGGTGATTAGCAAGGAGGATAACATTTTGTCCATCATCCAACTGAGACTGAATTTCTGACCAACGCTCGGGGTTCCGGAGGATGGACCGGTCAAAATCTATGAGACTGCCTATGTACATATTCGCCATTTGAAAATAATCGTAAGGTGAACGTATTGCGCGATGATAAGAAGGGAACTCGTACGGATTTCCGAGCAGCTGTCCAGCGTACGCTTTCACCATGTCTTTGAATATGAACGTTGTTGCCTTTGAGGCGAGAGCCTCGTCTCCTAAAGCTATCAACATCTGCGTTTTATAACTGCTCATAAGACCCGCAAACGTCGTCCTAATCTTCTCTGGGAATGCTGATGATAGTAATCGTAGACCAGCTTCACCGGGAACAACATCAACGAGGGCTTGTGCTGCACGGACTTTGAAGGGGATCTCTTCTGAGTTTGTGGCATACGTTATCTGCTGAGATCGTTTTTTCGTGCGAGCAACTTTCGTTCTTAAACTCAATACTTTCGTCGACTGCTCATTCCTTCTTGTACTCAAACAGTTCAGGGCACATACCACGTTGACCTTAGCACCCACCTTAGCACCTACCATGGCCTTCGTGTCCACAGACAACTTGCGCGTTCGACTGCGTTACGATTCTCGGGCTGCGCGGAGTCGCGAACAAGTATCCATCCATGATCATAATGCCCATAATTATTTCATTCGGGCACATTATAGTAGAATCATAGGAACACTCATAAAGATCATACTTTTGCTACGATTTGTAGTGCCTGTATTTCATACCTATTTCATACGTATTTCATGTTATTTCATACAATATATCGGACACGTAAAACAATGATTGAATATGTTGATAAAATAAAACCGAAAAGACCGAGACCAACAAACGACGGGCGGGAAGAGTTTTACCCTAGTCTTCACAGCGCGGCTGTAAGGACAATACCATGGCCGATTCATCTACGGGCACGACTTTCATGAAACACGCGTTGGAACACACGTGGACGCTATGGTTCGATAACCCTAACGGGTGAGTGCACTATGTATTTTTTTCTTGCCAACTTCATAACGTTGCCAGCAGTCGACAGAAGCAGACGACGTGGGGGCAAACTCTCCGTAGCGTGTACACATTCAACACAGTTGAGGACTTTTGGTGTCTTTACAACAATATTCTTAGTCCCAGCAAACTCATCATGGGGACTGACTTTCACTTGTTCAAGGAAGGTATAGAGCCAAAGTGGGAGGACGAAAAGTGTGCAAAAGGTGGGAAGTGGACATACTACTTTCCGAAAAGTAAAGATTCCGACGATCTCGATGAAAATTGGTTGAGTCTATTGCTTGAATTAATTGGCGAACAGTTTTCGGAGGCGCATGAGATTTGTGGAGCAGTTGTCAGTGTACGTCAAAAACAACATCGAATTTCCATTTGGACAAAAACCGCGTCAAGCGAACCAGAGCAACTTTCGATCGGGAGACACTTCAAAGTGGTTTTACAAATTCCGGATGCCGAAAAAATCGGGTATATGGTTCATGACGATGCAATTCGACTTGAGAGACGAGCTAAAGAACGCTACACGGTTTAAGTATAGATATTTCCAAAGGGTCTCCCGTCGGATTTTGTATTACATGCAAGTGTTCTAGTTTTTCCATTTCTCGCTATCTAAGAGTGACGTCTAATTCATCCACGAGGCGGGAACGAACCTGTTCTTGCAACTGATTTACTTCGTCATCTGTGAGTGAACGCTCCATCGATCTGTACGTGAATCGGAAACAATTAGAAGTTTGATCAAGTTTTGGGTTGTAAAACTCATCGATCAACTTGACTTCCTCAATGAGGTTCCCTGCAACATCTCTTACGAGCTCACAAAGAGTGTTTTCAGTGAAGCGCGTTGAATCTTTCGCAAGCCAGAACGAAACATCTTTGTAACACGGAGGAAATTTAGAATAACTTGAAAACTTCTGCATACCTACCCCACCCGCTCTGAACATTCCTGCCTTGAACTGTTTGGAGAAGCGCAAGTCAGTCGACCAGAATAAACGAATGTCTGGTATATCAAACAAAATCATCGCAAGTCGTTCCAAGCCGAGGCCGAACGCCCAAGCACGATGGTTTCCTAAGGAAGCTTCATCGAGAATGCTCTTCTGCATAACTCCGCAACCTAAAACTTCTAGCCATTCACCATTGAAGAAGATTTCTAACTCATAAGATGGTTCTGTAAACGGGAAATATGCGTCAACCCATCTCATTTGAATTTCTCCAAACAAATGCCGCACAAGCCCTTCAAGCGTAATTTTGAGTTCGGAATTCGCCAACTCAAGACTTGATAGTTGTCGTGCTTCCCAGTCCTGTGGTTCGAACACACAGACTCCTTCCATTTGATGAAAGACTGGAAAATGTGTTGCGTCGATGGAGTCTCGTCGATATACATCCCCCGTCACTAAAAAACGGCGGGCTCCACTCTTGAGTAGTTCGAGTTGATGTGCGGAGGTGTGGCAGCGTAGGACAGTGTTGTCATCCACATAGTATGTATCATTTGAGGAGCGGGATACGTGACCGGGTGGAACCAACACTGAATCAAAGTTGGCTTGTGTGCTGACAATAGGTGTAAGATCGTCGTAAAATGTGAAAGGTTTGTGCTTAAAGCGCATGCTGAAATACTCTTCAATGACGGTCTTCAATATGCCAAGTGGATGATTGGTTTGCAAGTGCAAGTTTTTGTCGAGTTTTTCGTAGATGTATTCACTAACGTTGTTCTTCGGGTCGTCTGTGAAGATATCTGCGTACGGATTCAAAAATACTCTTAAAAGCAGATGATTCATAGTACCTTCACGTCGTATTCTTGGTTCATGTATACCAGTACTGAAAGTTACGGTTCTAAGCTTTTGAGTGTGGTTCCAAACCTGTTTCGTACTAGCCCGTATAGTATTTGGTCGAAACGACGCCCGTTTGATGAGCCTAAATAATGTCACGCCTGTGCTGAAGTGGATCACTTTATACTCTCACCTAACTGTTTGGGTTGCGCGTTGCATGGGGGTCTTAGGAAGGCGCGTCCTGCGTGCGCGAAGTATAACCGCGTAGCTCGGCAGGGCAAAAAGGTTATGTGGTGACGTCACTGTCATCGCTTTGTTTTGCTTGCTTGCGAGTGCCTATTTTTACAGTCCGTAATAATGTGCAATGTATTGTGTAATAATGTGCAATGTATTGTGATATTTGACCGTTCATGACTCGTCGAGCTCGGGGAGACTCCTCTGAACCGTGTGATAAATTTATCCCGCGAGATTCACGTCGTGAACTTCACGACGGGAAAGGCGAAAAGGTGAATTGCGTCATAAACGTCGCCACGGTCCACACGTGAAGCAAGACTTTCGGCGAAAACGTTTCAAGCCTACGCATTACGCTAAATTATTACGAAGTACCTAACGGAAGTATCGGCAGCTCGAACCAACGCGAGCGGTAGAGAAAATATACGTGGAAATGTCTGGCGGCTACGTGTTGAAACCTGAACCCAACGTTCCGCCTTTGGACGCCGCCAAATGGCCCCTTTTACTGAAGAACTATCACAAAATGATGGTACGTATCTTTCTTGTCACACGCATCACGCGATTCAATATGCTGAGTTCTATCTAGGTCAGGACAGGACACTACACTCCAATTCCAAGTGGGTGTTCACCACTGAACAGAACTCTTGAGGAACACCTGAGATATGGAGTGATAAACTTGGATAAACCGGCTAACCCATCATCCCACGAGGTTGTTGCTTGGTTAAAACGTATCTTGCGCGTTGAAAAGACGGGACACAGCGGTACACTCGATCCAAAGGTCACAGGTTCTCTCATAGTCTGTATCGACCGTGCTACAAGGTTGGTCAAGGCACAACAGGGCGCTGGTAAGGAGTATGTTTGCGTATGTAGACTCCATTCTGCAGTTGAAGGTGGTGCTAAAACAGTCAAACGGGCATTAGAAACGCTCACTGGAGCCTTGTTCCAAAGGCCACCTTTGATTTCAGCAGTCAAGCGCCAGTTACGTATTCGCACTATATATGACAGCAAATTGTACGAATATGATGAAGAACGTCATCTCGTCGTATTTTGGATTTCATGCGAAGCAGGAACATATGTTCGGACACTTTGCGTACACTTGGGTTTGCTTTTAGGTGTGGGTGGACATATGCAAGAACTGCGCCGTGTCCGGTCCGGAATTTGTGGAGAAGACAGTAACATGGTAACTATGCACGACGTACTAGATGCAATGTGGGTGTTCGACAACTCCAAAAAAGAAGCATATTTACGTAGAGTGGTTTTGCCACTCGAGATTTTACTAACGAACTATAAAAGAGTGGTTGTGAAAGATTCTGCTGTCAACGCCTTATGCTATGGTGCAAAGCTAATGATTCCAGGCGTTCTCAGATATGACGCTGGCATCGAAGTCAATGAAGAGTGCGTACTGATGACGACCAAGGGCGAGGCAATTGCAATTGGTACCGCTCAGATGAATACGGCAGTGATTGCAACTTGCGATCACGGAGTAGTTGCGAAGGTCAAACGTGTTGTCATGGAAAGAGACACTTATCCTCGCCGTTGGGGACTCGGACCTGTTGCGCAGTCTAAAAAAAAGACAAATAGCGATATTTCCCATGATGCCGAAGCCTCTGAGGGTAGGGAGAAAAAAGAGAAGAAAGAGAAGAAAGAGAAGCACGAGAAGAAGAGGCATAAAACCGAAAAATGAAACCACTGTCTGAAACGTCCCAACAGTAATTCCTTGATACGGGACTCGTGTTAATGACAAATTTTGACTATCGTAAGTATAATACGTACGTTACATACATTTACATTACAAAAACGCCCCGACTAGAGACTCTATTTGACCTATAAAACATCGAAAATCTTTCTACGCACTAGCTTGATCATTTTGACACCCAAACAGACATATATCTTACACCCGAAGAACATGTGACTAAACAATCACTACTCTCACTATACACAACGAGAGTTGATTTGCTGCACTGCCCCACATCAATGGTCTCAAAGTTAAGTTTTTGAACTCCTGTTTTCATTTCCCAAATGTGCAGTGAATCGTTTCCGGACACAACAACAAGGAAACAGCTTTCTTTCTTAACAAAGCATGGCTGAAGCCCATTGAAATACCGACTACGTTCACAACTTAAACGAGCAATACATTTTTCAACAGCCAGATCCCATAATAAAAGCTCCCCGTTTGAGGTGACTGTACATATTACTTGCGATTTTGGAGTGTATAAAACGGAACTCAGCGCAACGTGAAGATCAACTGACTTCAAACAACAACCTGTGTGAACATCCCAAGCCCGCCAAATGCCGTCGTGACTGGTAGATAAAAGGACAGTACCATCGTTACTGAAGTAAATAGCTGTAACGGGATCCGCATGTGCAGGCAAAACGGATACACAGTTGCCATTCGAGGTATCCCATAAACGTACAGTTTCGTCACAAGATGCACTTGCAACAAGTGTATTTGTTGGGCTGTAGTTGCAGCATAGAACTGGCGCACTGTGTCCGGAAAGTATCATTAAACAGCGCCCCGTTTCTATATCCCATATAAATACATCAGAGTCATCGGATGCTGTTGCTAGAGTTTTGGAGTCGAATGACCACGCACAATCACTGAGGGCCGCGTTGTGACCACTGAGTGTTTTATGTACCGTGCTCAAGTGTACTATCCGCCAAATTTTACAAGTTTTATCTGAAGAAGCTGTCGCTAACCTGCGTAAAGTTTAGGCGAATGTTTCTTAAAATGATTATTGGGCGTACCAGGTACCACAACAGGAAACTCGCATAGCGACAATCATAGATGTGTGCTCTGTAGGGTAGTTTCCAGTTTTGGTGAACATGCTTACCGCTGAGTAAAGGTCGACGCAGATCTGTATTCGCGAGATTTTTGATAATATCAGATAAGCGAAAATACACGCCGCCTGCTACCAAGATCGTGAATGAAAACAAGGGTGTGTCGCGATCTTTCTTACCTGTGATAACAGAGCATTCGCCGCCCCGTGTACATAGATATTGAGCACGACACGAACGTGAACCGAAGATTCCGAGAAACGTGTAGATGCAAGGCGGTGAAATTGACACACAGTTTTATGTGACGTGCAACGTGCGACGTGAAAGTTAAAAATTCGTCTGACGCCAGATTTTTTGAGCCGGCTGTGGGGACGTGAAAGTACCGAACTAGTTATTTGTTCACCTTTCGTATAACATGTGCAAATCCCATATAATGTTGAAGAGATATATATTATTCCTTCGGGGGTAACCTAAAACATGAGCTTAATAATGCGCGTGTATGTAACCAGCCACAAAAGTGTCTAAGTGTCTAGGTTACGATATATTGGATGAAATTAGACTTCAATATTTAATGCGTTATTCGTTACGCTGGAAAAGAGATTGCTATAACACTATAATTTCACGTCGAATGTCCGAATATTTATATCGTAATAGCGTTCGGTGGACGCTATAATCGAATAAATATAAGGGATCTCTTTTCCAGCCTTAAAAGGACGTATTATTAAATCAACGCAGGTACTGAATATCTACTTAGCGTCAAGGGAGCAAAGGACCTTCTGCTTGTGACTCATCATATCATCAAGAGCAAGAAGGATGACGTGCTGCAATGTTGATTTTTCTTGTGCGCAACGCCCTTGTGTTTGCGTAAAATTTGTCTGGTGTAGTACAAATCGAGTTGTAGTTATGAAATTGCGAACACACGACATACCTCTTTTCGTGAAACATCTTCTTGTAAAGAGGTACTAAGTACTTCTTTCGGGAGCTATCTAAGGTGTTAGCACAAGCTTTTCTATGCAGAGAGATCGATCCACCTGCAACTCCACTTGACTCAACTCCAGTTTCAACTCACTGATGGCACTATTGATTTGATTACGCTCGCTCTCATACATGGATTCACTTGCATAAAGCTCAGCGGCCAGGGTAGCACACACAGATGCCCTAGTGTATTGACACTATGAACACGTTATATATTTTCTTCATATTCGTATCTTTACCTTTGCTTATATGCATTGATAATGTTTGAGTTTAAAACATCCCGGTGCAGCAACAGGTTTGCAATATCTCTATTGTGGGCACGTTATCTATGGTAAACAGAGATAAACATAGGAGCTGACTTGCCTCGTCTTTGAGGTCGTCAAGTCTCGAATTCGGCGAATAGTACTTAGTGACTCGGGCTCGGGCTAATTGCATCTTGGATCAGCAAGAGAAATTGTCAACATTTGCCAACGTACTACTCCACCACGACAGTCAGCGAGCGCTGTAAATTCTGGAAGTAATTCTGGTCCACAGGTTGACGGCAGATATGAAATCAATTTTCTATATTGATTTGAAAGCTGAGAAACTAACTGCACAAGACGATCGAGATCGCAAATTGAAGATTCAACCATGTTCTTTGAATCTACTAAGTATCCAACGTTGCGTTTAGCCTGTTGATCTCCTCTCAGCTTCTAAATACTCTTGCTGGCTGAACTTTACCTGGACAGCATTCACACGCTCGGTATGTTCTTCAAGGGTACGCTGGGTGTATAGATGTTTAGTGTTTACATTTGTTTCAAAGAGAACGACACTACTTACCCTCATAGCAGACATTCGTCGCCTGGAATGTAATAACTTGGATGTACTGTCCGCCACTTTTTCGCTGTGGAGTTTAGATTTCTGTCGGTATGCATGCTCTAGCATCTGGAGCTCATACTATCGCTAAGAGTAAGCGGTACCAATAGTGCCATGAAAAAACCTTTCACCTCTTTAGAACGTTTTACACTGATGCCCTGAGAAAGATCTGCACCGACACGTAGGAAGGAAAGAAGTGTAGAATTCTCCTGTGATAGAGCTGTGAATATGTACCTACATACTTAATTTGAACTTACGATTTTCATCTGATCCATCTCGTGCTTGTGCGCGTTATTCAGCTTTCGACTATCGTCAAGCCGACTACGATGTATCATCGAACAATCGACGTCTTCACCTTGAAGAAAACACTACTCCACCAATTCAAGATATGAGGGACTACATTCGCTTAAGAACTCACCTCATAAGAACGTATAAATTGATCAAATAATACGTGCATTTTCAGTTCTTGAGCCTATTCATAGAAAAGTAACCAATCAGTTAGGTGAGTTTGACAGCTAAATAACTACCTTGGGAACAAGGTTGGGAAGCAGTTTCAAATCGACAAGCCCGGCTAGCCACTCAAGAATTGAAGCGATCTCTGCCCCGTTGAATTCCGAATTCTGAGGCGGAAGTGTAATGTGTGTGAAATGGATTGGACACCGCAAGCACTTTAAAGTTTTATGCACATCATCATTGGAAAGGTGCTCTTTGTTTGGAGTTACCCCAAGAAGACGAAATACGTGAGCAAATACACCTAGAACTTCGTCAACTGTCGAGCAGCTACGAATCTGTCGAGGTGCACTCAGCCCAGCCTCTTGATCCAACCGTGATGTTATATCACGTAGTTTTGTGTGCACGTCGCCGCGGCTTTGCATCAGACGCGTCTGTAACTTGCCGAAATTGAATTTTAGAAGTCCAACGGTCGCGGTGAATACGAATTCCTATCTATGAGCGCAAGAAATATCCCAACCGCACGTTGTGCAACGAAGCAGATCAGAAAGCACGAAATTCAGAACAGTGCTCACGCTGCCGCAGTACACTCTGAACACCGTTTTCTGAACGAATGAAGATCTGTTTGTTGCCGATGACCAACTCCGTTCTGCTAAAATCCACTCTCTGATCGTCCACAACACGGTAATACGCTGTATCAGGAAAACGTAGACCACGCCAACTACACACTTTACTATGGGAACGGTCCGCGCGAACATAATGAAGTTTATTTAAATCATTATTACATAGTAATTAAATGACATACATTATAGTGTGTTCGGATTTGCGACAAGGATATGAAATTCACATCTGCATATGATGTGCTTGATATGGCAGGCACAACAAGCGTTTACTGGAGCAACGTGGACGAAAAGCAACAGCGACATGATGGTGTATTCAAAATGACAAGTTCATACATGTACAGCGCGATGATATATTCATGAACAGTGATGATGTCAGATTACATGGCACTTAAGCAAACGCAGCACCTGACAAACGTGACAAAACACACACCATGAGCCGTCAGCTTGAGAATCCAAGGCTGTCTATGCGGTATCGCCAGACTTGTACTGTTCGGCCATGCGCTTGAGACTAGCCAGGTTTTCAGGACCTGTACATTTAGAAATATGAGACAGTTTAAACAAATATCGGGTCGGGTCATACGCACCAAGCTGGTTCACGATGCTTGGAAGAATGTCTTGGATGTCTGGTCGCACTGCTCAGTTTTGCGGTGAAATCAAGATTGGAGTCAACATACGTTTCGTTTCTGAATGACCACTGACTACATAAGTGTTCGCCGGAATTGATGCTTGGACTGTGACATGTAGTTGTAAAAAACTCAGAAAAGGGGTGAAAGGCAAAACCTACCTTTAGGATGCACAAAGTTGATGACGTTATCCGAATGGAAGATATTAACCTCTTCAATGCCGGGTATCTCATTCATACCCATGCGTTTCAGCGTCGTGTGCAATTTTTTGTCATCATTGCTCACGGCCTTGTGCGCGGCTTTTTTCTTTCTACGAAAAAAAATGAGCTCCTTGACTAGAGCGCGTCTTAAAAACTTACCGCCGAACTGATCCTTTGCCACCCGTGCGGACGGCGTTCGCCAGTCGCTGAAGACGATCGACGTCCATTTACAGATCTCTGCTTGGTTAATCGAAAAATGACGTGTGTACCGCGAAACCTTAGCTCACTAAAAACCGTGGCAAGGTCGGTTCTCGAGGTTAACTTCGGCTCCATACTCTTTTCTCGAAAGTCCGGCTAAAGTTTACCGCTATTAATTACTTTTATACGTGTATTATGAGCATAGTAGAAAATAACAAAAGGAAGTTATTGCTATTTTTTCGTTCTCCTTTTATAGTCAGTCACATGTACCCTCTAGGGTACGTACACCACGGCGAGCAAAGTTGCGATCAAATTCAAAACACAGCCCATTTTTTAACTACGAACTAATTCATTACCTGGTAGTTCGTAGTTGAAAAATGAAGATGAGTCAAATAACTCATCTTCATTTTTGGCCAAGGGCTTTCTTTGTAACTGTTCAGGCAGGGTCGGGAACTCTAAGCGGACAACACGCATAATTATCACTGCAGCCAAACGATAATAATGGTAATGATGCGTGCAGCGCGTAGGGTTTTATCGGATGTGCATGCTGTGCGTATGCTTTGCAGCTATGCTTCCAGCGCAACATACGCACATTCACCTGCGTCTACTTCTGGACGTGTGACGCTTGCTAGTTTGAGAGAAAAGTACAAAAATGGTGCACCAATAACAGCAATCACCGCGTATGATTATCCGAGTGCAGTTCATGTACGTTTCATTGTTTATCGTTTTACAATATCTAATTATCGCGTAGGTTGATAGAGCAGGTTTTGACATAGCACTTGTTGGAGATTCTGCTGCTATGGTGGTTCACGGAGAAGATACCACCCTTCCGATGAGTTTAGACATGATGATAGTGCATTGCAAGGCTGTTAGACGTGGTTCAAATCATGTCTTCGTCATTGGCGATTTACCATTCGGCTCGTATGAAGAAAGTGCAGGACATGCTTTAAGATCTGCGTTGCGACTCGTCAAAGAGGGTGGAGTTGATGCTGTGAAAATAGAGGGAGGGACGGTCTCACGAATTCATGCGGTGCGCAAAATGGTTGATTCTGGTATTGCAGTTATGGGGCATTTAGGTCTAACACCGCAATCCATCGGTGTCCTCGGTGGCTTCCGACCACAAGGTAAAACAGCTGATGCGGCGATGGATATTTTTACGTCAGCCCTCAAGTTGCAAGAAGCAGGTTGTTTTGCGATTGTTCTCGAGTGTATCCCCAAAGTCCTCGCAGATGTGATCACAAAAGCTTTGAGTGTACCTACCATCGGAATAGGAGCCGGCGATGGTACGAGTGGACAGATTTTGGTATTCCACGATCTACTTGGTTTCATGCAACACCCGCACCACGCGAAGGTGGCACCAAAATTTTGCAAACAATATGCAAACGTCGGAGACAATATCCAGCTTGCTCTAGCAGAGTATGTTAGCGAAGTTTCATCAAGACATTTTCCGAGCGAGTCTTTTATACCGTATGAATTTGAGGAGAATGAAATTAGTAAATTCACGGAAAGACTAAAACAGGCAGGATTTGCAGAGCTTACGTGATCTTTGTGTGCTCAAGAACGAAACGCCACTACGCAAATGTATTACATATCTAACAAGTAACGTTGCCACAATCAACACGTGTATTCTCTCAAAGGCATGAAGTTTTTCATACTGTAAGAGATTCACTCATTTGACTAATTTCATCGCAACTCAAGCGTTTTATGACAAGCGCGCCACTGTTAGCACTGAGTTCGAGGACCTCAACAGAATCTGCAGAAAGTGTCGTGACATCCATGATCTTTTTCAAGACCTTGAGGGCAAGCTTTTTAGCACCAAGTATGTCTAAATCTGACTGATACTCAGTTTTCAGAATAGACTGCGCGGTTTGACTATTCGCTCCGATCGCTGCTGCCTTTTCACAATGCGTTATACAAGTTCATCACGGAGGGATGAACATGTTTACCTGCCAGCCGACATAATTACCGGAAGGGTCACTTTGATATAATTGAAATCCATTTACACCGTCCCTGTTACGCGTTTAATTGAGTAAAAATGTAGTGCAAATACACAATACCAGCCTGCAAAAATGAAGGAAACGCCATATGGGCGTAGCCCTCCAAACTGGGTATAGCCTTGTTTCTGGTCAGCAATATTTTGTACCAATACTTCGACCGGAATAGATTGTCCGTAATTGAATTTGTGTCTTTGAGATAATAATCTGTAAAAACATCTTAGACGAACCGTGAGAGTTTAGGTGTACTGCTTACTCACCTCGCAGAGTTTACCAGTATTTCTGCGTCGGCGTTGACGCCTGCAGATGCAGCCATAATATGACTATCTATTCTGTGCAACTTTTCGGTGACCGCATTTTCCAACAACTTATGAATATGTTTGAAATCTATTGCGTACAAAACAAAATTTGGCGTACTTTTGATAGCAGTCTCTTCTCGGTAGCCAAGATGATTCCCGTGCTCGTTCGAATTCCTATCGCAGCTCCGGCGTGATTGATAGCCTCCACGGCATATTCAACCTACAAATGTTCTAATGCATGTTCGACGAGTGAAAGTAGGTAATCGTACTTGATAGAGGCGACCTTCAGGACTGAAAGTCGTTGTCCGTGAGTCATATCTAAAGAATATATTTAGATGCGAAGTAACGTAGCAGGAAACGAGTTACCTTCGGGCCATCTCGCCAAGCAGTCTATCTCTCCGAATCAAACGAGACGAAATTTCCCTGAGCTGATGGTTCGCCGCTGTTTGCAGCGTCGCAGCGTTTCGGACGATTTGTCTTTCATACTAGGGGGCGAGCTACTCACCCTCGTCGTCAATATTTTCCGTCATTTAAGATCAAACGGGTGGACAGAATTGATCGGATCTTTATACGATGCAATCAACTTTGAGGTGCAAAATAAACGTACATATAGATCTATATCCAAAAATATGAAGACGAGCATATAAAAATAAATTGCCCAAATCACAAATCAGTCATCTAGGCACAAGGGTTCGTATCCATGCTCACAAACGTGTGCTGTTGGAAGACTCGACCGGCACGAAGCGTCTTAGCTTCGACTATACGGTACTTATATTGCCCTATTCGCCGCCGGCTTCGGAAGGCGTTCGATGTTAACTACGGTACAGTTTTCTTCTCCATTTCCTTCGCTGATGTAGTTGAGCACTTCGAGCAGACTGGCCACCGGTGTTTCAAACTTCTTTATGCCAATCAAACGCATAACAATCACGCTGTGTCAAATCGATCTCTCCGTTTTAGTGGAACAAAGAGCGTCGCTCAAAGACAGTTACACGTCACTTCGGTATGAGACATACCGGCAATCTTGTGTCGTTCTGAAAACTCTCGCCAGGTTATCCCAAGCCTTCAAGGTGACGCCTCGTCACAGTCGCCTCCAGACCTACCATCCTACATCTTTAAGGAAAGAATAGTCTACTTGGTCAGTCTTTACTCCCTTACCCTTCTTGTCAATATCACCATGACCCTTTTGTTGCTTTAGGGGATGACTCTTGTACCTTCTGTAACAGAGTTAATCTTAGCTGAACTACTGTATTTACAGTATGAGGATAGTAACAAACCAGTCCAATTATACATCAATTCGACGGGGACTTCGAAGGTTGTTAGTCATTCGGTATTGCATGACAACACTCACTCGTATTACCACAGGATGGGCAGAAATACGGATATGATACTGAGGCGTTTGCTATATATGATACTATCCAATATATCAAACCCCCAGTGCATACAGTTGCCGTAGGTACCGCATGGGGAGAAGCAGCTATGCTGCTAGCGTCTGGTGCGAAGGTATTCTACGAGGATATCAACCACATTGTTTGCCAATAAGCTTTTCAAAGGGACATCGATCGGCACTTCCAGCTGCAAGTATTATGTTGAAACAGCCGATAAGCTCGCATCGTGGACAGGTATTCAGAACGATTGATAAGACATGTACATGCGTTACGATCGAATAATAGGCGTCTGAATTAGAAATTCATAGACAGGAAACTCGAAATACCAAAGCGCAGATGGTAGGAGAGATGCAAGCGTATGCTCGCACAGGTTTACTGACGCAGTTCTATCGCAGGTTGAAATTCTGGCGCGCGCTATCAACAAGACTGAAAATGAAATCGAGAAGGACATAAATCGCCCCAAATATTTCGATGCGTGGGGGGCGAAAGAATATGGAATTATTGACAAGGTACTTGCCTCGTTTGTGAAAATACTCTCATGAAGGGGAACTTATTCTTTGTAGGTACTGGAAGGCTAGTAGCAAATTTAAAATTTTAATCGGGAATCCAAAAAAAAAGAATTAATCTCTGTTACATAACTTCTTCGACTCACAACGCGCTCGAACGTGAGTTGAATTGAGTCCTTTCACAGAATCCGTATGGACCACAAATTGAACACTGCAGGTGTGGCTGTTTAAACCAACATATCTACTAACGCCGATCGCATGCCATTGATAAGCTCGCTAGAGCTTTTACCTTTCAGATCCAGTATGTTTTCAACGACCTAAGCGTCGAACTGCGTCAAAAAGTCCAGACACTGTAACATTCAGTCGCACCGCCATCTCAGTTGTTGTTGTATCAAGACCACAGAACGCAGCCCAATCATTTGCAATCAATCCGGCCGATACCACATCACTGCCTCTATTAATCGTTCCCGCAACTAGAGGTACCTATGAATGACTACTTAGAACGTAAGCTATGTTACCAACACATTCCAACCTGTAGAAGAGACGACAGTTCGTCCAGTTCTGCGAGGCTTGTCCCGGGATGCACGACACCTCCGATATTCGTGAATCTACAATAACTACCAACTAGCATGTTACCAGCAACAGACTACGCTCGATATTTTGACTTATGTTTGATTTAACTTTGACTCAAACTTCTCGCACCTGACGGAAGACCTCAACACCTAAAACATCAGATATTATTTCTTCTGTTTCTTGATCGATATCGGGATGGACCAGAGCGACATGATCGTTGCACGCGATGCAATTTCCGAGAGCTGTGACCACGTTCAAAAAGGACTAGAATTCCACGAGGCGTAATACACTAACCAGAAAGTCGCTCATGTGTCCGCTGCACCACGATTTCGTCAGGTAAACTATTACGGATGTGCAGCATCTCTATGCACAATATCTATGACTCGGAACCACAAATAATGCGTCGATATCAACAAACCTTGATCTGTCACCGAATTTGGTAGGAGTAATCCGTTTTTATTACCTAATAACGCACTTGAGCGACGAAAAGTAAAGTTATGAACAGTTCACACCAACTGACATGCGTCCGACTAAGCGAGTTCCCGCCAAGCTCGCCTTGATCACCGGAATTTCAGAAGATAGCTCACTCTCAAATAAACTACCGATGCGATCATAAATTACGAACTTGGTAGAAGGCGAGACACACCTTACCTGTAAAAGTTCTCTGCGCCCCCAATTGCTACGAGACAGTAGGCATTAGTAAGCTGGGCGAATACACCGATTTCATTGCTGTATATTTCAGCCAATGATATTCATTTTGTACTAGTTATGAAGTTACTATACCTGTTCTCGAAAGAGTGCCTTGAAGCCATGGTGCGCGTTTTGCGGATTTCGCTGCTTCGCATTTTTCTCTTGGCGGCGGCAGAAAACTGAAAGTTTGAAGAATTTTATCAAAATTTAGATTTACGAAATAAATTGATTTGGGAACATACTGTACCCTTAAAAGATCCAACCGCTATATTACATGTTTAGTCATTCGATTGCAAATGAACGCGCTAAGTACAATCTTGAATGACAAAGAGAGGTACAGGGAGTGGTTATATTCTCTTGCATCACATACAACGAAAAATGCGGCGGAGCGATCTTGCCACCCAGAGATACGCGAGAAACACAGGGCAAAGGTGTCCACATGGACAACGAAGACGACCCGCATGAGGAGGATTTACTCGCAGTGGACAATCGTTCCAAACGATCTGTTTCAAGGCTAGGCATCAAAGATAATGGAAGAAATCAGGCCAATATCGCGCACCGTTTCCACAAGAAGAGAGGTGAGTTCTGAATTCTTGGCTAGTGACGTCGTAATTAAAAACTACTAGCTGTTCGTAAGGTGGAAGAGCTCATGAAAAAATATGCTGAACTTCAAGAAAAGGGCAAGGTGGACTCGTTTCTTCGGAAGCGCAGAGAACGTGCTTCTCGCAAAGAGCAAAAGTATATGCCAAAGACCAGAGTGCAGTAAAACTATTTTCTATTACAATTTATCGTCCATGTTCCGATGTTGCAGGTATGTGTAAAAGGCCACAATAGCATCCTGTAGTTTCCTTTTTAATGCTCCGTCGCTAGCCATGTCTGTGTCATCGTCACAGTTAAGCACTAGTACAGGTACCTATGTTGGAAGTCAATATACCAAAAGTGTTGAACTTCGCAGCAGGATTCCTTACCGTTTTCATGTTACCACCACAGTCCATTTTGACTTCGTTGACGGTCGCTAAAGACCTTTGTATAACCGTGACTGTATCAACATACCGAGTCAAGCAAATTGCGAAGAAACAAGAGGTATTGTTCACCTGCGTCTTCGGGTAGAAGCCAACTTTCATGTTTAGAATGCAAAGAAGTGAGATATGTAGCATCGACACCAGTTTCCTCTCCACGTGCACGCCTTTTTAGGCGTCTTAAGCATGTCGTGGGCGATGCGCGTAGATAGACAAAGCCATCCGGAGTTAAAGAGGGGAATTCCTGTGGTATCGATATGGTTAGTCTGCTGACAAATCAAGTTATATAATCCCACCTTAAGCATTGGTGAATACCATGCGTGATAAAGGCTTAATTCAAGGTCTGACAGCCACCCATTTTCGTATAGGGCTGCTGTGAATACATTTTTATCGGAGAAAACACTTCTCTCCATTACCCTGAGGTCAAAATTACCCCGCCTGGACCGAGTTTCTTCAATGAACCTTGTCATGAAAACATAGTGTTGAAACTTATACGCGAGTCCACTGGGATCTTTGTAAAATTCATCGAGTACATTAATGGTACTTGTTATGTCACTGGCGCGCTCCACGCTTTGCCAAAGTTGGACTGGTTCAGGGACCAGGCACACGTTGCCCTGTGAAACAAGAACTTGTTATGTATGGAGCAGAACCCGTGAATACAAATCTTACCCGCATATGATGATCAGAAAATTTCAGAACCTCTTGAAGAAAAGTACTCTTGCCAGCACTTATATTTCCTTCAATGCATATCGTAATTGGTCTAGTGGTCTTGTCTAACTTCACAGCACTAGCAGCGGTTGTAAAGCACATATTCACATCTAGCACTCGACTGTTACGTAGAGTACTACGTATGCATTAATTTTTTTTGAAATGTGGATAACTGTAGAACTCACCAGTTGTCGTGGGGCCTCGCTCGACGGGCATAACCGACATGCGCGGTGCGTCTGCACGCATCGCGTGTCACGAACATTGACTGAACGATTCGCATAATTAGTGCCTTGTTTGTGCGCATTCAATATCATCCACGCGCGAGCACGCGGTTACTCGTCGAAAGCGGTGCAAATGGATGACGCTCGAATGTTTTGCGCTCTATGTAGAGGCGACGCTCGCCTTTTTGAAGTCACGACGGTTGACAGTACTGCATCCAGTTACTGGTTACTGTCAAGCGTCCGACACCGTTCAGTATAGTCGAAAAACCAAAATTCCAATATTGAGGAGCAAAAAATTATATTTCGTGTTATTACTGGGCGTGTTTTCACCTGAAGGGATCATACTTCGAAATACTTTATAACCTTCAAACAGTGACAAAAATAATATTAACGAGTGCTGGAGTGCTGGTCAAGGATGTCCAACTCTGAACTGGAGTGGCTGTTGACAAAAGAAAACGGGATGAGTTCGACAGTGCTCGCGCGTTTGATAATTACGCACATCGCTTGACTTATAATTACGGTTTCTCTTAAAAATTTGTGACCGTTTGCTCTTCTAGAAACTCTACTTACGCGCCGACCGCACGGTGAGACCTCGTCAAGAAGAAATCATGTAGTCGTTCATAACAATGTGCAGGAGGTTTGCGTTACATATTTAACGAGCCCTCTAGATGCATAAAACCACCGGGTGAAGCGCTAATGAGGAAATGCTTTTTAAGGAGCTTGAATTTTGAATTGCTTTAGTCAAACATGACAAGGTCTACTTGACGTGTATCTGCGTTCACCATAATGACGCTGATTTTGCGAGAAATTCTTCGATCAAAGCACGCTCTACATTCCGCAGTTGAATCGAATGCTCTTGACGAGTTATTGATTGCCGATTTAGAGGCATATGGTGAGGAGTGGAGCCCAGCAGAGCGTCGAAGAACAACCGTTTATGTGGTATGCCTGATCTTAATATGGATTGCCCTCTTGTATTTTGATGAAGTAGTTCTTTTAAAACCGGACTTTATATTCTGGAGTAAAGTTTTGATTCAAAACTTTTTCATGGCAATGGTTTTTCTCGCCTGTGGATATTCAGTGATCTCTTGTCACCTGAACGAAGGTTACAGTAGGAAAATTTGTCACGTGTTCGCGTATATGCTGCCAATCCTACTTCATGTTTTATGGTCAACGCGGAAATACGACACGGATAGTCGGTTCCCAAGTAGTGTAGAGCTCACGTGGACGTGCTGGGTTCAATTTTTTCCCTTTCTAGCGTTAGTCAAGCCTATACGTCGCAAAAGCAGATTTCTCATGGTGATTTTTCGCGCTATTGATCGACAAAAGGATAGGCCATACACACTGACGTGGATGACTTCACAGTTGGTTGGGAACTACGTTGCAATTCTGATATTGCACTCATATCTTGCTTCTCAAGAAGATTATAGACGCGCAAATTTGGCAATTCTTCCCATGTTAGTTAACGTTTTTGGTGACGGCTTGGCCGAACCGGTGGGAATACGATGGGGTATAAATAAGTACACAACATGTGCTGTGTGGCATAACGGCATGTTCTGTGCGGGAAATTTTGAGAGATCCTATGAAGGCAGTGCGTGTGTATATTTTGTGACTCTTATAGCACTCGTACCATTTTATAGTATTTTTACTGTTTCTCAGTTCACGCTAAGTGTAATATTTTTGCCACTTACTACTACTCTCTGTGAAGCCTGGGCCCCACATACTTGGGATAACCCGTTTCTTACGTTGGTATGCGGCGTGTTTTTCATGTTAATTTTCGAAACAATTCCTTGAAATCCTCTAGACTTGCAAGAATCAGATGTTTTTGCTCCACTTACACCACTTTAAAACGCATCATTCGATACTCCATGCAGAACATTTGCTTCGTTGAAATGACAGCCACCGCTGTTCAAATAGGCTTAATGTTTCGTCAGAGTACTCTAAGTATTCGAGGAGTGCGAAGTTAGACTCTAAATTACTCCAATTACCAAAGTTGTTTCACCTCCATTACTGGTCAACGTGGCAAAAAACATTGCGGCCTATTTGCTGAAATTACTGTCGCCTAGCATTTTAAAAACGTGCACTACCTCAAGCCAGGACAAAGTCTCGCATATTCTACATTCATGCTCAAGTTTAACCGCTAAGGATTCATCTGCACATCTTTAGACTCAAGAGTCTCTTAAGAAAGCAAAGAAACTCACCCTTCGAACAGTAATTACTTAGAAATGTTTTCAGATCACCCTCCTGGACTCCATGTTAAAAACGAAAGTTTTCAAGGTTGTTAACCTACTGAGAATCGATTCGATTGGGTACGAAACAATTTAATCAAATCTAGCCCGCGGTAATTTGGCCCAGCAAGCTCAAGGTCAATCAACCACAAGCGCTTTGAGAACAGGGTTAGCACGATATCCCTTGTAACTGGCTCACGTACCGATTCCAAATCAACAAGCAAATTTGACGGCTTGCAGTCGCCGTGGCAGAAAGCAAGGTCGAAATTTTCTGCCTATTAGACGAAATTGAAACGACTTCAAATTATCAACACGTTGAACGCACTTCGACTGTACGTCTCAGAAAGTCGAGCTCTCGTTCGATTGTCTTTTACAATAATAACAAAAACAAAATATTTGTGAAGCAAATAACTCCACTTACCGCGACAGTGATGCCATGCGGAAGTAAAGGCTTTCGCATTTTCATGCAGTTTAACATAGACTCTAGCCAGCCCCATATCAACGGTTCATTTCCTAGTTACTATGTTAACAACAAAAATATGGATGGGCGCACAGGTATATTGACCATATTCTTTCGGAATGGGCAACTTGTGAAGCCTTCTCAACCTAAAGCACGTTCAAATGAAAATGCATCAGTTTCTTCAGCTAGTACACATACACTGTTGCAACTGTGAACCCCAAGTCAAGATTAGTGCACAAGTCAGACTCGGACAACGCCGCTCCTTCAATGTAATCATGAACTATTCCATCAGGCGAAAGTGCCGACACGCCAGGAGACATTTGAACCTGTGCTAATAGACAGTCTGCGACACCTCTAAAGACTTTCTCTAGAAGCTTTACTAAAATACGTAACAGAGAGAGCAAACCTCAGTCGAGACTCTGTTCGAAGCTTGGAGGTTTCACTATACAATTTTATAATCTTTGCTCCAGTGCTTGATTCCACCTATACACTGGAAGTCAAACAAGTGGACGTGAACTGCAAAGCCTGAGCACCTTGTATACTGAATTGCAAAAGCCGCTGTTAACTGGAAATATATCAACAGTTTCTAAACTGTGACGTGATATCAGTAGAGATACACCGAGTGTTGTAAAGTGAAGAACCTTGCGCCGAGCAATGATTCAAAGTTGATTTTAGTATCCGGCTGCAAGGAGCAACGGGACAGGACGAGACGCCGGGTTATGAACCTGAACCGACCAGGTTCATTCGCTTGAACCACTGCCATATACTTTTGTAAGCCGACGCGCATGGTTAACCTGACAATGATTTCTCTGCCGTGTATTGTTTATTCATCTTAAGTTCTTGCCGTTAGCGTAGAGCCCCGGCTTCGTTTTACGGCGATCAACTTGGAGTTCGTTATTGCGTTTTCTGCGGGCGCTAGTTAGGCGCGGCTAAATCTCAGTCTGTAGCAACTTTTTATCGATTTATATTACATATTGTGAGGGTGACTAAGAGTAGAACTTCATAACTCGGGCGTAACTTCGTACTTTATGGCCGAGTTATGAAAATGACTCTTAGTGCAGAGCGCCTCATAACTTTTAGACACGAGTTATGCGAAAATGACCAAGAGCTAATTTTCATAACTCCTTCGTAACTCGGGCACTTTGACGAGTCATGAACTGTGATCCCCGATCGTACTCGATTCCGTTCACGTCCGTTTGTCCGAATTATGCGTCACATGACTAAGAGTTAATTTTCATAACTTGGGCCTAACTCGACCCCCTCGAAATTAACTCAAGGATTGACCAATCCCGAGTTATGAAGAAGACGCGAAAATCTTCATAACTCGGGCCCGAGTTATGAAGATTTTTAAGGAAATTTCATAACTTTTATGAAAAAAACGTACTCTTACCCCCATTTTTTTCATAACTCGGGTCTAAAAGTTATGAAAGCGCGGTACTCTTAGTCGCCCTTAAATCATTTTCAACGGATCATCCGTACACGTATACAGCAAATCTTCTTAACACTTGCTAAAAATTTTTCGTCGGATAAATTGTTCGCCAGTCGGCCAAACACAGTCGTACAATCGTGCTTGACTACTGAATTAATAACTAATGTCAATTTGTATGCTACTAAAATCGGGTATATCATTTTGCATACGGCCAGAGTTTATGGCATGAAAACTGTGTCCTGTCCGCTTTTCTATACACGGTGGTTTGCCGACTCCAATATATCGCTGTTCACCAACGTGTCTGTTTTCTCGTACAAATCAAGTATCTCGTTGCTGATTTTTTCAGATGTACTTTCATCCATCTCAAGCGCTATGCACCAATCCTTGGGCAACTGTATCTTGACTCCCATAAACTTTGTAGCTATATGGAAGAAATGTTAATTGTTGTTGATTTATCCCACTCACGAACTCTACGCACCTAGATATATCACGGCGTAAGCGCAATCCTTTGCGGAATGTTGAAGACAGACTGTTGTCCTAAGGCTAAACAAACTATTTTCCTATACAATATATCTGAGAGCTACGATGCATTACCTGTCGTTGGCAAAATTCCATGCTATTTGCGCCAGCTCCCGAGTACAGTTTTCGGATATGTAGCCTAAAATCTGCATTTCTTTCACTGTGCTCAGTAAGTACTTGTAAGGGTGTTCGATGTTAAAATCAAAAGCCAGCGTATGTAACAGCAGTCTCTCAGCGCGCAACACAAGCTCTCTCTGCTCTTGTACGAAATTCTACGAAAAACAATTAAGACAGCTTGAGTCGCACGGTTGACTTCGCTTACCGCATCTGCAGTGAGTAACTTGACTGCGTCTTCTCCGCGGTGTCTTACAGTTAGCGATACTTTGAGTAAGTCACTAAGTGATTTTGGTGTTTCTTCAACCTTCCCCGCAAGAAACATGCAAGCTGTCGCTATGATCTGCGGAAGAAATTGTTTAGACAAGCTAAAAACCGTGGTTTTAGTTGACCGCACGTGTAGATCACTCTGTTGAGCTTCGTGACGCCGCACAGCGTAAAATCGGTGGCAAAATACGACAGCTGTGGCGATGGTTAACTGGGGCCTGTTGGAATTTGATCAATACACCAGCATCACCGCACTTACACCACTTACACTTTTATCATCATACCAACATCCTTCAGGAATTCGCAGTACGCCCAACGAAATTTCCTCGAAAGCTTCCGCGTTTCTTTTTGAGTTTCCGTTTCCACCATACCGCTCAGGAAGTCTAAAATTCCAAGAAGAGTGTACGTTACGCGTTCATGTACCTTTCAATCGGCAAATGTCTCCTGAGTTGGTATTGAAAAGTCGCGCGACAGGACTAACGGCTGGAACCGCCGTTCGTCTAGGACGCGAGCGAATCAACCGCCGACTTGGTGCGTCCGGCGTGCCAGAGTGGTACGACTAAATTTAACAGGATTACATGCATAATCCATACTCGAAAGCACTATAGCGACGCTTATTTACATCTGAAGATGAAAAATCCCAAATATGAGATATAGTCAGTACCAACCCCAACGTACATGCATCGAATTTTTGCTATGTTTGTGCGACTCGACTCGTCGTCCTCGTGGGTCCTCGTCCTCGGACGAGGACGAAACACGGGACGTTTTTTTTCGTAATTTTTGCGTTTTTGAATTCACCTGACACGACTGCACGACTCGAAGACGCTTCCACACGCTTGGTAAACACGCGCACATTTGATAACTGGACGAACGCTGATTTCGCGTTGTAAGCACCGCAATAGCAGAGCAAGTACGCTGTTATCTGTGAGCGCGTATCTACTCCCCCAATAATCGAAGATATTCGATAACGCAGCTGTTACCGACGATCGCACGTGTACGCGACCTAAAACTTCTTTAAATAAACACCGGGTTTCTCAAGAAACTTCTTCGAATAATTTAAGAACAAGTACTCTCAGAAGTTGAACTTGTTTAAATTTTTGCGGATAAGGTGTACGGAGTGTGCTGACAGAATATGATAGCTCAACTTAAAATGAACGTAATTGCAGCCAGGACAAAAGTGCAGGTCGTCAAAGTGAAACATCGATGCGAAGTTGCTCAATCAGCATTTAACCGCAGGAGACCGACCGCTGATGTGCCAACGAACGAAGAACGTGAACTCGTGCGACACGAATCGCCTCGACACGTCGCCACTGCCAGCAAACAAGCAGAGGTTACCCTCCTCAGCGAAAAACATATTTATCCCACTGACACTGACTATGGCGAACATGCCGCGGCATTTCTAAGTGGGAATTTCACGCCCGTTGGCAGAGAGTGCACAGCTGCGTTACCGGACGTACGCGATCAAGACCAGATACTGAAGAACGATCGAGTCCAATTGACAGGAACTATTCCAGTGGATTTTCCAACCGGGCAATTTGCATACGTGGGACCGAATCCAAAATTTCCACTAAATCATTACAAAAAATGGGGCGATGGACCTGGACAGCAAGCGTCAGGACTTGGTATCGGTTGGCATCACTGGTTTGAGGGTGATGGGATGATTTTCGCTCTGACTTTCAAGGCAGACGGTAGTATTATTTATCGAAATCGCTATATTCGAACCGACAGCTGGAAGCTGGAATCTATGCGACAGACACGGATTTTTCGTCCTCTCATGAACGCCGACGGTGCAACCTTCCTGTATAATGCTGCCTGTAATTTTTTAGAGACTGGTTCGTTTTTAAAGGACAGTGCGAATACTGCTTTATTCTATTACGCTGGGAAAATGCTTTCCCTACAAGATACACAAGATCCATGGGAAATCGATCCACACACCTTGAAGACGGTCGGTCGTTGTACATTTAATGGGAGTCTCCCTTTGAAGCTCCCGTTTACAGCACATCCCAAAATCGCACCCGCTAACGGTGACATGATTTTTTTTGGTTTCAATCCTGTGAGCCCTCCGCATTGCACAATCGGCGCGATAACGCCATCGGGCAACGTTAGAGCGCTGAAACCACTTTGGTCATCGATAGTCGGTAGTATTTTCATGCATGACTTCGTTGTCACAAATAAATACACTATACTCTATGAGGGCAGTATGGACATTGAACCAGTTCGCCAGATTATTGGAATGCACCCACTTCAGTATAATGAAAATAGAATCGCTAGGTTCGGCTTACTGCCTCGTGATGAGGTCAATTCAGAACACGGAGACGTGGTTTGGTACGATTGTAGCTCTGCACAGTCAGTATTTCACTTCGTAAATGCTTGGGAAGAAATCGATGAGAATGACAACTTAGTCATCGTTATTATCGGAGTACGCGAGGACGGGTTTTTCCACAACGCTCTCAAAGCAAAGGGAGCGCGCGACTGGATTAAATCGGCCACGCTGAAGCAAGAACCCATACCTAGGATGCATGAGTGGCGAATAAATGTGGGATCAGGGGCTGTAGAAGAAACTTTTTTATTTGACAACGCAGTAGAAACGCCACGCATCAATGATGCATATGGTGGCAAGCGTAACCGTTACGTGTATGCTGGTAGAATACACACTGAATCCCTTGTTGAAAACGCGCAGCTCAAATTCAATGGTATCGTCAAGTTCGATTTGCACGAAAGGAAGCAACAAGTCTATGAGCATGCACCAGATATATATGGAATGGAGCCGCAGTTCATTGCACGCAAAGATGCCGACTCAGAAGATGATGGCTGGCTAGTAATGTATATCCACGATGAAAATGGCCCGGACTTGGGCACAAGTTATTGTGCGATATTTGACGCAAGAAATATTATGGCCGGCCCACTAGTCAAAATAGCTGTTCCGGAACGAGTCCCCTATGGCGCGCACGCGTTGTGGATGCCATTATCAAATTCAACTGAGGCCACGCTTTTGAGTTCCGCTGCAAATACATATCAAAGTGCGAAGATAAACGCACCAAAGAAGTATGCCTTTCGGGCGGAACAAATCGAGGACTTGTTAAGAGCGGTAACAGTTGGCGTAGCTCGTGGTGCGTCTGGACTTTTCATGCATGGCTGGCGGCCTGGAGTGAAAAAGGATAGCCCGGAATATTACTCATTCGCCAGAGTTTTTGGGATGAGATTAGCTGAGCAGGGCGGCGTTGGCTCGGTGAGGAAAAAGGAAATTTTGGATGAGATATACACGGGTTTCCCTGCCTCACCAAAGCTGGTCCTGTATGATATTGAAGGGAATTCCGAATGCAAAGTCGTTCGAGAAGCTTTGAGCATTTTAGATATATGCTGTCTCATCAAGCCCTGTCCACACGGCGCCGTTCGTCATCAAGGCGAAGCTGCCGCTTTGGTGCAGAATACAGAAACAGTCAAATTTCCAGTATTATTGGACGTCAGCACAGGTGACGTGTTTTCGGGCGCCAAGGAGATATTGAACCATTTGTACACACTTTACTTGGATGGTGCACGGCCACCGTCACATTTGAGTAAAAAAGCTGCTGATATTGCTCTCCGTGTAGGAGGTAAAAAGGAAGTTGACTCTTGTTATGTATCCCCTACAAAGATGCCAAACGTTCCCTTGACTCTATGGGCGTATGAAGCAAGTCCATTTTGTGCCGTCGTGCGTGACAAATTATGTGAAATGGAACTTCCGTATATTCTGAGACCATGTGCCCGGGCAAGTGTGCGCAGAGACCAGCTGCAGAAGAGAACGGGTACTTTTCAAGTCCCGTATCTGGAAGACCCGAACACAAACGTAAATCTGTTCGAGAGTGCTGAGATCATAGAATATATTGAATCTCAATACGGTGTTAAGTAATAGACATTATTGTATTTTAATTGTATTATGTTCGCTTTCGTGGAGCAAGTTGGCTTATGACCGTTATTAACTACGCGCTTCATACCAAGTGATCGGATCTTGACATCAGAGAACCTATCTACCGACTACGTGACGTCGTCGCGTGCGTGTGGTACCACATGGTCAGCGGTATACGTGGCAGGTCGTCGCGACAAAGCGGCGACGTAAGAGTAGTTCGATACCACTCATTGATTGCGAAAGCTAACCTGCGACAACGCGTGTAGCTGGAGGGGATTACTATGCTACTCTCCGTGTTCGGCAGTGCAGTTCCGAGAACCGGGCGGCAACAACAACGCTCTCAACGCCCCAAGTCACAGCGTGCCTATCATGTAACACGCGTGTCTTCAGAATACGCGCGCTTTTCAATCGAGCTTCAGAAACCACTAGGCTTGATCCTTGGAACTACTGCTGACTTGGGAGCTGTTGTAGAGGATATAGTTCCTGGTGGCAACGCGGACAAACATGGCAACGTTCAAGTCGGCGATATGATAAGCAAAGTTACAACTATAGATGGTATCGTGGACTGCGAGAACATGGGTTTCGATGTGATCATCTCACTGCTTGCGGAAGCGAGCTCAACGGTTGAGTTAGAGCTTAAGAGAGGGTCATCGAGTGAACAAGACGAGGAGAACAATATCGCAGCATATTGGGAACGTAAGCGCCTCGAGAAGGAGAAGGGCAAGCACGTACTTCGAAGAACGGTAGGCGTGGAACCAGAGGATATAAGAATAGTAAAAGCTCTTAGTCAAGGCAACTTCGGTTCAGTGTTCACAGGACGTTGGAAGGATTCCCCTGTAATATTGAAGACCTCGAAGGCAAATGTTCTCTGGGCAGATGATCTACTTGACGTCGAGCTTGAGATGAATGAGATCGTGCATAGAAGGGCGAAAGGCTCATGTGCAAGATTTTTGGGTTGCTGTGAAATTGATCCCCGGAGTGAAGGCGAGATATATAATGGGAGACTGAGTGCAGGTCTATGGCTTATGTGGAGGAACGATGGACTTCAGACTCTAGGAGAAATTTACAAATACGAGAACGAACAATTGATGCGAACACTCCGAGAGAATATTGGCATCGATGAAAGTGCGTTGGCGATAGTCACGATCAAGGCGTTTATCCGCCATATTTCTTCTTGCCTTTCAAGTCTGCATGCAATTGGTGTCGTACACCGCGATGTTAAACCAGAAAACATCTTATTGGGTACGGAAGGCATCGTTTTAATAGATCTGGGAGCATCTGCGAGTTGTTTGAGTGCCATTGTTAACTATTACCGCGGACCCGGACCTGCGGATCCGCTGTACTGTGCTCCCAATGAAAATTATTTGCTCCCGTTGAGTGCGCCGGAGCCAAACTTGCAAAATGCGGCTGAACTATGGGACAAATTCAAGCCTGACCGCTTCGATGCGTTCAGTCTTGGTATCATATTTTTGCAGCTCTGTGTTGTGCAACTTCGCGACAAAGTCATTCTAGAACGATTCATTCAAGAGTTAAGCATTTGCTCCCTCGATCTGAAAGTGTGGAAAGCGAATCTCAATAAATTTTCATCACAGGAAACCGCACTACTGGACTCTGATAACGGGGCAGGGTGGGACTTTGCAAGCACCTTGGTATGTGCACGTGAATTAAGGGTTTCATTATCACAAGTACAATCGCATAGCTTCATCATGACTAATGGCACTTGAGCCTATGCGTCTTTAGAAGACATGTTCAAACTTATGTCCCAACGGTCGCTTGGCGCTGAAGTTGAAAGAAATTTAACGAAGTCATATCCACCACCAGCGCAATCGATTATCGACAATGTATTAAAAGAAGCATCGACCGACAGCACACTTGCATCATCTTCTGCCTCATAAACCTCCGCCACTGCTGCGAGCCGTTCCTCGCACGGTGTCATGTGGCACGCGTACCCACCAACGTCACCACTCGACCAAAGATGTTTACTTGCAGGGTCGAAATCATCAACGAAACAAAGTGTCAAGGAAATTTGGTTATCGTAGTGATGCGAGTATGGAAGGGCAACAGTGTAGTCTAATCCAGAACGGAAGCGCCTTATGGTCCCCTCTCCAAGACCAACTTGTTTTGTAACAACTTTCGCGAGCCAGTGACCAAAGGCTTTTGATTTAAAGAGGTATTCGTTAATTTTCGTTAGATAATTTCCAAGGTCCGCACTTTCGCCTTGTGTATTAGTATCCGAGGAACCTTGAAAACGAAAGAACCTGCGCACGTGCGGAGGTCCGCATAGAACCCAACCAGTATCGAAACCATCTGAGTGATTGTGCCTCAGAGATGCATGCTTCTGTCTTTCTGATAAAATTGCTGATTTGATCGCATGCACCACGTCATCTTTCAAGAAACTGTGCAGTATCATGCTCCGTTGTTGTCTAAACTGTTCTTCAAGCTGTATCAACCCCTCACTAGAAAGGTACTCGTGATTGATCCAGGCTTCAAGATAATTTCTATCGTCCGGTGAATACCCAAGTTGATGGAATTGACACACTTGCCGTGATGGCGCTATTAGTCGTGGCTGGTCATTCTGATGGACTTGCTCCGTTAGCACAAGGTCACGTTGGAACAATGTAGTCGCACTCGCGTGTTCCACTTTTGAGATACTTGGGTCCGCAAGATGGTACCAGCCAGAGATTGAAATTCTGGACTTATGCTTTGCGTAAACTTCTTGCACGGAATGAAAACTCCTACCGGGTTCAACCCGAAATAACAGCATCGAATTCCACTGTGGTAAAACTGCGCCACTAGGGACTGTTGCCGGCACATTTGGGTATTTTGTTGTACTGTACAACTCCAACGCCCCACCGTCGCTGAGCTCCCAACTTTCACAAGGATCCGAAAGGTAAATTATGTATGATATGCATCGACTACCTATGACATCGTCATGACAAAGTAAATGACCACCCTGTGGATACACATTGCACGAGCAGTCCACTCTTGAGGCAAGGGGTGGGCAGTTAGTGACTTTTTGTATAAAGTCACGAAACTTTTCACTGTACAAGCTATCTCTCAAAATCAAGAGGTCATGGCATGCATCTCGATACTCATCGCTATCAACACTAGCAAGATCGGTTGACTGTAGAACTTTAAATAAGTCGGTTTCCTTAAAACTCAGTGTCAGGTGACTTTCGAGTTGCTTCAAAACGTTGAGAAGTTTGTGTTCGTGACAAACTGGAGTTATGCTTGCGTGTGGATATGGAAGAGCCCTGGCGTATTCTTGGGCGAGTCTGTTCACGACTGGCGCGTCATACAGATTTTCAAGAAAAATCTGCTCAGAACAAGTACGTGTCTTTCTTTTGCCCATGTACACAAACAACGAAGGGGGGTGGTTTCGACCTCGTTTCGGTCCAACGTATCTCTCACGATTTGACGTTAAGCACCCGCCGTCCAGCGGATCGGCGCCTCACGTTCGTGTGACGCCGAGTCTGTACTGGCGCGGTGGGTCCAGGCAAGCAAAATAACATAACAACATATGCTTAATAAAACGTCCAGAACGTGACACCGGTGGGATTTGAACCCACGCCCTTGCGGACCAGGACCTGAACCTGGCGCCTTAGACCACTCGGCCACAGTGTCGGGAGCCCCTGAATCATGCGAACGATGGTATATGTAACGCGAAGGTAGAATTTTGAAAGGCACACAACTTGTTGAACTCGTCTTCAGTTGGGTCACGACGATGCGTCGAGCGACGCCGGCGTCGACGCGGGCGTCGACGCACCCGCGACCGCCGCGCCGGTCCTCACCGAGACCGACGCGCGCGCGCGCCTCGCCGCCGACGCCGCCGCCGACGCCG
>Ga0255753_1000246_pt1 | contig 70630 bp, 59 predicted proteins | sample 041ome_10_FD_179953 | JGI IMG/M metagenome (GOLD analysis project Ga0255753, IMG submission 179953) | Coastal salt marsh microbial communities from the Groves Creek Marsh, Skidaway Island, Georgia - 041412US metaG (version 2) | ecosystem: Environmental > Aquatic > Marine > Intertidal zone > Salt...
TTTTCAGAAGGGCCGGTCAATTGAACAATATAGGTGCTAGGACCTACGTCTATTATCTGGCCTCGAAAAATCTCGGTCGTCCGTTTGACCTCATCGCGCAGATCTCCCTCAGCCCGCACCTTGACGAGTAATGTGTCGCGCTCAACATGCGCGCCCTCGGTGAGATCTACAACTTTCACCACGTCAATGATCTTGTTGAGGTGCTTGGTGATTTGTTCGATCTTCAGGTCATCCCCCGTGGTCGTCACAGTGAGCCGCGATAGTGAATGATCATCGGTCGGCGCCACGTTCAGCGATTCGATGTTATAACCACGTTGCGAGAACAATCCCACAACTCGGGACAAAGCGCCCGATTCGTTCTCCAGCAGGACAGAGAGTATCCGTCTCATCAGGTTCTCTCCGTTTTGCTGAGCCACATGTCTTTCATAGCACCGTTGGGGGCTACCATCATGGGGTACACATGCTCATCGGGATCGACATGGATATCCATAAACACCAGACGATCTTTCTGAGCAAATGCTTCTTCCATGGCAGGGAGGAGATCCTGTTGCGCCTTTACTTCCATCCCCACATGCCCGTAGGCCTCAGCGAGTTTTACAAAATCGGGCAGTGATGCCGCGTAGTGACTCTCGGAGTAACGACCCTCATATTGCATATCCTGCCATTGCTTGACCATGCCCAGATAATCATTGCGTAAATTGATTATTTTTACAGGGCAGCCGTACTGACTGCAGGTGGACAGCTCCTGAATATTCATCTGAATACTGCCCTCGCCCGTCACACATGCCACGTCAGCATTGGGCAACGCGATTTTGATCCCCATCGCTGCGGGCAAGCCAAACCCCATGGTGCCCAGACCACCCGAGTTGATCCAGCGCCGGGGATAATCGAACTTATAATACTGGGCCGCAAACATCTGATGCTGACCCACATCTGAGGTGACATAGGCCTCGCCTTTGGTTGCCTCATAAAGCGCCCGAATGGCGTCTTGGGGCTTGATCGCGGTGGACTGGCCATAGCGCCGCCCGTGCCACAAGCCGTGGGCCTCGCGCCAGCTGTCAATTTGTTGCCACCATTTAGACAATGCGTCGGCATCGGGCAGGGCGCGGTCCCCCGCCCCCATCTGCGCCGCAACCTGCTTGTCCAATTCTTCAAGAATCGCATCCAGCGGTCCCACAATGGGGACATCAACCGGAACGATTTTGGAGATGGACGCAGGATCAATGTCGATGTGAATAATCTTCGCGCCGGGACAGAATTTCGACACCGTATTGGTCACCCGATCGTCAAAACGGGCCCCTGCCGCCAAAATGACATCGGCGTGATGCATTGCCATATTGGCTTCGTAGAAACCATGCATCCCCAGCATGCCCAGAAACTGCCGATCGCTACCGGGGTAAGCGCCCAATCCCATGAGGGTATTGGTCACTGGAAAATTCAGCCGGCGCGCAAGCGTCGTCAACTGGGTCGAAGCCTCACCCTGAATCACACCGCCCCCCGCATAGATCACCGGGCGCTTTGCGCTGAGCAGCATTCTGGCGGCTTTACGAATTTGCCCCGAGTGGCCCTTGGACGAAGGTTGATAGGAGCGAAGGCTCACGGACTCGGGGTAAACGTATTCAAACTTGTACTCGGGATGCGTCAGGTCCTTGGGAATATCCACCACCACCGGTCCGGGTCGCCCGGTGGAAGCAATAAAAAATGCCTTCTTGATAGTGGACGGAATATCCTCGGTTCGCTGCACCAAGAAGCTGTGCTTCACAATCGGTCGCGAGATGCCCACCATGTCGGTTTCCTGAAAGGCATCCTCGCCAATCAAATGACTCTGTACCTGCCCCGAGATGACCACCAGCGGAATCGAATCCATGTACGCAGTAGCAATACCCGTGATCGCATTGGTGGCACCGGGCCCTGAAGTGACCAACACCACACCTGGCTTGCCCGTCGCTCGGGCATAGCCATCAGCCGCATGGGTTGCCGCCTGCTCGTGACGCACCAAAATGTGGGGGACTTTTTCGCCTTTGAACAAGGCATCGTAAATATGGAGCGCCGCTCCACCGGGGTACCCGAAGATGTAATCGACACCTTCGTCTTCAAGCGCGCGGACGATCATTTCGCCGCCAGATAGCTTGAGCATGGCTATTCTCCATCTCGTTCAACATTAAGGCAGAGAGACGCAATAGCATCGCTCCACCACATGTCGCACGAGACACCGGCCGGATCGCTCCGACGCCTGCCAGATCACGACCACAAAACCCATGTGCCGGTGACCTGCGAGGTAGCGCAGTGTCGAGCCCGAGCGGCAGGAGCCCAGCTCCTCCCCACGGAACCCGCAAACAGCCTTGAGAACTATCCCGTCCTGAAGGTAGGCCAGAGGGTAAGGGTACTTACCAATAGCCGTTGCCGCTCGCGTGACGGCGTGAATTGTCTCGGCGCAGCTACCGCAAAGTCAATAGAGGGTGACAAATGACCATAATCAAAAATTGGCGGCGCTTACTCAAAACTTACTCACAAAAAAACCAATCACCCACCATCTCAACAAAACCGAAGTCGGGTGGAGAGAGGCGCTCTTGGCCTCGCAGACTCGCTAGAGCTTGTCGATATTCTCGACGCGAAAAGCCTCACGGACCTTGCTGGGTGGCGAGGGCGTAATATCCACGACTTCAAACCCCTCAAGACCAATGATGACCGAAACCACGTCGTCGGTAATTCGCCCAGGTCCGCAATTTTCTTCGCAGGATCCCTCAGCATCAGACAGTCGCACGGTAACAATAATGGGTGGAATGGGAATGCCCTCACCAAACGCCTTGCCCTCAACGGCTTCGGGGGAAAACAGCGGCACGCGATAAGCCTTTGCCGTGCCAAGGTCATTGCAGAACCCTTTACTGGACCCCTCCGCCTGAAACGAATTAAAGAAGACGTAACCGCCACCGATTGCCGCTTGATTGACCACTTGCTCACCGCGATCCGGAAGATCGAGGTACCAACCGCTGCACGTAAGCACGTTGTCAGTCTGTCCGCTTTGATCAGGCGCAGTGCAGGAACCAACTGCAGCGTCCATTAAAGAATCGAGGTCAACCATCGTTGAGCCCGGCGCCAGAGGGTTATCGATGAAGGTATAAAAGCGATTTTCTACACCGTTGGGCTCGGTCTGGTAAGGGTAGTTTTGTTTCAGGGGTCTTTCGCGATCACCGGATCCGAGGGCTATGAAGATGTTGTCCCCTACCTCCGCTGCAATCGGCTGATTCATGAAGCGCAGGTTCGCCCGTTGAGTCAGTGCAATCGGCTGCTCCGGCCAGCGCCATTCCTCAGGCGTTAGCGCCGTCGAATGATCAATAGCCCCATCTAAGATGTGCGAGAACGTTATCCGATAGATTCGACCTGTGACGTCCACGGCGTAAGCAAAATCAATGTAGCCGTCGTAATCAAAATCAATGATCTCAATATCTGCCACCACCGGCGCGACCGTCGGAAACGCGCGCAGAACAGCTCCGGTTTTGCCATCCAGCGCGTATATAAATTTACCCTTCTCGCAGTCAGCCGGACTCAGCGTCGCTGAATTCGCGTCAAGGCAGGTGTCACTCCCCCCCCCCATTAGCAACACAGGGTTGGGTCGCTCTATAGATCCATCAAACCCCAAGTACCCTCGCACAAAACCCGTTACCGGCGTCGACCAGGTATCACCGATACCTGAGAAATCCTCATGGGTGCAACTCGTGGCCGAATCATTGGCGCAACCTACCCGCCACAGGAACCGAGGCGCTGCCGGCGGTCCACTACCTGCCTCACTAGGGCTCACATCGAGCGCATAGATCATGCGTCCGCCCCGGCGCTGCGTGAGATACAGATACCCTTCTTCCAGCTGGCCCTGAGCATCGTATCGGGTGAAAGAACCCGTAGACCCGTCAAAAAAGTATTGCTTGGTCTCCGCACCGATCTTCGACGACTGCTCTTCGAGACCGAAATAGGCCACAGTCGGCGTATTGGCGTATAGGCGGCCGATCGACGTCTGATGCTCTGGGGCAATAAAAGCCCAGTCCTCGCTACCGTCTTCAGGATTGATCGCGCGATAAAGCCCGTCGTTTGAGCCATAAAACACGCGGAACTCACTGCCACCGCCGTCCCTGACACCATAAGTCATTGTCAAAGGCCTTGAGTGCACAATGTCTCCGTGAATCGTCGGTCGCAATCCCTCAAGGGGCGAGACTTCGGGTTCTGCAAGCAGCGGATTATCAATGTAAGGTGGCGTTCCACTACTAGCCGCTGACAGATCCGGTACCCTCAGATCTCCACCTTTAAGCCCCGGATGTGTTCCCATTAAATAATTGAGGACATCATCATCCTCGAAATCAGTGACGGCGACGTCACGCAGTCCCCCACCGGCCTGATCGAGGGTGAGAATAGTGCGCGAAGCCTGTCCACGTATTTGCTGCGCAACACCACCTTTTTCTACAAAAGGCCCATCTGGCGCATCGGACAGCACACTGCGATCTGCACGAAATTCAGGTAAACACTCACTTACGGGACTCGGCTCAAGTTGCAGACCTTCAAAATACGGCCCCGTCGTGCCATCTCCTTTTGCCACCGAAGAGGTATCGTCGGTCCAGAAACTGGTGGCACAAGACTGCGCGAAACCTGTTTGAGGGTTAATAGCGCGGTTGAGCGAGACGTCAGCCAACCCCACTTTCCCATCAAACACAGCCAGTTGGTATTGCTTGAGGTTACCCAACCATCGAGGCTTGCGCTGCGCGGCTGGCCTAAACATGCCGACAAAGACTTTGTTTTCTGCCTGCGCGCGGTTGGTTGCGCTGAGGGGCAAAGTCACTGCCGCAAAAGACGTATTGATATCGATAATGTCGCCAAAGATTCGGGCCAGTGCCCGCTCAATTTCGGCTGCATTGGTCGCTTCCTGACGATATCCACCACCGACCTCAGCGGCACTGTCCATGAGTGACGAGTGCGACTCGCTGGGCTGCGCGCTGAAAACATCAATGGTGTAAGTGATCACAGGTATGCGCGCCACGGTGTCGGCAGCGCCATTCTCGCCCGGGATCACCACGGGCACGCCGTAGTCATGTAGAAATTTCGTCCAGTCGTCAAAATTGTAATCGGCGCCGTCGATCTCATCGCCTGAGGGTCCGTAACTTTCTCGCGCACCCTCCGCTGGTTTTAGCACCTGATACTGACTGCCCTGACTACAGGTATTGGTCGGGGGTGTGACTTTCGAACAAAAGCAGTCTCCACCGGCGGCACAACTTTGTGCAATGGACGACTCCGCAGCTATTTCCATGGCGTGTCCATTAATCGCCTTATCGCAGCTATTACTGTTGGCAAAACACGCAAATGAAAACCCAAGGGGCTCCGAGTTGGAGCTACTCTGATTATCTTTGACTTCCTCGAACTCCCGCATCATGAGCCCTTCGGTACCGTCACCTGCGAAACCGTAGCGCGAGGACTCACCTATACCGCTATACAAGTCCCTCAAAGCAGCACTGTTGGAATCGGAATCTACCTCTGGGCCATTGCTGTCGGGATTACTGACAAAAATAACGTAGGTCTCGGAACACACGTCGCTCTCGGTCAGGGGCGACTGGAAAACCGAGAAAGGTGTTTTGTAGGCTTGCTCACGCGCCTTGGTCGGCGGCGTACCGGCGCCATCAAAACTCTGCGTCTCTCCGGCGAGATAGGCATAGATATCGATGGCCAAGCTGCCGTATGCAGAGTTGGAATTTCGTTTTTCAATCGGCGCATTGATGTTGGTCTCAATGTCGATCAATACTGACGCCAGTTCGGACCAATGATCCTGCACGGATTGCAGCTCAAATCTCACATATCCGCCATCCTCATTTGCCGTACCCAGCGTCGTAAATTCAATGATCGCTACGTTCAGATCTTTGTTCTGGGACCGCACTTTATTCAGCGTGTTATAGATCGCTTGGACTTCTGACTGACCCTGAGTGCCGTTGGGCCACTTCTGACTCTCTCGCGACCAATTGGAGGTATTGTCCAGTACAAAAATGACATTGGGGATCGCAGCTGCCGCTGCACCATTCACGAGGCCGCTAGCAAATAGGTCAATATCTTCTGCCGCCACGGGTGCGATCAAACCGAAGGAGCAGACCAACACCAGGCATTTCTTTATGAATCCACTCATCAATTGCAGGCCGGATACAAGCACCTTAAACACTCCCCACATCATGCCGCATTTTTTGGGCAAATCGATTGCACAGCTTGCGCCGTGGTCTGTCGGGAAATACCTTGTCTTATCTCAACACGCGCACCTGTAACTTCATCTACCGCGCTGGCTGTCACCTCGAATAGCGCATTTCCGCAGGCAGAATACCGCTGTTTGCGGACCTGACACTCGCGATCATCCGGATTGTCGACATAGTTAAAAAACCGATTGGGGATCAGTACAAAAGAGAGGCATTTCGGCGCCGTCATGGTGACGGTGACATCGTCTTCAATTTCATCGCCCGAGAGATCGAGACATCGCGTGTACAAATCGCCCCTGCAGCTCATCGAAAATGCGCGCCGTACTTGTCCTGTGGCGTAGGGCGGCAAAAATCCGGGCGTTGCGATCGCTTCTCGAATAGCCGCCAACGTTGCTGACCGAACCGCACTTCGCGCTTCAACATTCTGCACCACCCGCATGTTCGCCATGATCAGATTGGCGGAAGCAGATGCCATCAATGTCACCAAGGTGAGCATCACTAATGCCACCACCAGCACGAGGCCGCGCTCGCGACGTGGCGTGCTCATCGCCGGCGCCCCGCTACGTTAATCAGCTCTACCGTGCGCGATCGCAGAACTCTCGGGTACTGGTCATGGTCATTGGTCCATACCTGACCGGGCAATTCATAAACATTGGTGTCACGATACCCCACCTGCGGCGTACTCGAACGAACAATCATGCTCACATTGACCCCCACCACATTTTTCCAGTCTGCGATGCGATTCTCCTCAGACCAGCTAGCGTCGGTAACCGACCGAACGAGATCATAGTCGCCGTCTGAGGACCGATCGATGAGCCACTCAAATCGCAGTGCCTCTACCCCGTCCACCAACACGGTTTCCCTGTAGATATTAGATTCACCTAATTCGAGCCGAACCAGTTCATCGCGATGATTCACATAATAAATGCGGGAGACATAACGATAGACGGGCGCCCTGTCTGACAACTGACTACCGCAACCAAAATTGCGATAAGTGAGCACAGCGTCTGCATCGACATCAGTGACCCGGTGAAGTTTAATTTCGCCGCCTGACAAGTTCGCATTGGGGTCATAGCAACCGTTGGTTTGAAGATGAAAAAAGTTCCCGATGGGAGCGCAGCTATTCCCACCGAAGGAGTCCGTAGCGCAGGTACTGGCACGACGAATCGCAACAAATTCTTCAGTATCTTTTGGCGATGAAATGGTCCCGTCACAGGCTGCCGACGACATCCCCACCTCAAGGTCAACCCCAAGACCGGCAACCAACGGATATTCCATCGCCCATCCCAGTTCAACCTTCGGGTCGCGCCCCTCTTTACCGCTGCCAGCACACAGCGGCGGAATCGTTGGATAGCCCGCCACCGTCACCCCCTCCATCTCGGCCACTCGTAAGGGACCAAAATTGGGGTCATCGGCCACGACGGGATAATTCGCCTCTCCCCAATATCCCACCAGAGCCAGCTCGCTCGCCAATAAATCGAGGGCGAAGAGACTGTTCTCGAGTTGCCGGCTGGTGCGACTGACATCCCCTTGGGTGCGACTACTGTTCACGAATAAATCAGTGACACCGAGGACGATAACAAGCCCCAGAGCCAAGGCAATCATGAGCTCAATCAGGCTGAACCCTCGCGAGGGATAGTGGGCATGGGTTGACCGCATAACCCTACCTCACCACAACATCTCGGTAGACCACCCTGCGAAATGCCTCATCGATGACTGGATTTTCAGGATCGGCATTGGTGAATTTACCTGTGCCGCAGCCGGCAAATGGCGCGACCTGAGCAGTCAGGCCCTGCCACGCGACGGCCACTCGAACCGCTACGTCTCCGCTAGGACGAACACGGGTATCCAAACAACCCATCGCCCCAATAGGCGCATTTAGCCCAAGGGTGTCGGTAACGCTTGCCTTTACCGACAAGCCTCGCAGTGTCGCCGCCCACTGACATTGATCGATTTCAGCCCGCACCCCCGAACTCATTGCATCGTCCGAAGTGGAGATGTTTGGGCAGGGCGTGGCGGGATCAAAGGCTTGATAGTTGTCCAGAGCAGACACAGGATTCATTCGCACGCGTTCCGCCATATCATCAACCAATGCGGTTACGAGGGCGCGCTGTTGAGCTTCAAAGCCACTGTTAATGGTGCTCACCTGTAATGCGGCAAGACCTAATAAGCCAACGGCGGCCAACAAGAATGTGACCAGCACCTCAATGAGCGTGAAACCCGTTTGTACGCGCTTGTCGATCACGGGCAGGCTCCTGCCCAAGCGAGATCGCTACTGGTGCTAGGGCAAGACCCGCTGCACTGGCCCGGCTCCGTCACTACACGTCCGTCCGTCGTGACACTCAAGCACACCTGACATAAACCGCCTTTTATCGGTGCGCTCAGCGCCAGCTGAGGGCAGCCAGCCGAACGCCCCCAAGCGTTAAAACTAAAACTGTCCGCCGTTTCGAGGGCGATGGCGTATTCTGGAATGAATGTCTGAATGGCCTCTTCTGTGCACATGGTTGCCGCAGCATTTGACTCCACACACCAGCCAGCGCGCCAATTCTGCGCTCGGGGCAGTACGGCAACGGTATCTCCACGCTTGATGGCTTCAGCTCTGGCCGTCACCAGCGATATTCTTAACTCATTGCTGACTTGACGCAGTCGCTGCTCGGTCGTCATTCGTGAAAACGAAGGTGCGGCGAGGGAGACCAACACCGCCAAAATAACAAGAGCGGTTAGCAGCTCGACCAGCGACAAGCCCTGCTGAGACACCCTTACCATGGCGTCTTCTCCGCGGTGCCACAACGACGCCAGCGTTCGCCAGTATTTGACAAGCACAGAGATCCGTCTCCTGCCTGAGTGGATCCCGCCACCGGGCTTAGCGTCATATTAAAACTTGGCGGGAGCGCATCTGCTGTCACGCCCATCGAGGCTAATTGGTAAGACTGTGCCACACCCTGAGACACGGCTCCCAGGTCGCCAGCGAAGGCGCTGTCGTAACCTAACTCCTTCAGTGAACTGGCATACCGGCGCCGAATCATAAGGAAGCTCTGCTGACGCTGCGCCAATTCCATCAGTGTCGCTTGCCCTTTGGCACGATGCCCTTTTCGCACCTGTTCCAAATACGTGGGATAAGCGAGGGCTGCAAGAATGCCAATAATGGCCACCACCACCATCAGCTCAATCAGAGAGAACCCTGCAGAGCTAACACGCACGGATGCGCCCTCCTTTATCGAAGCGATACCGTTACGATTTCTCAACCTGATAGATGCCGTACCCACGTGTCTTCTCCCCAGACTTGGGCAGCAATTTTAGCAATTTGCAATATAATTGCAAATTGCAAATATATTGGGTGTTTTTGCCAATGGCGGGCGATTTCTCCATCAGGAAATACCTCTTTACCTCGGTTTTTCGACTACTCCGCGCGCGCTTTTCCCAACCGTCTCCCAGTCGGCCAACGCCCACTGGTATGCGCCCGTCATGATCAGCGCCACCACCAAAACCAATATGGTTACAGTGGTCGTCACGAAAATCCCCTTCTGAATAATAAAGCGCTTCATCAACGGCTAACTTGGACCATCAAATTTTGGGTTGCACAAACTGAGGCAATATCAGCCGTGTAATGTTGAGATCCTTGGCTTCGAGGGCACCTTTACTGGGTGTTACTGCCATAGCCACCATCAGCAACTTTAAAATCGCCTCGTTCGCCCCGGCGGCAAGATGCTCGGGAGACGGTATCGTAATGATCTTAGGCTGCCAGTCGGTAATACCGGCAACCAACGTCTCGGCTTGCCGCCATTCATAGGCCGTCGCGCCAGACACCGATTGAAAACGTAGTGTCGGCAGATCCTCAATGCTCGAACGACCTGTCCGATCAGTGAACAACAATCGCTCCACGCGGCCCCACGGCCAGCCGCTACTGCAATGAGGCGGTCGGTCCATATGGGACTGCCATGTCACTCGCCACTGCGTTTGTTCTGAAATATTGGGAACTGCTCCGGAACAAGGCGACGGACTAATGACATAACCTGACCCTGCATCACAATTCTCAGGGCAGACTCTTATCTGCTCGACATAAAGCCCCCATGTGGCATCACCCGCAGCGATGCATGACAGGTCTGCCGCCTTTATCACGTCAACGCCACCCCACCTCCGGCCCGGGCTAACATTGTCCGGTGACGTGCAAATTGGCAACGGGGTTTGCCAACCTGCGTGGATCCGCGCGCCCGCATCACCACGGAGCCACTCCGCTGGCATTCGCGCGCTCGTCAGTGCTTGCTCAATAAATTGGACCGCTTGCCGTGCCCGCATAGCTTGATCGCTTTGTACCGAAGACACTGTGGCGGTAGCGATCAGGTCTGCAGTTGCCGCAAACAAAGCAGCCGAGAGGCTGAGCGCCAATGCGTTTGCGATGAGGAGCTCGACAAGAGAAAAACCCTGCACATTCTGCCTGTCATTGTCCGCATCAGGCGACACGACCCAAGGCCACATGACTCTGGCTGTCACCACCCTCACCGGATTCACAAGGGCAGAGCCAGTTCCATGCGCTCACCAGAGGACGAGAGCCACGCGAGCGCTATCCGATTGTCTGAGGCGATTCGCAGCTCGCTTTGCGCCAATCTGCCCAACCAGTCGCTCAAGCCCCGGCAATGACTGTCACGCACCGCTTCGGGCAGCACTGCACACCACTGTGACAGCGGAACACCCTCTGCCACTTGGAGCCGGGAGAGCACCGCCATGTCGTCAAGAATGAACAGCGCCAGTGTCATCTCGTAGGCCTCGGTATTGAGGCTGACAATGTCTGCCGTGAGTTCCAACAACCCCAACATGCCAATGCCGCCAACCAGCACTGCCAGCAGATAATCCATCCATATCAAAGGGGAGCAACCTGGGAAGCGTTCCACTGGCCCAGATGATTTAGCACCAGGTCCGGTAACTCGTCGTCGGCATCTATCAACCGGAGCAGGTAATGCGAGGACCCGGACTCAACCTGCAGCTCGTAGCGCTGCGCCACGGAGGGCCCCAGTGCACCGAGAGACGGCAGCTCGTCCTGTTGAGCAAAACGCCCATGCCCCCTGAGGAACCGATGCTGTCGAATGGCCAGACGCTGCAATACCAGCTTGGCTTGGTGTATGAGCGCTTCGTTACTCGTTGCGCGCCAGCTTGGCATAGCCAGCGCGACCAAGATGGCGAGAATCGCCATCACCGCCAGCAACTCCATCAGCGTAAAGCCGTCACAAAGGGAATTGTGCGTCGGGACCATGGAGCCACCTTTACCCATCTTCGGAGCGGCAAGGCTACCGGGTCGTCGGTGTGAACCGGAGCGCGCTGGTTATATTGGATCAGTAATCGACTGATCCGATAGATTCGGCGCTCAAGCCGCGCGGGAGATCTCGCCGGCCTTACTGAATACAATCTCCCCGCCCGACATCGCAGCCTCAATAACATCGCCGGGCGAAAATTGGTCAGTCAATAATGCCTGCGCCAAGGGGTTTTCAATCAACCGCTGAATCGCGCGTTTCAGCGGGCGAGCCCCATAAACAGGATCAAACCCCTGCTCGGCAAGATACGTTCTAACCTCATCACTGACCACCAGCCCCAGCGACCGCTCCTTCAATCGCGTCATTAATGCGGTCAACTGAAGCATCGCGATGTGGCTGATATGCCCTTTATTCAACGCGTGAAAAACCACTGACTCATCTATACGATTGAGAAACTCAGGCCGAAAATGTGCCTCGACCTCATGCATCACTGCGTCCTGTATATCCGACTGGGATGACTGTTCCACCGCGTCACGAATGTGCTCAGAGCCCAAGTTAGAGGTCATCACCACGACGGTATTGCGGAAATCAACGGTCCTACCCTGACCGTCGGTCAATCGTCCGTCCTCCAACACCTGCAATAAAATATTAAAGACATCGGGATGGGCTTTTTCAACTTCATCGAGCAAGAGCAGCGAATAGGGTCGGCGACGCACCGCCTCGGTCAGATATCCACCCTCCTCATATCCGACATAGCCAGGGGGCGCACCGATCAATCGGGCCACGGAATGCTTCTCCATGAATTCGGACATATCAATGCGCACCATGGCCTGCTCGCTGTCAAAAAGATAATCGGCCAGTGCTTTGCATAGCTCCGTTTTGCCCACCCCCGTGGGCCCCAAGAATAAAAATGACCCATTCGGCCGCTGCGGGTCCGCCAGTCCGGCGCGGGCGCGACGCACTGCGTGCGAAACCGCCGTTACTGCCTCATCCTGCCCCACCACCCGGGCGTGCAGGGTATCTTCCATGCGCAGTAATTTTTCTCGATCACCTTCCAGCATTTTGGCGACCGGGATCCCTGTCCATCGCGACACCACTTCCGCTACCTCGTCCTCAGTCACCCGCGATCGCAACAACGTCGGCTCCGCCTGCACCTCGTCCGCAGACGCGAGTTTTCGCTCAAGTTCGGGGAGCACGCCATGCTGCAGCTCAGACATCCGGGTCAGATCTCCCGCACGTCGCGCCTGCTCGAGGTCTAGCTTGGCCTGCTCAATATCACTCTTAATTTGGGCGGTGCCCTGCACGGCAGCTTTCTCCGCTAACCAAACCTCTTCCAGGCTGACAAATTCCCGCTCAACGGTGTCTATCTGCTCATCCAACTGTTTGAGTTCCTTGCCGGCAGAGGCAGATTCATCTTTTTTCACCGCCTCGCGCTCAATCTTGAGCTGGATCAGACGGCGCTCTAGTTTGTCCATCACTTCGGGCTTGGAATCAATTTCCATCCGAATGCGGCTCGCGGCCTCGTCAACAAGGTCGATGGCTTTGTCGGGCAACTGACGGTCAGTGATATAGCGCTGACTCAACTTGGCGGCAGCAATAATGGCGCTGTCAGTGATGTCGACGCTGTGATGAACTTCATAGCGCTCCTTAAGCCCCCTTAAAATGGCAATGGTGTCTTCCTCGCTCGGCTCCTCGACCAGCACCTTCTGAAAACGCCGCTCCAAAGCTGCGTCTTTCTCAACATACTGCCGATATTCATTCAGCGTCGTCGCGCCAACACAGTGCAACTCACCTCTCGCCAAAGCCGGCTTGAGCATGTTGCCCGCATCCATGGAGCCCTCGGCTTTCCCAGCACCCACCATGGTATGGAGCTCGTCCACAAATAAGATAATGCGCCCCTCTTCCTTTGAAAGCGCATTCAGCACTGCCTTGAAGCGTTCCTCAAAATCACCGCGAAACTTGGCACCGGCCAGCAACGCGCCAAGATCCAGCGCAAGTATCCGCTTGTTTTTGAGACCCTCCGGCACCTCGCCATTGACTACTCGCTGCGCCAAGCCTTCGATGATGGCGGTCTTCCCCACACCGGGTTCACCGATGAGCACCGGGTTATTTTTAGTGCGGCGTTGCAGTACCTGAATGGTGCGGCGGATTTCGTCGTCGCGACCGATCACCGGATCCAGCTTGCCGGCTGCCGCGCGCTCGGTAAGATCTACCGTGTACTTATCCAACGCTTGCCGCGTCTCCTCTGACTCTGCGCTGATCACCGATTCACCACCGCGCGCCGCCTCAATAGCCCCTGCCAAAGCAGGTTTGGTAACGCCGGCATCCGACATCAGGCTGGCCGTACTTTTTACGTCGAGCATTGCCAATAGCGCCGCATCGATCGAAATGAAGGTATCACCCGCCTTCTGCGCCAGTTTGTCCGCCTGATTGAGTAAGCGCTGTGAATCTGCACTGATGTGGACGTCGGCGCTACCGCTGACCGTCGGCATCGCGTCCAACAAGCCACGCAGCGCCGCATCCAAGTGCTCGTAACGCGCTCCCGCCGCCTGCAGCAAGCGCCTCGCAGGTGAGCCAGAGGCGTCTAGCATTGCGCGCAATACATGCGGAGGTTCCACGAAGGGATGATCGCGACCGACGGCGATCGATTGGGCGTCGCCGAGGGCGGCCTGTAATGAATGGGTCAGCTTTTCCATGCGCATCGCTATCTCCTGATACCCGCAAATGCGCGGGCTAGCGTGGGTCTTAATTTCAATATGGGACCCAAAACCCTTTTTTCAAGTGGGGTTATTCAGTCAGCTGTCATGGCTCGAGTGTGTCGTTTCTATCCTCTCAAGACATTGAGCGCACTGGGTCTTGCTAGCGCGCAACTCGCCACACGAGGGTGGCAAATCTTCCGGTCACTGGCCCGTCCCGGCGGTAAGAGAAAAATCGATCCGCCTCCGTATAACTGCAGACCTCACCGCCCGTGATGACCCCAACACCGGCAGTTTCCAGTGCCATGCTTGCCAGCGAAAAAAGGTCCGCCAACCAATGTCCGGGGCGCGTCACTGACGGCGAAAAACACCTCTGACAGGCACTCCCCATGCGCGTGGTAAATGCCTCGCGAATCTCTGGCCCAACCTCGTAGGTGGCAGGACCTATCGCCGGCCCCAACCAGGCGGTTAATTGCGATGGCGATGCTGGCATCTCCTGTATCAGGGACGATAATACGCCGTTGGCGAGCCCGCGCCATCCTGCGTGGGCAACGCCCACGCAGGCGGCATCATGCGGCACAAGCACTACGGGCAGGCAGTCCGCGGTCAGAACCGCAATTGGCTGTCCTGCCGCGGTAGTCCATTGCGCGTCCGCCTCTGGTGTCATTTCAACATTAGCCTGCACCACACGACACCCATGCACTTGGTTCAACCACGCTATCGGAGACAACCCGAGCGCGGCTTGTAATCGCTCACGATTAGTCCGCACAGCGCTGAACTCGTCATTCACATGATCAGCCAAATTAAGTGAGCTATAGGGTGCCGCACTGACCCCGCCGAGGCGCGTTGTGACGCGAACCGCCACCCCGTCGATACCCAGATCAGGAGCTATCAACGGTAGCGACCCGTTCAAGCCGGGTCTTCCTCAGCCAAACACGCAATCAGGGAAGAGATATCTGTCGGCGCGTCGGCCGAGAAAGACAGAAAGTCACCTGTTTGTGGGTGCTCGAAGGATAACTCACGTGCGTGCAACGCCTGACGACCGAAGCCGTCGAGCATGTTGAGTAATGCGGCACTGGCACCTGCGGGTCGAAAGGCGCGCCCACCGTATATGGGATCACCGATCAGCGGATGCTTACGCCAGGCCAAATGCACGCGAATTTGATGGGTACGCCCCGACTCCAGTTGTACGTTGAGGCACGTGTGGGCGCCAAACCGTTGCGCTATTCGATAGTGGGTGACCGCCGGCTTTCCTTCTGGCACCACCGCCATCTTCGTGCGGGATGTCGGATGGCGCCCGATCGGCGCATCGATTGTGCCGCCACCGCTGAAAGTGCCGCGACAAACCGCCGTGTAAACCCGTTTTACCGAGCGATTGGCCAGATGCGCCACCAGGTGTTTGTGGGCCAGGGTTGATTTTGCCGCGAGCATGACCCCGGAGGTCTCTTTATCAAGCCGATGCACAATGCCACCTCGAGGCAAAGCAGTCATCTCGGGCGCATGCGCCATCAGTCCATTGACCAGGGTCCCACTGTGATGCCCCGCGGCAGGATGTACCACCAGCCCTGCGGGTTTGTTGACCACAATCACGTGCTCATCCTCAAACAGAATATCGAGGGGCAGCGGCTCTGGTGCCCAGTCCACGCGATTATCCATCTCAGGAAAAACTTGGAGTTCATCACCCGATACGACCTTGTCGCGCGGACGTGCAAGCTGTCCGTTGCGCGTTAACCGGCCCGCCCGAACCCATTCTGCGAGGCGGCTGCGAGAAAACTGGGTAAACAGTGCCGCCGCCACTGCGTCCAGTCTGGCGCCATCGAGGGAGGCGGGAACGGATGCCGAGATCACTTCGGGATCATTGAAAAGTTCTTCTGGCAAGCGCTGTGACTCCCGCTCGGTTGCGTTTACACTTAGTGCCCCAAATGTACCATGGCGGATAAAAGCTCTTGGCCCATTCTCTTTTCGTCTTCCGCGCCGCCCTGTTGGCGCTTTGCCTCGCAATCACCGGTTGTTCCTGGTTTGGCGGTGACGACGACGATTTCGTGGCTGACTCGGGTGAGCAGCAGATGTATCGCGAGGCCCAGCGGCACCTTAAAAACGACAATTTCGCGCTGGCGGTGAGAACCTTGCAGATGCTGGAAAGCCGATATCCGTTTGGACGCTACGCTGAACAGGCGCAATTGGAATTGATTTATGCGCACTACGGTGCCTATGAGTTTGCAGCGGCAACAGAAGCGGCAGACCGATTTATTCGCCTACATCCCCGTCATCCTAATGTGGACTATGCGTTTTACATGAAAGGCTTGGCCGCCTATGACATCGAGCCCGGTTTTTTTGCACGATTTGTGCCCTCCGACGACACCAAGCGTGATGTCAGCCACATTAAGATCGCCTTTGGCGAATTTGCGCAGCTACTGGCTCGCTACCCAGACAGCGCTTACGCACCCGATGCGCGACAGCGCATGATCCATATGCGCAACATGCTCGCCCGCCATGAAATCCATGTGGCCAACTATTACTTTCGTCGCGGCGCCTACCTGGCGGCGCTGAACCGCGGTAAGTACGTCGTGGAACACATGCAGCAAACTTCCAGCGTCGCGGACGGTCTCGCCATCATGGCGCAGGCCTACCTGTTACTCGGCGTCAACGACCTTGCAGAGGATTCGATCGATGTCCTCTGCGAGAACTATCCGGATCACCCCAATTTAAAGCAGGGGTGCAATTTTGACAGCGTTTACACCGCGGATGGCCAGCAAAAATCCTGGATTAACAGTGCGACCTTCGGCCTGTTTGATCCACCCAAGCCACCGCAATTCAACTATCGACCCCAGTCCTGACGCGACTTAGTCCGCCGAACGCCACGCCCACGTGATTGGGTAACGGCGATCACGACCAAATGCCCGGCGCGAGATACGCACCCCTATCGGCGCCTGACGGCGCTTATACTCATTCAGGTCTATCAACCGAACGACCCGGTGGACATCCTCCGGAAGAAATCCAGCGGCAATCATCTCCTCCTTTGAGGCATCGCGCTCGACATAGTGCTCAATCATCTGATCCAGCGTGTCGTAAGGCGGCAGGCTATCTTCATCTTTCTGATCTGGCGCTAATTCCGCCGAGGGTGGTCGGGTAATTACTCTCTCCGGGATACACTGTCCCAAGCCATTGCGGTATCGGGCGAGGGCATAGACGAGCATTTTCGGGCAATCTTTGAGCACGTCGAACCCGCCCGCCATATCGCCATATAAGGTGGAATAACCCACCGCCAGCTCACTCTTGTTGCCCGTTGTCAGCACCAGCAGATTTTTCTTGTTGGAAATTGACATCAGTAACACGCCCCGACACCGCGCCTGCAGATTCTCTTCCGTGACATCGGCGGTCAAACCCGCAAATTCCGGGGCGAGGGTAGCCATAAAGGCTTCATACAAGGGCTCGATAGAGAGATTGCTGAACGAGACCCCCAAGGCCTCAGCCTCGGCTTGCGCGTCTTCTATGCTAATCGATGCGGTATAACGAAAGGGCATCATGACCGCCTGAACGCGATCCGCCCCCAAGGCGTCAACCGCCACGGCAAGGGTGACAGCAGAATCAATACCGCCAGACAACCCAAGCAATACCCCTGGAAAGCCGTTCTTGTTGACATAATCACGCAGGCCCACGACCAGCGCGGTCCACACGGCCTCCAGGTCACTTTTGAGCGACGCCTGAGCACAAGCGTCGATGAGGCCCGATGAGTCGACGCCCACGCGCAATAGGGCTTCATCAAATTCGATGGCCCGTGCCACTATCTCTCCGCTGGCGTCTACCGCGAAGGAGCCGCCGTCGAAAACCAGTTCATCCTGACCTCCCACCTGATTCACATAGAGGATGGGCATCTCATGGGCGCGGGCGCGATCAGCAACCAACTGCAAACGTTCCGCGGCCTTACCGCGGTGAAATGGCGAAGCATTGAGATTGATCAACATTTGCGCACCGGCCGCCTTTGCAGACGCCGTAGGCTCAGGGTGCCAGATGTCCTCGCAAATCGTGAGCCCGAAGCGGCGTCCGTGCAATGTGACCACACAGGGTTTAACGCCCGCAGCGAAGTAACGCTTTTCATCAAACACTTGGTAGTTCGGTAGGCACTGCTTGTCATATTCGGCGATCACTTCACCACCGAGAATGACGCCAGCGCTATTGAATAGCTGAGAGCCATGCCTTCGCGGGTAGCCGACGATCACCGCAAGATCGGGCGGCAATTTCTCGCATAAGGCTGCCAACGCGCTGATGCTCTGATTGATCAGATCGGACCGGAGAAGCAAGTCCTCCGGGGGATAACCGGTCAGAGTCAGCTCAGGGAAAATAATCAGATTCGCACCCTCATCACGCTGCGCCGAACACACCTCGAGGATCCGATTAAGATTGCCGCGGATATCACCCACCAGGGTATTAATCTGCGCCATGCAGATATTCATGTATGTCTCCCGCGTTTGGCCCACATCAACAAGTCGCTCCGAGGCGAAGGTTAACGTATTTGCCGGCCTGTAGGCTTCCCGAAACGCCGACAGGGCCCCAAACAGATAGCATCGCTGACCTAGTGGGCGCCTGATCATCGACGCAAGGGTAGGGAACACCCGCGGTCTTTAGACACCGAGCAATCGTAACCTGCAGGGCGAGAGCTGTATTGGCTACCGTCGCTTTATAACGTCTATCGCCGCACTCCTGCGGTTGGATATGAGGATTTAAATCGTCTTGGTATCCGGGCACAGGCCTCCCGCTTTCGCTAGTCGGGGTCTGCCCAAACGATTTATGAAGACAGTCCAGTTATGCCCCCCCGCGCAGACTGACAAGCTGAGGTTCCGCTGACCGAACCCATCTGCGTGCCACCGAATCTCACCCGTGACGACATCTGATCCCGATCGATTGCGGACCTCTATGCCACCCGGGGCAGTCCATACACGCAGAATCGATGGACCGTCAGTCGATGCGTGGTAAGCGACGAGGGCACCGCTGAAGTCTCCCCCACATAAGCGATTCGCATCAGTTGCTGAGGGCAGTGGGCAGAGCGTCACTGTCGTCTCCAGCGTCTGCGCCATGCTGCGGGCATATTGCGCGGCAGTGTAAATCTGGTGTGCCCCAGTCAGTGCGCGAGCGGCGTTCAATTGATCAGATAACGAAGGGGCGGCAAGTCCGACCAAAACAGCCACTATCGCCAGCGTGACGAGGCACTCGATCAGTGTCACGCCAGACTCTCGCATGATCTCGCCTCCTCCTAACGCGCAACTGCCATAGCCGATCCCGACCACACCGCCGGGAGATCGCCGACACTAAACTGCCCGTACAATCACCGCCTAGTGGCGCAGTCGCGTCAACTGAAGATGCCGGACTCGGGGCCTGTCCCGAGGGCACAGCGGTAACCACAAAGGACGGCTCACAGGGTGCCGCAGATCGGCGGTGTTCGGGGCACACAGGTCGATTGAGATGAGGTTTTGCGGCAAAAGCGCTACTGGGCCAGCAGCGTCCCCGTCTCTCGGCGGGACAGACCCGCAATCAGTCGTCTATCGCCACGGTAGGTATGCGCAGCTCCTTCGGCAGCGAGAAGGTGATATTTTCTTCACGACCATCGAGGTTTCGAACGTCAACGCCGCCACGCGCTTTGAGCGCGGCAATCACCTGCTTTACGAGTAATTCCGGTGCTGAGGCTCCGGCAGTGACACCCACTGACGCCGTGCCAGAGAGCCATTGGCTGTCAATCATATCGGCATCATCTATCAAGTAAGCACGGGCTCCACAGCGCTCGGCGAGCTCCTTTAGTCGGTTCGAGTTCGAGCTATTGGTCGACCCCACAACCAGCACGAGATCCACTTCGTCCGCCAGAGATTTCACTGCGTCCTGGCGATTCTGGGTGGCGTAACAAATATCGTCTTTGCGCGGTCCCTGAATCTCCGGAAACTTTTGCCGCAAGGCGTCGATGACCTTGGCGGTATCGTCGACGGACAGTGTCGTTTGGGTGACAAAGGCCAAAGTCGTCGGGTCGCGCACCTCGAGCTGGGCCACCTGCGCTTCGTCTTCAACCAGATACATTGCGCCGCCATGACGGTTGTCATAGCGCCCCATGGTGCCTTCCACTTCGGGATGGCCTGCGTGGCCTATTAACACACACTCTCGTCCCGCCGCGCTAAAAGCTGCTACCTCAACATGTACTTTGGTAACCAAGGGGCAGGTAGCGTCGAATACTTTGAGCCCCCTACCCTCTGCCTCATCCTGTACCGCGCGGGAGACGCCGTGGGCACTGAAGATCACCACCGCATCATCGGGAACCTCAATGAGCTCATCCACAAACACTGCACCGCGAGCCCGAAGATCCTCGACAACGTGTCGGTTGTGGACAACCTCGTGCCTCACATAGACGGGCCCGCCGAAGAGTTCCAAGGCGCGATTGACGATATCAATGGCGCGGTCAACGCCCGCGCAAAAGCCCCTGGGATTGGCCAGTACAATATTCATCAGTGTAGCTCCGCTGGCTCCACGCGCGCGATCCGCACTCTGAAATGAATAGTACGCCCCGACAGCGGATGATTAAAATCCACCGTTACGCTGTCTTCTCCCACCGCTGCGATCATCCCGGGGACTTCTCCCCCCGCGGCATCCGCAAAAGAGAACAGCATACCTGGCTCCAACGGCGCTTCCTCATCGAACTCGCGTCGCGGAATCTCCTGAATATTGTCATCCTGGGGATCACCAAACCCTTCCTCAGAGGGAATGCGGAACTCTGCCTCGTCCCCCGCGCGCATACCCAAAAGTCGGCGCTCGAAACCCGGCAGCAAGGAACCGTCTCCCATCACAAAACTCACGGGATCCTGGCCAAAATTAGAGTCCACCTCCTCCCCCGTATCAAGCACCAGAGAAAAATTGAGGGTGATGCGCGTATTGGGTTCTATCGGTAGATTCATGGCTTCACTCATGCTGGGCTGCTTCATCGGATGAGATCACGTCAGCCACTGAGCGCTCTGTCAGCGCCACCCAGAACCACGCGGCGGCACCGACACTGATAGCCGAATCAGCGACATTAAACGCGGGCCAATACCAATCCCGGTAATGCCAGGAGATGAAATCGACCACATAACCCAGAGAGACGCGATCGATAAGATTACCTACACCACCGCCGAGAATCAGTCCCAAGGGCACCACCAAGCCGCGATCTGCTGGGGCGAGCCGGAATAGCCAGACAACAATAAAGCCGCTTACTGCAGCTGCCACCCCCGCCAGAAACCAGCGCTGCCAGCCCCCGGCATCGGCCAGAAAACTGAAGGCGGCCCCGGTGTTGTAGGTCAACATCCAATCAAACCAGGCGGTAACGCGGTAGGGACTGCGAAACACGAGCTCGGTCACCGCGATATGTTTGGTCCACTGATCCAACAGAATAATCGCGACCGCGATCAACAAACCCAGCCAGGGTCGAAACTCTCTGCGTAACGGTGGAAGCTGCTCAGGCAAAGTGCCGCACCTCCCCAGGGCCTTCGATATTGGTGACACATCGCTCGCACAAGGTCGGATGGGCCTCATGTTGCCCCACATCGACGCGTCGGTGCCAGCAACGGTTGCACTTTTCTCCCGTAGCGGGCTGCACCAGCACCCGTAATCGGATGCCCTCAGCCTCCATCGTCTCCGGGGGCGCGTCGTGCCAATCCAAAACTGTGGCCTCAGAGGTAATCAAGGCGAAACGCAATTCGTCGCCGAGGTATCCGAGGCGCGCGGCAAGATCCGATTCTGCGTACAACACGACCGCCGCATCCAGGGACCCGCGCACCGCACCTTGTTCCCGCGCCAACTCGAGCGCTTTGTTGACCTGTTGCCTCACCAGCATGATCTCCATCCAGAACTCACTGTTAAGCTCCCCTTCTGTCTCGGGCGCCGGCAGATGGTTGTACCACTGGGTCAAAAAGACAGAGGCCGCGCGCGATCCAGGCAGGTTCTCCCAGATCTCATCCGCGGTAAAACTCAGAATTGGCGCTATCCATCGACACAGGGCCTCGGCCAGATGAAATAAGGCCGTTTGCGCAGAGCGGCGCGGCTGGGAGTCTCTGCCCGTCGTATATTGCCGGTCTTTGATGATATCGAGGTAAAAACCACCCAGCTCGCCACTACAGAAATTGTGCACGCGGTGATACACGTGATGGAACTGGTAGTCATCGTAAGCCGTCTGTATTTCGGCCTGCAGCGTCTGCGCTTTACCGAGGATCCATCGGTCGAGCGGCAGTAGCGCATCCCTGGGTAGCGCGTCGGTCGATGGATCGAACCCGGCGAGGTTGGCTAACAGGAATCGAGCGGTGTTTCGGATACGCCGGTAGGCGTCGGCGGTGCGCTTGAAAATCTCGTCTGATGCAGAAATCTCATTGCGATAATCTGCGGCAGAGACGTAAAGCCGCAGCACGTCCGCGCCCAAATCCTGCATCGCCTTGCCCGCCGGGATAATATTTCCCAGGGACTTCGACATTTTGCGGCCATCGCCATCGACGGTAAAACCGTGAGTCAACACGCTGCGGTAAGGCGCCGCCTTGTGAGTGCCGATGCCAGTCAGCAGCGAAGACTGGAACCACCCGCGATGTTGATCCGAGCCCTCGAGATACAGGTCGGCGGGCCAGCTCAGGCCCGTGCGCTGCCGCAATACACAGTGATGAGTCACACCCGAGTCGAACCAGACATCGAGGGTGTCAGTGACTTTTTCATAGTTCCCGGCGTCGTCACCCAGTAACTCGACAGGATCAAGGTCAAACCACGCCTCGATACCCCTAGCCTCGATGCGCACTGCCACGGCCTCCATCAAACCCTGGGTATCGGGGTGTAATGCTCCCGTGGTTTTGTGCACAAACAGGGCAATCGGCACACCCCAGGTCCGTTGCCGCGAAATACACCAATCCGGACGCTCGGCCAGCATGCTGTCTATGCGCGCCCGACCCCATTCCGGCACCCATTGCACGTGCTCTACCGCTTTTTTTGCCGCAGCAAGCAAACCATTGCCGGTCATGCTGATAAACCACTGAGGCGTCGCACGAAAAATTATCGGCGACTTGTGGCGCCAGCAATGGGGATAACTGTGCTGAAAAGCTTTATGGCACAACAGCACACCGCGCTCTGACAGGGCGGCAATAATGTCGTCATTGGCCTTGAAGATATGCTGCCCAGCAAAGACGGGCGTATCGGCATGGTAAACCCCGTTGCCACCTACCGGGTTGTATACCTCGAGATCGTAACGGCGGCCCATCTCAAAATCTTCGAGGCCATGCGCCGGCGCCGTGTGAACACAGCCGGTACCCGCCTCGGTGGTCACATGCTCACCCAATACAATGGGAACAGGCGCCTCGTTGAAGGGCGGCGCCAACAGTAATCCCTCAAGATCGCTCCCCCTCGCTGAGCCATCCATCACAACGTTTTCAAAGCCGAAACGTTGGGCGCACTCCTCGGCGAGCGCGTCCGCCACCAGCACGTAACGATCGCCCGCTTTTAATACGACGTACTCCAGATCCGCTGCTAAGGCGACGCCGCGATTCGCAGGTAGGGTCCACGGCGTTGTTGTCCAGATAGCCAGCTCAAGTCGGTCCGTTGCCGTACTTCCCAGCCGTCGCGCCGCCTCGGCAACATCGACAAAAATAAATGCCACATCCACCGCCGAGGACTGTTTGTCGCGATACTCCACCTCGGCTTCGGCCAACGCCGACCCACAATCGAGACACCAATGCACAGGTTTGAAGCCTCTGTGCAGGTGGCCGTTATCTATCATCGTGGCCAGTGATCGAACAATATTGGCCTCAAAACCAAAATCCATGGTCAGGTAAGGGTTATCCCACTCTCCCAAAACCCCCATGCGGACAAAGTCTGCCTTTTGCGCGTCGACCTGCTTTTGCGCGTATTCCCGGCAGTGTTGACGAAACTCCGCTGCGGTCACTTTGTGACCGGGCTTACCCACTTTTTTCTCGACGTTAAGCTCAATGGGGAGCCCGTGGCAGTCCCACCCCGGGACATAGGGTGCATCAAACCCAGACAAGGTTTTGGATTTATTGATGATGTCTTTCAGAATCTTGTTGATGGCATGGCCCACATGAAGTTCGCCATTGGCATAAGGGGGGCCGTCGTGAAGGATAAAGGCCGGCTTGCCCTTACCCACCTGACGCATCTGCCCATAGAGGTCCATTGCCTGCCACGCTTTCAGCCGATCGGGCTCACGCTGCGCCAGATTCGCCTTCATCGGAAAATCTGTCTCGGGCAAATTCAGCGTACTTTTGTAATTACTCATACCTTATCCGTGGTTCCTCAGCCACTCGCGGGCGTTCGCCTTGTCCGCCGCAATACCCACCTTCAGGGCATCCAGTGACGGAAACTTTTTTTCGTCGCGCAATTTGTGCAAAAACCGCACGGTCAATCGTTGCCCGTATAGATCCGGAGACCCATCAAGGATATGTGCCTCCAGCGTGGCCTCCAGACTGTCACCAATCGTGGGTTTTACTCCCACGTTAGCAACGCCCGACACCTCTCTCAGGCCCGCGCCAGAGACCTTCACCACATACACGCCATGCAATGGCGACCGTATCCGATGCAACGCTATATTGGCCGTGGGGGTATCCAACTGCCTACCTAATTTTTGCCCGTGTTGCACTCTGCCGGACATCTCAAAAGGCCTGCCAAGCAATTGCGTCGCCATGTCGAAATCAGCCTGACCCAAAGCGGAGCGGATGCGTGTGCTGCTGACGCGCTCTCCCGCAACCTCACAGGTCGGTGTCGGGGCAACAGCATAGCCAAATTCGTCCGCCAGCGCGCGGACATATTCCAGATCACCCTCGCGACGGTTACCAAAGCGAAAATCATCGCCAAAGGCGAGATACTGCACCCCCAGACCGTCCACAAAAACCTGTTCGACAAATTCCCGCGCACTGAGTTGTCGCAAGCTTTCGTTGAAGGGCAAACACAATACCCGGTCGACGCCGCACGCCGCCAACAAAGGCCACTTGTCCCGCAGTGTGGTGATCCTGGGCGGCGCTTCCAAAGGACGAAGATACTCGCGCGGCAGGGGCTCAAAGGTCACGACCGTGGTGGGCACTCCTCGCCTCATCGCTTCCTCTTTAAGATGCGCCAGTACCGATTGATGCCCCACGTGGACACCATCAAAGGCACCGATCGTCGCCGCGCAACCGCGGTGACCGGGCTCAAGATTATGCCGACCGCGAATGAGTTCCATGAAGCGGGAGATTTCCAAGTCAAGCAAACAACAGTATACCGATGAGAGCACGGCAGATCAGCCGCGCGGAGCGACCTCTTGGGTCAACGCCGCAGCATGGCGGGGCGTAGCCCCAGTATCCATAAACCCAATATATAGGCGAGTAGGCCGCCGAAACACACGCCAAGCAAACGGTATCCGCGCTGCCATGCATCCCAGTGATCCCACACCTGTATCTCGGGAGTGGCGCCCCACAGCAGCGCCGTCATTAGCAGCGTCGCAACGACAATCCGTGTTATCCAGGCAAGAGGAAACCCGCTGATATTCAGCACGCCGTTGCGACGCAACCCGCGGTATAGCAGCCAGGCATTCAACCATGCCGATGCACTGGTTGCGAGGGCGAGACCCGCGTGCCCGATGTTGAACCACCACATCAGCGGCAAGACGAATGCGAGATTCAGTAACATGTTGGTGCCCATAGCGATGATGCCAATACGCACCGGGGTTTTCATGTCCTCCCTCGCGTAAAAGCCGGGCGCCAGAACCTTTACCAGCATAAAAGCTCCCAGCCCCATGGCGTAGGCTTGCAAACTCACGGCGGCCATGATTCTGTCGGGCGCACCGAAGGCACCGTACTGAAACAACGTGACCAGCAATGGCTCAGCCAAAAGCGCCAGCGCGACCGTTGCGGGTATGGCGATCAGCAAAACGCTGCGAATAGCCCACGAAAGAGTATCCGAGAAGGCCGGATCGTCCGCTCTCGCACGTTGTCCAGACAATGTGGGGAGAATGACGGTGGCGATAGCGATAGCGAAAACGCCCAGCGGCAGTTCCGTGAGACGGTCTGAGTAATAGAGCCAAGAAACGCTGCCAGTTGGCAGTAGCGAAGCCAGTACCGTATCGAGCAACAAATTAATTTGGCTCACCGACACACCAAACAGTGCGGGCACCATCAGTACGAGGACACGCTTTACGCCCTCATGCCCCGGCGCCCATCGCGGCCGAGGCAACAGGTCGATACCCGCCAGCGCCGGTACCTGAAATAACAGCTGGGCGAATCCGGCGATTAATACGCCCAACGCCAGAGCAAATGCCGGCTCCTCAAAGTTAGGCGTCAACCACAACGCGGCGGCGATCAAGGAAAGATTAAGGAGCACCGGCGTAAGCGCGGGCACGGCAAATCGCTGATAGCTGTTGAGGATGGCACCAGCAAACCCGGTAAGCGAAATAAGCAGCAGGTAGGGGAAGGTGATCTTGATCAGGTCACCTGTGAGTGCCAGCTTGGCGGGATCCCTGAGAAAGCCCGGGGCAAACACGGTAGCGACCAGCGGTGATGCAACAATCGTGATCAACGTAAGGAGCAGCAAGGTGCCTCCCAACACGCCGGCGACACGATCAACCAACTCGCTTACTGCAGCGAGGCCGCCCTTTTCGCGTGTATCGGCGAGCACCGGCACAAAGGCCTGAGAGAAGGCCCCCTCCGCAAAGAGTCTGCGCAGAAAATTGGGGATCTTAAAGGCGACAAAAAACGCATCGGCGTTGCCGTTGGCGCCAATCACATTGGCGAGAACCACATCCCGCACCAAACCCAATACCCGGGACAGCATGGTTGCACCACCTACAATGGCGCTGGAACGCAACAAAGCCGGCGAGTCCGCTGCGGCCAACCCCTCGGGTACTGATGCCTTATCAGGATCCGGTGCTGCCGAAGAATCAGACATGCCAGCCCGCGCGCAAGCGATCACCGTGAAGCGCAAGCCACTGCAGTGCGATCAGCGTATGACCGTTGTTGATATCACCGCGATCAAGCATCGCCAGCGCCTCGGTTCGCGGCAACTGGTGAACCAAAATATCCTCATATTCGCTGTCGAGGCCTTTTATGGCGCCGTGGACGGCACCTGTCGTCTCACCAATAAAAAGACGAATTTGCTCCGAGCAGGCACCCGCGCTGGGGTAAAAGGTGGCTATCGGCTCGAGCCGGCTCAGCGGGCAGCCTGCCTCTTCTTCACTCTCCCGATGCGCCACGACCGTATCTGACTCCCCTGGTTCAACCACGCCAGCGATGAGTTCCAGCATCCAGGGGCTGTCTGAATCCCGCATTGCCCCTACCCGGAACTGTTCAATCAACACCACCTCATCAGCGTTGGGGTTCCAAGGCAGCACCCCCACCGCATCACCACGCTGGAATAACTCACGGCGGATAGGTGAGGACCAACCGCCAGCAAAAAGGCGGTGGCGTAGGGTGATGGTGTCGACCGAAAAATAGCCGCTGAAGCTGGACTCTCTGCTCTCGAGCGCCACATCCCCGGCGCCATACCGGCGCCGAAACGCCGTCAAAACCGGCGCTCCGTATACCAATCGACCGGTGCTGAGTGCCGATCAACCTTGTCAGCGACATCCAAAATCAAGGCAAACAGGGCCATGCGGACGAGCACGCCGTTGTCGCTCTGACGAAAGATAGCGAGGTTTGGATTGTCATTGAGGTCAACATCCAGCTCTCGGGCGCCCTCGCGGGAATCGCGCGGCAGTGGGTGCATGATGACGGTATTGGGCTCACAGTTGGCGGTATAAACGCTCTGATTCAACCGAAAGCGCCCGCGATACAGGTCTGCTTCCTCAGCGCTGGCAAACCGCTCCTCCTGAATTCGAGTGCTATAGACAATATCCATCCCTGCTATGCCCCGTTCTAGGGAGTCGGTCTGGAGCACCTCGTGCCCAGCCGCTTGCAGCGCCTCCACGACATCGCCAGGCATGCTCAATGCATCGGGTGAGACCAAACTGACGCGAAGGCCAGAAAACAGAGAGAGCAATTTGGAGAGGGAGTGCACTGTTCGCCCATAACGCAGGTCGCCGACCATCGCGATGCGCAATCCGTCGAGACCCCGGTCGCGACCCGCGAGTTCAGAGCGAATGGTGTAAAGATCCAACAGCGCCTGACTGGGATGCTCGTTGGCACCATCCCCACCGTTGATGACGGGCACGCGACTGGCATGGGCAAACTCCGCAACCGAGCCCGCCTCGGGGTGGCGCATGACAATAATATCAGAGTATCCACTCAGCACCCGGGCGGTATCGTAGAGGGACTCGCCTTTGGCGATGGCTGAGTGTTCAAAGCCGGTTGTCTCCCGCACCTCGCCACCCAACAGATTGAAGGCACTGCCGAAACTGATGCGAGTCCGAGTGGAGGGTTCGAAAAACATGGAGCCGAGAATCGCGCCCTCAAGCACGCGGGTGATTTTCTCGCGATGAGCATAGGGCCGCATGGCGTCGGCCACCGCGAACAGCTGCTCGACGTCAGCGCGTTCAAACTGGCTGACTGTCAGGATGTGGCTACCCGCAAACTGCATGCTTCGCACTCCCTCTGAGGCGCCTCTCACACTCGATTCAGCCTACCACTCAACAGTCCGGAAGGATCCGTCTTTAATCAACAAATACCAGCGCTTCGAGGCTGTCTCAATAACGACTATTGTAGCGCCGTTCCCTGTTCGACTGACAGGCCGTCCACCCACGCCTCGAGTTGCTCGAGCGCACACTCCGTCTCCGGTGTAATGTCGGGCGCGGCGCGCTCCCTTGCGAGCGCTTGATCGAAATCTTTCCGGGTGAATGTCCCCTCTTGCCATTGCATTGTGCAGTGCTCGCGCCATTGCGCCCGCTCCTCGGCGTTGAGTGATTCGGGAAAATTACGCGCGCGGTAGCGAAAAAGGAGCTCCTGTAAGCGCGGATCGGTAAAAGGAAAGGCGCGTGTCGCCAGTGCATCGGGGTCGCTGCCAATGACCTCATCACACAGTGCCCGATCTGCATCACCAACAAACCCGTCGTAAAGCATTATGTCGGGGTCGGTGCGCGGCGGAAAAGCCCGGTCACGCCAGAGACCCTGCAGTCGCTCAACGAAGGCGTCCGGCGCGGAGGTGTGATGTTCTCTTAGCGCGGCCAGATGCGTCCGATGGGCAGCGCCATCGAGGCCTAATCGCTCAGCGACGGCGCCTGCCACCCAATGCGTGGGCAATAGCACGGGTGCCCGATTCAACCGAATGGTTTTCAAGGGTGGGCGCTGAACCCCTTCAGGCAAGGATGCCTGGGGCGTGAACAAGGACTCCCTCACCTTGTCGAGATCGTCGTCGAGAAACTGGGGTGGCTGACTCAGATCAACGCAAATCACTTCGCTGTTGTTGTCGGGATGCCAGGCCACCGGCACGACCAAAGCAAGATTGTTGCGCGCGGCACCGAACATCCCGGACACATGTACCAACGGGGTTAACGCCTGCAGGTTAATCAGCTGACTCACCCCACGCTTGGTACGCTGAGCGAAGAGCGTATCGAACAGTTCGGGTTGCCGACGTTTGAACAGGCGCGCGACTTCAATCGTCGCCATCACATCAGCCAACGCGTCATGGGCCGCGCCGTGATCAATCTCGTTCGCCGCCGTCAGATCCTCCAGCCGGAAGCTCGGCAATCCATCCTCACGTCGCGGCCAGGCTATACCCTCAGGCCTCAGCGCAAACAGGGCTCGTGCCACGTCGAGCAAATCCCAGCGACTGTTACCATTTTGCCATTCCCGTCGATAGGGATCGCAAAAATTCCGCCACAGGGTGAAGCGCGTAACCTCATCGTCAAAGCGGATGGAGTTATAACCCACCGCGCAAGTTTTGGGCCGGGCAAGCTCATCATGTATGCGCTGGATAAACGCGGTCTCGGGTAGCCCTTTCTCCTCTGCCTGCTGCGGTGTAATACCGGTCACCCTGATCGCAGCAGGATGAGGCAAGCGATCAGGACTGGGTCGTGCAAAGAGCATGAGCGGGTCGTCAATGACCTCCAGCGCCGCGTTGGTGCGCACACCCGCGAATTGCCAGGGTCTGTCTTGATCCGGATCTTTGCCGGAGGTTTCGTAATCGTGCCAGTAAAAAGAGTCAGATAAGCTCAATCGCCTGCTCTTCGATTCGCGCTTTCCAGATTTGCGGACCTGTGATGTGGACGGATTCGCCACGACTGTCTACCGCCACGCTAACCGGCATGTCCTTTACGGTGAAAGCGTAAATAGCTTCCATACCCAGATCCTCAAATGCCACCACCTCAGCCTTGGTGACTGCCTGAGAAACAAGATACGCAGCGCCCCCCACCGCCATTAAATAAACAGCGCCGTGCTTCTTGATTGCTTCAATTGCCACCGGACCCCGCTCTGCTTTACCGATCATCCCGGCGAGGCCGGTTTGCTCAAGAATGTAATCGGTGAACTTATCCATGCGCGTAGCGGTGGTGGGGCCCGCGGGACCCACCGCCTCATCTCGCACCGGATCCACTGGGCCGACGTAATAAATAAACTTGCCGCGCAAATCGACGGGCAAGGCCTCTCCCTGCTCCAGCATCTGGGTCATACGCTTGTGCGCGGCGTCCCGTCCGGTAAGCATGGTGCCCGACAACAACAGCGTTTCTCCGGGTTGCCAGCCATGAATATCCTGGCGCGTCACAGTATCGAGATCGACTCGACGCACCGACTCCCCCGGCTCCCAGCTGATATCCGGCCAAGTATCCACGTCGGGCGGTGTCTGTAGCGTGGGGCCCTCACCCGTCAGGGTAAAGTGGGCGTGGCGGGTTGCGGCACAGTTGGGAATCATCGCCACCGGCAGTGAGGCCGCGTGGGTCGGATAATCCTTTATTTTAACGTCGAGCACAGTGGTTAAACCACCAAGACCTTGTGCGCCGATACCGGTCCTATTGGCTGCATCCATAATCTCCAGTCGTAATTCCTCGATACGGTTTTCTGGCCCGCGGTCGCGCAGCTCATGGATATCGACCGGTGCCATGAGCGATTCCTTGGCGAGCACCATCGCTTTCTCCGCGGTACCGCCGATGCCGATGCCCAGAATACCGGGGGGGCACCAACCCGCGCCCATAGTAGGGAGAGTCCGCGCCACCCAGTCAACAATACTGTCTGAAGGGTTCAACATAACAAGCTTAGATTTGTTTTCTGAACCGCCACCTTTGGCAGCCACATGCACGTTGACCGAGTCACCGGGAACGATTCGCGTATGAATAACTGCAGGCGTGTTGTCACGGGTGTTCTGGCGCTTGCCCGCGGGGTCTTCGAGAATGGATGCCCGCAAGGTGTTGTCGGGATGGGTGTAGGCGCGACGCACGCCCTCGTTAATCATGTCCTCAAGACTCAGCTCGGCATCCCACTGCACTGCCATGCCGACCTCAATGAAAACGGTAACGATGCCGGTATCCTGACATATCGGTCGATGGCCCATCGCACACATCCGCGAATTAATCAGAATCTGGGCCATGGCATCTTTGGCGGCCGGGTTCTGTTCCATCTCCCAGGCGCGGTGCACCGCCTGCACAAAGTCGAGAGGATGATAGTAGGAGATGAACTGCAGCGCGTCGGCGACGCTATCAATAAGATCCTGTTGCCTGATCACCGTCATACTGTTGCGATTCCTTTCATCTCGTCATTCATTATGACTACTGCAATACCGGCGCATTCATCGCCGCAAGATCCGCCTCCAGCTCAGCAATACTCGCGTTAACCTGCCGGCGAAAGGCGTTGATGGACTCAATCCACTCGGCGTTGCTTTCGACCTGCTTGCGCAGGGCTGCGCGCTCAAGATTGGCTTTATTCACCCCATCGGCCAGACGCTCCACGTCTGTTTGTGCACGCTGTGCGTTGGCGGCTAGCCGCTCAAGATCACCGGCGACTTTAGTGAGTGCCGAGAGCGACTTTTCCAGGGCCTCGATGCGCCCGTTCTGCGCGGTGCTTTTGCCATTTAACCCGGCAATCTGCTTTTCCTGCGCTACTGCATCCTTTTCGAGCTTTGTTAATGTGGCATTACTCGCTTTTCTGGCATCCCACAGCTTTCTCACCTCAGTGTCGAGCAATCGCAGCTGAGCGCCCATCGCCGCCGCAGACTTGTTGACGGTTTCGTCGGTGTCGGAGAGCAAGGCCTCCAAATCCGATACCCGGGCCTGGGTGGTCTTAAGCTGAGTTTGGGCTGTATCCAGCAGCGTTTGTAACTGCCAGGCCCATCCACAGGCCACACCGGCCGCCGCCAGTGCCAGCGCAAGAACTAGTCGCGTGGCAAGGCCGGTGCCGGCGCGCGTCTTTGCAGTGCGCGCGGGAATCGCACCCCGGGGCGCAGAACTGACAGCTTCGTCTCGGCTCGCAGCAAAGGAAGGGATGTCGTTCAGGTCATCGCGTGACATACGGGCTATCCAAATACGCTTTGGGCAATTATATCCTGCCTCTCTGCAATCCAGTGGATAGACCGCATTATTCCCGCTCTGCAGTCTTTAGTGCATCTCGTAACGGGCCGCCATCGCTTACCACCGAGGCAGGACTATCCAACTTCAGCACGCGTGTCGCTACCGGAAAAATATCGAGCTGATGCGCCTCGGGGATCACCGTCGCTGTCGCGAATGCAGGTCCGATTGCGACAAGAAAAGCCGCCATGTCCTCAATACTGGCCGGGTAACCGTGCATTCCCAGAAGATCACTCCCCGTCGCACCACCGCGACGGAACACCCTAGGGGGGTCCGTCTCGATAATGAGTGATGCCACGGCGGGGTGATCTTGATAGTAACGACCGGCAAGCTCTTCTTCAGATAGCACGCGATAGCGGCTCTCACTCAAGCCCTCCAGTCTTTGGGATAGAGCGGCGATATCAGCGGCCGGGTCACGCTGGTAATACATCACGCGGGTTGAACCGTTAACTCGCTTAAAGCCTCGAGGCCTCGGGAGCGTGTTGGTGTCGATAAATTGCGTTGGGTTCACCGCCGCCATGCCGTGGTCAGACACCAACACCAAATTGATATGGGCGGCATCGCGCGTGTTGATCTCCTCGATGGTTTGCCAAAGCGCACCAATCCATCGGTCGACCTCGGCAATGGCTGCCAAAGTCTGGGGGGCATCGGGGCCATAGGTGTGGCCCGCAGAGTCTACTGCCGAGAAATAAAGGGTGATTAAGTGCGGTCTATCAGCCTTGGGGGTGTCGAGCCACTCAATGACCTGTGAAACCCGCTGGGCGTGGGGTATTCGACCGTCGTATTTGCGGTAGTCAGAGGGAAGCGTGCCGGCTACTTCCGCTTCGGACTCCGGCCAAAAAAAAGTGGCGGCGCGGCCTCCCTGCTGCTCTACCAATATCCAGAGTGGCGTTCCCGAAAGCCAGCTCGCGTCCTCGCGCGCTGCGCCCATGGAGTAGCAATCAGGCCGATCATTGCGGCAAAAATGGTTGTCGACAATGCCATGGCCGGTGGGGCGTAAGCCGGTGGCGATAGATAGATGGCCGGGGAAGGTTTTGGAGGGATAGACCGGCCGCAGCTTGGTCACCCGCACGCCTTTATCGGCGAGGGCCTTCATCTGACGCGCCTCGGGTCGATCGAGATAATCCCAGCGGAAGCCATCGATGGACACCAATACCAGCGTGCGCTCAGGTAGCGGCGCCGCCCAACAACCCAGCGGTAGCAGTAGCGCCCACAACAGGACGCGCCAGCGATAGTTGGTGAGTCTCACTTCGCTCTGGCACCTCCAAAGGACTTTTAATGAGCGCCGCGTGGACGATCGGTTACCGAGTACCCTCCCGCCTCGCCGCGAACCCTCGGCTTGAGGCACAGCAAAGCGCATCATCGATTGTTGGCCCGGGGACTCATAAAAAAGCGGCCATTCGGCCGCTTCTTCATAACTTAAACCCATCAGAGGAAAAGCAGGATCCCGAGGAGACCCAGCATCAGCGCAAGCGAGCAGTGAATGACCCCCATGACCGACTTCATCGGGCCGAGCCCACCGAAAAGGGCATTGATCTCAAGCGCAACAATAATGCCGAGTGCAGCAAAGAGCCCAGTATCTGACACCGTGCCCCCGACCTGCGTTGAGATTGCAGCGAGGTGCTTGGAGCCCAGCATGCCCAACAGCATAGGGCCTGAGAACAGTGTGTTGGTGCGGCTCGCCAGACCTGCCTTGGCAGCGGCTGCGGGGCCGTCACCCTCCTTCATACCCAATACGATTTGCTGATTGGGCCAAATAACCAGCCACACGTTCAGAAACATAAATGTCCCTGCCAACGCACCCATCCAGATGGCGGGCATGGTGTTGCCCAGCGCACCGACCTTGTGAAAAAGATAAGCACCGGTAAGAAATGTCAGCATCGCACCCCAGCGGAACCACCACAGTGCGCGAGGCGCAAGCTTGGCCATGGCATCCGACTTGGCACCCGCCTCGGCCTCTTTAAAATATTCGGTCTGAACAAAATTGAAGTAATACAGCATGCCGATCCAGACGATACCGGCGAGTACGTGAAAGTAACGGAAGAAAAACTCTATGTAAGACATGCGTGCGTCTCCTGGTTTCTTTTCATCACGGCGCTAAGGCCCTGCCCAGTCCACAGTATATCTCAAGCACGAAATTCAGGGTCAAAAAAAACCCGGCCAGTGGCCGGGTTTTCTCATCGAGACAAACGGCTTACATCATGCCGCCCATGCCGCCCATGTCGGGCATTGCGGGGGCTGCCGCTTCTTCCTTCGGCGATTCTGCGATCATCACCTCGGTGGTGATCATCAAGCCCGCAACGGAGCCCGCTGCCTGCAGGGCAGTACGGGTCACTTTAGCGGGGTCAAGGATACCCATCTCGATCATATCGCCATACTCACCGGTCGCCGCGTTGTAACCAAAGTTACCCTCGCCCTGGCGTACCTTATCGAGAACCACAGAAGCCTCGTCGCCGGCGTTAGAGACGATCTGACGAAGCGGGCCTTCCATCGCTCGCAATGCAGCCGCGATGCCGATGTTCTGGTCTTCGTTGTCGCCCGTCAAACCTGTCACCTGACTAATAGCGCGCACTAACGCAACACCACCACCAGCAACCACGCCTTCTTCAACCGCTGCGCGGGTTGCGTGCAGCGCGTCTTCGACGCGAGCCTTCTTCTCCTTCATTTCGATCTCAGTGGCAGCGCCAACCTTGATCACTGCAACACCACCGGCGAGCTTGGCAACGCGCTCCTGGAGCTTCTCGCGGTCGTAGTCAGAGGAGGTGTTCTCAATCTGCACACGAATTTCGCTCACACGGCCCTTAATGGCTTCGGGATCACCCGATCCGTCAACGATAGTGGTGTTGTCCTTGTCCATGGTGATGCGCTTGGCATTACCAAGGTGCTCAAGCGTCGTGCTCTCGAGGTCGAGACCAACTTCTTCGGAGATCACAGTACCGCCTGTCAGGATCGCGATGTCCTGCAGCATGGCCTTGCGTCGATCACCAAAGCCAGGGGCTTTACAGGCCGCGACCTTGACGATGCCACGCATGTTGTTGACCACCAGGGTTGCCAGCGCTTCTCCCTCTACGTCTTCTGCGACGATAACCAGAGGACGCGACGCCTTGGCGACCTGTTCGAGCACGGGTAACAATTCACGAATGTTGGAGATCTTCTTGTCGACCAGCAACATGTAGGGGTCTTCAACTTCTGCGGACATGTTGTCCTGGTTGTTGATGAAGTAGGGAGAGAGATAACCGCGGTCAAACTGCATACCCTCTACCACGTCGAGCTCGTTCTCCAGGCCGGAACCTTCCTCAACGGTGATAACGCCTTCCTTGCCTACTTTGTCCATGGCCTCGGCGATGATCTCACCAACAGCGTTGTCGCTGTTGGCAGAAATGGTGCCCACCTGAGCAATCGCCTTGCTGTCTTCGCACGGCGTGCTCATACCAGACACGGCTTCAACCGCTGCTGCTACCGCTTTATCGATACCGCGCTTCAGGTCCATGGGGTTCATGCCTGCTGCGACGGCCTTGAGGCCTTCGTTGACAATAGATTGGGCAAGCACGGTTGCGGTAGTGGTACCGTCGCCGGCTGCATCTGATGCCTGCGAGGCAACCTCTTTCAGCATTTGCGCACCCATGTTCTGGAAGCGATCTTTGAGTTCAATTTCTTTTGCGACCGAGACACCATCTTTAGTGACCGTAGGGGCACCGAATGACTTCTCGAGAATTACATTGCGACCTTTGGGGCCCAGCGTTGCCTTTACGGCGTCAGCGAGGACATTCACACCCTCGAGCATGCCGGCGCGCGCCTTGTCGCCAAAAAATACGTCTTTAGCTGCCATTTTTACTATTCCTTTGTATCAAGTCAGGGCGGTGTGCTTACTCAACGACCGCGTAAATTTCGCTTTCGCTCATCAGGATGAGCTCTTCGCCATCCACCTCAATAGTGTTGCTGCCGGCATACTGGCCGAACACGACTTTGTCACCGACTTTGACTGTCAGTGCACGTTGCTCGCCGTTATCCAGCACCTTGCCATCACCGACCGCGACAATTTCACCCTGATTGGGTTTCTCCTTGGCGGAACCGGGCAGGACGATGCCTCCAGCCGAGGTCTCCTCTTCTTCATTGCGACGAACGACCACACGGTCGTACAGCGGACGAATCTTCATGGGTTTAACTCTCCAAAGTTGTCGATTACGCTATCTCACCCTTTCGGGCTTACCCCCTCTATGGGGGCGGCGAAGCGCATTTCAAGGGATTTTTTAGCACTCTGCAAGCGAGAGTGCTAAAAAAATTTAATTTTGGTTCAAAAAAACGCCTCTGAGGGCCGATCCGACCTTATTCCGGGGAGGCCAGTCGCGTCGTAGCCGCGGGATCAGCGGAGCGCGAGCCCTGTGACTCAAGATCCGTGGCTTGGTGGTCTCCCCCGATAATCTCATCTTCACTGGCGGGCTCACGGGGCGAGTCGTGACACGTGGGCGGCTCTCGATGGGCAAAGTGTTCAAGATGATCGGTGGCCTCTCTCACCGAAAACTCCCCATCGATGATGTCTTCTCGACCTCCGCGTGGGCCGCCATAAAACGTCGAGGCCCTCACGTGAGGCGTCAACAGCGCCACCGCGAGCCGCCTGAGAGGCGTGATCAAAATAAGCACGGCCAGCAGGTCTGATACCAATCCCGGGATGGCCAGTAACAGCCCTGACAGTATCACGGCAAAATCTCCCAGCAGTAGCTGCTGGGGCAGCGTACCACCAGCACTGGCCTGAGCCAGCCGCTGCAAGCTGTTGCGGCCCGCCCAGCGGATCATCGCTCCGCCCAGCATAACCATGGCCAGCACCCACGCCAGGGACACTAGCGGTGCTGTCTGGCCGCCCAGCTCAATCAAGCTCCACAGCTCGAGCCAGGGATACAGAAAGAGTAGCCACTTCATCACACCTCTCCCTTGACGTTGATGGCCTCGTGTGGCTCTGTCCAGCAATCTTGCGCACGAAGTGTAGTGCAGGCAGTAAGGGTCGGCACATTCACCCTAACCCGAGAGACCGCGAAATACTCCTTGGAATCAGGCACCCGTATCACCCTCTAGGCTTGGCTCGCGCCAGGGGGCAATCCAGCGGAGTAACAGAAGCCCCGGCACCGCCAGCACGGTACAAAGCCCAAAAAACACCACCCAGCCCAACTCCTCCACCATCCATCCCGTGGAGGCGTTGGCCACACTACGGGGAACGGCGGTGAGTGCCGTAAACAAGGCAAACTGGGTGGCGGCAAAGGTCTTGCTGGATTCCCGGGCAATGAAGGCCGTCAGGGCTGCAGTACCCAACCCCACGCCCAAATACTCAAAGGCAATCACCACCGCCAACAACCAGAGCTCGGGCCCGACCGCCGCGAGCACCGCAAATCCCGGAATACTGATCATCTGGATCACGCCAAAGATCCACAGCGAGCGATTGATGCCCAGCTTGAGCATCCACAACCCGCCCAGTAACCCGCCAATGATGGAAGGCCACAGTGCCGCATGCTTGGCCACCCAGCCGATCTGGGTCATGGTAAAACCGAGGTCCAGATAAAAGGGCATGGCCAGCGCAGTGGCCATGTTATCGCCCAATTTAAAGGCCACCATAAATAATAGAATCAGGCTGAGATCGCGCCAACCACGGCGGGTCACATACTCCTGAAATGGGTCCAGCACGGTTGCTCTGAGGCCGCGATGGGTGGGCGATGCCCGCTCGGGCTCGCTAATCGACAACGACAGCAATACCCCCACCAACATGAACGCAGCGGTAATCCAGAACACCCAGACCCACGGCAACTGATCAGCAAGAATTAATGAGAGCGAGCCCGGCACCAGACCGGCAATGCGATAGGCCTGCACATGCACCGAATTGCCCAGGCCGAGTTCTTCATCGGGCAACAGTTCCCGCCGGTAGGCATCAATCGCAATGTCTTGTGTAGCACTAAACAGGGCAATGGCCACCGCCAGCACCACGACAGTCTGCAGATTTTGCCCCGGATCGATATAACCCAACGCGGCAATGCAGCCGATTGATAGCAGCTGGGTGAGCAGCATCCAGCCACGACGCAAACCCAGCGGTAACGTCCAGCGGTCGAGCATCGGTGCCCAGACGAACTTCCAAGCGTAGGGCAGGCCCACGAGCGAGAACAGGCCAATCTCAACCAGCGAGACATCAGACGAGCGTAACCAGGCCGGGATAAGTTGAATCAGGATGTATAGGGGCAAGCCCGAGGCAAATCCGGTAAAGACACAGATCAGGGTACGTCGATTAAGGATGGCGCGCATCGTCGTGTAATGACCTGAAACCGACAATGGCTCAGCTCAAGTCTCAGCTACAGAAAGAGACATGAAGGCAAGGTAAGACATCAGGCGTATCCAAAGGGCGCCATCAGGGCGCCCAGCTGGGCTTTGACCGTGTCAACTTCGGCTACTGTCAGTGCGCTCTCGTAGAGATTCTTCTCTGCATGGACGCCATCGAGTTGCCACTGAGTCGTGTCCACAGGTTCATCGAGAAAGCCCATCAGCGCGGTCAGCGTAGCCCGCGGATCGGCGGTCAACGACTCATAGGTGAGAGTGTGCATCCGGCGAGGCCAAGCCTCTGCAAACTGGTTCGCAATTGTTACCGCTTCCAGCCAGCTATTGATGGCCCCCTCTAGAGAATGCTTTGCCATGACCTTGCCCGCCTTGAGGCTCGTGACCACGTTGAGGGGGTGCCTGACAATGTGCACAAATTTGGCATCGGGATACACCGCGCTCAGTAACAGCATCCCGTAGATATTTTGCGGCGTCTTATCAAACCACCGCCCACCAGCAACACCCTTTGCCTCGAAGAAAAGCTTGGCGTAACCATCCTGCAAGGCACGTCGGCTATTTGCCTGCTCGAGCAAGTCGCGATAATCCTGCTCGGCCACGCCGTCGATTTGCCGATGTGCTTTGAGCGTCTCGTTGTGCTGCTGAATATGAACGAAGTCGCCCGAACCAAAGGGATGAGGCCAACGGAAGAGATGGGTTTCTTCCGGGCAATACAGATTGGGTTGCTGCTTGAGTAAGTCTCTCAGCAAAGTCGTGCCAGAGCGCACACAACCGACGAGAAAGAACGGCGGGGCCAAGAAGTGGATTGTCTCATCGCGCCCTGCGCCAGCGGCGTCAGGATGATGATGGATCTCCCGCGGTATGGACTCCGGCCGCTCTGTCGCGGATCCCGCGACTTCCGCACGGGCGGGTGCCGTACCGCCGCCAGGTGCTGACCCAAAGGCGCCGACAGCTTGTGAGCGATGCTGGTTGTCACCCTCGACGGGTTTTTTACTTCCGCCGTCGCCCTCTAGAATCCGGCGAAGCCCGTCGGGGCTGTTCCAATCTTCACCACAGACAAAGCGCGGGATAGCCCACCGCGGGCTGTTCTGATGGAAATACTCACCCCCGGTCGCCATTGCAGCCTTGAATTGGCTCGCGTGGGATGGAAAAAACTCCTCGCGCAAATAATCAGAGACGTGGCCGTAGGGGTAGGCAAACAGCCGACTGCGCTTGTCGCCGATTTTTTGCGTCAAATAGGCCTCCGCCTGCAAAATTTGGTGCTCGGCGCGCGCGTACCGGTCAACACAGAAAAAATTACCGACCATACCCTCGTCGGCCTGCACTTCCGTAAGGGCAGGATGGGTATGATTCCAGCTGTGATTGCCAATATCAAAGTGGTAATCGTCGATGGCTTCCTGCCACCAGTGGTCGTGCCACTGGTTTCTCCCTGCAATACAGACCACATCCAGTACCGCGCGGGCTTCGGGGGAGGCGATCACAAATGAGGTGGCGGGCACCTGCTCCCAGCCGGGCAAATGGGCCTCCGCAGCATCGGAGAGAATGCGGGCGAAGCTTTTCAACAGCCCTTGGTCGGGGTGATAAAAATCAGCGAAGTCGTGGAGCACGCCATCGTCGAAGGTGATAGCGCAAACCCGGTGCTCGCTGAGCTCATCCAGCGTCCCTGCCAAATAGTGATCTACGAGGATAGCGAGGGGCAGCACACGGTAGCCACAAGCTTTGAGTGTGAAGAGATCCCGCTCCAGTGCAACATGGTCATTGTCCGAGTAGCTTTTGCCCCGCGTATTAAGCGAGTGATAAGTCAGGATTGGAAGGTGCTGCAAAACGTCACCGCCTGCTACGTAACTTGTGGCCAGTGTATACGTAGCGTGATCCAGCGCCTAATGCCGAGAAATGATCAGGCGATTTTTTTCCCCCAGCCCATCAACGGCTTTTCGATCGCGTAGTAACTCATCGCGGCCAAACAGAGCGTGGCAGGGAGGGAAATCATCAGCGCCAACGAGCTGGCTAGCGGCGAATCCCAGGTTTGTGGAAATAATAAAACCAGCACACGCATGACCTGAAAGTGCCACAGGTAGATACCGAAGCTGACGTGGCCCAGCCAAACCAGGAATGGCTGTCCCAACCACCGCCAGCCGGTGGGTGGCGTCCTAAAAAAATAGACCAGCGCGGCGATCGGTATAGCGGTTAATGGTGGCCAGACCACCAAAATCCAGTGCCCGGTCCAGTAAACCTCATCCAGGGTCAGCTGCCATTGCATCAGTGCCAGCAATACTGCCAGTGATACAGCAATACCCCACCGCCCAATCCTCGCGGAGACCTCCAGAGGGAGAAAGTTAAGACTGAATCCTAAAATAAAAGTGAGAAATACTCCTGGCAAAGAATCCAGCACGGGCAGAATCGTCAGATAATTATCCGTGTTGGTTGTGACAAATAGAATGCCGCGCCAGCCGAGCGTCACGGCTACCGCAACAGCGAGCATGACTTTCCACCCAATGCGACGAACGGCCCAACCGATGAACGGCAACAGAACATAAAAACCGAGCTCTACCGGCAACGTCCACCAGACACCATTAATGGGTTGGGCCATCAAGGGCGGCAGATTGATCCAGAGCAAAAACTGCAGCCACAAAGTTTCCATGCCCTGCTTTGAAATCAGTCCCGTGATAACGGTGCCCAAGATGAGCAGTATGACGAGTTCAGCCCACACCGCAGGATAAATACGCAGGAAACGTCGTATCCAGAACCGCCTAAGAAATGTGCCGGTTAACTCAACATGCACCACCTGACCACCTAGCAGATATCCGGAAAGCACAAAAAAGAGTGGCACCCCCATCCAACCGAAACCCAGATAGACGGTTGGGTCCAGCACTGTGCCGGCAAACCGATCGGGGCGAATGACTGATGCCGCGGCAGGGAAGAATTGATACCAATGGAAGAGCAAAACAGCCAGCGCCGCCAATCCGCGCAGTGCGTGAAGATGGGCATTAAAATTCATTGACGGTGCAACACGAAAAAGGAGAGCGAATTCAGTCCAAAAGTCGGCAGCAATCTCAGCGGTCGGCTTCCTTGAGCCTCTCCGGCGCTTAGCACTCCCGAGTGATCGCGTTGGTCTGTGTAGGGAGAGATCAATGTCAGGCGATAGCTCCGCACCTTACAATACGTTACGAATCCGGTAGGAGCCTTTTTAAAACCCGCTGCGCAACTGCTGATTCATCCATCTCCGCGACTTCGGGATACGCCTCTCCTCTGAAGGGCGCTAACACCTCGCCCTTCAAGGCCGACTTTCTCTCTTTTTTTATCGCCCTGATCAATCGCTCTTGAACCACGTCCTGGGGAATCGCGTCCCGATTTCGCCGGTCATTAAAACGTATAAAGTGCACACCGTAACTGGTGAGCACCGGCTCGGAGATTTCGCCAGGTGCCTGCATAGAAAACGCCATCTTCTCGAAGTCGGGATGCGTTTGACCCGGGTTAATAAACCCCAGCTTCCCCTCATTTCTCTGTGCCGAAGGATCGTCGGAGTATTCCTTTATGAGTGCAGTAAAGCTCTCTCCCGCATCGATCTTTGCCTGTACCTCCATAGTTACCGTCATGAGTTCGGAGAAAGATCGCTCATCCGAGGCGATAAGCAGGTGGTCCACATCAACCTGCTCACGCGGGCCAAGTTTGTCCTGCTCCACCAAATAACGCTCATCGGCAAGCGCCTCCCAGTCGGTGGCGGCGAGTGCTCGGCCAGCGCGATCCGCTACGAACGCCGAGAGCGCGACCCGATACCCACCATCGAGTTGTCGATAGGCGACTTCGTCCTCTGCTATCAATCCCTCTTCAACTGCGAGACGCGCTGCACGTCGGACGACATAAAGGTTCACCAGAGCATTTTTTATCGCTTCGGGTTTCTGAACGCCTGATTCATAGGCCTGAGGTAGCAGAAATTCCTTCAGGTAAAAGTAGAGCTCGTCCTCGCTAATATTAATGTCATTGACCGATAGCAACACCTCTGCCCGCACCACCATGGACATGCACAACGTCGCGGCCAATAACGTTCGAAAAACAATCATCATGAGATTGGCCCTACCTTGGATAGATCTTCACGTAGTAGGCGCCGTAAGGCGCAAAGGCCCCATCCATGGGATGCCTGTCGCCGGGGGTGCAGTTTTGCGGGGAGAGCTCTGCGTAACAGGCCACCTCCATATTAAAGTACAGAACCCGCTCGGCCGTACCCAGTTCACAGGTAAAGCGGCTTGGTGCGCTGGACTGACTCCATTTCATCTGCAAAGGATTGGGGTTGGGGGAATACTTCCGGCAATAACTGTCGTTGTTATTCAACACCGCGCCACCGGGGGTTGCAGAAAACCATCCCTTCCAAGTGTAATCCGACGCAGACAAATCAGGCATATTGTTCGAGAACTCCATCAACCCCTCCGCGTTGCTTGCACCCCCATTTGCCAGGAAAGGGAAAGAGACAATCTTGCCCTTGGGAATCGGTGTGTTCTCAAAGCCCCAAGTCTTATCCCCCCACGAATCCATGGTGCCGCCAGCATTGACCTGACCATCGGCATTGGGGTCACACGCCACATCCGACGGGGCCCCAACGCAGTAACCCGCATTGGTGTTGGCCGTGAAGTTTGCGATTACCGTGCAGTTCTCGGTAATGGCCCCCGTTCGGTAGCTGGTCCCAGCCGAAACGCCCCTGGGGCAAGAGCCACTTATGTTGTTGAACGAATACCCCGTGTTGGGCGTCACAGTAAAAGATAACGCCCCGCCATCCGCTACGGGAAGCGCGCCCGAGGGGGTGATTGCACCCCCAGTGCGGGCTGAGGCCGTTACGGTAAAACTCTGCGTGGTGATCGGACACCCGACACTGTCGACCGGCTGAGTACCCTCGGTTGGACACTCATCCTCGGGAGTAAAGTAAGTGTCACCGTCAATGTCAGCGCAACCTCGCTTGTCTGTATAGAGCGCCCCTGCAGGCGTATTCGGGCACTGATCCCATATATCGGGGACCCGATCGAAGTCGAGATCGTCCGGTGCGGCAGATCCGCCACCGGAGCCTCCTGCGGCAACGTAGCAGTATCCGTCTTGGGTGACATCCCCAAGGCACCGGAGCCGCAAGTCAAGATCGGGCATGGTTATGGTGATGCCCCCATCGGCCACCACCAAATTCACCTGAGCGGTGTCTGGAATCGCTATGGTATCGCCGCTATCAGCGTTGCTTCCCTTGATAGTCAGCGTTTTGTTCGCCGCGCCGACCGGTGCGGCCACAAAAATCCCGGCAGCACACAACCACAGAACACTGATAAGACATCTCGTTGCGATATTGCTCATTATTTTGGGGCCTCCGTGCCAACCAAGCGGCATGCAATTATAGGACGTTCGGCTCCCGCCGCCTATTCCTATGGTCATTCACTATTACCCATGCTGATCACGCGCCACGCAGAATGGAGCAACAAAAAAGGGGCCGAGGCCCCCTTTACGCTTCTAATCAGCGCTAAGCGGGTCAGCATTCATTGGCCACGGTGCCAGTGCCGACACGACAGGCCTTGTGGGCGGTCGCTATTGCATAATTTGCCAGCACGCCGGCGCCGCCGGCGTTACCGTTAACATATTTCTGCACCGCAAACCCCACCACGGGCAAACCGACGAGCTGCCCGTCTCCCGCGTCGATCGTTCTTGTGCAAGGATCCTTGGCGTCGGTATCTGTTGTCTTGTCGCCGTCAATGTCACATTTATCCAAGGTTGAATCGATTGCCCCGGGCGCAAAACTGACAGTCGCCCACCCGTCATCGGCCTCCAAAAAAGCCGCGATACCAACGGCCACCTGGCTGGTCTCAGCAGCAGACTCAGCCGCAAACTGAACAATGGTCGCCTCGTAGCACAGCGGCAGATCATTGTTGGTGGGGGCGGGGCCCGGGGGTGTCGGCGGAGCGGGGGAGAAATCCGGGCCAGACGCGTCAGGCGCGGGAGGCGGCGGCGGTGTTGATTCCTCCCGGTCTAGAGACCGCAGGGAAGTCGGTTCACACGCCGATTTGCCCGACCATAGCTTGCTGAAAGGCTGAATGGGCTCGGTACCGTTAACATGAAAAGCCTTGGTCGGGAAGTTAAATAGCCAATCGGTCGTTGCCGCGATCTCCGGATCCGTCACGTAATCGTTGTGGACTTCCGTCTTCATGATTAAGGCATTCATCGCCTGAATGCGCTCGACGGCAGACGAGGGGTAATCCCCCGCAAAGTCGAGGGTCACAGCCTTACCATTCACCGATACAATCGCCGCCGTATCCATGGCGGGGTCAGTAAAATTCGGGCGAATGTCACCGGGGAGGTAGTGCATGTCTGACCCCGTTCCGCCCTCTGCAACATGGTCTGCAATGGCAATAGCGTCGTAACCAAAAGCCGCGCCTTGGGGTACGTTGATGACCGTCGCGTAGCCATACAGGCCGCCTCCGGCCCAATCAGCCAGGAATTCGGAGTCGCCAGTAAGATTGGTAGTCTTCGATTCACTGGTCCAAACGCCGTCGCTTGACCACGCTTTGTTGATAATGCCGCAATCAGCAGGCACCCCATTTGCGTCATGGGTAATGGCCGCCGCGGCATTGATAGCCGTCCCGTTGGCGAGCCCTGCCTCGTCAATCACCGGATCAGCATTCGGATCCAATTGACCCATTTCGATAATTTCTATGTAGCCCACTTTCGTCCGGCTGATATCGTTGTTTTCATCCGAATCAAATTTGAGAGTTCGGAACACTTCCCCATTCTCCGGGATCGCGGGCGACGTGCAGGACTTATCCGACGTCACCATTTTTGCCCCGCCCTCCTCCGTAGCGGTGATGGCGAAAGAGAAGTGGTCTTCAGGAGACAGGTACAGGTTGTAGTCCAGCACCTCCTGCGAGTTCTGCGCTTCGATAATGCGCACCTTTACCGCCTTGTGACCGTCCGATGCATTCGCCACGTTGACGAGGGTATTGTTGCCATTTTCGGCAGAATAAAACGGGAATATTAAAGTTTCTCCAGTTCCCAGGTCATTGATGTACATGCCTGCCTGTGCACTAGAGATCACTATCGCCGAGGCTGAACCCACAGCCGCTGATAACAGTTTTATTTTCATTTAGAGCCCTCCCGGTTACTCGCTTCGCCATGGTAACCCGCAAGGCCGTTGTCTCCACGCGCAAAAGATGACAATGACCCGTATCGCACCCGCGCTACCAGTAATGCTACGACGTGCAAGAAAGCGCCCGATTCATCCAATCGAAAGATAACGCCGTTCAGCACTGATTGGCGCTGGTGCCGCTACCCACAACGCATGATTTGTGTGCGGTCGCCATGGCGTAATTTGCCAAAACGCCTGCTCCACCGGCATCGCCATTTACGTACTTCTGAAACGCAAAGCCCACTACCGGCAGACCAAATAACTGGCCCTCACCCGCGTCAATGCCGCGACCACAAGAGGCCTCCAAGTCGACATCTGTAGTGGCGTCGCCATCAACATCGCATGCATTCAGAGTTGAATCGATTGCCGCAGGCAACAGGCTCAGCGTTGCCCAGCCGTCGCTCGCATCAAGAAAAGCGTTCACGCCCACGGTTATCGCACTGGTTCCTGCAGCGGCCTCCTTGCCAAACTGAACCAAAGTAGCTTCGAAACACAGGGGGACATCACTGTTTTCAGGGGGGTTGCTGGGCGGTATTGGCGGTGCCGGAGAAAAGTCGGGATCTTCTTCATCGGGCAGTGTGGTTGCAGTTGACTCCTCTCGATCTACAGCACTGAGTGCACTTGGCTCGCACGCTGCCTGCCCGGTCCATAGTGAGCTGAACGGCTCCACCGGCTCAGTGCCATTAACGTGGAATGCCTTGGTGGGGAAGGTGAGCAACCAGTCTGTCGTTGCTGCAATCGCCGTGTCTGTAACGTAGTCATTATGAATCTCAGAGGCCATCAAAGTTGCGTTCAGTGCCTGAATGCGCTCAGTGGCCTCGACCGGATAATCGCCGTCGAAGTCCAAGGTGACTGCGACACCGTTTATGGAGACGATCGCGGCGGTATCCAGGGCGCTGTCACCAAAGTTGGGGCGAATATCACCCGGCTTATAGTGCATGTCTGACCCGCTCGCCGTGGCTGAAACATGATCAGCGATGGCCACTGCATCGTAGCCAAAAGCCGTACCCTGAGGGACGTTAATAACCGTGGCATAACCATAGAGTCCGCCGCCATCCCAATCTGCCAAGAACTCGGCGTCACCTGTGAGGTCAGTGGTTCTCGATTCGCCCAGCCATACCCCATCGACGCCCCCGGATCTCGACCAAGCCTGCACCAGAATATCGCAGTTGGCGGGGATGCCATCGCCCCCGTGGGTGATCGCGGCGGCTGCATTAATGGCTCTAACAGAGGAACTGCTAAGGCCCACGGTATCGATAATCGGAGGGCTCGCTGGGTCAAGCTGGCCCATTTCAATAATCTCTACATAACCCGTTTGGGTGCGTCCAATGCTGGTGTTGTCAAAGTCGGTCTCCGCCGGGGGCTCGCTGATTTGTTTGTCGGCTGCGTATTTGGCATTGCGAAATGCCACGCCATCACCGGGGATTGCGGGCACAGTGCACGAGTTATCGCGGGTAATGAGCTTGGATCCACCCTCACTGGTCGCGGTAATCGCAAAGGCGTAGTGGTCATCAGGCGAGAGATACAGATTAAAATCAAGCACCTCCTGAGAATTCTGGGCTTCGAGAACGCGGACTTTAACCGCCTTATGAGTACTGGTTGGGTTCGCCAGGTTGATGTAGGTATCGTTACCGTTCTCGGTCGAGTAAAACGGGAAAATCAGCGTTTCTCCGGTGCCCTGACTGTTTCGATACATCGCAGCATGCGATGGGGATATGGACAGCAGGGAGGCCGTCGCCACCGCAATGTATATAGCGCTTTTTTCCTTCATTATATGCTCCCTCGACTCAGGTCATGGACGGCGTCCCAACTTAGAGAGCTAACGTGGCATGGTTCGTGAGATTAATTAAGGGAAACATTGCACATAAACGGGACCAAGCATTGCGCATAAAAAAAGGGGCCAGCGGCCCCTTTTCTGTGTTTGACTGCCTGGATTAGCACTCGTTAACAGCGGTACCACTTCCAACCGCACAGGACTTGTGGTCGGTCGCCATGGCGTAGTTCGCCAGAACGCCGGCACCACCCGCGCTGCCGTTAACGTACTTCTGTACCGCGAAGCCCAATACGGGAAGACCCGTCAATGTGGCATCGCCAGCATCAATAGTACGATCGCATGCGATCAGCGGTGCAACGGTAGCGCCTTTAGCCTCAACACAAGCAGCAAGATCGCTGTCTAAGTCATCAGGAGCAAAGCTGACTGTTGCCCAGCCGTCATTTGCGTCGAGATACGCACTGACGCCCACTGCTACTGTGCTCGTACCAGCAGCCGATTCCTCAGCAAACTGCATGATAGTCGCCTCGTAACACAGCGGCACATCGTCGCCGGCTGGCGGTGTGCCAGGCGGAGTCGGGGGCGCTGGCGAGAAGTCAGGACCTGAAGAGCCAGGAGCAGGCGGAGGCGGAGGCGTAGACTCCTCACGATCAAGCGCAGAAAGCTCGGAGGGCTCACACGCTGCCTTGCCACTCCATAGGGCACTGAAGGGCTCTACCGCGACAACTTTCTCGTTTACGTGGAACGCCTTTGTGGGGAAGGTGAACAACCAGTCAGTGGTCGCGGCAATGGCCGGATCCGTGACATAGTCGTTATACACCTCGGTTGACATCATGGTAGCGTTCAAGGCTTGAATACGCTCAACTGCCTCGTCAGGATAGTCGCCATCGAAGTCAAGGGTCACCGCGGAACCGTTCACGTTGATAATCGCCGCCGTGTTCAGTGCGCTGTCGCCAAAGTTGGGGCGAATGTCGCCCGGCTGATAGTGCATGTCTGAACCGGTTGACCCTGAGGCAACGTGGTCATTAATCGCGACTGCATCGTAACCAAAAGCAGCACCCTGAGGCACGTTGATCACGGTTGCGTAACCGTAAAGACCACCACCCTGCCAAGCTGCCATAAATTCAGAGTCGCCCGTCAAATCCGTGGTCTTAGATTCAGCCAACCAAACCCCGTCAACACCTGCGAGTGTAGACCATGCATCGACCAAGATGTCACAGTTAGCAGGAACACCGTCAGCGCCGTGCTTGATAGCCGCCGCTGCGTTGACGCCTGCTGCCGGCGTGGCTGCAAGGCCCTTCTTGTCGATGATAGCAGCTGAGGCTGGGTCAATCTGACCCATCTCGATCACTTCGATGTAACCGACCTGAGTACGGCCAATGCCTGTGTTATCGAAGTTGTCCTTGGACTCATCCGCGTCCGTCGCGGGATTGTCCTCTGTCGCGAGCTTGTCGCCTGCATACTTGAGGCTACGGAAAGCGACACCGTCTGCAGGAATCGCGGGAACAGTACAGGAGTTGTCGCCAGTTACCAACTTGGCGCCGCCCTCATCTGTTGCAGCAATCGCAAACGAGAAGTGATCCCGAGGTGACAGGTACAGGTTGAAGTCCAACACTTCCTGCGAGTTCTGTGCCTCTAGAATCCTGACCTTCACCGCCTTGGTGTCGGTTGTCGTATTGGCAATGTTCACCAAGGTGTTGTTGCCGTTCTCGGCAGAATAGAACGGGTAGATTAGGGTTTCACCCGTTCCCCGCTCGTTTACGTACATAGCCGCATGTGCAGCGGACATAGCTACCGCTGAGGCTGCACCCACGGCCAGTGGCAATACCTTCTTCTTCATTGATCACTCCTAAAAGTTGTCAAACGTTTGATGTTGTTTCGAAAACCAAGTAACCCTAGCTGAGCTAGCTCGTCGGTCTTACGAGTCGCGTGGCCACAGCATACGCAGGACCGAAGCTCCTCGGGCTTCTCAACATGGAGAAAGTATCACAGTGAATCAACGCCGTTCAAGTAAAGGAATGGTACTTTTTTACCCTGCCCGGACGCTATTATTCACGGAATCTGCTTACCCCGACTCGACGACGGTTGAAAGGCGAATTTTATTCCGCCAAATTTTGGTACAGGTACCAATTATTGTCGATCAATAACCAATGCTCAGCGAGAAACGTGGTCGTTGGCTCGAAACGGGCGGCTTTATAACTCACCTCAATGGCGACTTTACACCGATCAGCCTGCTCGCCACCCGCACAGGTCACATTGGTAACCTGCGCTGATAGCCACATCGTCACCCCCGCCCAGCGCGTGCCGTACTGGCCCGGCCCCTCCGTGCTTCGATACCCCGGGGTTGTGAACTCATAGGAGGCTTTGTAATCCCCAGCCATAAGGGTGTCCAGACGCTGCTGTGCGCGGTAGGCAACCAGCTCCTCTGGCGTGCGTCCATCCAATACACTGCATGCGCTGAAACCCACAAAAATAAAAAGCACGAACACTAATCTGCCCACGAGGCACCTCTCTGGAGATCGGTAGGTATTAAATCGATGCTGCAATTTAGTCGCCGTTGGCCGCTTCCAAGTTTACCGGAAGGTCGTCAAAATCGGTAAGCCCTCGCATTCTGGAGCGCATCTCGCGGTTGACGTCGCGTAAATCCTGATCTGACTCCATCACTCGGGGAGTAATGAAAATCAATAGCTCGGTACGGGTAGAAGCCTGTGTCGTGGTACTAAAGAGCGAACCCACCAGCGGGATATCCATCAGCAGCGGCACACCGCTCTTACCCTCTGTTTCGTTGTCGCGAATCAGCCCGCCCAATACGACCGATTCTCCCGATCGAATCGCCACGCGGGAACTCACGGTGCGCTCCAGAAAACTGCGTTGCCGCGTGGCGGCATCAACCGGGCCCACATCAGTGACCGACTGATCGATATCCAGGGTCACCAGCCCGCCATCATTTACCGATGGCGTCACCTGCAGTTTTACACCGGTATCTTTGTATGTGATGGAGTTTTGGACATTGCCACCGTTGGTCACGGTTGTCTTGCTCTGAACAGGCTGCTGGTCACCCACGTGGATATGGGCAGTGTGATTGTCCAAGACCATAACAGACGGTGTCGAGATAACATTAATGAGTGACTCTTGCGCCAAAGCATTCAGCACAGCTTTCACGGCGCCAGCGCTGTTAGTGATGGTGTAAGAAAAACCCGCTTGGGGTGTGAGGCCACCCCCCAAGTCCAGTAGCCCTCGACCAGAGTCACCACCACCCAGATTGTTGTCGAAAGCCCATTCGAGCCCATACTCAAGATCGTCGCGCAGGGTGACCTCCACGATACTCGCCTCTATGAGCACCTGCGTCGCAACAACGTCGAGCTTTCGCAGGATGCGCTCTATCTTTTGATACTCGTAAGGTGTGGCGTAGACCAGTAGCGAATTGTTGAAATCGTCCGATACCACCCGCACATCATCGCCAAGGGTAAATGAGCCGCCCCCGCTTGGCGCCTTGCGGCTTTTAGCGGCACTGCCAGAGCCAGAGCCGCTGGTGGTCTGGGTCATCCCGGGAGCAACCCCGCCTTTGGCGGAAGCACCGCCAGTGCCACCCCCGTATATTACGCTCAACAAGTTAGCCATTTGGCCAGCGTTACCGTTGCGCACCGGATAAACCTGCAGAATCGGCTCCGACGCCGCATCTTCGATGCTATCTAATTGCTCTACCCACCTTTGCACAGTCGCGATGTAGTGGGCGCGCGGGGACACTACCAAGATGCTGTTCAATCTCTCCACCGGTAAGATTCGCACCATGTTGCTGATGCCACCCTCGCCCCCGTCGGGCCCTGCAGCAGCCAGAATGTGCTCCAATTCCGCAAATATCTCCTCCACGGTGGAGTTAGAGAGCGGAAAGATACCCACCGATTTTCCTGCGAGCTGGTCGATGTCAAAGGTAGCGATGATATCTAGCCACCCCTCGAGTTGGAGCTGGGTGCCCGCGAGGATGAGTAGATTGCGACCTTGGTCAATGCGCACAAAGGCATCGTCCTTGGCCACGGGCTTTAGTATTTCAGCCATCTCCACCGCGCTGATGTACTGCAACGGAATAATCACATTGCTGAACCCCGTCCCTGGGGCTGAATCATAGCTAGGCACCGTCGAGCGAATATTGGGCGAGCCACTGATAAAAAACCGATCATTCGGGCCGCGAATCATCAGCACGTTGTTGTTCCTAAGCAATGATTCGAGAATGGGCAGCAACTGATCTCTGGCTACCGGTGAGCGCGTTCTCAGCGTAATTTCACCGGGCACCTGATTTTCTATCACGTAGTCCAGGCCCAGGGTGTCACCGAGAATCGTATGGATCACCTCATTAAGTGGGGCCTGCTCAAAATTCAGCATTACCGCGTCACCCTCGAGCCGAATCGGTGGGCGGGCGGGCGGCAAATTCATAGCCTCGTCCGTGCCTAAAAATATGGCGGCTTCGACCGGGGGATCTGGAGCCTCAGTGTCCGCAGCCAATGCGACATCGCCCTGAGGCGTATTTAAGATCGGAGCGTCCACCTGGCCAATGTCTGAGGGTGCAGTGGCACAACCCGCACATACCACAATGGCAAAAGCAAGACACTTCCCCGAATACCCCGGAAAACTAAATGACAGTAGCGAATGCGTCATGCGGATGTCGTACCCCAAACCAGTCCAAAGAATAACTCTCGAGCGCAGTGTACTGACGGGAAGCACCATAATTTTATTCGGACTTTGGTCATATTACGGCTTAGCATCTGACGCCTTGGCCTGACTCTCTATCTCCCGCTTTTGGCGCGCGGCAATTGACTCAAAAGTGACCGGGCCATCATGAACCGGCGGCGATTCGGTCTTTGCCTGACTGGCCCCCAGACCACTGGCACCTTCCTCGCCCCTCACCTGATCCGACCCAGTCGCTGACCAGGTCGTCACCGGAGGTAACGGCAAGCTGCTGGCCACAGCCAACTCCAACTCCACTTGCTCACCAGCATCACTGCGAAAATGAGCCGAGCGCAGATCCGTCCTGTCAAGCACCCACCCCTGCAACGACTCGCCAACGGCAAGTCTGGATCGCTCTTTTGCGTCATTGAGCAAAATAACGCCGCCACCCTCCCCTGAAGAGAAAACCCCCAGAAGCTGGTATCCATCTAAAACACTGGATGAGGTCGCGCTTGGCAGCGGCTCCGGTGCTTCAGCTTCCGCTACAACCACACGCTCCATCGGTCGCCTTGAAGTAACGAATAGAGGTCGGAAAATAAAATCGAGACTCTCCTCCTCCAGCAACCCTCCAAGGGACTCTTCGTTCTGCGCACTCATTCTCAGCTCGGCGGGCATATGCGGCGAGACGGTGGGTTGCCAAAAAATATTCACTAGCAAAAGCAACGCGCCGCCCAAAGCGGCGAACCCAATCTTTTGCAGGTGAAGCCCAGGCCAAGACAGCACCTCTCTGACCCCTGTCATCCCGCCACCCGCAGCGCGACAACCCTAAGCCGTACGGAGAGAAATTCGGCCATCTCTTTGCTGTCCCTCCGAGATAACCGCTTGCGTTGCATCTCCATCGATACTGCTGTCAGTGCCGGTGAGTGCTGTGACAGCGAAACCAAAAAGGCATCCAGTGCAAGCGGAGGCCCGTCAAGACTGAGATCCACTATTAGCTGGTCAAAGTGGTCCAAAGCCTCGTCTTGTTCGGAATCGTCTTTTGAGTTCATGACCGCGACCTGGCTGCCCACCACGATCAAACCGACATCCTCAGCGAAACCCCTCAGGGTCTGCTGTAATCGCGCACCGGTCGCGTTGGCATCATCATCGTTCTGATATGACAACGAATCCACTGAAACCAAAAACTGCTTTGCAGCGAGTTCCAACTCGGCTGCCGAGGCTTCATATCCGAGCATTCTGGCGATCCGAGGCTCCAGACGCGCTGTCGAGCGAAGGTTCTCGACGGTCAGCGCCGTCAGCTGAACTACCGTCGTCGCTAACAGCACTGAAAGCAGGGCTGCGGCTGTTGCAAAGACCCATCGCGCCTCTCTGGGCAAGCCGTCAAACCAGGTTCTAATCACGCATGCCCCCCTGAATCTCCATGGTTAAGGTGAATCGCTCTCGGCCCGACCTATTATCAAGGGTAAACGCCGAGGGGGCACTAACATCTGCAAACAATTCGGATTCAGCGAGAGTGGCCTGATAATCAGCCGCGTTCACAGCCAACCCAGTTACCGTCAGCGTCGAATTATTCAGAGATAAGCGATTGAGATACACAGAGTCTGCCGTGGCGCCAGCGAGTTTGTGAAGCCACGGCCGATAGTCTGGTTGTGCAGCAAAGAACCGCTTAGCTTCGGCAAACTGCTCCTGCGCTTCAACGAGGGAACTGCGCAATCTCACAACATCCCTCGAACGCTGTTCAGTTTCTGCCAGAAGCTCCTCGTATTGCTCCGCTGTTTGTGCAGTCCACATAACTGGGACCAACGACAGAAAAATCATGCCACAGACCCCTCCGAGCGCGCGCAAGCCGAACTGCCGTAAATTATCAAAGTACCGTTCACGAATCGCTGAACCCCGATAGTTCAGCAGGGGCACATAAGTGCTCAGCCCAAAGGCAGATAGACCAAAGGACGCTCGCGGGCCCGCCGCCTGAGTGGCTTCCCGCATTAGCTCATCCGCGGTGACACGTGATACCAGAACAATCTCTACAACCAGCGAGTCGACGGTCCGCGCCACCACTTTGCTTCCCCACCGAGTCTCGTTGAGTGGGAAGGGACTGTGGGCCTGCACCTGAGCGGAGACCGCTTCCTCAAGGAAGATCTCAGCGCTGATGGGCAGCGTCATGCTTGTCGCCAGCGCCTGACTCTCTGGCAAGACCACCTCAATGATGCGAGGGTCTGCTCCCTCTGCAATGACCTCGGAGTGATGGAGATCCTCGAGCTGGTAATAATGGACTTTGGGACACAGCCAGTCTTTCAGGCCCGCCTCATCACCCCACAATAGCTGGAGCATGCCCAAGCGCACGCGCCTATGAAGCAGACTTAAATCGAAGCCAAATAGACTGAACTGGTTAACATCGCTCATTTCCGTCGTCCTCGGCTTCGTTCCAAGGTAACTGGGCCAGAGCGTAGCAGAGTGCGGGACGGATCCCCCCCCACCCAAACTGTCTGCTTCAATTCACTGGCATCAGGCAACTTCATGACGAGCTCTGCCGCGCTAATGGACCTATCAGCCGCACCATTGGGATTACGCAGAGACTCGGCAATCGACTCAAAAGTGATTCTGCCCTCAATTCTGCCGCGTGAGGCCCCGTCACTACCTTCGGGCGCTGTGTCCGTGGCAATGCCGCTGTCTGCTCCCTCATCGGCAACCAGCGATGCCAACTCTGGCGAAGCGACGGCCGCGGATATCGCACCAGTCCGATACGGGTGCACATACACCTTGATTTTGTCGTACACCTGACGGGAGGCGCCCTCAACCCCCAATAATTCCTCGCTATAACGAAAACCGGGGAAATCCATTCGGTATTCCATCACGCCATCCACCAGAGCGGCTGCCACTCTCTCATCTGCTTCACCGAGCTTCGTAAAAAGCATCATCAACTCACCGCGATCGGCCGTATTCAGCGAAATAAAACCGTCTGACGGTCGCAACGTTCCAGACACAGCCCACCCATTTTCGAATTCGTAACGCTTGCTGAAAAATTTTTCACCAGCCTTAACCCCAGTGCCAGCTTCGTCCTCAGCCTTCGATTCCTGAGACGCCACCGCCGGCGTTTGTGTTGCCATTGCGCTATCTCGCGAAAGTAACTGAGCAACTCCGCGCCCTATCGCCTGCGACCTCGCCTCCCTGACCCGCAATTCCGCCATCGCAACATCTGCGCGCGCAAAATGTATGACGGCTGCCACTGTTAACGACATCCCGGCAATCATCCACAATAATAAAGCGATTGCGAATCCACGCTGTGGCAACAAGGGACTCACAGCGGCCCCTTGTACTGATCAAAAACGACAATTAGTGGCGGCCAATCGTCCTCGGTCGTTATCTCCAACTGAATCGCCCAAGGTATGCCCGATTCCGACTCACCTTGACCCCCTATATCCAGAGACCGACCCCAATCGTCTCGGGGCGTGGCGCGATAAGAAATCCTCAGCGTTTCAGTATTTTCTAGCAACACCGTTGTCTCAACCGTGGCCCCCCAATCGGGTTCATCTTGCGGGTCTGCGAAGCGATCAAACGGCGCAAAATTCAACAGGAGCCGATTACCATCAGCGCTCAGTTTCAAATGTTGCAGACCACCCGCACTCCCTACGCGGTCAATCGGCGCCACCCATCTCATCCAGCGGGCAGTGCCATCGAAATATCCCGGATCGGGAAGGGCATCGCGAAGCGCTTGACGAAGAAACCGGTCAACCTCACGCTTTTGCGAGGTGCTCTGTGTTGCATCCTGAAGGCGATCATAAGTTTGCCCGAAAGTGCGCATGGCCGTAACAACAGCCAGCATAATCATGGCGAAAATGACCGACGCGACCGTCACCTCAACCAGGGTCATACCCGACTGTGCGCGAGGAGCATTGCCTTGAGCCGCGCTCACTCCAGCGACCCCCTCAACGGCACTACGGTTAACAAGTCCACAGTTCTCGGAGAGTCATTCCCCGGCCAGCTCACCACCACCTGCAGATATTGCAGTGCCTGAGGAGCAACACCCCTTTCTTCCGGCGACATTCCGTCGTCAAAGGGGGAAGGCCAGCTGCTGACCACCCAGTCATATTGTTCAAACCGGCCCGCCTTGGAGAAGTTCTCCTCGGTAATATAGCTGTTATCGGCCAGCATCGATTCCGCCAACATCACTGCGTCGGTGTACTCCGCAGCCACCCTGACATTGCGCGTCGCGCCGGTTGCAGCCTGATAAAGCGCTCCAAGGGACAGCGAGAGCACTACCAATGTCACCAACATTTCAATCAAGGAAAATCCGTGGTCAGCCCCTGGGCTCTTAACCCACCAGACCGTCTCCTTCTTCGTAAAAGACTCGGGACATCGGTTGCCCTTGGTGTCCTCTTCGCCACCACGGCACAGCACACGCAACAGCAATTCCCGCGCACTTATTGCCTGAGTCCTCTGCGGTTCGCGAGGCATTCACAGCGCCTCTTGAGTCACATCACCCAACAGCCAGTCGATGGTTAGGTGAACCCCCGCGCCGTTGGGTCTGACTACGGTGATCTCCCCTCCGGAAGAACCCCCCGCCGGATAAAAGCGAATTGCCGCCAGACCAGGCTTAGGGCTTACCTCCGCGGCATACACAACAGTAATATCGAGCGTCTCAGGCAGTTCAGCAAATTGGTCCTCGCCAAGATCAGTAGCGTTGGCAGTGAGGGCAAATCGGTTGTTGTCTGTACTGATCAGCAGATCGACCGGCTCGCCCCCGGCGAAGGCATCGCGGCGACCATTCTTTGCTGCAGACACTAACTCCCGCACTGCCTCGCGATACTCCATGGTGTCGTAAAGCGAGCGGACCGAGGGACCACCCAAGGCAAACAGCAATCCGGCGATGACCAGCACCACCGTCAGCTCAAGCAGCGTAAACCCCCCTGCAGTGGAACGCGTCATATCATCAATTGGAGACATCACCGTCTTCACCGGATCCACCCTGACGCCCATCTGCTCCCAACGAGGTAATCTCGATGGCGGACCCGGAAACCCGATATTCGTAGGCATTCCCCCAGGGATCTTCGGGGATCTCATCCTTTTTGAGATAGGGTCCATTCCATCCCTTGGCGCCAGAGGGCTGCCTGACCAGCGCCTCCAAGCCATCGCTCTCGCGGGGGAAACGCCCCACATCGAGTTTGTAGAGCTCGAGCGCCTGCTCGAAATCCCTGATCTGAATGGCCGCAGACTTTGACTTGGCGCCGCCCAACTGGTTCAGCACCTGAGGCCCCACCAAGGCGGCCAACATGCCGAGAATAGCCAGCACCACCAGCAGTTCCACCAGCGTAAAACCGCTGTGTCGAAGGGCGCGTGTTCTCGGTCGCAACATAATTCCTGTCCTCAATAGATGGGCCTGCAGTTATTCAGACAACCAGTGTGTTGACGGACAGAATGCCCATCAATATCCCCATGATAATAATGGCAATAATGCCACCCATACCCAAAATGAGCGCGGGCTCAAGCAGGGTTAGCGCCCGCTTAACCTCATCTTCCACCTCGCCCTCGGACACCTGCGCCAGCTCCAAAAGCATCGTATCCAAACTACCCGACTCCTCGCCCACCCGCACCATTTGTAGAGCAACGGGAGAAAAAACCCGGGCGTCCAGTGCCTGTGACAAGCGCCCACCGCGCTTGATCGTCTGGGGTAACTCCATTAGCGAAGCACGGATCAGGCTGTTTCCTACCGTGCCCACCGCGATATCAGTGGCGCGTAGCATCGCGACACCGTTATGCAGCAAGGTGCCCATAGTGCGGGCAAACCGCGCCACCTCGTACTTGAGCATAATCGAACCCACCAGGGGTAAAGTCAGGCTCTTGAGATCGAGCCACTCGCGCCCGCCGGGGGTGGCGGCCCAGCGGCGCACCCACCACACGCTGGCGCCCGACAACAACAGCAACAACCATCCCCATGCTGAGACAAGATCCCCAAGACCGACGATCATCTGCGTCAGAAGCGGTAGCGACTCTCCCATATCTTCAAAAAGCGCCTCGAATTCAGGCACGACATAGCCCAGCATCACAAACACCGACAATGTTGCTACCGCGGCCAGTATGGCGGGGTAAATCAGCGCCGAAATCACCGATGCCCGCACTGTCTTGGCGCGCTCCAAATAGGCCGCCAGCTCCTGCAACACATCGGCCAGGTGCCCGCTGGCCTCGCCTGACCGCACCATATTGATATAAAAATGATTGAACACATCCGCGCGTTTCTCGAGCCCGGCGCTCAGCGCCTTACCCCCCTTTAGGGCATCCAGGAGTTCCTGAAGCAGCTGTTTTTGCACACCCTCGGCGGCAGATTCAATCTGAACCTTGATCGCGCGATCCAGCGGCAGTCCAGCCTTGAGCAACACCGACATCTCAGCGGTGAATCTCAGGACATCCTCCCGGTCAACGCGCTTTTTGCGCTTGGCTCGAGGTTTGCCCGAGGATATCTTGCCCAGTAGCGTCCGGGCGGTCTCCGCATCGGGCAGCGCCACGGCCTGCTGGCCTACATTTTGCGACGTTTGCACTGACTCGTTAGTAGGTGTCACTGACAGCGGCGTCAGCTGCTGGGCACGCAATTGTCGCTGGGCGCTCGCCACATCTTTTGCGGTCAACAGCCCCGTATCAATCGCACCTGTTCGACCGAGCGCCTTATAACGAAACGCCGGCATCGGTTAACCGCCCTGCTGAAAGGCGCAGTCACGCCGCATAGGATTCGTCCCTTGCGTCCTCGTTTTGGTCCTGCGTAACACGCAGTACCTCGTCCAGGGAGCTGAGGCCCAAAGCCACCTTGCGCAAACCATCCTCATAGAGCGTGCGCATGCCGCGAGCCCTGGCATGCTCCCGCAGCTGGTGCGCGTCCGCGCCGTCGAGCACCGCCCTCTGCGCGGCCGGGTCGAGCACAAACAGCTCGTGAATCGCCATACGGCCCCGGTACCCCGTTTGCTTACAGGTCTCGCATCCTGTCGCTTCGTAGACGACCTGATTACCGTCCAGCATAAAGGGCTCAAGCCCGGTGCTTTTCAGAATGTCGCGGGGCAACTCTTTAGCAGTTTTACATTCGTTACAGAGCTTTCGAACGAGTCGCTGCGCCAGCACGCCGTTCACCGCCGCCGTGATCAAGAACCGCTCCACACCCATGTCCTCCAGACGGGTGATGGCACCCGCCGCGGTGTTGGTATGCAGCGTGGACAACACCAGATGGCCCGTGAGTGCGGACTGCACGGCAATTTGCGCCGTTTCGGTATCCCGCATTTCGCCGATCATTATGATGTCGGGGTCCTGTCGCAGGATCGAGCGCAGCGCTCTGGCAAAGGTCAACCCGATCTGGCTGTGCACCGGTATTTGATTAATACCGTGCAGTTGATACTCCACCGGGTCTTCCACCGTGATCACTTTGAGTGAGTCGGAATCCATGTTGGAGAGCGAAGCATACAGGGTTGTCGTCTTGCCCGAGCCGGTGGGACCCGTGAGCAACAAAATACCGTGGGGCCTCTTCAGCAGCTCTGAGTAAGCCTCAAAGGTGTCCTCACTGAACCCCATGTCGGCGAGATCAAGGCGGATGCTTTCCCTGTCCAGCACGCGCATAACAATGCCTTCGCCATGCACCGTGGGCAACGTCGACACGCGCAGATCCAACTCGTGACCCTTGACCCGCATCATGATGCGTCCGTCCTGAGGCAATCGCCGCTCCGCAATATTCAAATTGGCCAGTAATTTAATTCTCGAAATAATCGCCGCACACAGGTTGGTGTCAACGATCTGGCTTGCCTCCTGCAGTACACCATCGATCCGGTACCGCAGCCGTAAGCCATCATCGAAATGCTCCAGATGAACATCTGACGCCTCGATATCAAGTGAGCGTTGAATAATCTGATTCACCCGCTGGATCACCGGCGCTTCGCTGGCGAGATCCTTGAGGTGCTCGACGAATTCCGTGTCGTTCACATCAAAGGCGCCAAAGGTATCGAGCGCCTCTTCTTCATCGCTCTGGGTATAGCGCTCCAGCGCCGCCTCAATATCCGTCGCAACACCCAGCTGCAATTCGATGCGTTTCCCGGTTGCCAACTGCAGCGCTTTCCTCACAAACGGATCCTGAGGCGCAAGCGCGGCTAGCACGATGCCGTCATCGCTAGCGGAGAGCGGCACGACGTTGTTGTTGAGCAAGAAATGTTCGGGTAGGGATTCGATGATCACAGGTTCTTCCGGATAATCCCCTTTATCCGCGACCTTTACGTTCAGCTCTTCTGCCAAATATTTTGTGACATTGGCCTCGGCGACGAGCCCGAGCCGCACCAACGCCTCGCCGAGCATGCAACCCATCTCGCGTTTAGCCATTCGCGCGCGCTCAAGGTCGCGCGCGCTCAACAACCCGGCGGCCACGAGCCTTTCTCCCATGGCAATGGGTGCTGACAGTTCTGTAGGCGTTTCGTCGGTCACTCTATTCATTCCTGAATGATTGCGCTGCGCTGAAACAACTTTTGTCACGTGCTCTTTTGACGGCAAGTCCCCAACGCTTATTCCCGCCAACGTGCACCCCGCGCCCTGACTACCCACTTTAACACTGAGGTCCACAATTAACCGACTGACGACAGGTAGTTTTCACATCTTACTTCCGCCAGTTAGCAACGGTTTCTCATAGATTTGTCCGGGCACCCTCGTTAAGCTGTGGCACTTTCAGCTGGGGCGCATCCACCGCATCGCGCCCTCGTCAAGATCCAGCCTGAAACGAGTAAGATGAAAAAAAGAAACGTGCTTCTGCACTATCACATCTTTAAAAACGCTGGCACGACCTTCGAGCGCGTGCTGGATGAGAACTATGGCGACCGGCACATCACCTTTGACGGGCCTTTTACGTTCTCCAATTTCAATCAAGATCAACTCAATACCGTTATCGGGCGTCACCCCAACGCCGTCGCTTACTCATCCCATCAAATCCACTTGCCCGCCCCCACTTCACTCAGTTTTCGCCCCATACCGGTCGTCTTCATTCGGCATCCACTGCTGCGAATACGATCGATATTTTTGTTTGAGCAACGCACGGCAGTCGGCGACTCACCCGAAGCGACAACGGGCATGGAAGGGTTCGAGGAATGGGTCATAACCACTCTCAAGGGTGACCAGAGCTGGCTACAAATCTCGAATTCGCAGACCAACTTTTTGAGTCGCGCCTATAACTTACCGCCAAAGCGAGCGCGCAAGGGAGTAGGCGCCCATTTTGATTTGCAGCTGGCAATCAACAACATAAGCCTTGTGCCCTGTCTCGGCCGGGTGGAATATTTCGATATTGACGTGAAAAGCTTCGGTGAGACGCTGAGCCGTTACGGCATGAACTTCAGCTATCAGCAAAGACCCGCTGACAATATCAGCGCGCCAGATCACGGAACACCCATCGAAGCACAACTAAAATCGCTACAAGATGGCGTCTCCTCAGATATATGGCTAAAACTTCGACAACTCAATGATCAGGACCTGTCGCTGTATGAGGTTGCGCACGAGATGGTAGAGCAGCGCCTAAAAAGCGGTTTTCCGCTCCCGGTCGTCTAGCCACGGTGCAAGCGCCGCGCACAGCGCGCGAGCGGCAACGTCGGACGTAAAGCGTCCGTCCAAAGACGCCAATCCGTTGACGGACAGCGTTTGCCACAGCACCTCATCGGAATACGCCTCCACAATCGCCGAGACGAAATCCTGAGGACTATCGCCGACCATAACCTCCTTTTTAGGGATCAAACCCATTCCCTCAACGGACACTGATGAACCCACCACGGGCACCCCGTAACTCAGCGCCTGATTCACCTTTCCTTTGACGCCCGCGCCATAGCGCAGTGGCGCTATGGCCAGCCTGCAGTTTGCATAAAAGGGCGTCAGGTCCTCCACAAATCCCACCATGGTCAGCCCCTGCTCCTCACCCCATTTCTTGAGGTTCTGTGGCATGCGGCTTCCGACAATAAACGTCTCTACATCGGGTATTGCAGCTCTCACAGCGGGCCAGATATGGGTACCGTAATATTCCACTGCATCAACATTGGGCGGGTGCTGAAACCCACCCACGAATAGGATGCCGTTCCTGCTGTCAAAAGACGACACCACCTCCTGAGGCTCATGGATATTACTGATAATGGTGACGCGGGCACTGGGCATTTCCCGCGCAAGTTCCGCTTGTTCTGCGTCACTGACCACGATGGTCATATCGGATTGCGCGATGACGCTACACTCTTCCTGATGTGCAAGCCCGGCCATTTTTTTCGTCGCGGCAGCACCATCAAGATCAAACTGCCGTCTCAACCTGAGGTAGTGGAGATCAATAGTGTCAAACCAGACCTGAGTATCGGGGTAGCGCTGCTTCAGCTCGTCGATATATTGAATAGCAATGTAATGCCGACATAGCGTGACGATATCGTATCGACCGGCATGCTCGCGCAAGTAATCCCCCATGGACTGCACGTGGGGACTGTGGAGTACTTCTATTCCTTCATCACGGAGCTGTTGGCCATAGGGTTCCTCGGCCAGCAAGTTGTCGGCGACAAAAGTGACTTTGCAACCGATCGACAGCAACAGCTTAAGCAAGCGCAGCGTGCGTAATGATCCTGAGTCTTGGTCCGGCGTCAGCATGCAGGCTTCCACCCACAACACATGCACGCGCTTTTGTCGATCACACTCCCGTAACGGATTGTGCCCATTGGGGCCATGTCCTGTCAGTCTCTGCTCCCACTTCGCCACAAAAGTCGATTGGTTTTTCACCTGATAGGCTTTTTGACCTTGTGAAAGATCAGTGCCATGACTCACGCCCTCGAGATGAATAACCTTCGCGGCTGGCTGATAGAGTACCCGCCTGCCCCGCTCGCTGATTGAGAAACACAGGTCGGTATCCTCGTAATAGCAAGGCATGAACCGCTCATCGAAACCGCCGATTTCCGCCCACAGGGGCGCGTCGATCATCAAAGCGGCGGCCGAACAGTAGTCCGCCTCGCGAACATAATTGAACCGGGGATCTGTGGGGTGTTCGTCGCGACCCCAGTTCCAGCCCGAGCCATCTCGCCACACGATACCCCCGGCCTCTTGCAAGCGCCCGTCGGGATACAGCAACTGTGCGCCCACGGCACCCACGTCGGAAAACCGATCAAAGGTTTCCCACATGGCTTGCACTGCGCCCTGCATCACCACCGTGTCGTTATTCAAAAGCAATATGCGCTCACCGCGGGCTTCAGAAACGGCGGCATTGCATGTTCGCAGAAAACCCAGATTCTCTAGGTTTCGTAAGACCACCACACCGGTGATCCCCATGTCGTCAGGCTGAAAAGGCGTTTCAAACGCATCGTCTGCAACGATCACTTCAAAGCTAACCGATGGAGGATGGAGGTAAATGCTGCGAAGGCAATCTGCCGTGACCTGATGTTGGCCATAGCAGGGGATGACAACAGACAGCTGAGGCACTTCTGCAGACAGAAAGGCAATGGGGCCCTCGGGCAGCGTGGGCAAGATAGTCGCGCCCGCGGCTGGCGACGGCACCGTGTCCCCATGCCGACGAACCCACCGGGACCATCGCCTCCCGATTGCTATGCGCAGCCCCTCCCAGCCGCCCATCGCATGATGGTAGCGCACAAAAACCAGCACCTTTCGAACCCACTGCCTGAAGTCGGGTAAAAACCAGAATAGACGCTTGAGCGGATGCAGCACCCCTCGCAGGGGGGCAGTGGCCAGCCAGATTGTGCTGGTTTCCAGCTCCACCACACGGTTCAGAAGCTGACTTTGCCGTTGTACCAATTGGTCGCGGTGCTGCCGCGTCTCCTCCAACACCTGCATCAAATGACCGACATCCGCCTCTTTACTGGCCTGTAACGCCGCAATCTCGGCCTTGAGATGGACCTCTTCCCGCTCCGCGGCCACCTTGAATTCAGTGATAACGTGCTCCAGATGCTGCACTTCGTCGGCCCGGACCGCCAAGTGCTCCTCGCGCTGTGCCAACGAGTGCGCGGTATGCATCACATGGCGTCGCAACTCAGCCGTTGCCTCGGGGATATGCTGATCCAGCGCCGCGTTGAGTAGCTCTTCCAGCGGCGGTGCTGCCCTGCTCGCCGGATTGTCGGTCTTATCGATCTCTGCCAGCGCGGCGGCCAGCCGTTCAATCTTTGGCTCAGCAGCCGCGATTCCGTCAAGGTACCGCGCGACATAGTCAGCCTCTGAAGTGACGTCCACCACCGGGGCAACTCCGGGCTCCCCGACAACAGTGTAGGCACGCGGTTGCGCAAGTAACGCTGCCAGTATCGTCTCGGCATCGGCCTCAGCGGGCAGCAATTGGGCACGATCAATATCGCGCAGGCGCTCAGCAAACGCACCAACCTGAGTTGCCACAATCGGTAAACCCGTGGCCAAACAAGACGTGAGGGCATAACTAAATGTTTCGGGTATTTGGGGTGTGAACAAGAAGCAGTCCACTCGCTCCCGCAGCAAAATATGAGGCAGCGCTTCGCGGGGGTAAGGGCCTGTCACTAGCGCACGGCAACCCTTATAAAATGGGCGAATCGTGGGCCCAATCACCACAAAATCGAGCGGCAAATCCCGCTCCTCCGCGAGCTGGATAATGGCCTCGACCACATCGAAACCCTTGATCAATGACAGCGCGCCGACGACCGCGACCTTCAGGCGCGACCGACCCTCTTCCCGATGTCGGGCCAGCGTCGGGTCTATCGTCTCCGGATGCGGCCAAACCACCGTATTCACTGCTGGGAAGTACTCGTTGATGACACCCGCAACGTAGCCCGTTGGGCAGATGACACGCTGCGCCTTGCAGAGATGCTCATTGAACAATCCGCGCCACGGCTCAATCTCCAAATCCCAATGATTGCGTCGCTGAGCAATGCACTCGTTACATACGGCAACGGCTGGACGGCCACAGTAGCGCCCCGCGCTATCCTGAAAATGGAACTGCGGACAAGCGGTGACGAAGTCATGAACAGTCACGTCGTACGGGAGCCCTAATTTTTCGGGCAATGACAGCACCCACTGCGGCAGCCCCGCGTAGTGATGGAAATGCAGCCGCTGGATGCCCAATGCAGCAATCAACTCGGCCGCAAGGCGCTCCGCCTCCGTCACATAAATTCTTTTGCTGAAGTCTGCCCCAGTACCAATCACCGCCAGAGCCAACGCCTCGTCACCCCAAGGTCGCAGAGCGATACTTTGACATTGCCCGTGCTGCCAGCTGGCTTTCGCAAGGTCTTGAATGTGCTGCTCAACGCCGCCGCCTAGCTGGTGGGTCACGTGCAGGATGCGTGAACTGCCATCAGCTTTGATCCGCTCCATATCGCAGCGTATTCTCGCGTCCAGCGCCGGATCCTCTTTTACCCAGTCCTGTACTAATTTGGGAAACTCCGGATAACGGGTGTCTATGATCTGCTGAGCCTTAGACTTGAGCTGCGTCGATTCATAACCAAAAGAAACCCCGCCGGCGTGGTATACAAACACGTCGCAAGCCAACCAGTGAGTCCAACCCTGTTGGGCAGTGGCAAGACAAAACTCCACCTCCTCGCCGTAACCCCTGCCATACCGCTCGTCGAAGCCCCCCGCGGCTTGCCAGGCCTCGCGACGCACATACATACAAAACCCGATCGCGGTAGGAAGAGCCAATGCTGTACCCGAGTTCGCGACACGCATGGCATCGTCGATGTCGGCAACGGGAATATCCCCCGCTGTCTCGCGCTGGGCGCCGCCCCAGGGGTAACTGGCGATAGTCGCGTTGTTGGAGAAGGGCGTGATGGTCGCGACTTGGGTCTGCTTCGCGGCATGCGCCGCAAGTCGATCGAGCCAATCGCCATGGACTTCGGTATCGGCATTGAGTAAGACAAAATCTCGCTCGGGCCGCACCGTCGCAGCGCGATTACAGGTTCGCACAAATCCCTCGTTCTCGGGGTTCACCAACAGGGTAATCAATCCCTCATCGGCGAGCCCTTGCAAATAGGTATGAATAGCGGGCTCGGGAGAGCAATCGTTGACGACAATAATCTCGCCCAAAGACGCATTGCGACACGCAAGTACAGACTCGAGGCAGGCCTTGACCTCTTCAACACCCGAGTAAACGGGAATGATGACATCTACCACATTGTCACCACGTCGCTCTGCGTCATTGGCCATGGCGTCACCCATTGCGGGTTCTCAGGCACTGCCGGGGCGCCATTCTGCGAGACCTGCAAAATGCATGAGTGAATGCGCTCACAGTTCACGCCGGAAAGGCATAATCCGCAAAGATTTCGCGCAGCGCGGTTTTCTGGATTTTACCTGTCGCGGTGTGGGGCATTTCATCGACGAACTGCACGTCATCGGGAATCCACCACTTGGCGATCTTGCCGTCGAGATAGGCTTTGAGTTCCTCCGGCGTGGGCTCCTCACCCGGCGCACGCACCACGATGAGCAGCGGCCGCTCTCCCCACTTCTCGTGCACTCGGCCAATAACGGCTGCCTCTGCAACCTTCGAGTGTCCGGTCGCCACATTTTCCACCTCGATGGACGAAATCCATTCGCCCCCCGACTTGATGACATCTTTGGTGCGATCGGTGATCGATACGAACCCCTCAGGGCTGATCGTGGCGACATCGCCGGTTTCAAACCAGCCGGGCTCCGCGTGGGCCTCAGACCCCTCCACCTTAAAGTAGCTCGAGCAAATCCACGGGCCTCGCACCTTCAGCGCGCCAAAAGCCTTGCCGTCCCAAGGCAATTCCTGATTGTCGTCGTCGGTAATCTTGATTTCGACACCCCAGATCGGCGTTCCTACATTGGTACGCATCTCGGCAAACTGCTCGCGGGAATACAAGGCACGGTGTCCTCCTGCATGGTTGGTGGTCCCCAGCGGACTCATCTCCGTCATACCCCACGCGTGGCGCGTATCCACGCCATAGGTGTCGAACTCTTCCATGACCGAGAGGGGGCACGCTGACCCACCGACGACGACGCGGGTGAGCGTATCGACGCGCGCGCCAGAACTCCGCAAATGTGTGAGCAGATTTAACCAGACTGTGGGCACACCGGCAGACAGCGTGACCCCTTCCTCGTTAATCAGTGCCGCCAAGGTGGGGCCATCGCCCATTTTATTGCCCGGCATCACCATTTTTGCGCCCGCTACGGGGCAGGCATACGGGTTACCCCAGGCATTGACGTGGAACATCGGCACGATTGGCAACATGACGTCGCCACTGGAGATGTTCATGGCGTCGGGCATTAGCGTGGCGTAGGTGTGTAACACCGTCGAGCGATGACTGTAGAGCACCCCTTTCGGATTACCCGTGGTACCCGATGTGTAACAGAGCGAGCAGGCAGCTTGCTCATCAAGATCGGGCCACACAAACGCATCGCTCTGCGGGCTCAACAAGTCCTCGTAGCACAGCACATTGCCCTGTTCAGTCGCTGGCATGTGTTCTTGGGTTGTCATTATCACCCACCCCTCCACCGCGGGGCACTGATCAGCAATCCCTTCGATCAGTGGCCAAAAGTCGGGGTCGAGAAACACATAGCGGTCCTCGGCGTGGTTGATGATGTAGACAATCTGCTCGGGAAAAAGGCGCGGATTGATAGTGTGGCAGACGTAACCTGAGCACGCAGAGCCATAGTACGTCTCCATGTGCCGGTAGTCATTCCAGGCGAGGGTCGCAATGCGGTCACCTTGCTCCAGACCCCATGCCTGGATGGCGTTAGCCAGCTGCCGAGCCCGGGCAAAACAGTCCCGGTAGGTATATCGATGACGCGGGTTGTCCCGGGTGACCGAGACGATTTCCTTATGTCCGTGCACCCGCTCTGCGTGCCGGACTATCGAGGTGATCGTCAGCGGGATGTCCATCATCAAACCGTTCATTTTTTATCCTTCCTCTTTACTTCTCGCGTTGACTAGTTGCGTTGCCAGATCCGCTGGTTAAGCTGCATGGTTTTCGGAGGCACCGCGGGTCAAGCCGCTTCGCACCAACGCTCTTCACCTTCGACCGAGGACCGCACACTACGTCCCTCGCTCTCTAATTTAATGAGGTGCGCCAGTAGCGACAGCTTTGCCCACTCATGCATCGCGGGATCGACGTCGTCGTAAACAGACAGCACCAGCGTATCGAGCGACTGGGGTTCAGATGCCAGCGCGCGCGCCACTTTGGCTTCTCGCATCAGCCGATGACGTACCAGTTTTTCCACCTCGGCGCGGCAATCGGGGATGAGATCACCATGTCCCGGTGCGACCGTGCGCACATCGTATTCTAGCAATCGTTTTAGCGAGGCGATGTAGTGCGCCATGCTCCCACCCGGGGGCACAATTACCACCGTGGAACCATTCATAATGTGATCTCCGGCAAAAACGACACCCTCCTCCTCGAGCAAATAACACACATGGTTATCTACATGCCCGGGGGTACGGATCGCCCTCAGCGTCCACCCATCACCTGCAATACGCGCATCATCCTCCACCTGGGCCTCGGGTTGAAAAGTCAGGTCTTGATGTCGGTCGTCCGCAGTGACTCGCCCTACCAACGTGGCGCCTGTTTTTGCCGCCAGCACCGCCGCGCCCGGGGAATGATCGGGATGAGTATGGGTGCAAACCACATAGCGCAGGCGCTCACCAACACAGGCAAGGATCGCCTCAACGTGGCTGGGTATCGCAGGGCCGGGATCAATGACTGCCAATTCAGTATCACCAATCACGTAGGTATTGGTACCGGAGCCTGTCATCGGGCCGGGATTGGGAGCGACGATGCGACGCACCCGGGGGGTTAATGCCCTAACCTCACCGTGGGGCTGCATCTCACTCAACCAAAGCGCCGATCGCAATATCCGGGTCAACGTCAGCCGCGTAATCGACGCCATCAACGCCAAAGCCAAATAGCTGGAGGAACTCTTGCCGGTAGCCGTCAAAATCCGCGAGAGATTTGAGATTATCGGTATCGATTTGCTCCCAAATACCCGCCACTTCGGCTTGCACCTCAGGATCGAGCTCTAACTGATCTACGCGTAAGCGACCCTCGTCATCGAGATCACCATCACCGTAAAGGCGGTCACGGAACAAACGGTCGATTTGCTCAATACACCCCTCATGAACACCGCGCGCCTTCATCACTTTGAACAGAATCGCAAGATAAATAGGCATCGCCGGAATCGCGGCGGAGGCCTGGGTCACGACAGCCTTCAGCACCGATACCCGGGCATCGCCTCCCAGCGGAGCCAGGCGCTCGCGAATACCTTTAACCCGCCGGTCAAGATCCTGCTTGGCGGCACCGATGGTGCCGTGCCAATAAATATCCCAGGTGATCTTCTCGCCGATATAGGTGTACGCCGTGGTTTTAACGCCCTCGGCCAGAACACCCGCCTCGGCCAGCGCCGTGATCCACATCTCCCAATCCTCACCGCCCATCACCGCCACGGTATGGTCAATTTCTTCCTGAGTTGCAGGCTCCAGGTGAAAATCTTGAATGGCCTCCTTATCCGTGTTCACCCCCTTTTGCGTGGTGGCGCGCCCAATCGGTTTGAGCGTCGAATTGAAGACCTCCCCCGTTTTTGGATGCGTTCGGCGCGGCGCTGCCAGGCTGTAAACCACCAAGTCCACCTGTCCGAGGTCTTCCTTTATGAGATCAATGACACGCGCTTTCATTTCATCCGAGAACGCATCACCGTTGAGGCTTTTGGCGTAAACGCCCGCCTCCTCTGCCAGTTGATGAAACGCTGCCGAGTTATACCAACCCGCAGTACCGGGCTTGCGTTCACTGCCCGGCTTCTCGAAAAATACGCCAATGGTCGCGGCACCCGAGCCAAAAGCGGCTGTAATCCGCGAGGAGAGCCCATAACCAGTGGAAGCGCCCAGCACCAACACGCGCTTCGGGCCGCCAGATATCTCGCCCTTTCCCCGCACATGAGCGACCTGCCGCCGCACGTTCTCGAGGCATCCCGTTGGATGGGTCGTCGTGCACAGAAAACCGCGCACTTTGGGCAGAATCACCATGGACCGATCTCCAGAAAAAAGAGCGCGAAGTCTAGCACGCAGGGGGACTTAGGGCGCACACTGCAGGTCCAGCCTGGCGGGAAGCTCGCAAAGCGCTCCACGCGCAGGCCCAACACCCCAAGGCTGGGGTGGTATGTCATAAAAGCAACATCAGAACATCACTCTGGGAGAAAT
>Ga0255753_1000249_pt1 | contig 69932 bp, 66 predicted proteins | sample 041ome_10_FD_179953 | JGI IMG/M metagenome (GOLD analysis project Ga0255753, IMG submission 179953) | Coastal salt marsh microbial communities from the Groves Creek Marsh, Skidaway Island, Georgia - 041412US metaG (version 2) | ecosystem: Environmental > Aquatic > Marine > Intertidal zone > Salt...
AAAGGTTCGTTTTTTAATATCAGCCCCAGATTCATTGCTAACATTGATAAGCCAAAAATAAGCAAAACTAGTAATAAAGTGTTCATACTTAAATATAAATGAAAGTATACGATTTTAATAATTTTTTCAGTCGTTTGTATTTAAATTATCGCCTATGGAATTATTAAATCATCCTGTTGGAATTATTTCAATAATATTATTTATTATTGCGTACGCTTTTGTAATGACTGAAGAAGTCACTCATTTGAGAAAATCTAAACCTGTTCTTTTTGTGGCGGGAATAATTTGGGCAATGATAGCGTGGGTCGGTGTTCAGACTGGAGATTCTTATGCAGTCAAAAAAGAAATTATGCATGCATTTGACGAGTTCAATCAATTAATGCTATTCCTATTAGTTGCAATGACTTATATCAATTCTATGTCAGAGAGAAATGTTTTTGAAAAATTACGCTCTATTTTACTTAGTCAAAATTTTTCATATAAAAAATTATTTTGGATTACAGGTTTTATATCTTTCTTCTTATCTCCTATAGCAGATAATCTTACAACAGCACTTACTATGTGTGCGGTAGTTCTAGCTGTCGGTAAAGGTAATAAAAATTTTACTAGTATTAGCTGTGTTAATATTGTCGTTGCTGCTAATGCAGGAGGAGCTTTTAGTCCCTTTGGCGATATAACTACATTAATGGTATGGCAAGCGGGGTATGTTGAATTCACTCAATTTTTTAAATTGTTTTTACCTTCTCTAGTAAATTTTGTTATACCATCTTTTATAATGAGTTTTTTTATTAAGGGGTCTGCAAAAGATGTTGAGAATCCCCCAGTAATTTTAAAACGAGGAGCTATTGTAATTAGCGTCTTATTTTTAGTTACTATAATGATGGCAATTTCGTTCAAGAATTTTTTAAATCTTCCTCCGGTTTTTGGTATGATGTTTGGTTTAAGTTTATTGCAGATTTTTGGATATTATCTTAAGAGATCATATTCATCTGCAAGCAGAATTACCAGAGATGGATCTGATCAGCCTTTTGGAGTTTTTAAGCAGATTGCTCAAGCTGAATGGGATACTCTTTTATTCTTTTATGGTGTGATTATGTGTGTTGCTGGATTATCTAAAATTGGATACCTTGCCTTGTTAAACACTACATTGTACGACGGTCTTGGTTTTACTATGGCTAATTCCTTGATGGGAATTATATCTGCACTAATTGATAATATACCTGTTATGTTCTCAGTGATTCAAATGCATGACACAACAACAATGAATCTAAACCAATGGCTTTTAATTACCTTAACAGCCGGTGTAGGCGGTAGCCTTTTATCTATCGGTTCTGCTCCAGGCGTTGCTTTAATGGGTCAGGCCAAAGGTATTTATACATTTTCTAGCCATCTTAGATGGACAGGAGTTATTTTTATTGGTTATGTGATGAGCATTCTTACTCATTTATGGCTTTCAGGACTTCTTTGATGAGAATTACTAAGGTTACTACTAGGAATGGCGATAGCGGGAAAACTAATTTAGCCAAGGGCGAACAAGTTTTAAAATCTGATGACATTATACATGCCTTAGGAGAGATTGACGAATTAAGTAGCGTTATAGGTGTTTGTATATCGCTATCAAACGATTCAGATATCTCAAATTTTTTGATGAAAATCCAAAATAATCTCTTTGATATTGGTGGACATATTTCTATGAATCTAAATGATAATTCTATTGTTAATAGTGAAATGATTAGCGAATTAGAAAGTAAAATAAATTTTTTGAATGAAGATTTGAGTCCTTTGAAAGAATTTATTCTACCAAGCGGAAATCATTTCTCATCAAATTTACATATTGCTAGAGCAGTTTCAAGAAGAGCAGAACGATCTGCTGTTAAATTGTATATCGATTCTCTAGACAATAATCCAGTGATAATGTATCTTAATAGGCTATCTGATTATTTTTTTGTTCTTTCAAGATATTATAATAAACAAAATAATATTCCTGAAACTACTTGGAAGAGGTAGTTATGAATTTTACTGAAATTCAATCAATAATTAATAAGCATGATAAAATCTTTATATCATCTCATATTAATCCTGATGGTGATAGTTTGGGTTCTGCGTATGCTATGTATGAATATTTAAGTAAACTTGGTAAAGATTGTATAATTGTAAATCATTCTCCAATTCCTGAAGTCTATAGTTTTTTGAATAAGGATAATATTTTTCAAGAACTTGATGAAGAAGCTGTTTCATTTATTAAGAAAGCAGATTTGGGTTTGATTTTGGATATAGGAGATTTTTACAGACTTGGCGATATAGCATATCTAATTGAAGATAATAATATCAAAACATTAAGCATAGATCATCATGCTAAATCAGATAACGATTTGTTTACATATGATTTTATTAATACTAATGCATGCTCTGTTGGAGAAATACTTTACTCTTTTTTAAGGGAGATTGATAAGTCAAAAATTTCAGAAGATATTATGTTAGGAATTTATGTAGCAGTATTAACTGATACTGGTTCTTTTAGACATAGTAATACTACAGACATAAGTCACGAAATAGCCGTGCATGCTATTAAACAAGGACTAAACATTTCAAAGATATATCAAAATATTTATGAAAATTCTTCAGTGAGCAGAATGAAATTATTGGGCAATGTTATTCAAAAATTAAATTATGATTGTGGAGGAGATTTAGTTTGGTTTGCACTGAACCACGATATGATTAAAGAGGTAAATGGAAACAACCAAGATTTTGATGGCTTTACTGATTTTTTTAGAGGAATAAAAGGAGTGGAGGTATCTTTAATGCTGTATGATTTACAGGGCAAAGTAAGGCTCAGTTTTAGATCAAAAGGTAAATACAGAGTTAATGAAATTGCTAAAAAAATGGGCGGAGGCGGTCATCCATTTGCTGCTGCTGCTTTGGTTGAGGGTGAATTTTCAGAAGTAAAATCATCTGTTTTAAATCTAATGTCAACATATATAAATAAGTTTAATGAAGATAATAATAGCTAAAGACGCTGGATATTGTTTTGGAGTAAGAGATGCTGTTAACAGCGCTTATGACATGAGTAAAAAATATGGTGAAGTCTATATGCTTGGTGATATTGTTCATAACGAAAGCGTTGTAGATGATTTGGCTAAAGAAGGAGTAAAGGTAGTTGAAAAACTAGATCAGATTCCTAAGGATAAACCTGTACTTTTTAGAGCTCATGGAACAGCTAAAGATGTTTGGCAGAAAGCTGAAAAGCAAAAAATGAATATTATAGATGCTACTTGTCCATTGGTTCATGAAATTCATCATGAAGTAAAGGCATTGCATAAAGAAGGAAGAAAAATAATTATTATTGGCGATCATGGCCATGATGAAGTAGTAGGTATTGCAAGTCAAATACCAGATCCAATAATTATAGCTTCAGTCGAAGAAGCAAAAGCATTAAGAAAAACTAAGAAAGCAGGGATAGTAAGTCAGTCAACTCAGACAATAGAGAATGTTCAAGATATTATAAATATTTTGATGACAAAAGTATTTGACTTGAGGTTTGTTAATACAATCTGTTTTCCAACAAAGAGAAATCAAGAGCAAATTAAGGAGTTATCTGAAATTACAGACTTGATGATTATTATCGGCTCTTTTACAAGCGCAAATTCAAAAAGGTTAGCAGAATTGAGTAAAGAAAGAAATAAAAATACTTATCAAGTTACTTGTGCAGCAGAAATTGATTTCGCTTGGATAACAAGTGATGTAAATTCAATAGGAATATCTGCAGGAGCTTCAACTCCAGATTGGATAATAGAGTCAGTAATAAAAAAAGTCAAAGAAATAACCAATACAGAAGAAAAGGAAATTATTCATGAGTAAAGAATCATTTAAAGTTAAAGTCGGTTTAGCAGAAATGTTAAAGGGCGGCGTAATTATGGATGTAACAAACGTTGAGCAAGCCAAAATAGCAGAAGACGCAGGAGCAGTATCAGTTATGGCTCTTGAAAGAATACCTTCAGATATTAGAAAAGATGGTGGCGTTGCTAGAATGAGTAATCCTCATATGATCAAAGAAATACAGGAGAATGTGTCTATACCTGTTATGGCTAAATGTAGAATTGGACATTTTGCCGAAGCTCAAATCTTGGAAGCATTAGAAGTAGATTTTATCGATGAAAGCGAAGTGTTAACAATGGCAGATGAGTATGCGCATGTAGACAAGCATCCTTTTAAAGCACCATTTGTTTGTGGTGCAAGAAACTTAGGGGAAGCATTAAGAAGAATTCATGAAGGCGCAGCTTTAATTCGAACTAAAGGTGAAGCTGGAAGTGGAAATATTGTAGAAGCAGTTAGACATATGAAAATGATCACTTCTCAAATTATCGAACTTCAAAATGCAGACTTATCTTTAAAAGCAGAAGAATATAGAGTTCCTGTTGATTTGGTTGAAGAGGTAGCAAAAAATCAAAAACTTACCGTTCCTAATTTTGCTGCTGGAGGAATTGCAACTCCCGCAGATGCATCATTGATGATGCAATTAGGAGCTGAAACAGTTTTTGTAGGCTCTGGAATATTTAAGAGTGAAGATCCATCTGAAAGAGCACATGCAATTGTAAAATCAGTAACACATTACAAAAATGCAAAAGATGTATTAAGCGCCTCTTATAATCTGAAAGATGCTATGAAAGGGATTCTTATGTCTGATATTCCAGAAGAAGAAAAATTTTCTAATAGAGGAGACTGATTGTGATTGGCGTCCTTGCACTTCAAGGAAATTTTGATGCTCACATAAAAGTTATTAAAAAACTTAATCTCGATTATAGGCTAGTTAATAAATCTAAAGACCTTGATTGTTTAGATGGTCTTGTTTTTCCGGGAGGAGAATCAACAACAATTACAAAGCTATTTAAAAAAAATGACAATTTAATTGATGGAATTAAAGATTTTTCAAATTACAAACCAATACTAGGTACTTGCGCTGGCATTATTTTAATGTCTAAACAAGCAAATGATGAGAGAGTGTATAATTTTGGTTTTTTAGATGTTATTATGCAAAGAAATGCTTACGGAAGACAGGTACATTCTTTTGAGGGAAAAATTTCAGTTAATTATATAGACTCAAGCAAAGATGCTAAAGCGCTTTTTATTAGAGCGCCAAAAATAAAAGAAATTGGAAAAGATGTTGAAGTTTTTGCAACTTACAAAAATGAAGTAGTTGGAGTAAAGCAAGGAATGCACGTAGGAATAACATGCCATCCAGAATTATTAAATGAAACTTTGATACATAGTATTTGTTTTAATAAAAAATAGATGAAGTATATAAACAATATAAAAACACCTAATGATCTAAAAAGCGTTCCTAAAGAAAAGCTAGGGAATGTATGTGATGAGTTGAGATTGCATATAACAGAAACTATAAATGAAATAGGTGGACATTTAGCTCCAACGCTCGGAGCTGTTGAGATTACAACTGCTATTCATTATGTTTTTGATACACCTAAAGATAAAATTGTATGGGATACAGGACATCAAGCATATGCTCATAAAATTCTTACAGGGAGATATAATGATTTCTCAACTATCAGAAAGTATCAAGGTTTAAGCGGTTTTTTAAAAAGGTCTGAAAGTGAATATGATGTTTTTGGTGCTGGGCATGCATCTACTTCTATTTCAGCAGCGCTTGGAATAGCAGCAAGTAGAAATTTGGAAAATGATAATTTTAAAGTTGTCAGTATTATAGGAGACGGAGCTTTATCGGGTGGTTTAGCATTTGAGGCGATGAATAATGCTGGAAATATAAAAAAACAACTACTTGTAATTGTTAATGATAACGATATGTCTATCAGTCCTAATGTAGGAGCTTTTAGAAATTATTTAGTAAAAATTGCTACTAATAAAAAATATAATAAGTTTAGAAAATGGATTTATAAAACAATAAAAAAACTACCAAGCAGTTTGAAGATGGTCGAATCTTTATTCAGAAAAGCAGAGTCTAGCGCAAAAAAGTTTTTTCTTCCAACAACAGTTTTTGAAGATTTAGGTTTTAGATATTTTGGACCAATTGATGGTCATAATATTACTGAGCTTGTCGATACATTAGAAAAAATTAAAGATCTAGATACACCAGTGGTTTTGCATGCCATTACTAAAAAGGGTAAAGGTTTAGATTATGCAGAGGATGATCCTATAAAATATCATGGTGTAAAAGAAAGAAAAAAAGATTCAAATGATAAGCCTATCCAAGCACCTATATATCAAAACGTTTTTGGTGAAGTAGTATGCAACCTTGCAAAAGAGAACAAAAATATTGTTGCTATCACAGCTGCAATGAGAGAAGGAACAGGTTTAGTTAATTATTCGTCAAAATTTCCAGATAGATTTTATGATGTAGGAATAGCTGAGGGGCATGCTGTAACTTTTAGCGGTGGATTGGCAACAGAAAATAAAATCCCTATAGTAGCAATATATTCAACTTTTTTACAAAGAGCTTTTGATCATATAGTTCATGATATATCCTTGCAAAATCTACCTGTAATTTTTTGTTTAGATAGGTCAGGTTTGGTTGGAGAGGATGGTGCTACGCATCATGGTGTATTAGATATAGCATATTTAAGATGTATTCAAAACATTATAATTTCTGCTCCAAAAGATGGAAATGAATTAAATAATCTGCTATACACTGCCTCATTAAATGAAAAAACACCTTTTACTATAAGATATCCAAAGGAGTCGTCGGGTGTGTTTGATAATTTAAAGCCTCAAAAATTATCAATAGGATCTTGGGAGGTTTTAAGTGCTGGAGAAGACGTTCTTATTCTTGCAGTTGGCTCAATGGTACATAAAAGTTTAGAGATTTGCCGAAAATTAGCTGAAAAGAATATTACTGCAGAAGTTGTTAATTGTAGATTTATTAAGCCTATGGATATTGATTACTTAAATTCATCTTTTAAAAAATTTAAAAAAATTGTCACCATTGAAGAGGGTGTCATAGATGGCGGTTTTGGGGAAGGCATATTGAATTGGTCTGCAAAAAATAATTTTTCTAAAGATATTTTAACTTTAGGTGTTCCAAATAGATTCGTAGATCATGGACCTAGAGATGTTTTATTAGAAGAAATTGGATTAGATTCAGTAACTTTATATGAAAATATTTTTAACTTTATTAAGAAAATAAATGACTAAAAAACTAAAAAGAAATCAAAGCTTTAAAAGTATAAGCGGTGATGAGCTTAAAGAGTTCTATTCTTCAAATAGTAACGATGATAGATACAACATTGATCCTGGACACTTTCCATATACTAGAGGAATTCATAAAAATATGTATAGAGGAAAGTTGTGGACAATGAGACAATTTTCTGGATTTAGTACTCCTGAAAAGACTAATGAAAGATATAAATATCTTCTTAAGAATGGGCAAACTGGATTATCTGTGGCATATGATATGCCAACTCTTATGGGTTACGACCCAGATCATGAATTATCGGTTGGCGAGGTCGGTGTTTGCGGAGTAAATGTGTCTTCATTAGAGGATATGGAAACATTGTTTGATGGAATTAATCTTGAAGAAATTTCAGTTTCTCAAACAATTAATGGTCCCGCAATTATCCTTTTTGCTTTTTATGTAGCTTTAGCAAAAAAGAATAATATTGATATCAGCAAGTTGAGAGGTACATTGCAAAATGACGCTTTAAAAGAGTATATGGCTCAAAAAGAGTGGATTTTTCCACCTGAACCCTCAGTAAAATTGGTAGTTGATATCATAGAATTTTGCTCAGAAAAAATGCCTTTATATAATCCTGTATCAGTTAGCGGTTATCACATTAGAGAGGCTGGTTCAACTGCTGCTCAAGAATTAGCATTTACGCTTAATAATGGATTTGCCTACATAGAAGAATCTCTTGAGAGAGGTTTAAAAATTGATGATTTTGCACATAGATTATCATTTTTCTTTAATGCACATATGGATTTCTTCGAAGAAATTGCTAAGTATAGAGCTGCCAGAAGGATTTGGGCAAATAGATTAAAAAATAAATATAAAGCAAAAAATGAAAGTTCATTAAAGTTAAAATTTCATACTCAAACAGCAGGTTGTTCATTAACTGCTCAGCAGCCTGAAAATAATATTGTTAGAACAGCTTTTGAAGCTATGTCTGCTGTTCTCGGAGGTACAAATTCATTGCATACTAATTCATTGGATGAGACATTAGCATTGCCATCTGAAAAAGCAGCAAAAATTGCATTACGTACTCAACAAATATTAGCTTTTGAAACAGGAGTTCCTAATGTAGCTGATCCATTAGGCGGTTCATGGTATGTTGAAGAATTAACTGATAAAATAGAAATGCAAGCCAATAAATATTTTGATGAAATTAAGGAAATGGGTGGTACTGTCCAGGCTATTGAAGAAGGATATTTTCAAAAGAAAATTGCTGAATCAGCATCTATGTATCAAGAATCTGTTGATTCTAAAGAAAGAGTTATTGTTGGAGTTAATGATTTCGTTGAGGAGAATGAAAAATTAGATATTGAAATTCTAAAAATTTCAAAAGATGCTCAAGAAACACAAGAAAAAAAGATTGAAAAACTTAGAGAAACAAGAGACAGTAAGCTTCTTGAAGAAAAAATGAAAAAACTGAGCGATGCCTGCAAAAAAGATTTAAATTTAGTCCCTTATTTAGTGGAAGTTGCAGAAGCAGGTGGCACTGTAGGTGAAATCGTTGAAGTGATGAAGGAAGTTTATGGAGAATGGGAAGAATCTTTTGGAATTTAAAGTATGAATAAAGTTAATATTTCTATATCAATTATTTTTGTAATTGTTATTAGTTGGATTTTTTATTTAACTAATTTCAAACAAGACAGCTCATTAACTGTTCGATATTATTCTGTAGCTGAATTATCAGATATTTCTAATCAGATCGATAAAGTAAAGGTTGGTGGATATATTAAACCAAATTCCATCGTTATATCTGAAGATGATCAATTAGAAGCATCTTTTTTTGTATATCAAAATGATGACAGCGTTAAAGTGTATTACTATGGCATTCGTCCTGACTTATTTAAAGATGATGCTGAAGTTGTAGTTTCAGGTTCTTTTGATAATAGTCAAATATCTGCCACGGAATTACAAACAAAGTGTGCCTCTAGATATGAAGGCGATTTAAAAAATACTGAAAAAATATAATGATCTCCCAAATTGGTAGCATAGCAATCAGTTTAGCAGGAGGTTTAATTTTCTCTTCATTTTTATTTCTTGGTTTATTCAATTTTTTAGGAAAAAAAAACTATTTGCTTGTTGCTGAAAGAGCAATTTTAGCGACATGTTATAGTATATTTTTAGCTTTTTTTTGTTTATTGAATGAACTCCTAGTTAGCAATTTCAACCTCCAATATGTAGCGCAATATACTAGTTATGAAACACCTATGTTTTTTAAAGTTACAGCTTTGTGGGCAGGGCAGGCTGGATCATTATTATTCTGGTCTTTTATAACTTCAATTTTCACAGTCGTCTATATTTTTACAACATTAAAAAGAATGAATTCTCTCAAGTTTCATTCATATTTAATACTTGCATTTATTTTTTCATTTTTCATTCTATTATCAAATTTTATAGCAAATCCATTTGATCCGGTTTCTGCTGATATTATTGTTCAAAATGGGAATGGATTAAATCCATTGTTACAGAATTTCTTCATGGCTATACATCCTCCTATTTTATATGTGGGATTTACTGGTTCAGCTATAGTTTTTGTTATGGCTTTAGCCGCATCTATTTCAAAAGATATTACATTTGATTGGGTACAATCTATAAGGAGATGGTCATTATTTGTATGGACATTTCTTTCTGCTGGTATAATTCTTGGCGGGTATTGGGCTTATAATGAATTAGGTTGGGGTGGTTACTGGGCATGGGATCCTGTAGAAAATTCTTCACTAATGCCTTGGCTTACATTGACAGCTTTTATTCACTCTTCAATGATTCAAGAAAAAAGAGGTATGCTAAAAAAATGGAATTTTCTATTAGCAACTTCAACTTATTTATTAGTTATTCTAGGCACATTTATTACAAGAAGTGGCGTTATTTCATCTGTACATTCATTTACAGCTGAAAATTTAGGGCCAATGTTTTTTAGTTTTCTTTCGTTATTAATTTTGTATACAGTTTTTTGGTTTTTTAAGAGAAAGTCTTATTTAGATACAGATGATCGAATTGATTCTTTTACATCAAGAGAAGGCGGATTTCTTTATAACAATTTAATACTTATTTTAATGTGCTTTACGATAATGTGGGGTACGCTATTTCCAATTTTATCAGAGGCATGGGATGGAAATAAAATATACGTTGGAGCTTCATATTTCAATCAACTCAATATACCTATTGGATTGGTTTTATTGTTTTTAATGGGAATTGGACCCTTGCTCTCGTGGAATTACACATCTAAAGATATTTTATTACGTAGATTTAAAACGCCTTCAACTATCAGCTTTGTTTCTGGTTTTAGCTATTTTCTGTTTTCAGCATCTTTTCAGCTTTATGTTTTGGTTGCAATTATGGGCATAACATTCACTTTATCTTCAATTCTGGGAGAGTTTTATAAGTCATATATAAAACAGAAAAAATCTTCTTCGAATATTATTGTATCTTTTACAAACATGTTGCTCAGTAACAGGCATAAAAATGGTGGATATATTGTACATATAGGAATTGTGCTTATATTTGTTGGATTTATTGGCAGAGCGTTTGAAGTTGAAAAAGAATTTAGTTTAGCTCCAGGTGAACAAATCTATTTTGCTAATTATACTTTCAAGCTTAATAGTATTGAAAGTGAGGCAAGAGACAATCACTATGCATTTTTAAGCAATATAGATGTTATAGATAAAGAGAATCAGTTTTTAACAAATCTTAAACCTGAAAAAAGAATTTATTTTTACTGGAATTCTGACCCAGAAAAAAGACAGCCTCATAGTGAATTAGATATTCATAGCACTATTCAAAAAGATATATATTCAATTTTTTCAGCTTATGATGCTCAGAAAAATCTCGGCTATTTTAAAATAATGATTAATCCTTTAGTCAATTGGGTGTGGATTGGTGGAATTATGATGGTAATAGGCTCATTATTTGCATTCTGGCCTTCAAGGAGAAAAATGTAAAATGGAACTATTTAATCAAATATTTATTTTTTCATTTTTATTTATTGTAATTGTATATGTTTTTTGGCCTTTAATCAAAAACATTAAATAATGTTAACAATTAAAAATCTCAATAAATCATTTTCAAACACCTGTGTATTGCAAAATGTTTCTTTTTCTATAGACTTGGGTAAAATCTGTGCTATATCAGGTGTTAATGGCTGCGGTAAAACAACATTTTTAAAATGTATATCAGGTTTAATAAGCTATGATTCAGGATTTGTAGAATTTAAGTCAAATACTAATTTTTTATTTTTAAGTGATAAAGCTAATGTTTTTGGTGACTTAACTATAGAAGAAAATTTGATAATTCTTTCTAGATATCATAATCAAAAGATAGATATGAATATATTCAATGATTCTTTAGAAGTATTAAATATAGCAGAATTAAGAGAGTTGCCATTAAAATTTTTTTCGCAAGGAAATCTTAAGCGTAACAAGCTAGTAATTGCAATGAATTTGCAATGGGACTACTTGTTTATCGATGAGCCGTTTAGCAATCTAGATCATCAAGGAATAAAGGCTTTTAAGAAAATTTTTACTCGCTTTAAATCAGAAGGAAAATCAATTATTTTTTCCACGCACCATATTGGTGAAAGTAAGTCTATATGTGATAAGATGATTAATATTAAAAATTCAACTTTAGCTAGCGATGTTATTTAAACTGATATATAATGAATTTTATCTAGAGAGTAAATCATCTTATAATTTATTCTATATGTCTTTTTTTGCAATTTCTTGCTTGATGTTTTTACTTTTTACTTTTCCTCTTTCAAAAATTAATGATATTATAATTTTTAATGGATTTCTTTGGATTATAGTTGCTTTGTCTTCTATAAAACTTATTGAGAATTCGTTTGCTAGAGAGAGAGATTTTAGCGTCCATGATTTAATTTACTCCTCATCTATAGATTTATCATTAGTATTTCTTTCGAAATTATTTACATTAAATATGATTCTTGCAGGAGTGCAGTTGATACTTCTTTTTATTTATATACTATTTACCGGTTTAAATTTTGGTATAGTTTTTAATTTAATTCCATTGTGTGTTCTTACAAATTTTGGATTAATTGGGTTTGGAATACTAATCTTTCTTCTCACAAATACTTCAACATCGAAAAGTTTTTTATTTCCAGTAATATTTTTCCCAATAATTATTCCCATACTTATTAATTCTTCAAATATTGCTTTAGGATTAATTATTCAAGATACTACATCTTTATATATTGAATCATGGTTGATATTATTAACTTTTGCATTATTAGGCGTTCTTTTAGGAATAAATCTATTTGGGAGATTGATTAAACAATAATGAATTTAACTTTTTTTATCTTAACAATTCTTTTAATGGTTGCCAATTTATGTTGGATTATTTTTTTTACTCCAATGGTTCCAGATCAGGAGTGGGCACAGAAAATATTTTATTTGCACGTACCAATTGCATGGTCTGGCTTTTTAGCTTACTTCATAGTTATGATAAATGGTTTTCTATATTTGTTTTCTAAAGATTTAAAATATGATAGAATCGGTCATGCATCAGCTGAAATAGGCACTATATTCACATCACTTGTATTGATTACTGGTCCCATTTGGGCAACTCCAATATGGGGGAAGCCGTGGGTTTGGGAGCCTAGATTGGTGACAACGCTCGTATTATTTTTAATATATATAGGATACTTTATTCTTAGAAATATTGGTCTTTATAGACAAAGAGCGGCTTTGGTATCAGCCATCATTGGTATTATTGCATTTTTAGATATACCCATAATATTTGCATCAGTAAATTTTTGGGCTGCAGAAATTCAGTCTCATCCGCAATTGGGGATGAACAAACAGCCGTCCGGGATCTTAAATCCCTTCTTATTTTCATTAGTTTCATTTACTTCTTTAATGATTTTGATGTTAATGCTTAAAATTGAGGTCTTAAAAAAGAAAGATATTGAGGATAGATATGTATAGTTATCTATATTATTTTTTGTCAGCACTTTTTGTTGTATTTATAACTATTTTTGTTTGGTTCATTTATAATATTGAAAAATATAGAAAATAAATTTGGGAAAATTATAGCTATGGAAAGAAAAGTTGTACATATTGTTGGAACAGGAACTATTGGTGAGCCTTTAATTGGAATATTATGCGAGCAAAAGAGTAACCTTGGTATTGATGAAGTTACCTTTCACAAGCAGTCTCCTTTAACTAAAGATGCTCCAAAAATTAAAAATTTGATAGCCAAGGGTGCTAGACTTTCAGTGCACGAAGATAGGGTTAGTGCTTTTAAAGAAATAGGTTTAGATCCAGAATTTACAATGGAAGAAGCTGTTGCCAGAAGTTCTGTGGTAATAGATTGTACTCCAAGTGGCTTTGGGCGTAAAAATAAAGCTGACTTTTATAATAAATACTCTGATAAGGTCAAAGGTTTTCTTGCTCAAGGAAGTGAAAATGGTTTTGGAAAAAAATACGCCAGAGGTATTAATGATCATGTTATTAATTCTGAAGACCAATTTTTACAAGTAGTATCTTGCAATACTCATAATATTGCGTGTTTAGTAAATACATTAGCTCTCAGTATATCTCCAGATAATCTTGTGGAAGGAAAATTTCTTTGTGTTAGAAGAAGTAATGACATTAGTCAAACTGGAAGTTTTGTCCCAGCTCCAACAGTAAATGATCATGGACATCCCGTTTACGGTACACACCACGCTGAAGATGCTGCAGGGTTATTTAAGACTATGAATCTTGATTTAGATTTATTTTCTTCTGCAATGAAAGTTAATTCGCAGTATATGCATACTGTCTGGTTTAACTTGAAAGTGAAAGAGCCGACATCTAAAGATAAAGTTATTGATCTGCTTACAGCAAATGATAGAATTTCATTAACTGAGCATCACTCAACTAACGAAGTATTTTCTTTTGGTAGAGACCAAGGTCTTTACGGAAGAATTTTAAACCAAACTGTAGTTGTTGAAGACTCAATAAATGTTAGAAATGATCATGAAATATCTGGTTTTTGTTTTACGCCACAAGATGGTAATTCAATTTTATCAAGTATTGCAGCAACAGTACGATTCTTAAATCCCCATTCATATCAAGATAAAATTAATTCCTTAAGTGGATTTTTCTTTGACAGAGTGTAATTTTGAAGTACAAAAAAATCATTTCAAGACTACTTGATCAAAATATCTACATTTTATCGAACGATAAAAATGAAGCAATCATTATCGATCCAGGTTTAGGTTTTGATTTAATTGATGATTATTTGAAAGCTAACAATTTATCTCCAATAGCAGTTTTAGCTACACACGCTCATATTGACCATATTGCTTCTGCAAGTGATTGTATAAGTCATTATAATATTCCTTTTTATATATGCAGAGGTAATAGTGTAATGCTTGAACATTATGACTTAATGAAGGGGTACATGAGTGTTGATTCAGTTAAACCCGAGGTTAGTCATTGGATTGAAGAGACTGCAAAGACATTAACTATTGGTACATTTGAATTTAATCTTACATATAATCCAGGACATTCTCCTGGTTGTATGAGCTTTGAAATAGATTCACTTATTTTTTGTGGAGATTTAATATTTAAGGGTTCTATTGGTAGAACTGATCTTCAGACATCAAATCCAGCTGATATGGAAAAATCACTAGAAATATTTGTAAATTCATATGATATTAATTCTACTTTGCTCCCTGGGCATCGTGAAATAACAACATTAGAACATGAATTGAAAACAAATCCATTTTTAGTGAAATATGCAAAATAAAATTTTATCAAATATTGAGTCACTAATTGGAAATGAGAAACCTCATTTTCTTTTGGCTGTATCAGGCGGTATAGATTCGATGGCAATGCTAGATTGTTTTAAAAAAAAGTCTAACCAATATATATTTTCTGTTTGTCATGTAAATCATAATTATCAAGAAAATGCATTGCTTATGGAAAAATTAGTTTCAGACGCATGCGATTCTAATATAAAATGTATTGTTAAGCAAATTTCATCCAGTAATATAACCTCAAATATCGAATCACAGTTTAGAGATTTAAGGTATAAAGCTCTTGAGGATGCAAGAAAAGAGGTTGGTGCAGATTATATTATTACAGCTCATCATGCAGACGATCAAGCTGAAACAATTCTTATAAAAATCTTAAGCTCATCAGGGCTAAGCGGTTTACAAGGAATTAGAGAAAAAAATAATAATGTCTTAAGGCCGATGATTGATATTTCAAAAGAAGAGATTGTAGAATATGCTAATCAGCAAAGTGTAGACTATTTAGATGATTCTTCGAATGATGATATATCATTTACTAGAAATTATTTAAGAAGTAAAGTTTTTCCAAACTTAAGAAAAGTAAAAAATAATATTCATTTACCATTTCTTGATTTTAATAGCAGGATAAAAGAAGTGAATAGACTGATTGAGTATACTGAAAACATGTTATATGAATCAGAATCGTTCAATAAGACAAAAAATTCAGTTCAAATTAATAGAGATATATTTTTGAATTTACCTTTATTAATTCAATTAAGACTCATAAATAAGTTTTGTTATCAGGATAAATCAATGTCAAAAACTGGCGTAAGAGAAATAAAAGATTTTTTTAGAAAAAATAAGGTTGGTTCAGAAAGAAAAATTAACGAAGTAACAATAGCAATTGACCAAAATGATATTATTATATTCAAATCTTTAGAAAATACTATCTATAAAGAAGTTTCAGCTGGTGAAAACATTTCAGATAAAGATTTCACATTTTCCTGGGATTTTCATAATAATCCTAATTATTTTGCTGATGATTTGAATACAGAATTTATTGATGCTTCAAATTTAAATAATACTTTAATTATTAGATCTGTAAAAAAAGATGATCAATTTTTACCTCTTGGAATGAGTGGTTCGAAAAAAGTTAATAAATTTTTAAAAGACAAAAAGATATCTTTCTATAAAAGAAATCAATCTCTAGTTGTTTGTAATAAAGAAGAGATTGTCTGGGTAGCTGGATACCAATTAAGCGATAAGTATAAAATTGATCAAAATTCTAAAAAGGTTGCAAAACTAAATTTCTTGAGGAATTAGTTTTTTTATTATTCATTTTTCTTAAATTCATCTCCAATGAAAAATCAAAAAAGCAAAAAACCAAACCCAAAAAAAGCCCCTTCTGGACCAAGTTCAGTTTTAATTTGGGCTTCAATTATAATGTTTATTATAGCATCTTTTGCATTTCTTCCAGACGAGTCGTCAAATGAGGTTGAAATTTCTTACAATACATACAAAGAGCTTCTAGCAGATAACAAAATTAAAGAAGCCTCAATAGAAAATGACAATTCTTTCCACGGAGAGCTATTCGAAGCATCGACACTTACCAATAAAAATGGAGCTGAGTTTGAAGAGAGACTTTTATTTGTAGTATATCTTCCTGCAGACTATTCAGAGCAAATAGCAATATGGGATGAAAAAAATATAGAGTATAATTTTGAGGGAGAAAAGATTGATTGGACAAGTTGGTTGCTTGGTTTTGCACCATGGCTATTGTTGATAGCATTCTGGTTATTTCTTTTAAGAAGAATGCAGGGTTCTGGTAATGGAATGAATAATGTTTTTAGTTTTGGTAAAAGCAAAGCAAAAATATTTTCAGGGAATCAAAAGAAAGTAAAATTTAAAGATGTAGCTGGTTGCATTGAGGCAAAAGAAGAGCTTGAAGAGGTAATTGCATATTTAAAAAGCCCTAAAAAATTTGAAAAATTAGGAGGAAAAATTCCTAGAGGGGTTTTATTAGTTGGACCTCCAGGAACTGGAAAAACTCTAATGGCAAGAGCAGTGGCAGGTGAATCGAATGTACCTTTTTTTAGTATAAGTGGTGCAGACTTTGTCGAAATGTTTGTAGGTGTTGGAGCTTCAAGAGTAAGAGACTTGTTTGAGCAAGCCAATAAAAATGCACCTTCTATTGTATTTATTGATGAGTTAGATGCTGTTGGTAGACAAAGAGGCGCTGGTCTTGGCGGAGGACACGATGAAAGAGAGCAAACTTTAAATCAATTACTTGTTGAATTAGATGGATTTGATAATTCTAGCAATATTATCGTAATGGGAGCTACAAATAGACCTGATGTATTGGATTCTGCTTTATTAAGACCGGGAAGGTTCGATAGGCAGGTAGTTGTTGATGTTCCTGATTTAAAAGGAAGGCATGATATTTTGAAAATCCATACAAAAAAAATTAAAATGAAACCAAAAACCATTAACCTGCTTGATATTGCAAAAGGAACTCCAGGAATGGTTGGTGCAGATTTAGCAAATTTGGTCAATGAAGCGGCTTTGCTAGCTTCCAGAAAAAGAAAAAAGTTTGTTGATAATTCCGATTTCCAAGAAGCTCAAGATAAGGTTTTAATGGGAGTGCAACGAAAAAGCATGGTATTGTCAGATCATGAAAAGAAAGTTACAGCTTATCATGAAGCTGGACATGCAGTTGTTGCACTTTTTTCACCTGAAGCTGACCCGGTTCATAAGGTAACTATAATACCTAGAGGAAGAGCGTTAGGCGTAACAATGCAATTACCGATTGATGAGAAGCACGGTTATTCAAAAACATACATATTGAGCAGGCTTGCAGTTATGATGGGAGGAAGAGCTGCGGAAGATCTTATTTTAAATGAGATTACTACTGGTGCTTCAAATGATATAGAAAGAGCAACAAGTATTGCAAGAAGAATGGTTTGTGAGTGGGGAATGAGCGATGAATTAGGTCCAATGGCTTTTGGAAAAAAGAATGAAGAAATTTTTCTTGGAAGAGAGATTCAGTCTCATAGAGATTATAGCGAAGAAACAGCACAAAAAATTGATCATGAAGTAGTATCTATCATTAAAAATGCTCAGGAAACTGCACATAAAATATTAGAAGATAATATTAGCTTATTACATCTCATGGCAGAAGAGTTATTAGAGCATGAAACAATTGATGGAAATGATATTAAAGTTATGATGAATGGCAAAAAAATTAGTAGAACATAGTATATGAATTCAAATCACCTAAATGATTGGCTTTCAAAAAAACAAAAACAATCATTATTAATGGGTATTTTGAATGTCACTCCAGATTCATTTTCCGATGGAGGGCATTATTTTAAAAAAAACTCTGCAGTAAAACATGCTCTAAAAATGGTTGATGAAGGGGCTGATATTATTGATATAGGCGGAGAGTCAACTAAGCCATTTTCTGATCCAGTAAGCCTAGATGAAGAGCTTTCAAGAGTATTGCCTGTTATTGAAGCCCTAAGAAAAGAAACTGATGTATGTATTTCAATTGATACAACAAAATCAGAAGTTGCAAATCAAGCACTTAAAGTAGGCGCTTCAATAATCAATGATGTTAGTGCGATGGAATTTGATAAAGATATGGTAGATATAGCTTTAAAGTTTGATTGCCCTATTGTTTTGATGCATATGAAAGGTGTTCCTAAAAATATGCAAGAAAATCCACAATATTCTTCATTATTAAGCGATATTATTTCATACCTAAATACTCGTATCGATTTTGTTATATCAAAAGGGGTAGATAGAAAAAAAATTATTATTGATCCAGGCATTGGTTTTGGAAAATCTGTTGAAAATAATTTTGAAATTATTAACAACTTAAATCAATTTACAAAATTAGGTTATCCTGTTTTGCTTGGGGCTTCGAGAAAATCTTTTATTGGTATTACTCTTGACGTACCTGAAGATGATAGAATAGAAGGTTCATTGGCAGCAAATGTTATAGGTCTTCAAAAAGGTGTTTCTGTTTTTAGAGTTCATGATGTTGATCAAACTAGAAAAGCCTTAACGATTGCAAAGAAAATTTTAAATTCACAACAATATATTAGCTAAATTATAATATGAATCTATTTGAAATAAGTTTTTTAAAGTTTACCCTTACAGATCTATTCGATTTAATATTAGTTACAGCTATATTTTCGTACGCATATTCCTATTTTAGAGGTACTCGTGGCGGGCAAATGCTCATCGGTCTTCTGATTATATTTTTTGCTGGATTTATAATTAATATTCTTGGTTTTAAAGCCACTTCATGGCTATTAAATTTATTTCAAACTGTTTGGGTTGTGGTTTTTGTTATTTTGTTCCAGCCTGAAATTAGAAGACTATTAACTTCTGTAGGTCAAAATAGAATTCTCAGGAAGCTATTCCAAATTGAGAAAACAGCTATTCAGGAAGATATCTTATCGAGTATTGAAGAGATTAAAAAAAATAATTGGGGAGCATTAATAGTTTTTGAAAGAGAAAATTCTCTTAAAAATGTTGTTTCTGACGCAGTTCCAATGAATGCTTCATTTAGCCCCGAACTGTTGGTTTCAATTTTTAATCCTACATCGCCACTGCATGATGGTGCGGTTGTTATTCATAATAATTTAATTGAAGCTGCATCATGCATTTTACCTCTTACTGAAAGTAAAACGTTAAATCCTGAAATGGGCACAAGGCACAGAGCGGCATTAGGTATTTCTGAAGAGAGCGATGCCTTAGCTGTAGTTATTTCAGAAGAAAGCGGAAAAATCTCTGTTGCAGAAAATGGTTTTTTTATAAGTTCTAGCCTTTCACTCGAAGAGCTTGGAAAAATATTAAATGATAAAATGAATGAATTTATTGAGGAAGACTAACTATGTTAAAAGATAAAATTTTAGATTTGTTAAATAGATCAGAGTTTATGACTTTATCTACCAGCGTTGCTGGAAATGCATCAGCTGCGAATGTTTATTTTGCTAATGATGGACTTGATATTTATTTCTTTACTTTTAATCCATCAAGAAAAGCGGTTCAAATTTCCATGAACCCGAAAGTCCAATGCGTCATTAGACCTGATGGAGAGGATGGAATAAAAGAGTTGCAAATAGATGCATATGCATTAAAAGTCATCGATAAAAATGAGGCTGAAAAGGCTAAAAAAGCTATTTTAAAAGTTACTGATGCTTTTTCAGAGTATATGCACGATGAATTCTTGATTACTAATGATGTTATTGGTTATTACAAAATTAAACCTACAACAATTAAATATGTTGATTTTTTTGCTGAAAAACAATTTGAGTGGATGGAGATTTCAGAAAATAGAATGGGATTTTTTCAAGAGGTGAAAACTAATATTGTTAATACAATCAAGTATTGGGTTACTGTAGTAAGAGCACCCTTTTTAACAGCTACTATTGCACCTATTATGTTAGGATCTGCAATAGCTTACAAGCAGTTTGGAGTTTTTGATTGGTCAACCTTTTGGGTAGTTATGTTAGGTGCAGTATGTGCTCAAATAGGTACAAATAATATTAATGACTATTTTGATCATAAATCAAGAAATGATGAAATGAACAAGTTAGCTAGTCCCTTTAACGGCGGATCAAGAGCAATTCAATCTGGCTTAATAACGCCAACAAATATGCTTCTTTCATCTATATATTTTTTTACAGCCACCATCCTTATTGGCCTGTACTTGAATAATCAATTCTTTGATGGTCAAATTGATTCTACATTGATGTATTTAGGTTATTTAGGTGTTTTTCTAGGTATAATGTATACTGGATTTTTCAAATTAGCATATAATGGATTAGGCGATTTAGCTGTTTTTATAGGCTTTGGTCCATTGATGGTCTATGGTGCAGCTTTAATGCAAAATCTGTCCATCGCACCAACACAAACAATAGATCCCATTATTACTTTATTATATTCAGCTCCTGTAGGAATATTCATCGCTTTAGTTTTATTTATTAACTGCTTTCAGGACTACAATGCTGATAAAGCTGCGAATAAAAATAGTTGGGTTGTAAAGTTAGCAGGCCCATCTGACAAAGCGAACTACAGAAAACCTTTCTCAGTATGGAGAAATCTTATGTTTCTATCATTTTTGCTTATTATAGGCGCTTCAGTATATGCTGGTAATTATTTTACATTGATTGCATTAATACCAATGTTAATATTTAATTTTGCTAGTAAAAAAGGAATAGAATGGTTAGCAGAATGGGAAAAACAAGATGCAAATCTCCAGCAGTTACCATATGAGCTTTTAATTGTAAATGTTTCCACAATCGGAATACACTTTTTAACAGGGGTGCTTCTTACAGTTGGAGTTTTGTTGAGCGTATGGATTTAAAAGAAAAATATTCAATATCATTAGAAAAATTTAATCAAATAAGGAGGCATCTTTGACTTAGAGTCAAAGTCCTCCGATCTCCAGGATTTAAAAAATCAAATTTCAGACCCCACAATGTGGGAAAATAATACTGAATCCACTTTAATAATGAAAAAAATATCTCTCCTTGAGAAAGATATTAATCTTAGAAAGAGATTGATTGAGAAAGCTGAAGATTTGGAAGTTCTCAATGAATTTCTCGATCAAGAACAGGTTAAGGAAGAAGAAGTTTCAAAAGAGCTAGATATCTTTTCTAAATTATTAAAAGATTTTGAACTAAAACTTATTTTAAATGGTAAAAATGACAGTAATGATGCTATTGTAACTATTCATCCAGGAGCTGGAGGTACAGAAAGTCAAGATTGGGCTGAAATGTTATATCGAATGTATTCTATGTGGGCTGAATCTAAAGGATTTAAGTTTAATGTAATCGATTTCCAAAATGGTGACGAAGCAGGATTAAAGGATTGTACTATTGAAATAGTTGGTGACTATGCCTATGGATTGATGCAATCAGAAATAGGTATTCATAGGTTAGTAAGAATTTCACCATTTGACTCAAATAGTAGAAGGCATACTTCTTTCGCATCAGTTTCAGTTTCACCTTCTGTTGATAATGAAATTGATATAGAGATTAATCAAAAAGATCTAAGAATAGATACATTTCGATCGAGCGGTGCAGGAGGCCAACATGTGAATAAAACTGATTCTGCCATAAGAATAACGCATGTACCCTCAGGAGTAGTAACTCAATGTCAAACTCAAAGATCTCAACACAAGAATAAAGAGCAAGCAATGAAAGTTTTAAAATCGAAATTGTTTCATATGGAAATGCAAAAACAGCTTGAAAGCAAAAAAGAACTGGAGGGTGAAAAAAAAGATATAGGATGGGGAAGTCAAATTAGATCTTATGTCTTCCATCCCTATAATATGATTAAAGATCATCGAACTAAGTTTGAAGTCGGAAATATTAAGTCTGTAATGGATGGTAATATTGATGATTTTATATATAGTTATTTGTTAGATAAAATGGAAAAAAATAAATAAGTTTTCGCAATGGAAAATAAAAGCTTAAAACAAATAATTGATAATAGACTTGAAAAGTTAAAAAAAATCCGTGAATTGGGAGTTGAGCCTTATGCATATGATTTTAATCAAACTCATCATTCATCTCAAATAACTGAAGACTTAATCGATAGCAAAGTCCATTTGGCTGGCAGGATAATGTCTTTGAGAAAAATGGGTAAGGCATCATTTGCAAATATTCAAGATCAAAAAGGTCGTATTCAATTTTATATATCTAGAGATGATGTTGGCGAAGAAAACTACAATCTATTCAAATTAACAGATATTGGTGACTATGTGGGAATTGAGGGTGTAGTTTTTAAAACAAAAACTGATGCCTTAACAATAAAAGTATCTTCCTTAACAATTTTATCAAAAAGTATTAAGCCAATTCCAGATGTAAAAGAAAAAGATGGTGAAAAATACAACCTTGTTTCCGATAAAGAATTTAGATACAGAAAAAGATATCTTGATTTAATTATCAATCCCGAAACAAAAGATAATTACATAAAAAGATTTAAAATAATTAATACAATCAGATCATTTCTTAATAATCATGGATATCTTGAGGTTGAAACACCTGTTTTGCAGCCAATTTATGGAGGAGCAAACGCAAAACCATTCACAACACACCACAATGCACTTAATCAAGATTTTTATTTAAGAATTGCAACAGAGTTATATTTAAAACAATTAATTGTGGGTGGATTTGAAAAGGTATATGAATTATCCAAAGATTTTAGAAATGAAGGAATTGATAGAAGTCATAATCCGGAGTTTACTATGCTTGAATTTTATCAAGCTTATTCAGATTATAATTTTATGATGGATTTTGTTGAAGAAATGTTAAAAAAAGTGGTTGAAGACTTAGGTTTGAAACAGATATCATGGGATGGAAATACAATTAATTTTGAAGAGAAATTTTCTAGAAAAACGATGGATGAGCTGATTAAAGAGCATACAGGTTACAAGATAGATATATCCAATCACTCTGATGTCTTAAAAGTTTGCAATGAACTAGAACTGGAAGTTTCAAAAAAAGACAGCCTAGCAACTCTCATAGATGAAATAATGAGAAGAAAAGTTGAACCTAATCTTATTCAACCAACTTATGTAATTAATCATCCGGTAGAAATTTCACCTTTAGCCAAAGTTAATCGAAATGGAGATAAAAATTTCACAGAAAGATTTGAATTGTTCATTGCTGGAATGGAATTTGCAAATGGATTTTCTGAATTAAATGATCCAATTGATCAAAGAAAAAGATTTGAAGATCAGTCAAACAAAAAAGATGACGGTGATGAAGAAGCATTTCCAATTGACGAAAATTTCTTAGAAGCGATTGAGACAGGAATGCCTCCAACTGCTGGCGTGGGGATTGGAATTGATAGATTGGTGATGTTATTAATTGATACTCGATGGATAAGAGATGCAATTATATTTCCAACCTTAAAATCTCTTAAATGAATTTTCTATTTTTTTTAATTAAAAGATTATTCATTTCAAAAAAAAGCAGTGCAGTCTTTAGAATTACAAATTTAATAACCATTTTAAGTCTTTCTCTTGGTATAGCATCCTTAAATATTGTATCTAGCTCTATCGCAGGGTTTGAATCAGCTATTGCTCAAAAGTTATCAGATCTTAATGGCTATAGCACAATAAACCATCTTTTTGAAGATGAATTTGATAGTAGTGAATATAAAAATCTAATTCCTGATGGTGGAATCCAATACTTAGAGAAATATGCTCTATTAAAATCAAAAAAAAATTCCCAGAATATTGTATTAAATGGGTATAAATCAACTGATATCGATAAAATTAATTTATTTAAAAATGGGAATATTGAATTAAAAAAAAATCATATTATTATTAGCAAAACTTTAGCAAATAAATTGTCGGTTTTACCAGGAGACGAATTAGCTATTTTTAATCCAGCAAACTTAAATAAATTGTCAAATAATAACAGATTTGTTTTTTTAAAAATTAAATATTTGTATGATTCTGGAATTGAGGAATATGATTTAAGACAGGTTTTTATCAATCTTGAATTTCTTCAAGAGTTCTACAATGTCGATAACAAAATTTCAGGATGGATTTTAACTAATTCAAATAATCAAAACGCTATGGAGTACCCATTTTATGAAATTAATGTATTTGATAGGTATGCAAATCTATTTGATTGGATTAATACGCAAAAGTGGCCAATATTTTTTATTTTTAGCATGATTGCAATTGTATCATTTTTTGGACTACTGAGTTCCTTGACTGTTTTATTTAATGAAAAGAAATTTAACTTTTCAATTTTAAGTATCTATGGCTTGCCAACTTCCTCTATATCAAAAATTTTTGTTTTTCAATCAATCATGCTAGCCTTTTTAGGTTCATCCTTAGGTATAATTATATCTTATTTGTTTATTTTTTTCCAGAATAAATTTCATTTTATAGCTATTTCTCAGAACATATACTTTGTTGATTACCTTCCAATGGATTTTAATTATTTAAGCTCTTTGTATTTGATTCTATTCAGTATCCTATTTAGTGCTGTTTTCTCATTTGCATCTGTAACAAATTTTATAAAAATAAATACTATTGATATTTTGAGGAATAAATGAATTTATATTTTTTAATTGCAAAAAGATTTTTGTTTCCAAAAAAGAAATTTACTTCGAGTGCTATAAATTTTGTTTCATTTGTAGGTTTATTTATTGGAGCTGCTTCAATTGTGCTATCTATATCTGTTTTAAATGGTTTTCAAGATATTCTAAAATCTGAATCCATTAAATTGTATGGTCAATTTGAAATTGAGAATTATAGTGATAAAGCAGACAAATCTGTTAAAGATTATTTAGATTCCAATAATCACAGCTATTCCATTTATAATGTTGATGAATTAATAATTATTTCTGAAAATAAACAAAGCCTTATTCATTTTAAGTCTGTTACTAATCAATCTATAACAGATTTTTATAATTTATATCTGACAGAAAAGCATGAAGCATTATCTGATAATGAAATCATAATTGGTAATGCGCTTGCTTCACGACTTAGTTTAGATATTGGAGATAAGGTTAAAATCATATCTAAAGATTTTAAGTTCAGTTCCTTTGGCGTTCCTGAGGCAAGAGAATTTATTGTGGCTAATATATTTAATAATAGAATTTTAAGAGCAAATGATTCTCTAATCTTTGGTATAATTAAAGATTCTAAAAATAAAAATTTATCTTTTGAATTCAATAATTCCGAAGCTTTAAACACAAATTTATCATCTAAAATATCGTCATGGAAAGATCGAAATAAACAACTTTATGAAGCAACTGAAATTGAAAAGAAGATTACTTTTTTTACTTTATCTTTAATCATATTAGTAGCATCATTCAATTTAAGTTCATCAATCATGCAAATTACTTCAAAGAAACTAAAGGATTTGGCTATTTTAATGTCACTAGGGATGAACAAAACAGGAATTAAAATAATCTTTATTATTTATAGCTATCTTATAGGAGCTGGAGCAATTTTTCTTGGAATATTTTTTGCAATTTTAATTATTAATATTCAAAATTCTTTTGCACTGATTAAGTTAGACCCAGAATTTTATTTAGTGGAGACGTTGCCCATGAATTTATTTATAGGAGATATCCTTGTTCTTGTAGCAGGTTCTTTAGTATTAGTTGGTATTTTTTCATTAATTCCATTAAGATTTGTTAAAGATATGAGTCCAAATCAAATTATTAATAGACAGATATGATTATAAAAGTTAAAAACTTAAGTAAGAATTTTCTTGATGGTAAAAAAAATTTAAATGTATTAAATGATATAAGTTTTGACGTCAAAGAAGGAGAAATTGTAACCATTAAAGGTCCTTCAGGGTCAGGAAAATCAACACTCTTGAGTATATTGGGCACTTTAGATCATGCTGATAGTGGAGAGATATTTATAAATAACCAATCTTTAAGTGAGGCTATAGATTTAAATAGGCTGCGTAATTTAAATATAGGATTTGTTTTTCAATTTCATAATCTTATTCCGGAATTATCGCTTGAAGAGAATGTCTGTATGCCTAAAATGATTAGTAAAGAAAAAATTGATAAACATAAAATTAAAGAACTCTTCAAAATTTTTGAATTGGAAGATAGAATGAAATCTTTCCCAAATGATTTGTCAGGTGGCGAAAAGCAGAGAGTAGCAGTAATGAGAGCGATAGTAAATAATCCCTCAATAGTTATAGCTGATGAACCAACAGGAAATTTAGATAAAGAAAATGCTATTAAAATGATAGCACTCTTTAAAAAGTTAAATACTAAAAATAATTTAACTTTTATTATTGCCACACATGATGAAGAAATATTTGATATTGGTCACAGTCAGTATATTCTCGATGGAGGAGATTTAAAAAAAATATAAATACCTGACTTTATGTCATACTTATTGACATTAATGGCATTAAAATTCTATTGGTATCATCTTTGCAATTATTAAATTGAACTAAAAATTTAAAGGAGTTTATAATGGGTAAAATTATTGGAATTGATTTAGGTACAACAAATTCATGTGTAGCGGTTATGGAGGGTGGTGAACCAACAGTTATTACCAGTCCAGAAGGTGGAAGAACTACCCCTTCTGTAATTGGATTTACTAAAGATGGAGAAAGACTGGTTGGTGACCCTGCTAAAAGACAGGCAGTTACTAACCCTAGCAATACGATTTATTCAATAAAAAGATTTATGGGCAGAACACCTGCTGAAATAAAAAAAGATATTGATGAAGTACCTTATAATGTTGTTATTGACGGCAAAAAGGTAAACGTTGAAGCAAGTGGAAAGCAGTATCAGCCACAAGAAATAAGTGCTATGGTTTTGCAAAAAATGAAACAAATGGCCGAACAATATTTAGGCTCTACTGTAACAGATGCAGTAATAACTGTACCAGCATATTTTAATGATTCACAAAGAAAGGCTACTAAAGATGCTGGAAAAATTGCTGGTTTGAATGTAAAAAGAATTATCAATGAACCAACAGCTGCATCTTTAGCGTATGGTTTTGATAAGAAAAAAGATGAAAAGGTTGCTGTTTTTGATTTAGGAGGAGGAACCTTTGATATTTCAATATTAGATATTTTAAATGATGAAGGTCAAAGTATTGAAGTGAACGCTAGTAATGGTGACGGAAGACTGGGCGGAGATGATTTTGATCAAAAAATAGTTGATTGGTTAGCAGATGAATTCAAAAAAACTGAAGGAATTGATCTTCGCAAAGATCCAATGGCGTTACAAAGATTAAAAGAATCCGCAGAAAATGCTAAGAAAGAACTATCTTCTTCCAAGAAAACGGAAATTAATCTTCCTTTCATTACAGCAGACTCATCAGGTCCAAAACATTTAAATATGACTTTAACTAGAGCGGCTTTCGAACAGCTAGTTACAGACTTAGTTGAAAGAGTTGTTGCTCCTTGTAAGCAAGCATTAAGAGATTCAAAATTGAGTTCTTCTGATATAAATGAAGTTATACTTGTAGGCGGATCAACTAGAATACCAGCTATTCAAGCAAAAGTAAAAGAAATCTTTGGAAAAGACCCTAACCAGAGCGTAAATCCTGATGAGGTAGTTGCATTAGGAGCAGCAATTCAGGGTGGCGTGCTTTCAGGAGACGTAGATGACGTATTATTGCTTGATGTAACACCGCTTACATTGGGAATAGAAACAATGGGTGGCGTTGCTACACCATTGATTGAAAAAAATACAACAATACCAACGCAAAAATCTCAAGTTTTCTCTACGGCAGCAGACAATCAACCAATGGTTGATATACATGTAGTCCAAGGTGAAAGATCTATGGCTAATGATAATAAAAGCTTAGGAAGATTTCATTTAGATGGAATTCCACCTGCACCAAGAGGCACTCCTCAAATTGAAGTTTCATTTGATATGGATGCTGATGGAATTTTAAATGTTAAAGCATTAGATAAGGCGACATCAAAAGAGCAAAGTATAAGAATTGAAGCTCAAAGCGGATTGTCAGATCAAGAAATTGAAAAAATGGTCAATGATGCCAAAAAACATGAAGCAGAAGACAAGGCCAAAAAAGAAGAAATAGATACTAAAAATCAAGCTGAACAACTTGTGTTTCAAACAGAGAAACAGATGAAAGATCTAGATGACAAGCTTTCTGAAGATGATAAAAAAGATCTGAATGAAGCATTAGATAAGCTTAAAAAAGCTAATGAGTCATCCGTAATTGATGATATTAAAGCAGAAATGGAAAATTTAAATTCAGTATGGAGTTCAAAAGCTTCTTCAATGTATGATGCTTCAAGCGCGCAAGAACAAGCGAGCTCAGCTCAAGAGCCAAGTTCATCTACAGAAGCAAAAGATGATAAAAAAATTAAAGATGCTGATTTTGAAGTAGTAGAAGACTAGTTTTAGATTTTTTATTTAGCTATTAATAGTTATTTTTTCAACTATGGAAAGCATAGTTCCAAAACTAATAAAAACTTTACTAAGCTTAGTATCAACTTTTATACTTTTTTTAGTGATTTTTGTGATAGCGTTCTATTTTTACCTTACTGATGGAGTAGAATTCAATCTTGATAAGTCAAACAAAACATTGAGTAGTCTTACCCAAAGATTTGAAATTGATTTTAATGAATCATCTTCTGTTTTTTTTAAAGCTAGAGACAAAGATATTGATACATATGTTACTTTAGTTGACCCTGTCATTAAGAAGTCTGGTAAAATACTTATTGAAGCAGAAAATATTACATTAAATACGTCTTTAGATTTCAGAAAGACTTTGCAATTTGCACTTGAAATACTATTAAACAACAATACTGATCTAAATTTAATTAATCCAGTAGCTATTAAATTAAAAAGCCCATTGCTTGATATATCAAATGTTGAGGGTCAAAACAAATTAGATACAATCGATAAAAAGTCTTTTGATGTATCTATTAAAGCTGAAAATGGAAAAATGATTGATGGTGAAATAGATTTAGGTGAATTTAATTTTTTATTAAACGTTAAACAATTTTCACAAAATTCAATTTTAGATAGTTTTAAATTTAGGTTAAAATCTTCAGATAACTTCCCTGCAAGCTATATTGCTCAATTTTTTCCAGATGTAGAAAGCATTGGGGACTCCAAAGAGACTATCTCATTTGATATTACTCTCGAGAATGAATTCGTTAACAATACTGAAATGAGTCAAAAATTGAATGGTGTTATTCAGATTAGGAATACTACTATGCGACTTAAGACGTTTCCTGTTCAGTTAAAACCAGAGCCCATAAGAAGACTTAATTTAGATTTAAATATTGTTGATAATATTGGACAAGCCAACTTGATTGGAACGGTTTATAATCCTAAAAAAAGCTTAGGACTGCAAACAAAGCCTAACTTACAAATTGGCGGTACAATAGATTTTACAGAAATTGTGAAACCTGATTTAAATTTAATCGTTAATGGTTATGATATATATTTTGCAAAACAAGAAAATATTAATTTAAATGGCGTAACAGACTTAACAGTCTCTATCATAGGAAAAAATGTATTAGATTTGAAAGGTTCTTTAAAAATTAAACAAAGTAGCGGATTCTTGGTTCCATTAACTGATACTGAGTTTGAAGCAAAGCATACGATGAGAAGTTTAGATGAAAAAAAATGAATTAGATAAGTTAAATGATAAGATTCAACAAAAATCATCATTTGTTGATGAGCTTAGAAATGAAATTTCTAATGTAATAGTAGGTCAGCACGATCTAATAGATAAGATTTTAATTTCAGTTATTTCTAATGGTCACATACTTTTAGAAGGTGTTCCTGGTTTAGCAAAAACTTTAACAATTAATACTGTTGCAAGCTTAATTAACGCTGAATTTAAAAGAATACAATTTACTCCAGATATGCTCCCAGCAGATTTATTAGGAACATTGATATATAATCAGAAAACTGGAGAATTCAATACAAAAAAAGGCCCTATCTTTTCTAATATAATCTTAGCAGATGAAATAAATAGGGCTCCTTCAAAAGTTCAAAGCGCGTTACTTGAGTCAATGCAAGAAAGACAGGTTACAATTGGCGAAGAGACTTTTGAACTTTCAACTCCATTTTTGGTATTAGCCACGCAAAATCCAATTGAGCAAGAAGGTACTTATCCACTTCCAGAAGCTCAAGTGGACAGATTTATGATGAAGGTGATTGTTGACTATCCATCAATTACAGAAGAGAAAGAAATTTTAGAACGAGCAAGCACAATTTCAAAAAATAAAATTAAATCAATAGTAAAGTCTAAAACAATTCTTGATGCACAGGAATTAGTTAATGAGATATATATTGATTCAAAAATTGCTGATTATATTTTAAATATAGTTTTTGCAACTAGAGAGCCAGATAAGTTTAGCTTATCTAAATTGAGTGATCTAATTGCCTTCGGCGCATCTCCTAGAGCTTCGATTAATTTGGTTCTTGCATCGAAGGCTAAAGCTTTTATTGATGGAAGAGGCTATGTTATCCCTGAAGATGTTAAATATGTAGCTAAAGATATACTAAGGCATAGAATTTTACTGTCTTACGAAGCAGAAGCTGAAGAAATATCATCTGAAGATATCATTGATCAGCTTCTTCAAGAAATCCCAGTTCCATAAGGTTTAGATGTCCAAAGAAATTCTCAAAAAAGTTCGGCAGATTGAAATAAGAACTAAGAGCATTGTAAATGACTTTTTTGGAGGAGATTACCATTCTAATTTTAAAGGAAGGGGAATGACATTTTCAGAAGTTAGAGAGTATATTCCCGGAGATGATGTCAGGTCAATAGATTGGAATGTTACTGCAAAAACGGGTAAACCTCATATAAAAATATTTGAAGAAGAAAGAGAGCTTTCAGTTTTAATCCTAATCGATGTAAGTAGTTCAGGAATGTTTGGTTCAAAGAGCGAGTTAAAAATTGATGTTGCTGTAGAGATTGCAGCTATGCTAAGTTTTTCAGCAATTAAAAATAATGACAAGGTTGGATTAGTTTTGTTTAGTGATAAAATTGAAAAATATATTCCACCAAATAAAGGTAAAAAGCATGTTTTAAGGTTGATTACTGATATTGTAAATCATGATTTTGATTATATGCAAAAAAAAACTTCGATTAAAAATGCTATTGATTTTGCAAATAAAATTTCAAAAAGAAAAAGTGTAATATTTCTAATTTCTGATTTTATTGATGATAATTTTTGGAATGAGTTAAAATTTTTAAATTTTAAACATGATTTAGTTGGTTTGCAGATATATGACTCTTTAGAAAAAAAATTCCCGAACATTGGATTAATAAAAATACATGATTCTGAAACTGGTAAAAGGACTTGGATAGATACTTCAAGCAGAAAGAGTAGAAAAAAATTTTCAGAAAATTCTAATAAAAAACTTATTACGTTTTCAAAAAAATGTAAAAATATAGGCTTTGATTTATTGCAAATTAGTACTGATGATGATTATGTAAAATTTTTAATGCAATTTTTTAGAAAAAGAGCTAAAAGAAATTGATGAAAAAGTATCATATCTTATTGTCTATATTATTTTTTTCTTGCCAAGATGTTTCACAGTCTCCTGAAATTAATTTTGAAACAAATCCTCAAATATCTCAAATAGGTTTTCCTATTAATCATCGTATTGTAGTGGACAATTTGGGCGAACTATATACAATAAATTATGTAGCATGGGAAGACTCTTCATTTTGGCTTAAAGATTCAAGCAAAGTAATAATTACTCAATCAAACATTGATACAATGAATAATTCTATATTATTTAATTATGAGATTGCATTTTGGGATACTGGCAAGGTTGTTATTCCACCTCATTATGTTAGCATTAGCTTTCCCGATTCTATATCTCCTTCAGTTTTTAAAACTGATTCTAGTGAGGTTTTTATTGCCTCAGTTTTTGATAGTACTATGACTTCAGTGATTAGCGATAAACCCTTGAAAGAAATAAAGTTTCCAATTGAAAGGTTGAGATTATTTTTAACCTTTCTTCTGATTGTTGCAATTTTGTGTTTTATTTATCTTTTAAAAACAAGAAATGGTCAAAAATTTACAAAAAGAAAATTTTTTAACTCTAATCCAAAGTTAAAAGCTTTAAAAGATGTAGACAAAATTGATTTAGATTTGTCGGTAAAAGAATTTTATGATCAAATAATAGAAATATTGAGAAAATATTTTTACAATAATTTTTATATAATTTCTTATGAAATGACTTCAATGGAGTTAAAAAATTTCTTTCAAGATGATGAATTAAGTATGCTTTTAGACGAAATTGATCAAGTAAAGTTTGCAAAAAAATCTCCTTCAAAATCTGAAAAAAAAGATATTTTAGAATTATTAAAAAAAGTTATAAGAAAACTATTATAAAGCAATTAATTAAATTAATTTACAACCATGAGTACAACAGCAGATATTAGAAACGGGGCAGTAATTCTTTTTAAAAACTCAAGAATGAAGATTGTTGAGTTTCAACATGTTAAGCCTGGTAAAGGCCCTGCCTTTGTAAGAACTAAATTGAAAGATCTTAAATCTGGTAAAATTATTGATCATACTTATAATTCTGGAGCTAAAATTGAATTTATTCGTGTTACTTCAAGTAAATTTCAATATTTGTATAGAGATGGTGATAGTTTTGTTTTCATGGATAACAACACCTTTAATCAAGTCAATGTTTCAGATGCAATGATGGATAACGCCCATTTTTATATTAAAGAGGGAGATACCATAGAAATATCTTTTGATGGAGAAGAAATAATAAGTTTAATCCTACCTTCAAAAGCAGTTCTTAAGGTTATTCAAACTGACCCTGGTCATAAAGGAAATACTGCAACAAATGCATTAAAGCCTGCAAAATTAGAAACTGGTTTAGAAGTTCAGGTTCCATTATTTATAAATGAGGGCGATTTAGTTAAAGTTGATACTAAGGATGGTAGCTACTCAGAAAGAGTAAAACATTAGTTTATGTGGAAAGATAAAATAAAAGAAATTATTTACATGCTTGAGAATAGCAATGTTAATGAAATTGAAGTTAAGTCTTGGTTTAACAAGATTAAGGTTACAAAAAAACCATCTATACTTAATGTGGATTCTTCTAAGGTTTCTTCCCAAAATACTCCAGTAAGCAGCACAAACTTAATATCAAGCGATAATGATTCAAGTAAACAAGAACATAAAATTGAAACCCAAGATGTTTCGAATCTAGTCGAAGTTAAATCGCCAATGCCTGGAACTTTCTATTCCTCCCCAGATCCTGAATCTGCACCTTTTGCATCTATTGGAGATACAGTTAATCCTGGGGATACAATATGTATCGTAGAAGCTATGAAAATTATGAATGAGATTCAGGCTGAAGATTCAGGAGTAGTAGAAGAAATCTTAATTCAAAACGCTAGTCCAGTTGAATTTGATCAAGTGCTTTTCAAATTAAAACCTTCCAAATAAAATGTTTAAGAAAATTCTTATTGCCAATAGAGGTGAAATCGCTATAAGAATCATTAGGGCATGCAACGAAATGGGAATAAAAACAGTAGCCGTTTTTTCTAAAGCAGATGAACACTCTTTGCACATAAAATTTGCTGATGAAGCTGTTTGCATTGGAAATGGTCCTGCGGTAGAAAGTTATTTAAACATTCCAAGAATCATAGCTGCAGCAGAAATCACAAATTCTGATGCAATTCATCCTGGTTATGGATTTCTTGCAGAAAATGCAAAATTTAGCCAAATATGTAAAGATAATGGATTTACATTTATTGGCCCTGATTCAGAAATTATTGATCTAATGGGAGATAAAGTTAATGCGAGAAGAGCAGCTAATGATGCAGGAGTACCCATTATTCCTGGAAGTAACACGCTTTCTTCCGTAGAAGAGTTTCTTGAAATAGCAGAAAATATTGGATATCCTGTTATGCTGAAGGCTGTAGCTGGAGGCGGCGGAAAAGGAATGCGCGTTATCCGAAATGTATCTGAAGCAGAAAAAGGTTTTGCTATTATTCAGAATGAAGCAGGAATGGCTTTTAATAATTCTGAAATCTATGTTGAAAAATTTGTTGAAAATGGCAGACATATAGAAGTTCAAATTCTCTCTGATAGATTTGGAAATCATTTACATCTCGGTGAAAGAGAGTGTTCGATACAAAGAAATAATCAAAAGTTAATTGAAGAATGTCCATCAGCTTTTGTTGATGAAGATTTAAGAGAAAAACTTACATCAAAATCAATTGAGTTAGCTAAAAACGTTAATTATGTTGGAGCAGGTACAATAGAATTTTTAGTAGATAAAGATAAGAACTTCTTTTTTATTGAAATGAATACAAGAATACAAGTTGAGCATACAGTTACTGAAATGGTATTTATGATTGATCTGGTAAAGGAGCAAATTAGAACTTATGCTGGAGAAAAGCTATCGATGGAGCAACAAGATATATCAATGAATGGACATTCGATTGAATGTAGAATTAACGCTGAAGATCCATATAATAATTTTGTACCATCTCCAAAAAAAATAAAATCGCTTAATTTTGCTGGAGGTATTGGAGTAAGGATTGATTCATTTATTTATGCGGGATATCAAATACCTACTTTCTACGATTCAATGTTAGGGAAATTAATAGTTCATTCTTCAACAAGAGAAAAAGCTATTACAAGAATGAAAAGATCTTTGCAGGAGACCTTTATTGAAGGTCCTGAAACTACACTGCCATTGTTGGAAAAAATTTTTGAAAATAAAGACTTTAATAATGGAAATTTTGATATAAATTTTTTAGGTAAATTTTTAAAAAAAACAGAAGGAAAAAAGGATGAATCATCCAGAGAATTTGAAGTATACATCTGAGCATGAATGGGTAAAAATTGATGGTAACATAGCAACCGTTGGTATTACAGATTTTGCACAAGGCGAGTTAGGAGATATTATATTTTTGGAATTCCCTGAAGTGAATGAATCTTTTAGCGAAGGTGACGTTTTTGGTACTATTGAAGCTGTAAAAACAGTTTCGGATCTATTTATGCCTATGGATGGAAAAATCATAGAAGTAAATGAAAATTTAAACGATGATCCTGAAGGTGTAAATACAGATCCTTACGAGCAGGGATGGATGGTAAAGATTGAATTACCTAGTAGCTTTTCAACAGAATCTTTATTGGATTCAAAAGCCTACATCGAACTAATTGGTTAAATATGCTTAAAAACTTAGAGCATTACGTTCAAGTTTTAAAGATTGAAAAAAATCATTCATCAAATACTGTAAATTCATATTTATCTGATATTAAATCTTTTGAAAAGTTCCTTAAAAAAAGAAAAATAACTTTCAAAAAAGTAGTTAACAGTTCTGAGGTTATAAAAAATTATTTTAGATATTTAAGCAGGAGTAAAATTTCTCCTAGATCTATTAAAAGAAAATATTCATCCTTATCTTCGTATTTTTCATATTTGATTGATAGAAAAGAAATTAAAAAAAATCCCCTTAATAGTATTTTCACTCCAAAATTGACTAAAAAACTTCCTACTGTTTTATCTTTAGATGAAATAAAAAGAATTTTTAAAGAGGCTGAAAATACTGACAATGAATTATTAGGATTAAGAGATAGATGTATTATTGAATTATTATATTCATGCGGTCTTCGCGTAAGCGAGTTGTGCGAATTAAAAATTAGCAATATTCAATTTGATGCGAATGTTATTAGGTTTTTTGGAAAGGGTAATAAAGAGAGGATTATTCCACTTACTTTTTATGCAAAAGAATGGTTAGAAAAATATCTTTATCAGTCTCGACATATTCTTTTAACTAGAAAGTCTTCGGAAAGCAAGTTTGTTTTTTTAAGTAATAATGGAAAAAAATTAACCCGTGCTGCTATATGGCAATCTATCAAAAAGTATGTAAATGCTGCCGCGGTAACAAAATCTGTTTCTCCTCATACTTTTAGACACTCATTTGCAACTCATTTAATAGATGGTGGAGCAAACTTAATTGAAATTCAAAAATTACTTGGGCATTCAGATATTTCTACAACTGAAATATATGTTCACTTATCAAAAGAATTTATAGATACTGAATACATGAAAGCTTTTGATAAAAAAAAGAATTAACTATCTTTTAATATGGGAATAGCCAGCTTATCATTAGAACTTCAATTAATTTTAGTTCCAACAATACTATTTGCTTTAACTTTTCATGAGTATGCTCATGCAAGAGTTGCTTATCTTTTAGGAGATTATACTTCATATTATCAAAATAGAATGAACTTAAATCCGTTTAATCACTTAGATCCTTTCGGTACATTCGCATTATATTTTTTAGGATTCGGATGGGCAAAGCCTGTTCCTGTAAGTATACAGAATCTCCAAAACCCTAAAAAAGATATGATGATGATTGCTATGGCTGGTCCAGCTTCAAATATGTTCTTAGCTTTTTTGGCGTCGATTTTTTACAGATTAAATTTTTATTTTCAATTCAGCGAAGAGGTAATATTTCCTTTAGAAATATTCATTCAAATTAATATTGTTTTAGCAATATTTAATTTACTGCCATTGAATCCCCTCGATGGATCAAGAATTCTTCCGTTGCTTGTAAAAAACCCTCGAACGTTATATAATATTGAAATTTATGGACCAAGGGTTCTAATTGGGCTTATCATCTTAAACTTAATAGGAATTCCAATATTATCAACAATCATTCTAACTCCAGTTTCTATTATTTTTTATTTATTGACAGGCGCTTAATTGAGAAAAATATTTTCAATTTTTGGTCCAACTGGAATTGGAAAATCAAGTTTATCAATCAAATTAGCCAAGAAGATTAATGGAGAAATAATTGGTGTTGATTCAAGGCAGATTTATGATGGAATAGCTATTGGCACTGCTCAGCCATCAAAAAAACAATTAGATGAAATTCCTCATCATTTAATTGGATTTAAAAAACTAAACGAAAAAATATCATCTGGTGAATATTTACAACTTATAGATTCTAAAATTGAAGATATTTTTTCCAGAGGAAAGTCTCCAATACTCTGCGGTGGAACAGGGCTATATTTTAAATCTCTTATTGAAGGTATTTTTGAAGGAAGTCATACAAATATTGAAATAAGAAAAAAGCTTGAAGCAGATTACAAAAAAGATAAAGTTAAACTCTATGACAAATTAAAAAAAATTGATCCTAAGTATAGTGAGAAGGTCCATATCAATAACAAAAAAAGATTAGTCAGAGCATTAGAGATTTTTGAAACTACGGGAATTCCTTTATCTGAAAACTTTAGTTTGTCAGCTAGAAAAAGTAAGTACGTAGAAAATTATTTTTTTGTTTATTTGAATGCTAATAATAGCTTTTTACATCCAAGAATTGAAGAAAGATTAATTGACATGTTTGACAATGGAATGATTGAAGAAGTAGAGTTTATTGTGAATGAACATATTGATATTAGCCATATAGATTATATTGGATATAGAGAAATAAAAGAATATTTAGAAAATAAAATTTCTATAGATAAAGCTATGGAAAAAATATTTATAAGAACTCGTCAATATGCAAAAAGGCAAAATAAATGGTTTAGTTCTAACAAATATGATTTGTCATTTAATATTGAAAAAAATACATCAAATGATATTGTTGATAAATTGACTCAAATAAACTAATTTTCGCAAACAATTCGAGAATTAATGTTAAAAAGCAAACATCTTATCGGTTTAGAACATTTTCCAATTTCTGATTTGAACAAAATAATTGATACCTCTTTCAAGTTTAAAGAAATCCTAAATACAGAATCTAGAAAATCTATCCTCCTAAAAGGAAAGACAGTTGTTAATATGTTTTTTGAAAATTCTACAAGAACAAAAATTAGTTTCTCATTAGCTGAAAAAAGGCTGGGGGCTGACAGTATTAACTTTTCTGCATCTACAAGTAGTGTCAAAAAAGGTGAGACTTTAAAAGACACTGTTCAAAATATTGAATCTATGAAAATAGACGGCGCTGTTATTCGACATGGTCATCCAGGTTCAGCTTTAAAATTAACAGAATATATTGATGGGGCAGTTATAAATGCAGGTGACGGCTCTCATGAGCACCCAACTCAAGCAATTTTAGATATGGTTACTCTTAAAGAAAAATTTGGAAAAATTAAAGGCTTAAAAATCGGTATCGTAGGTGATATTCTTAATAGTAGAGTAGCTAGAAGTGATATTTTTGCTTTAAAAAAACTTGGAGCCGAAATTGTAGTTTGTGGACCAAGCACTTTATTGCCTGGAGATGCGAAAAGATTAGGCATAAATATTACATATAATTTAAATGAGGTTCTTAATTGGTGTGATGCAGTTATTGCGCTTAGGATTCAATTAGAAAGAATGCATCTTGGAAGAATTCCCTCAAAGAGAGAATACCATAGCGAGTTTGGTTTAACCTATGAAAAAATAAGTAAATTAAAAAAAGACATTGTTATTATGCACCCTGGACCAATGAACCGGGGAGTAGAAATAGATAGCAAAGTTGCAGATTCTGATAATGCAGTTATTTTAGATCAAGTGCTTAATGGAGTTGCTTCAAGGATGTCAATTTTGTATTTATTGCTTGGAGATGGAGATATTAAATTATGATTAAAGGAATTAACGCAAGAAAAATTCTATTAAAATCTGGAAGAATTATAGATCCATTTTCTAAAAAAACATTTAATGGTGATTTATTAATAGAATCTGGAAAGATTTCAAAAATTTCGGACTCCATATCTACAAAAGGAAAAGATTATAAAGTTATAGATTGCAAAGGATTAGTGGTAACTCATGGCTTCTGCGATATGCATGTACATTTTAGAGAGCCTGGTAGAGAAGACAAAGAAACTCTTGAGTCTGGCTCTTATTCTGCTCTAGCAGGAGGTTTTACACAGGTTTGTACTATGGCAAATACTAATCCAGTCATAGATTCTCCAGAACATATTCACTATATAGTTAGCAAAAGTCAAAAATTACCAATAGATATTTTTCCAATAGGAGCTGTTTCTAAAGGAATGAAAGGCGAAGAGTTGACCGAGATGTTGTTGATGCAAAAAAATGGAGCAATAGCTTTTAGCGATGATGGAATTCCAATTCAAAATGCTCAATTTATGAAATTAGCTTTGACCTACTCTAAAATGCTTAATGTGCCAATCATGAATCATGCAGAGGATATCTTCTTAAGAAATGATGGAGTAATGAATGCTTCTTCAACCTCTAATAATTTAGGATTAAAAGGAAATACTAGCCTGGGAGAAGCTGTGATGGTCTATAGAGATTTATTACTAGCAGAATCATTAAATAGTAAATTACATTTACTTCATTTATCAACCAAAGAAGCTGTTGATTTACTAAAACAATTTAAAAGCAAGAAACAGCTAATTACTGCTGAAGTTTCTCCTCATCATCTTTATTTCGTAGATGAAGATATTGATTCTTTTGATACAAATTTAAAGGTAGCTCCACCGGTAAGGAGTAAAAAAGATAGAAAAGCCTTAATTGAAGGAATAAAGTCAGGATTAATTGATTGCATAGCAACTGATCACGCTCCTCATACATTAGAAGATAAAGAAACCACTTTTAATGAAGCAGCGTTTGGTATGATTGGTTTAGAATCATGTTTTGGAGTTGTTAATAAAGTACTAGTAAAAGAAAATGGAATGAGCCTTAAGTCACTAATTGAAAAAATTACAGTTAATCCTAGAAAAGTTATGAATTTAGAAACAAATTTGTTTGCTACAGGTTCAAAAGCTCAGATAACAATTTTTGATCCAAATGAAAAATGGAAATTTAAAAATAGCCATATTTTATCTAAATCTTCAAATTCACCATTTATAGGAAAAGATCTAGTTGGAAAAGTAAAATTTGTAATTTCTAAAAATCAATTTTTTACATTATAAATTCTCTATCATTAATCATTGACTAATGGTAACACATCAATTAAGTTCCAGAGCATTTTTATAGAATTATGAAAAAGATAACAAAAACTATATCAGCAAAAGATGTTAGCCAGCAGTGGTGGCTTTTTGACGCAACAGACCAAGTACTAGGTAGATTTTCATCTGAAGTAGCTCAGGTCTTACGCGGAAAGCACCGCCCTAATTATTCTCCCAATATTTACATGGGAGATGCTGTTATTATTATAAATGCTGAAAAAATAAGAGTTACTGGAAATAAATCTGAAACAAAAAAATATTTTAGACATTCAGGCTATCCAGGCGGTGTAAAATATTCTAGTTTTAGCGAACTGATGAAAAATGATTCCGAAAAGGTTTTGCTCAGCGCTGTTAAAGGAATGTTGCCAAAAAACAAGCTTGGTAGAGAAATTTCTAAACATATTAGAATATATAAAGATAACAATCATGGACACGATGCACAGCAACCAAAAGAATGGAGTTCTAAGTAATGAAGAAAGAATTTTATAATGGCGTTGGAAGAAGAAAGAATTCAACAGCCAGAGTTTATCTTTCAGATGGAAAAGGAAATTTTTCAATTAATAACGTTTCAGATGACATCAACAATTATTTAAAGAGAGAATCTTTAGTTATTCACGCTGTAAAACCTTTAGAGGTGCTTAACCTTAAAGGCAAATATGACATTAAGATTAATGTTAAAGGCGGAGGATTAACAGGTCAAGCTGGAGCAATTCAATTAGGTATTGCTAGAGCTTTATTAAAAATTGATAATGAATTCAGATCTCAGCTTAAATCTCATGGTTTGTTGACAAGAGATGCTAGAGAAGTTGAAAGAAAAAAATATGGACAACCAGGAGCAAGAAAGAAGTTCCAATTCTCAAAAAGATAATATTATGCAAAAAATTACTAAAGAAGACTTACTTAATTCAGGCGCACATTTTGGCCACGTAAGCAGCAAAACCGATCCTAATTTTAAAGATTTTGTAGTCTCATCAAAGAACGGTATTGATATTATCAATCTAGACGATACCTTAAATAATTTAGATAAAGCTCTAAATTTTGTAGCACATACTGTCCAAAGAAATGGTGAAATTTTATTTGTTGGAACAAAAAAACATGCTAAGGATGTTATTCAGCAGGAAGCTGACAGATGTGGTATGTTTTATATAGTAGAAAGATGGCTTGGTGGAACGTTAACTAATTTTTCAACAATTAAGAAAAGTATCAAAAGATTACATTCTCTTGAAAAAGAAGGTTCTCCAATTTTTGAAGATTTAACAAAAAAAGAAATGTTACAATTGAATAGAGAAAAAATAAAACTTTCTGATCAGCATAGGGGAATAAAAGATATGAAAAGACTTCCTAATGCTATTGTTGTAGTTGACGGTAAAACTGAATCTATTGCAATTCAGGAAGCTAAAAAACTTGAAATTCCTATTATTTGCATTGTTGATTCAAATACAGACCCAACACTTTGTGAATATCCAATTCCAGCAAATGATGATTCAATTAGAACTATTCAGCTTTTGATTAACGAGATAGTTAATACAATTATTTCAGTTAGCAAAAAAGATGAAGATAAGGCAGAAGAAACTGTCACCAAAGATTTAAACAAAGAAAATAGCAGAGGGTAGACACATGAGCGTTGACGCTAAACTAGTTAAAACTTTAAGAGAAAGAACTGGAGCAGGAATGATGGACTGCAAGAAAGCGTTAATGGAAGTTGACGGAGACCTTGACTTAGCTGTAGACCAACTTAGAAAAGCTGGTATAGCTAAAGCAGAAAAGAAATCTTCAAGAGCAGCTAACGAAGGCGTTGTTTTCTCATATATACATCATGGTAATAAATTAGGCGTACTTGTTGAAGTTGGATGTGAAACCGACTTTGTAGCAAAAACTGAAGGTTTTAACGATTTAGCTAGTAGTATTGCAATGCAAGTTGCTGCCTCTAATCCATTAGCTGTAGATGAATCAGGAATTGCTCAAGAGATTTTAGATAGAGAAAAAGCAATTTTTGTTGATCAAGCAAAATCATCTGGGAAGCCTGATAATGTTGTTGAAAAAATTGTTGAAGGAAAATTAAATAAGTTTATTCAAGACAATTGTCTAATGCATCAGTCCTTTGTTAAAAATCCAGATGTTACTATTTCACAATTAGTTCAAGAAGCGGTAGCCAAATTAGGCGAGAATATTACCGTTAATAGGTTTGTAAGATTTGCTCTTGGCGAACAATTAAATTAATGTCTCAAAACAAAAAAAGAAGAGTACTACTTAAGTTAAGTGGTGAGATTCTTTCAGGAAATCAACCTCAAGGCGTAGACCCTCAAATTGCTCAACAGCTTGCTAAAGAAGTTGCAGCATTAAAAGCGCTTAATATTGATATTGGTATTGTTTTAGGCGCTGGTAATATTTTTAGAGGAAGAGATGCCTCCGAAAAAGGTATGGACAGAGTTACTGCAGACTATATTGGAATGGTAGGAACTATAATTAATTCTGTTACGCTTCAAGACTCATTAGAGCAGGTTGGGTGTGAAACTCGCACACTATCTGGTATTGATATTCCAAAAATTGCAGAGCCATATATTAGAAGAAGAGCAATTAGACATTTAGATAAAGGTAGGATTGTTATAATAGCTGGAGGCACTGGAAATCCTTTTTTTAGCACTGATAGTGCTGCAGCTTTAAGAGCAGCTGAATTAAATTGCGATTTATTAATCAAAGGCACTAAGGTAGATGGAGTATTTGATTCAGATCCTAATACTAACCCTAGTGCTAACAAATTTAAATCAATCAGTTTTTCAGAAGTTTTAGAAAAAGAATTAGCAATAATGGATCTAACAGCAATAACTTTATGCAAAGAGAATAAGATGCCCATAAGGGTTTTAGATATTACTAAAGAAAATAATTTATTTAATTTCTTAAATGGAAACACTGACATAGGTACAAGCGTAGAATAAAATGTTAAGTCAAAGCTTAGATTCGGCAAAATCAAAAATGGAACAAACAATAACCTTTGTTTCAAGCGAATTGACCAAGATTAGGACTGGAAGAGCAAACCCTGAAATGTTCAATAAGATTTTGGTAAAGTATTATGACAACGATACCCCTTTAAATCAAATTGCCAATATTTCGACAATGGATGCTATTACAATTAGTATTCAACCTTTTGATAAAACTTCTATTGATGATATTGAGAAAGCAATATTAGAATCTGATTTGGGTTTTAATCCTTCTAATAATGGAAATAGTATAATGATTACTTTTCCTCCTCTATCTGTTGAAAGAAGACAGGAGTTAGTTAAAGTTGCATCCAAGATTATTGAAGATGGAAGAATTTCAGTCAGAAATATTCGAAGAGAAATGATTCAATCAGCTAAAAGAGTTGAAGAAGAGCAAAAAATTCCAGAAGATGATATGAAAAAATTTATGGATGATATCCAAGAAGTAACTGACTCTTTTGTTAAGAGATTGAATTCAATCCAGCAAGAAAAAGAAGTTGAAATCCTAGATAAGTAAATTATTTTCTAAAATTTATTCGCATTTAGACCAGCCACAATCTTTACAAACTAAACAACCACCTTCATCAACAATTCCATTACTGTCACACTCTTTGCAATATATTCCTCGAGGCTTAGTTGCGCTAGCAGTTTCTTCTGCTAATTCAAATTGTGCTTTTTTTTTGCTATTGTCTGGAGTCACATCTCCATTAACAAAAGATTCTAAAGCTCTACCGATAGCATCAGGTGTTGATAAAATTAACTGACCATCTTCCCATGTAGGGTTTGGACCACTAATACCTTTTAACTGGCTAATAATACTATTTGGATCTACTCCTGATCGAAGAGATAGAGAGATTAATCTACTGATTGCTTCAGTTTGTGCTGCAACAGTGCCACCGGCTTTACCAATGGCCGTAAATACTTCACAAAGACCGTTCTCATCTTCGTTTACGGTAACATATAAGGTACCATCTCCGGTTCTCATACGTCTTGTTCTACCTTCTGTAATAGGAGGACGATTACGCGCTGTTTTCTTTTCAGATGTATCAAGATTTTTTGATTCATTCTCAGATGATTTCTCTTCAGTAATAAGAATACCTTCGCGAGAACCTTCTCTGTATACAGTAATTCCTTTTAAATCAGCTTTGTAAGCTGTCATATAGATATCGGCAACTGTATCCACTGTAGTTTCTTCAGCTAAATTAACTGTAGAAGAAATTGAACTATCAATATATTTTTGAACAACTCCTTGCATTTTTACTCTAAAAAATGGATCAACATTATGAGCTGTAACAACATAGTCTGGTAAACTTTCATCAGTACCAAACATTTCTTTTACAACTGGATGGTATACTGTGAAAGTATCAAACTCTTTACCCAAGCTATCATTCTTTTTAACCTTACGTTTATAAGATGTTGCAAAAATCGGTTCAACCCCTGATGTTACGCGAGCAACAATAGCTCCGCTTCCGGTTGGAGCAACTGTTGTAAGGGTACAGTTTCTTACACCATGATTTTTAATTTTAGTTTGCAGTTCTTTAGGTAAATCTTGTACAAAAAGACTTTCAGAATAACCGTCCCAATCAAAATTAGGAAACTGTCCTTTTTCTTTTGCTAAGTCTGCACTCGTTTCGTAGGCAGTATTTCTGTGAATTTCCATTACTTTAGCAATAGTATCTAAAGCCTCATCTGAATCATACTTGATACCCATTTTGACAAGCATATCTCCAAGACCAAGAATTCCAAGTCCAACGCGACGATCATTCATAGCATTTTGTTTTTGTTCTTCAAGAGCATGACGATCAAGATTATAATCTATAACATTGTCTAAAAATCTTGCACCGATAGCTGTTGTTTCTTTAAATCCATCAAAATCAAAATTACCATTTCCGTCAACAAATCTCTCTAAGTTTAATGCCCCAAGATTACAGCACCCGCCATCTGGCAGCGGTTGTTCTGCGCATGGGTTAGTCGATACCAATGGACTGCAATATTCAGCATTGTGATATTTGGTCATTGTATCCCAGAAAAGTAGTCCTGGTTCTGCACTTGCGTGCGCATGTTCGATAATTTTCATCCACAAATCTTTTGCTTTTACAGTAGTGTATACTTTGCCACCCCATTGCAAATCAAAATCCGTTTCTTTTTGAACTGCATTCATAAATTCATCTGTTAACAATACTGAAATATTTGAGTACTTAACCATGTCTACATCACCAGTTTTGATTTCAATAAATTTTTCAATATCTGGATGATCAACTCTCAAGGTTTGCATGTTAGCACCTCTTCTACCATGCTGAGCAATTGTATTTGTATTCTCGCTAAATAAATTCATAAAACCAACAGGGCCACATGAATTTCCTCCTGTACCTAGGATTTCATCACCGCCAGGTCTTAAAACAGATAAGTCATGTCCACAGCCTCCACCGTATTTATAGGTCATTGCTTCTTGAATAACACAATCATATATAGACTTGATTGAATCATCTTTAATACCAACTACGTAGCAGTTATTAAGTGTTGTCGTTATATCTTCACGACCTGCTCCATGCATAATTCTTCCTCCTGGAACAAATTTAAAATTTTTAAGCGCTTGAAAGAAAGCTGCTTCCCATTTTTCTTGCAATTCAGGAGTCTTCTCAACGCTTGCTAACGCTTTAGCTTGTCTTTTCCATAGATTCCACGGATGCTTCTCTCCCGGAGCAAGATATTTCATCTCAAGAACGCTTCGACCTAATTCGTCTTCTTTATAATAATTTTCAACTTTGTATTCTTCTGGACAACTTTCAACATCTTTACTATCCATATCTTCTTTGACATTAAAGCCTAAGATTTGATTCTTTAGTTCCGAATCAATTTTTGGATTTTTTTCATTTTCTGTTGGAAAGTTTATTTCTATTGCTTCCGCCATAATTCTCTAATTCTAACCCTCGGTTACTGTTAATGTTTATTTTTGTCCGCAGACAATTCTCTAAATGAGATTATCAGTTTTTTTGCAAATACTAAGCTTTCGAAAAGCTTATTGGCTGGCATTCCAACTTATCTATTTTTCTTTATTTTAGTCAAGTTTAAAAATGCGATTATTCATATTTTTTTTAAAAAAATGGGAAGCAAATCAATTAGGCTCATAAAACACTTAGATAGTCACTTTATTTTGCCTACTTGTTTTGCATCAATTTCTGTATTAATATTTGATGCAATTAACGCATATGACAGACTTAAAATTGAATAATAAATTTTCATTAGAAGATAAATATAATCTCTTAGAAGGAAAGATAGTTTTATCTGGAATTCAAGCACTTGTACGTCTTTTACTTGATCAAAATAGGGCAGACCTAATCAAGGGTTTAAATACTGGAACTCTTGTTTCAGGTTATAGAGGTTCGCCTGTTGGTATGCTAGATATAAATCTTGTTAGAAACAAAAAATTATTAGATCAACATAACATTAATTTCATTCCTGGTGTCAATGAGGATCTTGGTGCAACACTTATATATGGTAGTCAAATGGCAGGAATGGTATCTAATGTTAAGTACGATGGCGTGCTTGGTATGTGGTACGGAAAAGCTCCTGGAGTAGATCGTTCAGGAGATATTTTTAGACATGCAAATTTTCTAGGTGTTGGTAAAAATGGAGGAGTGCTTGCAGTAGCTGGAGATGATCCGTCTTGTAAATCTTCAACTTTGCCATCACAATCTGAACCTGCTTTATTTGATGCAATGATGCCAATTTTTTATCCTGGTAATGTTCAAGAGATATTGGACTTGGGCAGATTTGCATATGAGATGTCAAGATATTCAGGACTATGGTCAGGTTTTAAAATTGTTACTGATATTGCAGATGGGTTTAGTAGTGCTATTGTTCATCCTGAAAGAATTAATATCAATATTCCAGATTTTCAATACAATGGTCAACCATGGAAACATACGCAAAATGCCAAACTTGTAGGTCATCATAGTTTGCCAACAGAAAAAGAAATTCATTTGGGAAGAATTGAAGCTGCTAAACATTTTCTTGCATCAAATAAGATAAATAAAATTACAGTGCAATCTGAAAATGATTCTGTTGGTATTATTACTGCAGGCAAAACTTACTATGATGTATTAGAGGCTTTTGATTCATTGGGATGGGATGAAAAATTCCTTAATGACAAAGGTGTAAGAATATTGAAGCTTGGAGCAACTTTCCCCGTTGATAGCAATATCATTAGAAGTTTTTCTGAAAATCTTGAGGAGATTTTTATAGTTGAAGAGAAAAGATCATTTATCGAAATGCTTATCAAGGAAGAGATTTATAATTATAGCAATAAACCTATCATAATTGGTAAAAACGATGAACACAATAAGCCTTTAATTCCTGGATACGGCGAATTAACTGCTGATGATTTATCAAAAATTTTCTTTAAACGATATGCTGCTAAGTTTAGAGTAGAGTCAGATAACAATAAAATTAATATAATTACTGAGGTTGATAAAAGAATTTATGGACAATCTTTATCATCAAGATCTATGTATTTTTGCTCTGGCTGTCCTCACAATACGTCAACCGTAAAATTACCTGAGGGCGACTCTGCCTTTGGTGGTATTGGTTGTCACCTAATGGCAATGTTTGTCGATGATGGTAAAGCTTTTGGTACTACTCATATGGGTGGAGAAGGAGCTCAATGGGCAGGTATGGAACCATTTATTGAAAAAGAGCATATGTTCCAAAATATTGGGGATGGAACCTTTTTCCATTCAGGATCTTTAGCGCTAAGACAGGCAATTGCAGCTAAATCACATATAACATACAAAATTTTATACAACAGAGCTGTAGCAATGACTGGAGCACAAGACCCAGATGGTGGGTTAGATTTACCAGAGCTCACAAAATATTTGAAATCCCAAGGCGTTGAAAAGGTTATTATTACTACAGATGATACGTCTGCATATAAATCCATCGAAAAATCTCGATGGGATAAAGACATTGAAATTATGCACAGAGATGAAATTGTAGAGGCTCAAAAGAAATTAAAGGCTATAAAGGGTGTTACTGTGCTAGTTCATGACCAATCATGTGCAGCAAATCTTAGACGACTAAGAAAGCGCGGTTTAGTTCATGAGCCGAAAAAAAGAATTTTTATCAATGAGGCAGTTTGTGAAGGGTGTGGAGACTGTGGAGTTAAATCTAATTGTTTAAGTGTTCAACCTATCAAAACAGAGTATGGAAGAAAAACTCAAATAGATCAACCTTCATGTAATAAAGATTATTCATGTGTTGAAGGTAATTGTCCTTCATTTATTCAAGTTATTCCATCTGAAAAAGACGATAAGAGATCATTGCCTGAATTAAATTTTGACCCATCAATAATTCCAAATCCTAAAAAGATTCAAAAAGATGTAGCTAATATTTTCATGTTAGGAATTGGAGGAACTGGTGTAGTTACTGTTAATCAAATTATTTCAACAGCCGCATTTATTGAACAGAAAAAGGTAATCGCTTTAGACCAAACAGGTTTAAGTCAAAAAGGTGGATCGGTAGTTTCTCATTTGAAAATTGTAAGTGATAATAAAGAGTATTCAAGTAGAGTAGCTAATGGAGAATCAGATGCTTATTTAGTTTTTGATTTATTGACAGGAGCAAATCCTAAAAATATGGCTAAACTTAGCACAAAAAATTCTACATCTATTATTTCAACGTCTGAAATACCTACAGGAGATATGGTTAGATCGACTGCTGAAGAATATCCTGAAGCATCCTTTATGATTGATCTTATTAAAGAATATTCCAAAGATACTGCTTTATTAAATGCTACAGAACTTTCTGAGCATTTCTTTGGAAGTAATATGCAGGCTAATTTTATTGTTATTGGAGCTGCTTATCAATCAGGATGCATTCCTTTGTCCAATGAATCAATAGAAAAAGCTATTAAAATAAACGGAGTTGCTGTTAAACAGAACACAGAAGCATTTAATATTGGTAGAAAGGTAGTATCAGACCCTCATTGGATTGATACAATAGATTTATATCGTTCTGGTAGCTTAGCAGCCAAGCCAAGCTTATCTTCAGAAGCTATCAAATTAATTGATTCAATATCACCTGATCAAGAATTAAGACATATTTTAGAATACAGAACTCAAGAGCTTGTTGATTATCAAAATTTAGCCTTTGCAAAAGAATATGTTAATTTTGTAAACACAGTATATATTAAAGAAAAAGATTTAAGATCAAGCTCAGATTTGTCTCAGAATGTTGCTAAATATTTATTCAAACTAATGGCTACAAAAGATGAATATGAAGTAGCAAGACTGTCTTTAAAAGCAGAGCTTGATTCAGCAATTATTAAAGAGTTTGGTAGGTCTGCTAAAATAAGTTATATGCTACATCCGCCATTTCTAAAAGCAATGCAAAATATTCCAATTTTAAATCGTTTACCAGGAGTAAAGTCTAAACTTGCTTTGGGTTCCTGGTTTAAGGTTTTCTATGTAATGTTGAAGAATATGAAATTTCTTAGAGGAACAGCTTTTGATTTTATGGCATGGTTTAGTAGCGATGTTAGAAAAGCTGATCAAAAAGCTCTGAATCATTATAAGACTACAATTTCAGAAAATATTGATAAGATTGGAAATGGTGAATACCAATCTCTAAAAGATTTTTCAAGTCTGCCTGATATTATTAGAGGTTACGAGGAAGTTCGACTTGAAACAATGGAAGAATATTACCAAAAATCTGAAAATATTTTCAAGTCATAGAAATATATTTTTATTTGTCTTAATAGCAATTATATTTATTGAATCAAAATTCTTTTAAGATAGGGATATATATGTATAAAAAATTATTACCAATTATAGCACTTTTTAGTTTATCATTTTCACAGCATGTTCATGATGATCATAGAGATTGGGTCAGGTGCGCTGCAGATGAACTTGAGCAGGAATTGCAACTTCTACATCCTGAATTTATAGCTGAAAGAGATGCTCAAATTCTTAGAGGACAACAGCTATTACGTCAAAACCCTCAATGGAAAACAGATTTAAATTCTCAAAATACAATTTATATACCTGTAATTTTTCACGTATTATATGCCAATGCTGGAGACAATGTTTCTGCTGCTCAGATTGGTGCAAATTTTGATCAAATTAATCTTGATTTCCAAAACTTAAATCCTGATGGAGATGAGATCCCATCTGCTCCAAATCCTAGCGATGCTCCTTATGATCCAGGCGTTGATTATAGTCATCAAGCCAGAAGAGGAACGCACAATGTTGTATTTGTTGGCGCACAAGCAGAAACCTCTGGTGATCAGTTAGTTGAAGGTGTTACCATTAGAAGATATAGTATCAATCAAAGTTCTGTAAGCGGTGTAAGCGAAGCTAGTAGCTTGGCAAGCGCTACTCCAACGGATAGTGGAGCTGATAGTGGATATCAGAATGGTTTTTTAAATATTTATATTGCTCCATTGGATGGAGGGTTGTTAGGTCAGGCCTATATAGGATTTCCTGAATCAGTTGTTCTTGATGAATCGGTTGGTTCTGTTGAGAGTCCAGGTACAGCAGGCGGATATAACAGAGGAAGAACTTTAACTCATGAGCTTGGACATAACTTCACCTTTTCTCATGTTTTCAATTCACAAAATTGTGGAGATGTCTTATGGAACGATGTTCCTGCACAAACTATTAATAATAGGGGTGCTAATATTTATGAATGGCCTACAGGTAGTGGAAATTTCTGGGGACGAAGTGGAGAAAATAGTTGTATTTCATCTACGGGAAAAGGTGATCAATTTATGAATTACATGGACTATGTCTACGATGATCAAATGAGAATGTTTTCAGAAGAACAAGCTCTAGATGGGTATGCATGGGCAGCAAGTCAAACGTGGGCTGAAGTGGTTAGCGGAGTAAATACTCAAGTAACTTCAAGCGTATCTTACGCTACTTCAGATGATGGATTCAGTGTGGAGGTAAGTTTTGATGAACAAGTTACTGGATTTACGCAAGACGATCTTGTGCTCACTAATGCAATTGTAACAAATTTTAACGGTGCAGACGGAACAAATTTCAGCTTTGACGTTGAAGCGATAGTTGATGGAGAGGTAAAAGTCTCTATTTCTGAACAAAGTTGCACAGGAGTTGTTTCAGGAGATTATAATTTTGGTTCAAATGAGGTTGTGGTAATTGTTGACAGATCTGTTCCAATAGCTGGAACATTGTCTATCGATAATATTCAAGATACGCAATATGTAACAAGAGCACCAAATTTAAATCTTTCATTAAATAATTTTACAGATGCAACAAGCGGAATAGGATTATACTATGTTTCTGTGGGACTCTCTCCTCAAGGTCAAGAAATTTTACCATTTACAGCATTTCCCGATCCAGATATCAATCTTAATAATCTTGGATTAAATGATTATCAACAATATTACGTAAATGTTTACGGTCAAGATCTTGTAGGGTTGAATTCAGCAACAGTAAGCTCAAGCTTCTATTATTTTGGCACTCTGCTTGGAGATTCAAATAATGATTGGGTAATTGACTTTGAAGACTATGCCTATTTCATTTCAAATTATCCTGGAATTGATATAGCTCCAGTTACAGGAAGTGCACCATATTTCTTTCCTAATTATGATGGAGTTTCAGATACAAATGACTTAGCAATGTTTGAATCTATGTGGAATTGGTCTATTGCAGAAAATGGTAGAACTGTTCCAAATTATACCTTACAAGGAGCACCGCCATATTTAAGAATTTTAAATGGACAGTTAATTGTTCGATTCCCTGTTGAAGCATCTACTACTCAATTTTATTTTGAATATGATACTGAGAAGTATACTATTGATTATTTATCAAGCAATCTTAATAATAATGTTATTTTAAATGCTAACGATCAAGAAGACGGCATTATTCAAGTTGAGGCTGCTGATTATGCTTCAGAAAGATCAACTCCAATTGAGTTAGCGTTTAGCTTCCAGAATTTAACCGATACCTATGAATTTATGAGAGTAAGTTATTCATCTTATGATAAGTCTAATCAAGTGATTTCAGAAGGGTATAATTTGATTCAGACAGCTCCATCAACTTATAGGTTGTCACAAAGTTATCCTAATCCATTTACTGCTGGAGGAACAACTATTGAGTTTGATATGCCTGTAACCGAACGTATTACAATGGTTATTATGGATATTAGAGGAAGAGTAGTTAGAACCTTAATTGATAAAGAGGAACGTTTCGGTTATCAGTCGGTTGCATGGGATGCAAAGAATGATGATGGTGACAAAGTCAGTAGCGGTGTATACTTCTATCAGATAAGATCTACTAATTTTAACGCTGTTGGTAAGCTAGTATTTGTTAAATAATATAATTCAATGCTAGCTCAACGACCAACACTTGAAGATATTAAAACTGCGCGTAAACGCACAGATTCTATTGTTCGAAAAACCCCAATTTTAACCTCTGAGTACTTCAATGACCTTTTGGGAATGGAGCTATTTTTTAAATGTGAAAACTTTCAAAAAACAGGATCATTTAAAATTAGAGGCGCATCAAATGCAGTGTTCTCTTTAACAGAATCAGAAAAAGCTCAAGGAGTGGCATGTCAGTCATCTGGTAATCATGGCGGTGCAATTGCATGCGCAGCACATTTAAAGGGTGTGCATGCCGATATTGTTATGGCTAAGAGCGTATCAAAGGCCAAAATCCATAATGTAAAAACATATAATGGAAATATGATTTTTTGTGATACAATGGCTGAGAGAGATGAGCTTTTTGATACTACGGTTAAAGTAGAAAATAGAATATCTATTCATCCTTATGATAATTTTGATGTTATGGCTGGTCAGGGAACCATTGCTTTAGAAATAGTAGAGCAAGTACCTGAATTTGATTCAGTTGTTGTTCCAATTGGAGGAGGAGGTCTTATTAGTGGTATTTCAATTGCTTTGAAAGGACTGAATTCTTCTGCTAAAATTATTGGGTGTGAACCAGAAAGTGTAGATGATACCTATCAAATGTACAAAGCCAATAAACGCATTGAAATGAAGCACAGAGAATCAATCGCAGACGGGTTAATGGCTATTGTAGGTCAACTAACCTTACCAATCATTCAAGAGAACGTAGATGATATAGTTTTAGCTACAGAGCAAGAAATTATTGATACTACACGCTTGATTTGGGAAAGAATGAAAATTGTAATTGAACCATCTTGCGCCTTAGCGCTTGCAGCAGTTATAAAAAACAAAGAAAAATTTGTAGGCCAAAAAATCGTACTGGTTATTACTGGCGGTAATGTTGATCTAGTGTCTTTACCATGGCTTAAGGTTAGAAAAGACTAAGAAGCTAAAAAAATTTATGTAATAAAAAAGCCCTCAAAAATGAGGGCTTTTTTATTTATTAAGAAACTCTATTTCTTACAGATCGTAACCTAAGCTAATAGATGTGAATCTACCCATTTCTGGACCTAAGAAAGTTTCTCTATGAACAACATCTGTAATGTTGTCAATTGATAAACCAACTGACATTCCGTCAACTGCTTCTAAATTCCATTTGGCATTAAAGCCTAATGTATAGAAAGAATCAACTTCTCCTGAGGTTCCTGAGAAACCGTCAGCAAAATATGAATCTTGGTATCTTAAAGACATACCGTACGATGTTCCTTCGCTAGCATATTGCATTGAACCACCCATTTTAAATTTAGGCGTATTCATGTTAACAACCTGCTCAACACCTTCGAAGTCTACTGAAAGTGAACTATCACTTAACAATGACATATTCATTCCGAAAGTCCATTCAGCTGATGGAAAGTAATTCATAGCTACTTCCAACCCTTGAAGATTTAAGTCATCTGAAAGTTGTTTGTAACCATAAATTAAATTACCACCGTATGGTGATTGTTCAGGAGCAATGATACCAATTGGAACTTGAGCAACTTGACCTAATAAAAGACCAGCAAACTCGTCCGCACCAGTACCGTTAGCGTTACCACCTGCAGCAGCAGCGTCCCAACCGTTAATCCAATTAACAAGGTTAGCATCGCCCTCTGTAGCTAAGTAAGTAAGAACATTACCTACATAACTTTGACCATCACCTAAAACAGTAACTAAACCTGAAACATTTTGAAGCGCAGTAATGTAGTCTGAAATTACAAGATCGTATACATCAACAGACAATGTCATGTTATCAGCAATTTGACCTTTGTAACCAAACTCAGTTTGCGCCCAAGTTGTTTCTTTGTTAGCTGGGAAGTCTGGGTATTGTACAGTTGGATCAACTACAGAAAATGTCTCGTCAATCACAACGTTTGAATAAGCGCTAGGTGCAACTGAACCAGCCATTATCATGACAGCTCCAGCAGCAGCAGCAGCTTGTTGTGCACCATAAGCAGCAGCACCAGCAGTATCGCCAGTAGCAGCAGCGTATGCAGCAGCAACGCCAGCACCGTATGCAGCATTATAGCCTGCACCAGCAGCTGATTGAAGTATAGCACCCATCATAATTGGTGACCAAACACCAAACGCAGCAGCATTCATTGTGCTATTGCCCATTGCATAATTCGTATTAACATCCGCTCCTACAGCTGGAGACCAGTTTGAACGATATGTAGGTAAGCCATTAGCATCTCTATTATATGTCCATCCTGTTGATGTTGAACCCATTGCTTTAACCTGGATATCAGGATTAAATGGTAAACTTCCAAAAGCAGGGCTTTGGAAATCAATTCCTAGTGAATTTTTGTATACAAAATCTCTGTATACAGCAATATCTAGATTTTGAGGGAAGTTACCTGGTAAGTCAATATTTTCACCATATGTAAAACGGAAACTTCCTCTAACATCTTCTGGAGAAAATACGAAGGCAAGTTTTGGAGCAAATACGCTACTTGTACCAATATTGTCTAAGTAGTTATTTGAGTCAACTCTACCTGTACCCACAAATTTAAATTGATCACTAAACTTCTTTTCATAAGAATAGTATGCACCAACATTTGTGAAATCATCATCATCTTCGTTTTTACCATTAATAGTACCCTTTGTTTCAGGAGTTCTATCTAAGTAATCAAGTCCCCAAATTATAGTTTGACCGTTCTTCATTGGAACAGTGTGCTGTAATTGGAAAGCGCGATTAGATGATTCATCATATACTACGTTACCGTTTACTAAACTGTAAGTAGTTTTTTGATCATTAATATTTGTAAAGAAATTTAAAAATAGATCTCCACCTAAGAAACCTTGTCTGAAGTATGACATTTGAAATTGATATAAATCAACATCATCAGCAAATTGTCTTCCAACACCAGTCATTTCAATAGCAGATAAATTTGCATATCTAGTATTGATTGTTAGGTTAGATCTAAGGTCAGGACGAAACTCTGTTTTTGTTTCAAATACAGTTGCTTCTGGCGAAAATGGCTCAGCAGATGAAGCTGTATTTGCAACACCGCCTTCAGGGTCATTGTATCCACTTGTAGAGTAGTCAATGAATGGGTAAGCAGTAGTTTGTAGACCTCTTCTAATCATTTCTGGTTCAAAGTAGTCATGACCCTCAGCATTAGCTTCAGCTAAAGTTCTAGGCATGTTTGAGTTCCAGTCGTCAAAAGATCTATGGCTAAATGATACTCTAGTAGCAGCTCTAGCGCCCCACTGATGAGCAACACGACCATAAATTTTCATGAAATTTCTATCACCAACAGTTAGTGCAATTCTATTGCCTTGGTTGAATGGTGATTTTGTAAATAGGGAAATTACCCCTTGTTGTGTGTCAGGACCGTACATTGGAGATGCAGGACCACGCACTAGCTCAACTCTTTCAACATCAGAATCATCTGGAGCGAAGAATTGAAGTAATTGTGCATTAACAACAGGAGCTCTTGTCCATCTATTGTCAACTACAGCATGTATAGAACCTGAAAAAACGCCATTAAATCCTCTAAGAGAAACATTAGAAGATTCAAGACCAGTTTTCATGTACTCAACACCTGCTTGGTTTCCGATAACATCTGCAATTGTTGTTGCGCCTCTAGCTTCGAGCTCTTCTCCGCCAAAAACTGTAACACTTGCAGGTGCTTCAGTAACTAATTCTTTTTTCAAAGATGCAGAAACTACTACTTGATTCAGTCTAATATCACCTTTATCAAGTGTAAGATTTACACTGCTAGCCTGACCACCACTGATAGTAACAACCGCACTTGCATCTTCATATCCAATGTAGGATGCAGTAACAGTGTATGTACCATCGCTTAGGCCTGAAATACTAAATGATCCATCTTGATTAGATGAAGCACCAGCATCAGTACCTTCAACTGCTACATTAGCTCCAGCAAGAGCATTACCTTCGTCACCATTTACGGTTCCAGTAATGTTCTGTGCAAAAAGCGATGCAACAGAAAAAAGTAAGGCAAACATATATTGAAAACTTGCTTTATTAAGTTTCATTATTTATACCTCTTTTTTATTTATTATCAGTTAGTTCTCTTCGTGTCAAAAGACACGGAGTTATCAATTATTTTCAAGGTATAACTATAAATGAAAAAAACCAAACAAAAAATCTAGACTAGTATTAACTTAGATTTCTATGAAAAAAATAAAAAAATATATAATAATTGCAATAATGTGTTTAAGCGTTAATGCACAGACGACGGAAGAAGCGATGGAAGAGAAAAAATCTAAGTTAACGGATATGCAATATTATGTTACTCAAGCATGTGGAACAGAGCCAGCATTCGATAATGAATATTGGGATCACAAAGAACCAGGTATTTACGTTGATATTGTTTCAGGAGAAGCGCTTTTTGCTTCAGTGCATAAATATGATTCTAATTCAGGTTGGCCTTCTTTTTATCAACCAATTGAGAAGAAAAATGTCACTTTTGAACAAGATTACGAATTAATTCTGCCAAGAACTGAGGTAAAAAGCAAGGAAGGTGATTCTCATCTTGGTCATGTTTTTAATGACGGACCAAATCCTACTGGGTTAAGATACTGTATTAATTCTGCTGCTCTACAATTTGTTCCTGTCAAAGAAATGGAAGAAAAAGGATATAAAGAGTATTTATATCTTTTTGAAACATAAATGCAAAAAGAATCTCGATTAGATGCTTTTATAGCAAATCCTTATAAATCTATGTGGACAATGGCCATGCCTATTATTGCAGGAATGATGGTCCAAACTCTTTTTAATGTAGTTGATATAATGTTTATTGGATGGCTGGGCGCGGACGAGGTTACTGCTGTGGCATTCGTGAGTCCACTATTCTTTATTATTATAGGCCTTGGTGTAGGGATAGGTACAGGTACAACTGCTACTATAGCTCAATATATCGGACGAAAAGATAAAGAAAATGCTGAAAAAACAGCTTCTCAAACTATTTTAATTGGATTTTTAAGTACTATATTTTTGACAGTTCTAGGAATAATTTATGGAGAGGGATTACTATCAATCCTGGGGGCTGAAGGAGAAATTTTATCTATTGCGTATTCTTATTTACGTATTTTAACATTTGGCCTGGGATTAGTCATATTTTCTATGTTTTTTAGAGCCATTCTTGCTGGAGAGGGTGAAACAAAAATTCCTATGATCATAGGTTTAATTGGAACCGTTTTAAACCTTATCTTGGACCCAATACTTATTTTTGCATTTGATTATGGTGTTAGAGGAGCAGCATTTGCTACCATAATAAGTCAGATAGTAATGGTTGCATCATACTTGTTTATCATCTTTATAAAAAAATCCACTTATATATCATTTAATATCAGAAATCTTTCATTAGATAATTATATTATTTCAAAAATCTTCCAAATTGGAATTCCTTCGTCTTTATCAATGCTTATTATTTCATTTGGACAGGTTGTGATGAATAAGATTCTTGTTAATTATTCCACAGAGGCAGTTGCGGCATATCAAATTGTTTCTAGGCTTGATATGTTATTATTTATGCCAATTTTAGGAATAGCAATCAGCTTGACGACAATTGTTGGAATGTTCTATGGAGCAAAAGAGTACAAAAAGCTTTTGTCGGTCGTTTATTATGGTATAAACAGAGCAGTAATAATTACAACAATAAGTGTAATTCTTTTCTTTATGCTAGCAAAAAATATCTTACCTATCTTTAGTTCTAATTTGATGGTTGTTGATATTGGAGTAACCTATTTAAAAGTTATTATTCTGGCTTATCCAGCTGTTGGAATAAGCGTTATTTGCTCTAGAGTTTGCCAAGCTCTCGGTCAAGGAGTCCCACTATTAATTACAACAACTACTCGAGTTCTTATATTGACTGCTCCTTTATCATATTATTTTTATTACATTGGCAAGCCCTTAGAATGGGTGTGGTACTCACAAGTGTTTGCAATATTGATCGCTGCTATAATCTCTTATGCTTGGATGAAATTTTATTTCAAAAAGTTTAATATTGTATGATATCACTCAAAAAGTTAATTTTTTAAGATGAAGATTTTGAACAATCTAGCAGAAGCTAAAACTTTAGTTGGTGAAGAGCTTGGATTGAGCGAATGGCAAAAAATTTCTCAAAAACAAATTTCTGAATTTGGTAAAGTTACAGGTGATCAACAATGGATTCACACCGCTCCTATAAAAGCAAAAATGTTTTCACCTTTCAAAACCACAATTGCACATGGATTTCTTGTACTGTCCTTGCTTCCAAAATTTTTAGAAGAAACCTATTCGATTAAATCAGCAAAAATGGGTGTAAATTATGGCTTAAATCGTGTAAGATTCACTGCTCCTGTTCCGGTAAACAGTTTTGTAAGAGGAAGAGTCTTGTTAAAAGATTTAAAAGAAATCAAAAATGGAGCCAAGTTGACAGTAGAAGTGACTGTTGAGTTAAAAGATAGTAGCAAACCTGCTTGTATAGCAGAGCAAGTTTTTTTGATTTACGAATAAGTTTAGGAGGGGAATATTACAGAACTATATCTAGTCCGTCACGGACAAGCATCATTTGGTGAAAAAAATTATGATAACTTAAGCGAAAAGGGTATCAAGCAATCCATTTCGTTGGGTAAAAAATTAAATAAAAGAAATTTAGTTTTTGACAATGTAGTTGTAGGTCCAATGAAAAGGCATATTCAAACTTTCAATGGTATAAATAAAGGCTATGGTCAAACTTTAAGCAATCCGATAATTGTTGATGAATTTGCTGAGAATCAATTAATGGAAATTGCCCAATATTTTATTCCTAAAATGCTAGAAACAAACAAGAATATTAAAGAATTAATGAGCGAAATTCCATTTTGGAAGAGAAAGAAAACATTTTTAAAGTATTTCAATATTATCGCTCAACAATGGATTAACGAAGAACTAGATCTTTCAGATAAGAATTTTGAAAGTTATAAAAGTTTTAAAAATCGTGTTAAGATTGCAAAAGGTAAAGTTGCTGAAATAATGGAAGAAGGTTCAAAGACTATGGTTGTGTCTTCTGGAGGAACAATTACAGGAATATACGCTGAATGTCATTCGCTTTCAGCTGAAGAGATTATGCAGTTAAACTTTAAAATCAAAAATGCTTCTATTTCACTTTTTACGAAAGAAAATGATACTTTTACATTAGAAACATTTAATCGTAGTTTTATACCAAGATATTTAGAAACATACATTTAAGGGAAGTCATGGCAATTTCAACAGAAAAATTTGAAAATATTAAATCTAAAATTCAGCAATTTATCGATGAAGAAATGATTGCAGATGAAAACTCTTTTGATTTAAGTCATAAGTTTGCAGATCATTTACCATTCTTGGAGGAAAAAAGAAATAAGGTGAGAGAAATGGGCTTATTTACGCCACAAATCCCTAAAAACCATGGCGGTCTTGGATTAAGCTTGTATCAACTTGGTCAAATCTATGAGATATTAGGTCAAACTTTTTACGGATTATATGTGTTTAATTGTCAAGCACCAGATGCTGGAAATATGGAAATATTGATGGAGCATGGAACGGAATATCAAAAAGAAAATTTTTTAAATCCTTTAGTTACTGGAAAAGCTAGAAGCTGTTTTTCAATGACTGAGCCTGATTATGCCGGATCTAACCCTATTATGATGGGTACAACAGCCATTAAAGATGGGTCTAACTATGTAATTAATGGCCATAAATGGTTTACTTCATCAGCTGATGGAGCAGACTTTGCAATTGCAATGGTAATAACAGATCCTGAAAATCCTAATCCATATATGAGAGCATCACAAATTATTATTCCTACTGATACTAAAGGTTTTAACTTTATAAGAAATATTTCTGTTATGGGCGACGAGGGAGATGGATGGAATGCTCATGCCGAAATAAAGTATGAAAATTGTATTGTTCCAGAAAAAAATGTTTTAGGCCCAGTTGGAGCTGGCTTTAAAATTGCTCAAGATAGACTTGGTCCAGGTAGAATCCATCATTGCATGAGATGGATTGGTGAGTGCGAAAAAGCATTTGAAATGATGTGTGAAAGGGCAGCCTCAAGAGAATTAGCTCCTGGAAAGCCCCTTGCTTTAAAGCAAACAGTTCAAAATTGGATTGCTGAATCAAGAGCTGAAATAAACGCCTCAAGATTAATGGTGTTAGATGCAGCAAAAAAAATCGATAATGAAGGAGCTTATGCTGCAAAAGTAGAAATATCTACAATTAAATTTTATGTAGCGCAGGTACTTCAAAATGTGCTTGATAGGGCTATCCAAGTCCACGGTGCTCTAGGAATGACTGATGATACACCGTTAGCTTCACTATATAGACATGAGCGCTCTGCTAGAATATATGATGGAGCAGATGAGGTTCACAAAACTAGAGTCGCTAAAGAAATAATGAAAAAGTACTTAAAATAAGTTTGTGAAAGTTTTGAGAGTTCCTCTAAAGCTAAAATTTTACTACTTATTATCACTTTTTGTTCAAAATAAAAAAACACCTGGTTTTGAGGAAGATATTCCTAGAAATATTCGTTTAGGCGAAGAGTTTCCTTTAGAAAATCTAAAAGTATTCTTACAAAATAATAATATTGATACAAGCAATCTAAAGTTAAAACAGTTTCCAAGCGGATATTCTAATCTAACATATTTTTTAAAAAATTCTTCACAAGAAATGGTTCTTAGAAGGCCACCATATGGAGCTAAGAGTTTAAAAGGTGGACATGACATGTTAAGAGAATACACGGTATTAAAAAACTTAAAATCTCAGTTTCATAAAGTTCCAAATGTTCATCTTTATTGTGATGATGAAAATATTTTAGGAGCACCATTTTATATTATGGATCGTGTGCAGGGATATATAATAAGACCCAATCTCCAGCAAAAAAATTCTCCAAGTAAAGAAATCATTGAAAAAATATCTAGCTCACTTGTAGACACCCTTGTAGAATTGCATTCAGTTGATATAAATCAAGCCAATCTGAATGATTTAGGAAAAATTGATGGTTATGTTAAAAGACAAGTTGAAGGATGGACAAAAAGATACTACCATTCAAAAACGGATTCTATTAGCAATATGGAATTTATTGCAAAATGGTTAAATGAAAATCAGCCAAAGGAATCTAAAGAAGCGATTATTCATAACGATTTCAAGTATGATAATTTGGTATTAGATAAGAATAATTATTCTAACATCATTTCTGTTTTGGATTGGGAAATGGCTACTATTGGTGACCCTTTTATGGATCTTGGAACTACACTTGGTTATTGGGTAGATAGAAATGACTTGCCAGAATTACAATTATTCCAATTAAGTGCTACTACCTTAGAAGGAAATCCATCCAGAGAAGGCATTCTTGAGATGTATGAAAATAAATCTGGACATACAGTGAATAATCCTGTGTTCTATTATGTATTTGGTCTATTTAAGATTGCTGTAATAGCTCAGCAAATATATTTCAGATATAAAAAAGGATTCACAAAAGATAAAAGATTTGGACTGCTAAACCTTGCTGTAATATCATTATCAGTGATGGCTAAGCAGGCTATAGTTAAAGATAGGCTAAGTAATTTATTTGAATAAAAAAAAGGCCTTCAATGAAGGCCTTTTTTTGATTTTAATGAATTGGTTATTTTGTATCCATTCTAGCAGCTGCCCAAACAATGACACCTGGAAGAATTTTGTTAACAAAATCAGCTAGATTGTAAACTTGATTTACAACATCCATATCAACTCCACCACCAAAGTAACCTAGAGCGTAACCTGCTGGATAAATTATCCAACCAAAAGTTACGATTTTCTTTAGGTTATCATATGCGTAGTGACCAGCTTTATTTTTTGATCCAGCATTAGCTTCAGCAGCTTCACCTGACCAAATTTCTCTTAGAGCAAGACCCCAGAAAAGCATACCTGCAACAAAACCAGTTGTTGAATTGATAGCTGCAACTGCGCCAGATTCCCCTAAGTAACCGAAAACAAGCATAAGAGTAGTGTAACCAAGAAGTTTTTGAAATACGCTTGAGCTAACTTTAGTTACTGCTAACAGTACAATGTAAAGCTCAATCATAAGTAATGGAACTGTAATTAACCAGTCAATGTATCTAATAGCAACAGTTTCAACTCCGTCACTTCCTCTCATGTAGAAGTAGTGTACCGCAGCAATGAAACATACTAATCCAGAAACTGTTAATGATGTTTTCCATTTAGGATTTACATTGTCTCTCTCTAACCAAAAGAAAAGAGCAGAAGCAAGTAAAGCCATATTAACTACAAAGAATGTGAATCCTGTTAAAGTGCTTGGATCCATTCCAATTAAGTTTATAAACATGTTTTATACCTCATTATTGTTAAATTCCGTTAATATATAATTAAATTTGTTTAAAACTCAAATACTTTAATAAAGAAGATGGAAAAAGAATTTCAAAACATTTATGATGAAATAGTTGACTTGATGGAAAATGCCATCAGTGAATCTGCTCATCCATATAGAACATTTTCTCTAGCTTCTGTTGACGACAAATCTCCAAAAGTAAGGACCGTTGTTTTGAGAGATTTCTCAAAAAAAAATAACTATTTTGAGTTCCATTCTGATATACGTAGTCCCAAATTAGCAGAGTTAAAAAATAATAATAATTTTTCAGCATTGTTTTATTCATCTCAAACTAAGGTGCAAATAAGGTTTAATGGAAAAACAAAAGTTTTTTATGATTGTTCTGAAACAAAAAAGCGCTGGGATCAGGTAACCCCTTCATCAAAAAGATGCTATATGGGACCTTACAGTCCATCTGAATCCTTAAGTGAATATCATCCAAACATTCCTGAAAGTGTACAATTTAAAAATCCTTCAGATAAAGAATCTTTAATTGGGTATAAAAATTTTGTAATTGTTAGATGTTATTTTGATAAAGTAGACTATTTGAAATTAAAATATAGTGGACATTTTAGATGTAATTTTATGTTAAGCGAAAGTAAGATTGACGCCGAATGGATCGCACCTTAAAAATGAAAAGTACAATTATATTAATGTCCTTTCTTGTAATTTTTGGTACAATATTTAACTTTTTAACAATCAAGAGGTATATAAGAAAAAGAAGAGATGAAGAAAATTAAATTAATCCTATTATTTTTTGTAGTAACTTTTTCCATGAATTTTTGTACTAAAAATGTAGATGTTATATCTATGCAGCAATTTCAAAGTAAAGTTTTGAATGAAAATACTGTAGTATTAGACGTAAGAACTGAAGAGGAGTATTTTGGGCCATTAGGGCATATAGATGGTGCAATACTTATTCCTATAAATGAGCTTGAAATCAGAATAGAAGAATTAAAAGAGTTCCAAGATGAAACAATATATGTTGTTTGCAGAAGTGGAAATAGATCTAATTTTGGCAAAGATTTATTAATTGAAAATAGTTTTAATGCAGTAAATGTCGATGGCGGTATGTTAGCCTGGAAGGCTGATAGTGATGCGAGATAAAAAAGACATAGCTACTTTTTATAAAAAATCTTTTTTAACGATAATAATAATCATGTCAATTTTATTAATACCATTCTTTTTGTATGCGAATTAAGCAAAAATATATAATAGATTTTGCTAAAGGAGTAACCTGGCTTCTAGTTTTGTCCTTGATATTTTATCTTAATCAGGAACAAAACATGACTGCATGGATTTATTTTTGCTTGCATGGATCTTATGGGTTAATGTGGGTTGCTAAGAGTTACATTTTTCCAGATAAAACATGGGAAAGTAAGGTTGGTATTCCCTATGCTTTTCTAATTTTTTTTGGTCTAGTCCTTTACTGGGCACCAGCCTTTATTATTACCCTAGCAGGCCATGAAGCTTCTCTGCCCATTATTACAGCTGCAATTTTTACATTCTCAATTGGAGTATTCTATCATTATGCTTCAGATATGCAAAAATATATTTTTTTAAAAAATAACTCTGGTCTAATAACTGATGGTTTTTGGAAACAATGTAGACATCCAAATTATTTTGGTGAACTTTTAATCTATTTAAGCTTTGTTTTGCTTGTTATTGAAACATCATTATGGTGGTTGCCGGCAACAATTCTTGTTCTATTTATTGTTGCTGTTTGGATTCCCAATATGATTAAAATTGATAAATCTCTTTCAAGATTTGATGAACATAAATCATACAAGGAGAAAACAGCTTTTATAGTGCCCTACATTTTGTAATGAAAACCAAAATAGTGATATATTATGATGGTGTATGTATTGTTTGTTCTTCAGCAATGAACACCTTAATCAAAATGGATAAAGAGAATATTTTATATTTTAGTCCACTTCAGTCTAACTTTGCAAAATCAACAATTGACCAAAAATATTTAGAAAAGATGGATACTGTGATTGTTAAAAAGGGTGATATATTATATACTAAATCCAATGCTGCTTTTGTAATTCTTGAACAATTAAAAAGCCCTCTACGATATTCATTTTATTTAGTTCCACGTTTTTTTGCTGATCTTGTTTATGACCTCATTGCAAAAAGAAGATATAGCTGGTTTGGAAAAAAAGAAGAATGTATTTTTCCAATAAACAACCCAAAATTTTTAATTGACTGATGAAAAAAGAACAATTCTCTAGATTTTATAATATGGAAACAAGATGGTATGATGAAGATATGTTAGGACATCTTAATCATGGAACTGCGGTAACTTATTTTGAAGATGCTAGAGTTAGGCATGCAAACGATATTGGGCTTTTTCCTTATGATAGCAATAAATTTCCATTCATTGTGGCTTCAATGTCATTCAATTTTTTAAAACAAGTCAAACATCCAAAAAAAATCAGCATCGGGCTTAAGGTTTCCAAAGTAGGAGGAAAAAGTTTTGACTATGAGTATGGCTTGTTCGTAGAGGGGGATGATGAGTGTGCAATTAGTTGCCATATGACCCTTGTCTGCTTTGACTTTGAAAGTCAAAAAAGTGTTAAGGTTTTTGAAGAAATAAAAAATGAGTTTGGAGAGAATAAATGAACATTATAATAGAAAATGATGTAAAAATAATTCAAATGGGCGACAAAGGTCCGAATCTTTTAAGCGTTGATAGAGCAAAAAAAATTATTCAAGAATTAAACTATAACGATTGCAAGGCAGTAATTTTTTTAGGAAACGATAAAGTTTTTAGCGCAGGATTAAATCTAAAAGATTTAACATCTGCTACAGAGCCTGAGCAAGTAGCTTTAATTTTTGGTACTCTTGGAAAACTGCTTCAAGCATGTAGAGATTTTCAAGGCCCTGTAATAAGTATTGTAGGCGGGCATGCAATAGCTGGAGGCTGTCTACTAGCTTTAGCCTCCGATTATCGATATGGGATGCATGGTATGCATCGCATGGGATTGAATGAGATGGCAATTGGTATTGACTTGCCACCAGATATGCTTTCAATTATTTCACACTCTATCAGTAGAGACAACTTATTTGAAGTTGCTACACAGTGCAAAATGTATTCGCCAGTCCAAGCTGAAAAAAAAGGATTAATAAATGAGTTAGTAGGGCATAGATTTTCAGGAAAGAAGAAAGCCACCACAATTGCTTTAGAAAGAGCAAAAAAATTAGCTCAATTTTATATAAATGCTGGAGAGCCATTTGTTAGATTAAAGCAATCGCTAATGCATGAAACTAATTTTGATTATGATGTATTGATTGATAATTGGTTCTCTGAAGAGACACAAAAAAAAGTCAAAACTGTCATGAGCTCATTGGCAAAAAAATGAATATTCTTGTCGCAGGCGGCACCGGATTCATTGGAAAAAAAATCGTTGAGATTTTATCAAATCAAAATTATAAAGTTTTTGTTTTAACAAGGAATATTGATCAGCATAGAAATTCATTTACAAAAAATGTTGAGCTGGTTGATTGGAATACTACCAATCCTACTATGCTTTCAAAAATATCTATACTAATTAAGTTGAATGGAGAAAAAGTAGACCAATTATGGACAAAAAAAACTAAAAGAAAAATTCTTTACAGTAGAATTGAGACCGCTAAATTTTTACATAAATTTTGCAAGAAAAACCAAATTATTCCAAAGCAATTGATTAATGCATCAGCTGTTGGTATCTATGCAAATATTAAGGCTAAATATGATTTTTCTGTTCAAGAACATTCTGAGTATGGTGATACATTTTTATCAGATGTATGTGTTCAAAATGAAAAAGAAAGTGAAATATTTAATTCTTATGAAAGTATTAAAATAATTCAATTAAGAATTGGAGTGGTGCTTCAAAAAAAGATTGTATCATTACTGTCTTTGCCTTTGTTTTTTTCAATTCCGATTCCAGGTGATAAAAATCACTATTTTCCTTGGGTACATGTTGATGATATTGCTGGATTTACATCTTATTCAATAGAAAATAATTTAGAAGGAGTTTTCAATTTAGTTTCTCCAAATTTTACTACTCATCAAGAATTCTTTAAGACTATTATTAACCATAAAAAGGGTTTGCTAAAATGGGTTTTATTTTTACCAAAAGTAATAGTAAAATTTTTGTTAGGAGATATGAGCGAAATGTTATTATATGGCCCTAAAACGGAACCACAAAGAACTCTAGAAAGTGGTTATAAATTTAAATTTCAATCTTTAAAAGATGCACTTTCAAATCTCTCTTAATAAATAGCTTGGAAAATCTTGAAAATTTGGTAAATTTCGGACTGTGAAAACAATAAAAATTCTACTAAAAGGATTAATCAATTGACTGCCAAAATCTCAAAAAAACTTTCTAACGAACTAAAGAATATTGAATCTACTGGCCCTGATGAAATGGCTGCTGCTATTGAAAAGGAGCAGGCTGAAGAAGAAAAAAGAAAACAAGCGCTGGGTAGAGCTGATGAAAGAATCAAGAGATCTAAAGTATCTAGCGGTACAATTAGTATGTATTTATCGGAAATATCGCAATACGAACCATTGGCTCCAGAAAAAGAGGTAGAACTAGCAGTCTTAATTGCTAAAGGCGACAAAAGAGCTATGAAAGAACTAGTAGAAGCAAACTTAAGATTTGTTGTTTCTGTTGCAAAAAAATACCAAGGAAATGGTCTTTCATTATCTGATATTATTAACGAAGGTAATTTAGGATTAATTAAAGCTGCAAAAAGGTTCGATCCATCAAGAGGGTTTAAATTTATTTCATATGCAGTATGGTGGATTAGACAAGCAATTCTTCAAGCATTAGCTGAGCAGGGAAGATTAATAAGATTGCCATTAAATCGTGTTGGTACTATTACAAAAATAACGAAAGCAGCTGAAAAACTAGAAGCTGAAATGGGTAGACCTCCAAAAGTGGAAGAAATTAGCCACCAGCTCGATGTCAAATCAGAAGAAGTGTTTAATGCTTTACAGTATTCAAGAAGGCATAGTTCATTAGATGCTCCATTTGCTGAAGGTGAAGACAGTTCTTTAATTAATGTTATTGAAGATGAGCAGGAAAAAGATCCTGATAATAAAGTAATGGATACTTCTATGAAAGAAGAAATCGCTTCTGCTTTAAGTACATTAACAGAAAGAGAACGCTCAGTAATAGAGATGTATTTTGGAATTAATAGAGATAGATCTTTCACGCTTAACGAAATTGGCGAACAATTTAGTCTAACTAGAGAACGAGTTAGGCAGATTAAAGAAAAAGCTATCAGAAGATTAGCTCATAAAACTAGAAGCGAGCCCTTAAGAGTTTATCTTGGACAGTAGTTTAAATTCTGCTTTAATTTTATTTCCAATTTTTCCAATTATCTTAATGATGCATTTGCATACACTAGTCAATGCATTGCAAATTAAAAAATCAATAGTGAGTAAAGAACTTGACCCGCGATGGTTAAAATACATGCCAGGTTGGCAAGAAATTCCCGATAATATTCAAGCTTCTAGAGAGTTATATAAAAATCTTTTTCAAGCTCCAATAGTCTTTTTGATTTTTTGTTTGTGTGCTTACGTTTTAAATAATGTATCAGTATTTAATTTAGCTTTATCTTGGATATATGTTGCACTAAGGCTATGGCATTATTTTGTAAGAATTTCAAATCCAAAAATCTCTAAAAGAAGAATTCCTTTCCAGTACTCCTTAATTGTAAGTCTTGTACTATGGATTGATTTATTCATCTTTTTGTTAAAATAATTAATAGCACCACAATTCACATAGTTGTATAATCCTTTATTATGGCCAAAAAACCGAAAATAGCAATTATTGGACGTCCAAATGTGGGTAAATCTACATTGTTTAATAAACTTTCTGGAAAAAGAACATCTATTGTTGACCAATTAGAAGGAGTAACAAGAGATAGAGTCTATGCAAGCGCAGAATGGCTTTCACAAGAATTTAATATCATAGATACTGGGGGATTTGTTAGTTCCAATGAGGATATTTTTAATAAAAAAATTAAAGTACAAATCTCTGCAGCTTTAAACGAATGTCATGGAATAATTTTTTTGGTTGATGGAAAAGACGGTTTAAATCCAAACGATAATCTTTTATCTAAATTAGTTAGAAAGTCAGGGAAAAATTTTGTGATGGGCGTTAACAAATGTGACACTCCAGATCATCATCATAGAAAAGATCAATTCTTTGATCTTGGTTTTGAAAATCCTTTTCCAATTTCTGCATTAAACGGTGCTGGTATTGGAGATATGTTAGATGAATTATTTGAGCATATTGATTTTAATTTAATTTCTAAATCAGATGAAGATGAAGATTGCTCTCTTTCGATTGTAGGTATGCCAAATGTTGGAAAGTCATCGTTGTTGAATGCCTTGCTTCAGAGAGATCAGGCAATAGTCTCTGATATTGCAGGAACTACGAGAGATTCATTGGATACTATAATTAAATGGCATGGAAAAAATATCAAAGTAGTTGATACAGCCGGTCTTCGAAAAAAGAGTAAGATAGATTCAGATATAGAATTTTACAGCTCTCTTAGAGCAATGGATTCACTTTTGAGATCAGATTTAGTATTGCTAGTTGTTGATGCTGAAAAAGGATTTACAAAACAGGAAAAATCAATTGCTAAGGAAGTAATTAAAAAAGGAAAAAGAATGATTATTCTTGTTAATAAATGGGATCTAGCTTCAGGAACTGATGTTTCTGCAGAGTTTTATAAGCAAGATATGTATGATGAATTCAAAGATTTAAGACACTATCCCATTTTATTTGTTTCTGCTTTAACAAAAAGAAGAGTGTCAAATATATTAGAAGTTGCTTGGGATATTTTTACTAAGCAAAGAGAAAAATTGTCTACTAAAAAGCTTAATG
>Ga0255753_1000251_pt1 | contig 69893 bp, 35 predicted proteins | sample 041ome_10_FD_179953 | JGI IMG/M metagenome (GOLD analysis project Ga0255753, IMG submission 179953) | Coastal salt marsh microbial communities from the Groves Creek Marsh, Skidaway Island, Georgia - 041412US metaG (version 2) | ecosystem: Environmental > Aquatic > Marine > Intertidal zone > Salt...
CATCGACATCGACGCCGCGATGTACGCCGATCCCGCGTTCCACGCCGCGGCGCCGGACGCGTACGTGTGCGCGCTCACGCTGCGAGTGATGAAGAATCCCGTCGTCGTCGCGAAGACGGGACGGACGCGCTCGTGAAACGTCGTAAACATTATTATTGATTCAAAATTGTGTAATAAAACGATTATTAGGTGTGATGACTGTTTGAATTTTTAAGCGCGTCGATCGACGCGCGCGCTCAGACGGCGGCGCCGTAACCGCGTCGCGCGCGCGCCAACGGCGCGCGTTCAGTTTCGTCGTTCGCTCGGGCGTCGGTTTCGGCGGATTTGCGACGGCGGTAAAAGATGACGCCGGCGAAAACGACGAACGCGGCGAAAGTTTTCGCGAGCGACGTCGCCGCGGACGTCGGCGTTCGCCGCGGGTCGCCGAGATTGGTCGGCGCGTCGGCGCGCGACGGCGCGCGTTTCGTCGCGCCAAGCCGCGCGGCGCTCGCGGCGCTCTTCGTCGTCGACGGAGGATCCGCGACGAAGCGCGTGACGTTTGATGCGCACTTTGTCGGCGGTCCAAGTCTCGCATCGCCCGCGGCGCGGAGCGCGCCGGCGCGACAGGCGACGCAACGACCCCAGCCGTCGGCGTGATGATTCTCGGCGCACTCCGCGCACTGCGTGTCGGCGCCCAGAGGATCGTCGCCGGCGGCGTTGATGGTACCGTCGGGACACCGCTCACACGCGTGGTTGACCACGGACGTGTTCTGCGGGCACGCGTTCAACGCGCACTCGGTGACGCTCGAGGCGGTGGTGTCCCCGCCAGCCGCGATCGTCCCGTGGCCTTCGCACGGGACGCACGCGTATCCGGTCGCATTTGTCCCAAAGACGCGATAGTTCTCGGCGCAAACCGTGCACGTCGTTTCGCCCGCGGTCGCATCGTCGCCCGTTCCGTTTACCGTTCGCACGTAACCTTCAGGACACGCGACGCACGTCGCCTCAGAGACGTGCTCGTCAATCGCGCAAATCTTTGGCACGCAAGACGTCGCGTTGCCGGCGCCGACGTCGTGCGCATCGTCCGGTGACGAAACCGTGCCAATCGGGCACGGCTTACACGCCAGTTGTTCGGTGCTCTTGTCCACCGCGACGTGGTACCCATCGGCGCACGTAAGACATCGCACCTCGCCAGACGAGAGCGCGGCGTAGGAGTCTTTCGCGTAGCCTTCGGGGCATTCTTGGCACTTGAAGCGGTCCGTGAGCGCGTCCCGCACGACGGCGTGATTGACGTCGCACGCGTCGCACGTCGTGACGCCGGATGTGTATCTGGTGTGCGCAGCGTTCGCAGAGAGCGTGAAGAATGAGCTGACGTAGCCATCCTCGCACTGAGCGCACCGCCTGCTTTCGTCGACGTAGTGCGTGCCCTTGCACTTTTCGCAAGCCGTGTCGCCACCGTCCGAACGATCGCCCGCCGCTCTGCTGTAGCCGTGAGGACACGCGACGCACTGCAGATTTGAAATGTAATGATCCTCATCGCACGCAGTCGCCTCGCACGTATCGATGTCGCCGTTACCGATCGGTTTCGACGTCCCGAGCGGGCAGGCGACGCACGTTGATTCATCAGACATGTAAAAGTTCGTGTCGCACAAGTCGCACGATGTATCATCGCCCGTCTTGTCGTCCCCTGGAGCGGTACTGGTGAAGTCGATCGAGCGTAACGATCCACGCGGACAGGCCAGACACTCGTGATCAGATACGTATTCACCCGCGCCTTCGCAGAACGTCGGGTCGCAAGACGTGGCGTCGCGTCCGGTGCTGACGGACCCTCGGGGACACTGAGAGCACGTGACGCTCCCCTCCGCCGTTTGAGCCGAGATGAAATAGTCCTGCTCACACAAATCACACTTTGGCGAGTCACGGACATCGCCTCCATCGCTCGTGTAACCTACTCCGTAGGCCGTACTCGACGAGCACGAGGCGCACACTTCGAGTACCTCGTCGTAATAATACCCAGTCGCGCACACTTCGCACTTTGTTTCCTCGCCTCGCGAATCGTCGCCAGCGGGTCTGCTATGTCCCTTATCGCACGGTACGCACGTGTGAGAGCCGTCCACGCGATGGTTCACCGGGCAAAGCACGGAGGCGCAATCTGTGGATTCAGCGCCGGCGGTGAACGTGAACGCGTAGTCGCTCGCCAGGTTACCGCTCGTATCTTTGATGTTCGAAACGACGGCTTCGTACGACCCCGACGCGCCGAATGGGTACCGCATCACCCAGTGGCCTTTACCTCCGGCGTTGAAGCACTTGATCACGAATGAGCTCGTCAGCACTTCGAGCGAAACCGGCTCGTGCACGTCGACGCAGGAATCGTCTCTGACTTTCGTCAGCACGACTTCTTGGTCAGAGCAGTCGATCTGTTCGAGATATTCAATAGTTACGGTGCGAGCTGATACGTCTTCACTTCTCCGATGCTCGAGCGGCGCGACAGTGTCGACAGTCAGCGTCAGCGTCTCTTCGGCGACGAAAGAGTGCACCGATGGGTGCGCGAAGGCGCTCCCACCAAAGCAAAAGTTCTTCACGCGAACTTCGTACGTCCCATCCTTGAAACCACTCAAAAGCTTTTCGTATCTGTTGTGCACGTCCCATTCGAATTTACACCCTTCGGTTCGCGAGTCACCACACAGAAGATTCTTCTTCTTGTCTCGCTCGTCAGAGTCTTCGGCTTTCGCCGTGATCCATTCGCCGCCGCTCACCGGGCGGTACTGAATTCGAACGAGTTTCAAGTTCATGTTCATCGTCGGAAGAACCTCATCGTTGGCGCTTCCCGGCCAAAGCACGGCGCGATTCGGATTAATCACGGCGAGCCTGAGCGGAGCGCGATTGGGCGAGGGATCGGATACGCTCATCGTCAAGTAGTTGGCCAAGGTGGACCCGTCGAACTGCACCTCCGGACAACGCTGACTCCACGACATTTCGCGGAGAGGAATCGCGTGCCCGACGGGGTCGCGATTGAAATTACTGTTCTCCCACAGGTCGAATTCGCACAAACTTTCCACGCGCAACATGACATACTTGATGTTCTGCGTCAAGTCGCCCAAAGGATTGACGGCGAGCGTGAACGTCGTCGTCTGTACTTTTTTCTGCACAGTCAACAAATCGCCGTCGATAAATTTGAACGGTGTGATATCGCCGAGCGGCGCCATTCGAACCTTGTTTATTGTGAACTCGACGTCTCGCATCTCCGATCCCATCGGCGGCGCGAGCTTTGAAGCTTGCACGGCAACCGCGAGAACCGTGGCGGCATCTTCGCCTTCGTCCGCCGCGGCGCGAGCGTCGTCTTGCATTTGAATGACGATCGGGTGATCTTTTGCTATCGTTTGCGCCGCTTTCTCATCGATCGCGTCCGCAACAGCCACGCCACCTTCGGCCAACGCATCTTGCGCCACACATGCGTCGTACGCATCGAACGCTGCGGAGACAATATCGCGCACTGATTGCGCGATCCCATCGATTAAGCGCAGCCCTAGCGGAGCGCTCTCGCGATACGGAGATTCGTTGATCAAACTAAAGTGCAAAATTGCGCGCTCTCCAGGGCTCAGTGCCGTGTTGAACGTTGTCTGAAGCCGTAAAAAGTACCCGCTTTCGCGCCACACCGTGAAATCTTCGCCCGGGCACTCAGACCGCCCGCCCATGGTGGTAAATATGGGCGTCCCGAAACGTTTATCCGAAGCAACTTGAATGACAAACTTGTCCCCAAAGTGAGGATCGCCGAGTGTGTAGAGCGTTGACAAGTGGCCATGTCTGTTCCATGCGAACGATCTATCGTAACCAATCTTCTTTTCGAAAGTATCAGTCGCCTTGGTATCGACGCCGGCCGCTCCCATGGCGAACTCGACGATGAAACCAACAATGCCGTCGAGCTCCAAGTTGTAGTCGTTGGTCGACACGCCGTGCATTGAAACTCCGAGCGAATAGTGATCGTCGGATATCGACTCATCGGACGAGAATGAATAGTCCGCAGATGAACCACCGCCGCTAAAAGATAGCAAAATATGCCCCTTCACTGTTTCGCTCAAGTTCTGTCCAAAATTGAGAAGCCCAGTGTTCGCCTCGGCCCCGGTGAATGACGCCGCAACGCGCGAGGGATCGCTCGCATCAATGTTCATCGCTTCACCCAACGATTCAAAATCCGTCTCGTTGAACTCATCACCAATGGTCTCCAGCAGTGTGTCGCTCGACGACGCCAGTTCGCCGTCTTCGCAGTTTCTACTGCCGCATGATGGAAACGACGCGATCAAATCATGCAACGCTACGTCGAGCATGCCCCAGGTGTAAATCCCTTCTCGCTTCCCTTGTGCCTCGTCAGCGTCCGCGAAGTCGCCAGTAAACATGGAGTCCATGCTTTCGTCCGGAAAACTTGACGTGTATGCTTCACGCGGGAACGAGATGTATTGATAACCGCCATCAATAATAGCTTGAATCGCTTCCCCGGCGTCGTCGATGACGCCTTGCTTCTCTAATTCAATAATTGCCGCAGTAATCCCATACACAGTGGAACCGAGGCTGAGAGCCGTTCCCACATTTTTCGCGACCCACATGGCGCTTGAGGCCTTCGATTTACCAGCTGCTTTACTGGCGTCTTTACCCATCGCCTTGATGGCTTTTGAAGCTTTCTTCCCTCTCTCCTTTAAGCTTTTGAGTGTTTTTTTCAATCCCTCAAACTTACTTTTTTTGGTTGCGACCTTTGTTGATTTCGACCTCGTTACTTTTTTCTTTACCGATTTCTTAAAATCAATCCATTTCTTTTCTGCACCGCTAGCTTTGTTGTACTTGATGGCTGCCTTTTTATTTTTGATTCTGTTCTTGATTCTGTCATTCACAGCCTTCCTCTTCTTAAACGCATCGGTGCTCTCAAACGCTTTCTTGGCTTTTGCGAACTTCTTTCGCTCTTGATACGCTTTCGCAAAGGCGCCGTACCTGCCGGACGTTGCCCCGCCGATAGTCTTCAGTGCACCTTTGCTAGCTACCCTGCTCCCCATTCTCTGTGGACTTTCCTCCAAGGACTCAAAATCTTCGCCGCGAATCTTGGCAAACGCGGCTTCGTCCGAACTGTATTTCTTGGGACTTTCCCAGTATTTTTTCGGCAGAGTCCATGTGTGACCAGGGGCCATGTTTGCGTCACCGAACAATGGTGGAGGTCCGAGTCCGTTGTATGGCAGCATTAACCACGAAGCGTCCCACGTCTTCGAGAGCTCGCCCATGATATCATCCATAGGCTTCGAAAATTCAGTCTTAAACATCTCCAAACCAGTCGCAAATTGTTTTTGCATCACCGAACCATCATCGAAAGGCGTCGACACGCGCTGTATCGCATCGTAATTTTTCTCAAGCGTATCGCCTACTTTTTCCAAGTACGCAGCCGGGGATGCCCACAGTAGTGTTCGGCGCCAGATGTCAATTTTTTCTGTAAGGAACTTCATCCAAGCGGATTTCTTGTCTTCGTGACTGCAATCAGCAATCGTTGCGCTCTCTGAATACTCCTCCGATACGCCGCAACCATACCACATTTTCGATTCGTCTACAAGTTGACCATCGGCGGCTTCCGACACGACGGTGAGTAGGTACTTCAAATTCGGCACCACTTGTCCCTCGACTGCCGCAACGTTGAACAAGTACGACGTCGGCTTACGCGGAAGCCAGGTTATGGCGGCTGCGATAAACAGGCAAGGTTTGTTGCGCGTTCGCCCGTCCTTGACAATGTCGAGGACGTCGGAAAGCTTATACGTGAGTTCAATGCCACCACCGAGGATGACGTCGCCGAGTCGACCCGGCAGCGCCTCGTCTTCGCTCGATCGAATCACTCTGTCCGTCGTCGTCTCCAAGCTCCAACCGTGTTGGTCTTGGCTATTCATTTCCACCGCGGGGCCACTAGCGCCGAATTCGAACTCGCCCTTGCCGGTGAAAATTTTCATCTGATTGTCAATCTTACCTTCGGCGACCCATCCGGCGTTGAAGCCTGGGGCCATCACGATGCCCATCTCTGGTACTGGTACCTTTGTCGACGTCTCTTTTGACGACGAAGCCATGCGCGTGCCAGCTAAGTCAAAGCTTAGGCCTAATGTCGAGCCTGTGGCTAATTCTGCGTACGAGTCCCCGCCTGGTGGATCGTGCACGGCTGTGTAAACCAAGCCTTCAATCGGTACGGTGGCCCAAAACACGTCATCGCTCAGCCCACTCCCGCCTCGCGGCTTGGAACCGAGCGCCACTAACTCGCGCTTTGCATTCGCAGAAACGACGAAAAATGTATCGAAGCGATCGACGGTGATTTCGATAAATCGCCGATGGTTTCCTGCGAGATTCGGCTGGCCCGAGTCCACGGCGTAACTCTTCTGGTAAGATCCGTCTGCAGTGGGAAATCGCACGTTTTCTGAATCGGGGTCCATTTCGACTTGGAAATCACACTCCTTCCCACCGCCGCGATTGGGATGGCACGAGTTATCCGCTTCGTCGGTCACATCTTGGCGGAGATGCATAGTGGTCGTTCCGCTCCCATCCTTCTCGTTTGGTAACCTTTCGTAGCACTCGAAGAGTGTTCGATCTCCAGTTTGCGGATCGACGTCGACGTGAAGCTCAAAGACTTGAACTTCGATATTTTTCGTCGTCGGCACCTGTTTGCCTTCGCCCTTAAAGTATGGCGACGTCCCGACGAAGTGTTCTTCTTTCAAATAACCGTCGCCGTCTTCGCCAGTCGCGTTGTAGCAGATGTCGTTCGCATCGGAAATAGTGTCGATGTCCAGAATATCGATGCAGATGTATCCGTGGTACTTGTAGCGAATGTTTACCAACTTGAACTCGTCTCGCATGAGTGCCAATCGTTCGAGCGTGTTGCGTTTACGGAAAAACTCAATCACGTTCCCTGGCTCGGTGGCGCATCCACTTCTCCACGGTTCGTCGGCGATGAGATCGCTCACGCCGCCGACGTTCGGACCTGAGAAGAGCGAGATGGAATAGTCCATTGCGGCGAAGGGCCATCGATGGGCGCTAAGATCTTCAAGATCCTCGGCATCGGGCGCAACGGGGACCCATGTCTGTATGTCCGCATTTGTCACAAACACAGGCGCGTGACATCCATTGATTGGCGTAATCTTGAACGTCGTGGTCGGGTCGCTGTACTTCGTCTCGCACTCGCCCTGGTACACTCCCAGTTGAATCGTGCCTCGGGTGACGTCTGTGAAAAATATGAAGACGTCATCGAGAACATTCTTCAATACCACGGTATTGCGGAGTCCAGCACAATTCAAGGTATCCTCCACTGCGGTCTCAATCGTCGAGCCGGTGTAGCAGATTTCGTGACCTTCAAATTTGGCGAAAACCGAGAACGTTTTGCCTCGAGTCACCGCAAACTGAAACCAGCCGTTTTCATCCGTCTCATGCGTTACAGGCTCGCCATCACCTTCCAAGACTTCAATGATCGCGCCAGAGAGACCGCAATTGATGGATTCTTCAACCCAAGATTTCGGGAAGAGGATGGCCCCGCGCACTATGACTGTGGTGTCATCCGTAAAAACCTTGTCTTCCATGCGTTTATGCTTCACGCTCAACACCGTGCGAAGCGTCGCCGCCGCGTCAGAGAATATGTTCTCCATGACCGCAATTTCGTCCTGATTTGTTCCTTCTCCGGTCGCGGACTTAGGCGACTTGTCAAACTCGTGCACGATGTCTGCCAAGCGCTGCGTCGCCTGGAGCCGAACTCTTAAATTCTCGCGCGTGACGCGATGAAACAAATCCTTCGACGAAGCGGCGTGATCCTGAATGAAGTGCCGTATAACACCTGGATGTAGCAGGATTTTGTTAACTCCCGGTTTTGACGCCAATAACGGTATGGCGTATCGATGATTCATGTTACCGACGTTGATGGTGCTCACCTCTGTCTCGTTGAGCGGTCGACATCCCGACAACTGCTCAATCGGATCCTCGTCTGCATCGATGAATCGTTGATAGAATGCGTTCCAACTGGACGAGCTCATCGGTAGCCTCTTCGTCTTCTGAAACACGAGCGCCAAATTCTCGCAAGACTGACCAGCGCTCTCATGAACGTGCGCCACGCTCGTAAACAACGTGTTGTTGACATCCTCGCTGGTCTGAAGAATTTTCAAGTCATACATGGAATCGAAGGTGACGGGTTCAAACACGAGAATAGGCTCGACGACGAGCTCCTCCGCGTCCATGCGATGCGACACTCTTCGAAACTCTTCGCGGGATAACACATCGTCGCCGTCTCTATCAAACGAAGCCCACATATCATCGCTCACGATGGCGTGGCCCTCCGCCGCGAATCCCGTGATGTTTTCCATCCACGCGACGAACTCGACGCGCGTGACATCGCCTGATTCGTCGCGATCGACGTCGTCGAGATCGTGCGATGGTGGGGGCGGCGACGGCGGCGGAGGAGGCGACGGTGGCGGAGGCGGTGACGGCGGCGGCGGTGGCCAGACGCACAGCGCGTTGACGCAGTATTGTCCGCTTTGACAGCCGACGACGTCTTGCGTGGGCACCTTTAAGCAATCTGGATCCACTGCACCGCCAGCGCAGTCACATCCGTCGTTGGCGTTGTACTTTGTCGGTGAGAGCGACCACGAACGCGGGGGGAGCTCGATGACGCGAAGCCGGCTCGCGGACCAATCAGAAGACGATGCGCCGTCGGTGTACGATACACTCGACGAGAAATCGACCATGGCGTTTTCGCCATCAATGACGATGGACTTGCCCGAATTTTCGTTATATAGGGCAAACGTATCGTCACCAGTGTTCATGACGTGGAACAACTCATCGTATGAAAACGACGCATCGATAGACGATGCGCTCGAGTTGCCGTTGCGCACGCGTATGTACGCCTGAAGCGCGTAGTTGTACAGCGCAATATCCGCGTCGCCGACTTTGATAACTTCGAATACTCCTTCATCGTTCTCGCGATTCGTGGAGGACGCGTATGTGGCGGGCGTGTCGACAGCACGAACGCTCGAGACGGTCAAGTTACCGTCGCGTCCAAAGCCGAGATACCTGTGATACGCCGCGCTCCAAAACGCGACCGTCGACCCGTTTCGCAGATTGACGATACTCGAAGTCGCGCTGCCGCCATCCAGAATGACTGGCGTGGGTGGGTCATCGCACACTCCATCCGCAAAGCATAGCTGACCATCCGCACAGCCATGCACCGCTTGAATTGGAAACTTGAGACAGTCCGGATCGAGCACGTTGCTTCCTCGCCCGCAATGGCATCCATCGTTTCTGTTGAATTGTTCTTGCGACCACCCCCAAAACGCTTCGCTGGGAATGAGGTCGACAAACACGAAACGATCTTCGTCACTGACGACTGACGATAGAGCATCGTTGTCTTCATGCGCGGAAGAAAAGCCCATGGTTGCGTTGGAGTGCATGCGGATGAACCGGCTCACGTTGTGGCTGTAGAGGGCGAACTCGCCGTTGCCGGCGTCTATCGCTCGAAACATCGCAGACGTCCAATCTGACAGCACTGCGCTCGAATCGTGCTGTCCTGGGTGCATGTGCGGCGCGCCGAACGCCTGCGCTTCCACGTATCCGTTTTCGAGTGCCGAATGCAGGCCGATCGTTCCGTCCTCGCCGTCCACGACGACGAAGCGTTCGCGCGCCGTAAGTGAACGCGAGGGAACGCTTTCGTAGCCCATGAGTTGAATGTCGGTCGCAGCGAGTGCGCGAGTTGACGCTACGATGCGCACATAACGTCTCTGCGCGCGGTTGTAAAGTGCGACCGTCGCACCGACTCGTACTCCACTCGTCGGATTTGCCCGGCACTCACCGTCGTCGTTGCACACCGATCCCGCAGAACATCCAAACAGTTGTTGCGTTGGAGATTTCAAGCAGTCCGCGTCCACGGCGCCGCATCCACAATGGCATCCATCGTTCGCGTCGAATTGCGCTGCTGGACAGGTCCACGAAGACGGCAATGGAAGAGGCGCTGGCGGCTGCGGCGGCGACGGCGGCGGCGACGGCGGCGGCTGCGGCGGTGGCGAGGCCATCGGCGTGGCAGAACATCGGACCGCAACGTCTTCACTATGACCGCAGTTATGCCTTCCCATGCGTCCAGGGTGACTGCCGTAGCCCGCCCAGCACTGTTCAAGACGACTTTCGCTACCACCGCAATGAAGGTCATCGAGGTAGATCGGCATCGCGTTATCTCCTCGACCGCCCGGTCCGTTGCCGCTACCCCACCACGTGGTGCCGCTCATGCCGTAGTAGTACCCAAGGCTTCTACAAACGACTTTCGCGTCATTGTGATCGAATGCGTCGTCGCAGACTGTACCCCACTGACCGTTGTAGTACACTTCCACCCGGCCTTCGTGCTGATTGCTCCCTCCGGCGAGTCTGATAGTTCGAGTGGGCGAGGAGCAACGAACCGCGACGTCTTCATGGTGACCGCAGTTGTGTCTGCCGACTCTGCTGGCCATTGTACCTCCGTAACCTAAGTTCCGACATTGGTCTACTCGAGTTTCTGTCCCTGTGCAACCCATGTCATCCAGAAAAATGCTCCCAGTTCCTGCGGTGAACGGATGAACATAACCCCACCACGTCGCTCCGTGTCCCCTGTTAAATCCGAGCCCAAGTTGAGCGCAAACAACCGTGGCGTCGCGGTCATCGAAGTGATCGTCGCACACTGTACCCCACCTGCCACCGTAGTAGTACTCGAGACGCCCGGAATAACGACTAGCTGTCACAGACGACGATCTGCCTACGAGTCTGACGTCGCCGTTTCGATGAGGCTCGCTGCACGTGAGTCCGACGTCTTCACCGTGACCGCAATTATGTCTGCGCGTGTGAGAGCAATGTACAAGATTCTGCTCTGTGCCCTCGCATCGCACGTCGTCGAGCACGATGTAGCCACTACCGGCACCGCCCGGTCCACTTGCACTCGTGTATAACTTCGCTCCACGGGACTCGTCGAAACCTCGTCCCATTTTCGTACAAGCGACGCGCGCGGCGTTATGATCGAAATAATCGTCGCAAACCGTGCCCCAGCCGTACTGCCAATCATATTGTTTGAGTCGACCTGAATATGAATTCGGTCCAGCCTCAAGGTAAAGATGATTTCCCCACCAGTTGAGAAGTTTTCTCGACGCCCCTTGCGGCGTGGCGAGCGCGCTCGTCGCCGCTTCGCTCGTCGCGTTCGCGTTCACCGCCGCGCTCGCGCTGGAATTCGATCCACCGACGTCTCGAAGCACGAGCAACACCGCGAGTGGCTCTGATTTTGGAACCGTTACGTCATTCAAAGATGTCGTCATCGTGTCGAGCAATATTTCTTGCGTCTCTGGAAAGACTTCTTCCTTGTACGCGCCGACGTGCATTTCCGTATTAATTGGGATGACGCCGCTGCGATCCTTGATCTCGAGCTCATATTGGCCGTCTTGGTCTGTGATCGCAGAGTATGCGCATCGCGTTTCTTTCCCAAGGGCGCGAATCTCAGTCACATTCGTCGCGTTCACGCCGGCGATGGTGACAAATTGTCCGTGAAACGACGTGAGCGAAGCGCCGGCGCACACGTATTCTTCGCACGCGTAAAGTGCGACTTCGTCGCGCGCGAAGTGTTTGCATTCGTGTCCGTGATTTCCAGTGCCCTCGGGATCGTAATCTTGAACGAATGCGCGGGGCGGAACAGACAGCGAAGGCGCCAAACCGTCGACGCACACTTCAATAGTTTCGATCGAGCTCCAACGACCAAGGTCTACGCGCACGTACTCGTTCTCGTTGATGAGCACCTTTTGCGCCGACTTCTGGATTTTGCCATCAGTCAAGACGTACGAACTAGCGGATCTCTCAAAATCAGAATGTCTCGCGCGCTTAAACTTGGCCACGTTGAGTCGTGCCGGTCGTCCTCCTGCTGTCCCAATCGCAGTAACTGCGTTTGTGCCATTCGCCGTCGTCGTCGCGTTCGCGCAAACCGTCGCGTTGGCGCCATCGGTAACGTTTGTTGGGCTCGTGCACGATGAGTTTGCGTTAGACGTGCTTAACACACTCACCGACTCAACCACAGGAACGTCAAAGGATTCAGAAGTGACCGCCAGGTGAGACGATATTACCGATCCAAACTCGGCGCAGATACGTACTTGTGGAACTGCGTTCGTGGACCCGCCCGCATAAACGTTGCCCACGATATGCGAAACCCATGGCGACTTGAAACGCAGCGGCGATGATGTGTACGACGCCGCGTCGGGTGTTTTTGTAACGACAAAGTACATCCACTCAAGATTCGGTTTCATCCCGGCTTCAAGATCCAGGTACGTGATCGAACTAAACATCGATCCGCAGTTGAGCAGCTCGCCTTGAACCATGACAATGCTTTCGGGCTGCAGAACATCGACAGCGTCCGCCGGCGCACGTTTTATCTCGAATGAATGTTCTGCGGGCGACGTGTCTCTGAACGAAAATACCACACCCGCCATGTTCATCGTGGCTGTGAAATCAATCGCGGCGCCATCGAAGTACACGCCGGCGGTACACGCGTACACGTCCTTTTGCCCTATGTTGGATTCGAGATCGGCAAACGCGCAGACGACTCTTCGGGACGAAGGCGTCGCGCGCGCGCGTTCAGAACAAAACGTTGGACGCCCACACGTGTGCATCGACTCGATCGTGCCTTGACTGAGCTTGCCCGTGAACAGTCGTGCGTCGTCGTATTGCATGCCGATGGTTTCAAACATGCGCACCGTCGGCATGCGCATGAGCGTACCCTTTGGCCAGTCTTGCATGTTCTGCATCATCGAAGCACTTCTTGTAACCCCTTTTTCGTAGGCGAACATCTTCATACCATCCGACGGATCGAGCGCAAACCCAATCAAATACCACTTCCCTTGCGAGAGAGTGATTTGGCGCGGCATTTGCGTCCAACTCATCGATCCCGAAGTCGCCGAGGGTTCGCCGTACCTGAGACTCAAATGCACATACTGTTGTCTACCTTTGCAGTAATTATACATATCGCTGAGCCAGAACTCCATTCTATACGCTGCACCGGCTGATTCACCTTCGAGAGAGAATATGAAGTCGCGCCGATCTTTGTTTGGCCACGCGGCTAAGTTGACGGACCGGTCAGGACATCGTACTCTGTTTCTCGGGATGTATATCCACGTGGTGAACGCCATAGAATCAACGAAAGCGTCACCGATGTACTTCAACCCTTGCACTTCTGGCGTCGGCTGAAAGCATTTCTTCCCTTCGCCCTGTACGCAAGCGTCGATGTACCTTCGCTCTTGCTCTTCTACCGCGTCTGTCGTCGGCGGCGTGCACTTGACCAAGGTGTCTTCGCCGTGCCAGCAGTTGTGAGATCCAACGTGACCCGCCATGTAACCGCCATAATATGCCCGCGTACAATCGAAAATTCGACTCTCGCGGCCAGAACAGCCTACGTCGTCGAGCAAGATGGCCCCAGTGCCTGGCAGCGACACGCCCCACTTAGAGCCCGCGCTGTAGCTCCAATCCGCACCAGCCGTTTTATCGTATCCGTAGCGCAGTTGTCGACAGACAACTTTCGCGTCGTTATCGTCAAAGGCATCGTCGCAAACCGTGCCCCAAGTGTTGTATCTCGCGCTGTAGACTTCAACGCGACCGGTGTATTTGTTCGCTCCACCAACGAGCCTGACGTCGCCGTCTTGTGGCGGAGCCTGCTCCACTGGATCGCAATACGCCCACCCGGTGTTGTCTTCGTTGTAACACCAAATGGTTTCGGCGCCGTTTCGAGTGCTGGTTCGGCAATAGTTGTGTGCGCCGGCGTCGTATTCCTCGCCCGGAGCGTGATAGAAACTCGCCGTGGCACCCACGTCGTCTAAATCGTCCCAGCGTCGGCATATCTTTCCATCTCTGTTTCGGATTTGGCACCCGCGGTATTCCACGCCGTTCCTACCGAGCGTTTCGTCGCAATCGGTCCGAAGCCCAGCACTGAACGCCACGGTGGGCACTCCCGTCTGACCCGGAACGGGCAGCAGTACAGAATCGACGCTTGAGTCGCCGGGAGTGTTGTCAAACGTAAACTGCGCGACGAGCGATTCCTGCGCGCCGGCAAAGTCTCCGGAAACGGGGCGTTTGTCTTCGATTTTAAACGGCGCCCAGATCGAGCTCTTGACGTTCGCGTACCGACTGTAGTCGGTAGGTCGAGTACCGAAAGCAGGCGCTTGCTCGTAGAGTATACCATCGACGTACACACAGACGAAATCGCCCGCTTTCATCTTGGCCGTCGTGTCGACATTATACTTCCAAGTCGCAACCAATCCATTTCGAGCCTCTTCAGTGCACTTTGTCGCGTCTTCTAGCATCGGCTGCGTCGCCGTCTTGAACTCAATGGGCTGAGTGTTCGGTTGCGGACAGGAGATGGGCATGACGGTACTTTGCATCACTTCTCCGAGCGTCAGTCGCAACGAATCGCGAAGTTCATTTGCGGTTTCAATCTCCTCCCAAGCTGTGAGAATATCGGCGTCGGCGTTTTGAAGTTGGCGCGCCGCGACGAGCTCGTTATACGTGAGCACGCCATCTGGCGGATCGGTGTCGTATCGACGAAAGATGGATTCTTTGACGTCCTGGATCTTGTGAGGTTTGCATTCCGCGTTGTTAAACGTGAACGAGTGCGAACCGAGCAGTAAAAGCTTGGCGAGCTCGCCGTTCGGATCATTCACATCATCCGCGGATATTGGCATCAACGTGTCGCAACCCTCCGTGAGGTTGAACACGCGAGTTGAACTGTATACTGCTTCTTCGATGGCGGGATCGCTCGCGCGTCCTGGATATTCGACGACGTAACATTTGTACTCAAACTGATGCTCGCCGTATTGTTCTGTGCCCTGGTACACCAATCCGACTTTTTTGGGCATAAAATCATTCCAAGTGCGACAAGGCAGAAAGTTTTCGGCGTAACCACCTGAGCAGTCGTGCCCGATTCTGGACATGTTGACGTCACAGCGAATACGTCCGTTTGGAGTTTCCGAGAAACATTCGTTGGATTCCTTCTGTCCGCAAAGCGGGTGTGTGACACTGATGCGAAAATCAAACGCGCGCGACGCTATGCGCGTCGCTTGAGCGCCGATGACGACGACTGGGGGATCGCACGTGATCGTTTCCGGAGCGCAAAACGTGGAGTTCCAAAAACACGGGTCGGAATCGCTGTTGAAGTCGCAGAAACACGTTCCTTTGCGCGCGTCGTCGTTCTCATCGGATCCGATGCACGTCACCTGGTTGTTTTCGATTTCAACGCCATGAGGTTTGCACTTTTCGCCGCCGTTCATGGCCTGCGTCAAAACCTTGTAACGTTTAGACTGCTTACCGTAACCGCACTGCGCCGTACAATGTGGGCCCCACTCCCACTCTCCAGTTCCCTCATCATAGCTCACGTCTTCAAACTGCCCGACACAATCGATGGGAAACTCAAATTCGTACCGCTCTTGATCGCCTCGGAGCGTGGCGTCGAACATGGTGCGCGCCGACGTCGCGGCGATGATCGTGGCATCGTCGAAAAGATAGTTGTCCCTGTCCGAAGTGACTTCAATCTTGCTGACGAGCGCGCAACTGCCTCCGGCGCGAACATTGACTCGGAGCGGTCCGCTCGTCGCTCGCCCAGTCGCGAGTTGCTGGCCCGCGTCGCCGTAGGCAACAAGCTCCGCGCTCGAAGGAAGTCTGGATCTGTGCGGACGCAACTCGATCCAATCGACGCACAGCGGTTTGAAATAGTCACCGTCACGAACAGCATCCACTTCGTAATCCTTCGTTCCAGATCGGAATGTAATCACGCCGTCTCGAGAGTCGCCCGCGTACGAGCGACTCACCTGTACTCTATCCTTGTCGAGCAAATAAACGCTGATTTCATTTTGAGAATTCATGAATGCATCTGGACTTGTGAGTGTTTGAGATCCATGGAAGGTATTTTGCGCGCTTGTGAGCGTTTGTCCACTGGGTCCTTTAAATCCCTTGAAGCTGGTGACGTCGATGCTTCGAATGTCAGCGACCGCGATCGGTTCTTTGAGCTCGATCTCAATCCACTCGTCTTTGCTTCCTCCTTTCAAACAAAAGTACGAGTATCCGAGGTCTTCGTCAGCGCTACCTCGACCGTTCATCGATCCGTCTTCACCGTTCACGAGGACTGTTGGGGGAGGTTTGTACGTATCCTCGAGGCTGCTGCACGTATCCCAATCACTTCCAGATCCGTACCGGCACCACTTGGCGCCTGCGTCTCTGTCGAGATCGGTCCACGATCGACAGAAGTTGTGGTTGGGTTGTGCGAAAGAGTACGCGAACCACGAGCTGCTCCCCGACATTGCATTACGATAATCACGGGCAGTCGGCGGCGGTGGCGGCGGATCCGGCGAGGAACTCGCGCCGCCGCCGCCAAGCAGTCGGCGGCGAAACGCAGCCTCCGTGGCTCCAGGCCGATCGTTCCACATCGTACAGACTTTACCGTTTGTAGTCTTCTGCTGACAACCACCGTAGTTATTGCCATTTTCTTCGCACGGCTGCGCGTGAGAAGAACTCGCTTTGACCTTGACGCCGTTCGCTCTCTCGAGACTTCTACCGTCGACATGCTTCACCTCGATTCGTTCCAAACACATATGGTTCAAGTTCGGACTGCTCTTCTGCGCACGATACAACTTGACAAACTTCACCTTTTCCAAGCTCGCCGGCATGTCGTCCACGTCCCCGAGCGCGGCGACGTCGAGAATCGCCGTCGGCGAGTTCGCGAGACTGCCCGCGGCGCCGGCGACGAGGGCGAGCGCGAGCGCACACAAAACCGCGCGTCGCGTCGCCATCACGCGCGCGGACGACCGCGAATTGCCCGTTTTGCGATTCATTCAACCCACCGATTCTTTTTTTCCTTTTTTTGACTTTGTGAACCAGCGGTAGACTGCTCAGGTGACCGCCGCCCCGCTCAGGACACTTTGAACACGAGGACGACCGACGGCGCTTCGATCGACGCGCGTCGCGCGATACGCGCCCCGCGTCCCGCGCGCTGCGTGTCACGCGACTCAAACTTTTCAGATCGACGCGTTTCGCCGCGCAACACCCCGCGCGCACCGCTCACCGCGCGTCGCGAGCCGAAAACACGCGCGCGACGCCGCGATCCGTCTCCGGGATGCGCGACGCGATTGACGTTTTCGCGCGCGTCCGTCGCGCGGTCCCGCCGCGTTCGCGCGCGCGCGGTCTCACGCCGCGCAAACTTTTCAGATCGATGCGTTTCGCCGCGCAACACCCCGCGCGCACCGCTCACCGCGCGTCGCGAGCCGAAAACACGCGCGCGACGCCGCGATCCGTCTCCGGGATGCGCGACGCGATTGACGTTTTCGCGCGCGTCCGTCGCGCGGTCTCGCCGCGTTCGCGCGCGCGCGGTCTCACGCCGCGCAAACTTTTCAGATCGATGCGTTTCGCCGCGCGAGAGAGTCGCGCGAGCGTCGCGTATCGCTCGGCGTCGAGCGATGCCGCGCGCGCGCCTCGTCAACGCGCCAACACCCTAGCGCACTCGCTAGCGCGAACACCCACGCGCGAGCGTGGATGTTCCACAAAGTCCAACAACCTTACCGCTATCGCGTACTGTACAAGTACTTACCGGTAGTACATTTTTTAAACCCATCGCGTATTCCATGGCGTTCGCGCGCCTCGACGGGCGGGCGGGGCGCGGTCCGTCGCCGCGCGCGCGACGCGGATCGCCGACACGCCGAGTCGCCGGAGCGCGGCGCGGCGAGCCGGAGAATCGCGAGCGTGGCGCGACGCCGCGACGCCGCGACGCCGCGACGCCGCGACGCGCTCGACCATGGGCCGACGCGCGAACCCGTTCCCTCGCGACATCGACATCGACGCCGCGATGTACGCCGATCCCGCGTTCCACGCCGCGGCGCCGGACGCGTACGTGTGCGCGCTCACGCTGCGAGTGATGAAGAATCCCGTCGTCGTCGCGAAGACGGGACGGACGTACGAGAAAGCGGCGATCGAAGCGTGGATCGCGATCAATCACACCGAACCGTGCGATCGACGGGTGACGCTGGAGGACTTCGCGTCGACGTGCTCGAGCAACACGGGGCTGTACGCGCTCGTCGAACGCTTCGTGGATGCGGCGAAGCGGTTGAAACCGGGAGCGCTGCTGGACGGCACGGTGGCGGCGCGAATGAAGGCTGCGGCGCTGAAAACGACGGTGGTGGTGGTGGAACATAACGTGCACGTGTTTAAAAAGCAACCGTCGATGCTCAGGCAGTTGTCGAAAACGTTGAGCTTTGGACTCGCGGGGGACGGGAGGGCGCCGGCGCTCGGGACGATTCCAGACGTGAAACCGAACGGATCGACGGTCGACCAAGGGCTTTCAAAAGTTGACGAGGGTGATGTTGTCGTGTTTCCTGATGAACTTCCCGATCGGAAGTACGTACACGTCACGTCGTTGGAGTATCCGGACAAATCCAAGCCGGCGGATGGGAGATTCTTTCGCTTCGACATGGATGAGCTCACGCGCGTCATCGGACACGAGTGGGCGAATAAGGATCTGAAGGCGTACAAAACAGAAAATTTTAGCGTCAAATCGGGGAAAGGCGCGACTTTCTGTGTGTATCGACAAGAAAAGCGTTCGGCGATCGTCGTTTTTGGCGGTCCAAACGGCATGGGCGTGGGCTGTTATCACCCCGTCGAGAGCGCGCAGCCGGGCGACTGGCTCGTCGGCGAGCCCATCGAACTCATCGCGTACCGTGGCTTGCCGAAGGGTGTGCGATTCATGGATCCGAGCAAATTCGATTCGATCAAGTTTGTTGAAGACTACTCCAAAGACGACGACGCCCACTTCATGACGGGCGGCGTCAACGACGAGCCAATCGAGCGAATATTCCCTGGCCAAAGTGGAATTTACCCGAAAGAGCAAAATTACCGAGGAGGCAAGCGTACGATGTGGCTCATGTTCGAGATCAAGCTGAAGCATCCCACCGGATCAGACCCCGAGTTGATCAACGGGCGTCCGTACACTCCAATCGGCGTCTTCATCGATAATCGAACGCTCCTGCAAGCGGGTGGTTGTTGTCAGACATACAACTGCCGCGACAACGAGGGCATTAACAGTCAAGGTGAAGGTCAACCTTCTTTTCGAAGTGGACTGTGCACGGATGATAAAAACAAGCAACATTTCGGAGCTCTCCTGCTGCATCGCGACAGAAAGTACGAACCTATCACTCACTTTAAGTTTAATGTTCGTGTGCCTGACAAAGGCGCCCCCGGGGTGCCGTGCTACAGTGAAAAGTACGGCGGCGGTGTTCACGTCGGCTTACTCGAGGGTGATCCTGACTTGCTCGGGGTTGGTTGGGGGTCTAACAAGTGGCCAACCAAGGACGAAGGCAACCGCGGCGAAGAGTGCGTTGATGACGCATCAAAATGGGGCGACAAATCCATCAGTGGGCCAAACGCGCAGGAGCGTGACGAGTTTTACGTGTACAATCCTCACAAAAAACCACCGCCCCCGAAAGAGCGGACGTACAAAACGGCGTCGGGTGAGAAGAAAGTCGTAAAGCTGAAGCCCGATGCGTTTGTGTTCCCTCGACAACGAAGAAAGCTCGTCGATCCACACCTTGATGTCGTGAGCATCGATTACCCCGGCGGTGTCATGCCCGGCAAAACAGAGCCAGAGCCTAAAGGGAAGTGGTTTCGCTTCAAGAGCTCGCAGCTCTCTGCCATCACGGGCATTGAAGATTGGGGCGATGCGAGTTACGAAGGCTGGAAGACGGGCGTCATAAAAGGCGGCGATGGCGCCTCATTCGCGATCCCCAACGACACGAGCGCGGGCGAACGACGTGGGAGCGTCATAGTGTTTCAGCACGAGTCGGGCATCGGCGTCGGTTGCGCGAATCCTTGCGATTACGCCCACGAAGGGGATTGGAAGCCGGGCGATCGCATCGAGTTGTTGGCGTATTCGCAAGACAACCAACCTCCGCCGTACACATTCACGCTGTCGATGGACAACTACGTGTGCCAGACGGAAACTGGTTGGAACTTACCCGGGCATTTAATTCGGTATGGTCAATGCGGTCTTGTCGGTCCGTGGTGGAAAGAACTGGAGATTGAATTTCAGATTGAAGCCGCGAGCGTGGGGACACGAATTTACGGCGTTCACACGGATGCGTCGTTCGAAGCTCTTCCGTTCACGGCGAAAGCGCTGCGTTCGGATGGAAAGTGGCATAAAATAGAGCTCAGTACAGAAAACGTTCGCTGGGGACGGGCGTTCAAGTCGATCATGGATGATGTGTCCGCCGTGCGTGTGCGATGGGAATCAACGGACTTGCACAAGCTCGCGAACTCGACGGCGCGCTCTGGCGGCGGTATTCACGCCAATATTCTCGGCACGTCCACCGCCATCAATGTTCTCGACATTCGGCGACACGGTTATCCGTCCGATGGCTCGATTTTCCGTTTCGATAAAGACGCCGTACGTGCGCTAAACTGTGGGAAGTGCGACGGCTCGAACTGGGCCGGCACTTACGAAGTTTTAAACTTGCGAAACGGCAAGAAGGGCAAAGTGATGCTCGCGGACAAACCGGATGAAACCGTTCTAGAAACTTACGTCGCCTCTCACACACAAAAACCTTCGGAACCCGTGCCCGCCGACAAGCCTTCACCAGTTGCGGCGGCAGTGATGCCGATGCCGCCGGCGACGACGCAAGCTGTGATGCCGATGGCGTCGCACGCTCCCGTGCAGAAAACCCCGTACAGAAACCCGACGGGTTTTCTCTCCTGCTGCCTTTCGGCGCCAAAACGGCTTGAGACGCCGGTGTCCAACGCAGAGTCCGATGCCACGGCGACGACGATGATTGTTTACAAACCCGTCTACACCGAGGAATCCTCACCGGAGAAACCAAAACCAATCAATCCTAAGCAGATCGTGCAAGATTCCACCAGTCTTGACGTCTTAGGTCTCGGTTATTGGGTAGAAGACGTCTCCACGCCAGCTCCATCTCCCGGCGACTGGCAAATCGGTGATATCATTATGATTTCTCGCCAGCGCCTCGATGTCAACGCATCCACTCCGTCCGTGCTCGAAGACGGTGATGCGGGTATCGCCGCGCTTGAGCGCACGAAGTCTACCGCTGCTGCCGGTGATTGGGCCAACATCCGTTTTGTCTCCAGTGATGACATCGCCGACATCGCTTTGCCTCAAATTTAACGAACATCTTGAAGTTTGCGTGCCAGTATATACCGTGTGTAGTGCCATGTTATGCGATGCGATTAAAGTTTTTGTTACATGTTTCTCAACAGTGTGGTTCATGAATGTGCGCGACAATGGCAGCGAGACAACATATCGCAAACTTTCCTCACGGCTCGTTCGCGCGGTTCGATAAATCGTTGCACTTCCGCCACAGGGCATGGAAGCGTCGGCACCACTCAACGCCGTCGCCGAGCCTATCGGCGTCACCGGTCAGAGCGGGATCGCCCAGGAGCGCTGAAAGCATGAGATGTTCTTCATTACTTAGTAACGCCTTTGGCGGTACATACGAGGATCTTGAGAAGCCGCTATCCTTAACTCGCCCTTTGAAGGTGACGGTTTGCGAGACGTGCGAAGCGCGGGTGAGAATTCCAGGAGGAAAGCCAGCGAGGCGTGCGACATTCAACGCGCACGATCCGAGAGGTGCTGGACCATTCTTGAGCTTATACGTCATCTTAAGCGCGCCTGAGCGAGTACTGGATACGTCTATGTGCTTTGTGACAAACTTACCTCGCGCAATCTCTTGTCTCGCCAAATCTTTGTCCAACTCGTGGTAGTGCGTGGCGAACAACACGCGAGGAGCTTGAGCACAAGAGCATAATTCAAGGCTCGTCGCGAATGCGATCGAGTAGCCATCCAAGGTAGACGTACCTCTGCCCAGTTCATCAAGTATGACCAGTGTAGACGAAGTTACGTCGTTCATGATTTTCGCCGTACTTTTCATTTCGTTCAAAAATGTGCTTACGCCGTTGGCGAAATTGTCGTCGCCGCCAAGTCGGGTCATCACAGCGTCGGCCACGCTGATTTCGCAAGATGCCGCGGGAACGTAGCAACCAATTTGCGCCATGATGACAATAATAGCAACTTGACGTAGTATGGAAGATTTTCCCGACATATTAGGACCAGTAAGAAGCACGAAGGGCGTCTTCATCGATACATCATTATCGACGATGCCACTGTTATGCGTGATTCTCTTGGCGTCGTCCACCATACTCGGCTTGAGTAGAGGGTGCCAACTGCAGACGAGCTCTAAAGTACTCGAGGATGTGTCAGTAGTAAAACGTGGTCGAGTGAAACCAACAGCACCTCTTGAAGACGCACAAGACGTGGCAAAACTTTGTAAAACGTCTAAATCTGCCATGGCGCTCACCACTCGTTCAAAACGAGGGATTTCTTCGTAAAAGGCATGCATCACTTCAGTAAATGCGTTAGCCGCCGCTAAGTCAGCGCGGTCGGCCGCGTCTTGCTCTTCATCGTCTCGCTCGTCATCATCGCTGAGTGGAATGTAAATGTTTCTCAGCAGTTCTCGCCGTTGGCGCTGCGCGTGTTTTCGAACTATTGGATCTTGCGCTCTCTCTCGCTCCGCCGCCGCCGCAAACTCACCGTAGTCACGAAACACAAGTGCGCTTGGAACGATGTATCTTTCTTTGTTTTTCGTGTTTTCTTTCCGTCTATCTTCTAGACACGAACGCAACTCACGAAGAAACGATATCGCGTCTTCGACGTCGCGATGTAAGCTCGCAACGGAGACGTTACGCTCTGCAATTTCACTCAAGGTGTTAACCACGTCGCGTATCTCGATCAACGCGCGAACCAAGTCCACAAATGTAACAAGTGCGTTTTTGTGCATTTCCCAAAAGCTAATCATATTCACAGCGTCGATAAGAATCTCTTCGAGCTTCGTCGCGCCTTTCGGCGCGAGTTCTCTGAGACCCATCTCGTCTTCTTGCGTCAACGGCGACGTTTGATTGAATCGAACGATATTGTACACTTTCGTACACTTGATAGCCAATCGACACGACTTTGCGAAAAGTCGCTCGTGGTCCCACTTGAAGTGCTTGAGTCTGTCACGGAAAGTTTGTAGCAAGACGTGATTGTTGGAGAACTCTCGCACGACGTCCAGGCGAGCGTCGATGGCGCGCACATCTTGTAGCGGACGGAGAAGCCATTGTCGCAGCCGTCGACGACCGGGAGCGGTAAACGTGTGATTAAGAAACTCGTAGAGCGAACCCGTAGTCTTACCAGTGTCGCCATAGAGCAAGTGCAAGTTCTTGATCGCGTCGCCATCGAGTCGCATGACGTGCGTGAGCTCGCGCGAGAGCGCAAAAGCCGACTGGTTTTCTTCAGCATTCGTTCGTCTTGGCTCAACAGACACTATGGACATAAACTTTGTTCGAGAAAAGACGTCTTGCAACACACCACACCAAGCGAGATGACGCATCGCAAAGCCGACGGCTCGTAACTCTGCCTCAGTGGCTTCCTGAAGAATATTTGAAACGGGCTCGTCGGTGTGATATTTGAACCAATTCAGAATGTTCGAGCGCTCGATCGACGGGTTTTTCATTTTGCCACGTTCTATAACGCGTAAAACGCAGTCTGTCGCGTCACCGCCTTCACGCACGTACGACACGAGCATCTTTCTCGCGTCGTCAGAAAGCTGTTCACTAATCACGACCTCTCGTGGCTCGTATTGCACCAAGACGGTGTGCAGATCTTGAGGCGTCACGACACCCAACGCGGCGGTGCCAGAATCTGCGTCAACCGCGCACACGCCCAAATAGTCGCACGAGTGCAAAGATTTCACGGAGCTTCCCGCGATGGTGATGAAGAAATTCGCGCGCTCGTTGTTCGTCAGCCCGCGATCGAGCGAGGGAGTCAATATTTCGCAACACTCCCGCTTCATCACCGAGGTCTCTCTCGCCGCTTCGCTCATCTGTTCCACCCGGGCAACCGTGTACCCACGAGCGAGTAAACGAGCCGCCCACGTATCGAACGACTCCGCCCGACAGCCAACCTTGCGCATGAATCCTGAATTCGTCCCCGTCTGCTGAAGTCCAACCGCCTTTCCGGCGTCGGCGTCCACATCAAACATGTTATAGAACGATCCGTGCTTTACCATCACGACGCAATCCATCAACTGCATCTTAATTCTCCAAAACTGCTTCGCAAACTCACCGTTAATCTTTGAAAAATCGCCGTCTTCGATTCGCAAACTCGACGGATCGAATCGGCCGTCGTCCATCGCGTTCGACAATCTATACATCGCCGCGTCGAGTCCACCTCTCCCGCGCGCGCGTCCCCACGCGTCTACCGGACGCTTCACAAAATTCGGAACGCATTCTCGCGTCGCGACGTCCCGTCCGAACGCGAAATCCGCCAACGTCTCCTCGCCCCTCTCGTCGTCGTCGAATCGCGCGCGCGTCTTCGCCCGCATCACCGTTCGCCGTCGCGCGTCCCTCCGCGCGCGTCCCGCGTCGCCGTCGTCCCCATCGTCTACTCGCGCGTCGTCTCCATCGTCCTCTCGCGTCGACGTCCGCGCCGTCTCGCGCGTCCCGCGCGTCGCGTCCGCGCGCGTCGCCGCGCGCGCGTCTCTCGGAAACCGTGACCCGCGCCCGTCGTCCGCGCGTTCGCGCGCGTCCGTCCCTCGTCGTCCGTCCGCGACCCGCGCGCGCGCGTCGACGTCGTCGCGTTCGTCGTCGTCGTCGTCGTCGTCGTCGTCGCGCGCGCGCGACCGCACCATCGCGGCGTCGCGATGTGCGCGCGTGCCCGGATCGCGACGAACTCGGCACCGCGCGCGACGGATGGCGGACGACGGTACTCGGGACGAGTCATGACTCGCCAAATCGACGAAAATGAGGCAAAATCGTGGATCGACGGCGGATGGCGGATGGCGACGGACGACGACAGACGACGGACGACGGACGACGACGATGCGCGCGATGACGACGCGACCGACGCGCGCGATGACGCGACGGACGACGCGACCGACGACGCGCGACGCGCGACGCCGGACGACGACGGCGACGCGCGCGACGACGACGACGTCATCGACGGCGAAGGGAATGGATGAAGAAGAGTCCGCGCGGATGCGAAAGGCGCTGGCGGAGGATCTGACGCACCTGTTCGACGACGAGGGGATCGATCCGTCGCTGTACGCGAAAGACGTGTCGTTCGAGGACCCGCTGACGAAGTACGACTCGTTCGACGGGTACGCGTTTAACATTCAGATGCTGCGACGGGTGTTCTCGCCGACGTACGCGATGCATGAAATATATCAGAGCGGACCTTGGGAGATCACGACGCGATGGACGATGGTGATGGGATTGCCGACGTTTCCTTTCGCTTGGAGACCGACGCTGACTTTTACGGGAACGTCCATCATGGGGATCGACGAGGAGACTAAGAAGGTGACGCGCCACGTGGACACGTGGGATTCGATTGAGAATCAGAGGCATCTCAGTGCGGAGGGCGTGGTGGAGGTGCTGAAACAGATTTTTGATTTCGCGCAGACGCCGGATTTGGACACCCCAGGGTACGTGGTGCTGAAGAAGAGGCGCGATTACGAAGTGCGACGATACGAGCCGTACTTGGTCGCCGCCACGGGTCCGGGTCTGAACGTCAAGGAAGTGTCGTCGAGCAGCGCAAAAATGAACGGTCAAGTCGCGGGCCAAGCTTTTAATTCTTTGGCGGGTTACATCTTCGGCCAAGCCAACGCGAGTGGGACGAAAATGGAGATGACGACGCCTGTGTTTACGAAGAACGACACGATGCAATTTGTCGTGAGCGGCGACTCCGTGGACGCGCTCCCAGCGAGCACGAATGAAAACGTAGTGTTGCGGGAAGAAAGTGGCGGTGTTTTTGTCGCTAAGAAATTTTCTGGCGTCGCGACCGAGGAGGCGGCTCGTGACGTGGAGAAGCAGTTGCGAAAATTGATCGAGAACGACGGTTTGGAGGCGAGCGGCGCCGCCGCGTTGGCGCAGTACAACGATCCATTCACGAACCCGTTCCTCAGGCGAAACGAAATCATCATTCCTGTGTCAAATTTCACGATGTAGATCAAAACGTGTACGATTAAGCGCGCGCGCGACGCGACGGTTTTAAGATTTTGTGATTTTTTTATGAAACTTTTAAGGCTTTTTTACCTAAACGACAACGCCTAAGCGCCTCAACGCAAGCTCCTTTCGGCCAAGGGAACCGTCGGGCGCGTCTCCAACTGATCGTACTGCAGCGTGAAATTGTCTTTCCTCACTCGCTCCCACGTCATGGGATCGAACACCCAGAAAGAGCCGCGCTCGCCCTGCTCGTTTTGATTCGCCGGTTCGGTGTTCGCCACGCGCATCAACCAAGCCTTGAGTTCTTTGTGGAACCCCCATCCGCGCTGTACCAACTCGTCCGCGGCGAATAATTGAGACTCTTCTCCGGGCATGCTGTAGAAGATGTAAAAGAGCGTCTCCTGCTGGAACTTCGCGAACACCGCCGGATGGCAACGACTCACTTGCTGCGAATACGCGGATGGAATAGTGAGTTCCATGTCGTTCTTTGGCGCCGAATCGTTCCAGGGCAACGAGAAGGACTTATACAAGCTGTCCGGAGAGTTGAGGTTCAAACCAAGCATGGTCAAGTCAGCACCCAAGGCGAGCGTGGACACGTTTGGATTCGCCATTCGAATCACCGGCAACAAGCCGAGCAAGCCGTATCGGTCCTTCTGCGAAGTCCCACCACTCGTTCTAGCCGGTACCGCCGTGCCGGGCTTACCCGGCGGCGGCGGTGCTCCGCCATCGAAGTGAATTCCACCCGGCGCACCCGCTTGACGTCCCGGCGCTTGCGCGCCGAAACCCACGCCGCTCGAACTTTGACGAGCCAAAGGCGGATACGACGGACTCGATCCCTCCGACGCATCCAGCCCCGGCGGAGGAACGAGTCCACCCATATTTCCTTGCCCTTTTCCACCGAGGGCGGGGAAATCTTCCTTCTCCATGCTAAAGTCCTGCTGAGGCTTTGAAAAGTCGTACACGCCCTCGTACCCTTCGCCCGGCATGCCTCCGTACCCGTTTCCGAAAGACGGCCCTCGCTGCGGCATACCGCCACCGCCCAACGTCGGGAACTCGGAATCATCAAACCCGGGCGCTTTCTGATCTCGCCCAAAACCGCCTAATCCGCCCATCATACCACCCGACGGATCCATGTCCAATCCTCCCACGCCTTGCATCTTCGGCATTCCGTTCACGTCTCCTTGCGACCCAATCGTGGGATACGCTCGCGGCAGCGGCCCAGAGCCCATCACACCTCCCGCTCTGGGCGCACTCATGCCCGCGCTCGGCATCGGCAACCCACTCGCGGCGCGCTGAATCTGCGGAACCCCTTGCCCTTGCACGGGTTGGCTCGCGCTGCGGTCTAGCATAACCCCTCGCTGCACGCCGCCCATGACGCCGCTCATACCACCCTGCGCCATCGAGCCTTGTCCTCCCGCTCCGGACGTTCCCATCATGCCCGGCTGCTGCTGCGTTCCCGGAACCCCCCCGTACGGCAGCGGCAGCGAACCTTGTCGCGCCGCCCCGCCCATCACTCCGCGCGGCATCGCCGGCGCCCCTTGCATCCCCGGCGGGTTCTGCATCGGACGTTGCTGCGCAAACTGTCCTCCCGGACGCGGAACCGCGTTATACGGCATCCCCGGCAGCCCTCCTTGCTGCCCGTACGGTCCCGGCGGCGGCGCGTTGCCCTGCGGCCCGTATCCGTTGCTCTGCATCGCCGCCCGTCCGACGCGACGGCCTCCCGACGCCCCGTCCGACGGCGCTTTCACCGCCGTTCAAACCACCCGAGCCGTCGCGCGCGCGCCTCACGTCGCGCGTCCTCGTCGTCGTCGTCGTCGTCGTCCGAATGAATTCTCGCCGCGAGATCGCCGTCGTCGATTCCTTCCCTTCGCGTCGTTCACGCGCGTCGCGTCGCGTCGCGCGTCGTCGCCGCGCGCGTCGTCGCCGCGCGTCGATCGTCGTCGCCGCGTCGGTCGCGCGCGCCGTCGTCGCGATGCGTCGCCGTGTGCGGCGCGCGTCGCGCTCGACGGACGACTCTTTCACGGTTCGCGAACCGTCCGTCGATTCCGCGCGAGCCCGCACCGCGCGACGCGAGAGCGAGCGCGCGCGCGCGCGAGGCGACGCGCGACGTCGACGTCGACGTCGACCGACGCGAACTCGACCGCGATGGCGGACGTCGCGCTGCGGCGATGCGACTGCGCGCCGCGGCGAAGGCTTGAAATCCTGCGCGCGGTGCGCGAGGCGTTCGAGCGCGAGGGCGACGCGCGCGCGGTCGCGGGCGACGCGGGAGGGATGAAACGCATCGCGGAAGCGATCGCGCGAGGAATCGACGACGCGGCGACGCACGTCGTGGTGGGGAGGGGGGATTTTAACGTGAATTTGAGATTCGCGAAGAAATCGTTGGCCTACGCGACGGCGCGCGCGCGAGGGAGGCGCGGAAGCGCGGGAGGGAAGGAAGCGCCGGAGTTTCGCGTGTTGGTGTTCGATTCGCTGAGCCTCGGGAGTGGGGTGGATGGAACGCAACAGTTGGCGTTTCAAGCGATGCGGGACGAACACGACGAAGCGACGGAGACGGCGAAACGAAGAAAAGGTTCGGCGACGGCGACGGTGACGAGCGACGTCGATGGGATTCCACGAGCGATCGTGAATACCGTGCTGAAAGTTCTCAGCGATGCGGACACCGCCGATGACGATCACGACGAACGCGCGTCGGCGATCAGAGAAGAATTGACGCGGAAATTTGGTTCGTTTTGGCACGTCGTGAGCGACGAGAAAGACTTCGCGGTGGCGAGTCGCGCCACCGAGCTTCCGGTGCAAGATGGCGATGATGGAGAGATGAAGCGTATTTCGATGCGGTTTCGGCGAAAAAATTGCACGTACGAGGTGTGGCATCACGTCGCGCCGTTCGATAGGTACGGCTTCCGCAAGATGACGTGGGCCCAAAAGGCACGATACATGAGATACTTTTTAATAATCTTCTGTGCGTGCGCGTTGGTGTGGTACAAGTACGAATGTGCGAAAGATACGCACGGCGTGCGTCGGTTAGTGTGCCGCGCGCTGCCGACTCTTTCACCCGTCGCGATCGGCCTTTTCATATTCTTCGTCGTTTCCGCGCACGTTGACACGTCGGCGTGGAAAAAAGTTACATGAAAACTGAACTCTCCACTACAAGTGCTGGTATATCATCTTAGTCCGTAATAAGCAACACTACACCAAGCAAACTTCGCCCTTACGTCGGCGCAAAATTGGCGGCGAGCGAAGCCGTCATCTCCGGCGCGAGCAAGTACGCGAGAGCGCCAATGCCAACATCCCTAGAGTCGGTGGCTGTATTTTTCACCGTCTGCGAGGCGGCGCCGCTCCAGCGGCTCTGAAGCGGAACTGAGCACAGGAGAACGTCCCACTGCCGCACCCAACTGTCAAGGTAGAAGTCGCCAGGAGGATTCGGGCACTGCGAGCCTTCTCTCGCAGCTTGGATTTTTGCCAAAAGATTGTTGTTGGCGTCCACGTACACTTTGATGAGCGCCATAGCGGATTTGCCGCCACCCATGAGACTGGCGATCCAATACGCTTCGGTCGCGCTGTTATCCATGAAAGTTGCGCGCTCGACGACGCCCATTCGAATGCATCGCCCTTCGTGTGCGGCCCCACACTATACCGGGGCGTTCGGGGCGATATGCGTAGCGTCGCCAGAGCGGGCGGGACGACTTTTTTGATACAATACAACGACTGTTCACTAATCTTCATCGCTCGCCTCGTCGTCGCTATCGTCGCTAGATGCATCCGGGCCTTCGAGCTTGTCGAGCATGGCCATGAGTTCTTTTTCGGTTTCGTCGTCGACGCCCGCGCCGTCGTCCTCGGCAGACTCACCTTCTTCAAACGCCAACCTCGCGGCATCTCCTGCGGTACGATTAACATCGATGAAAAAGCCACCTTCACTCTGCGCCGCAGATTTGAACAGCGTACGCATTTCGTTCCATTCGTTGACGATGCTTTGCAGCGCCTTGATGGAGGCGACGGAGAGCTCGACGGACATCGCGCGAGCATCTGTATTATCGATTCCAGACGACTCCGGAACGTGCATGAGAAGCACCTCAGGCGCAGGTGCGACTGCCATGTATCGCGCCACAGCCGAGGACCTCTTACGTTTACCAGCCTCGTTCAAAAGCTTGATGTATGCTCGAGCGACTCGCACGACGGCAAAGTACAACTTGACTCGCCCTGGTCCGCTACGTTCGTCGTCGTCTTTACCCACCAGCGACAGCGCCTCGGTGAGATAGTCGGTATCGATAAAGTCGGACTTATTAAATGCAGACTCTGCAATACTGGTCGTCGATACCCCGGCCCCCGCGTGAGCGAAAGCTTCCATATCGTAATCGTTCACCTCTTTGTTGGCATCAAACTTTGCCTTTGGTGGTCGACGTAAGAGCGCCGGAGGTGCGTTCTTGCCGACATCTTTCACATCTTTCACATCGATATCCAACATGCCGAACATCAGTCCATTCTTTTTGCCTCGTTTCTCAAAATCGGCGTCGAAACCACCGAGGCCGAGGGCGCACTCAAAGATGGGCAAATCGCCTTCGCCAAACATGCGCGCGAGCTCGTTCTCGTCCTCGGGCAACCTCTCGGCGAGCAAAGCTGCTAAATCCCCACGATAGTTTCCTAATAATACCGCGGCATCGTGTGATGCGGTGACGCCGATCTCGTGCTCTGGTGGACTCAGACTCGCGTCTTGCGAGGCGAGTTTACGGAAATCGTGCCTCAGCATGACAATCTCCGCCGCCAACTTTGCAGTTTCATCACGAGCGCCTTGCATTTTACGACGAATAGCCGTCGCGCCCGCGAGTCTCCCTACGAGATTATTCACCTTGACGAAGTCATCCTGCGTCTTCGTTGCCTTCTTTTCAAACGCAGCTTTGGATGCTTGCGCGATATCGACGAGACGACGAAGTGCCGCCTCGCGAATTTCTTCCGTCGTCGCTACATCTTCAGGCAGCATGTCAGAAATCTCCAACGCCTTCATGAGGACGTATGCGGGGATATCGAAGGATGCACGTTTGAGTGAGTAGTCAAACTCTACGCTCAATACTTCCAAAGACGCCGACGCAAAATCTTCGAGCGGCTCTTGATGCAACGCCCACCACGCGCTCGACGGATCCTTGCTCAACTTTGCAATCTTACGCTCCTCTTTCGTGCGCTCGATCGAGGGACCATTTTTGCGGTAAATTGTGTCACATAATTTATCCGCGTACTCATCGAAACCCGCTCGCAAAGCCTTTCGAGCTCTTCCTTTAGGCATGTGCTTCACCGCCTCGTCAAACGCCCCGCGAACGGTCTCCTCGCTCCAACCGTGCGCACCGATCGCACCTTGCAAGTACTCCGCAACTTTTACGATGAAACGATCACTCTCGGTCTCGGAAATTTCATCATCACCGCCGTCGCCACCCTCTCGTTCGCGTCTCGCCGCCATCGTTCCTTTGTTCCTTCGCTCCTTCGTTCCTTCGTTCGCCTACGTCCCCGGTCGTTTTGCCTGACGTCCTTTACGTTTATTCTTCTTCAAATCCTTCGCGAGCTTTAAATTCTTTTTAAAATCCGCGTTCGCGGGATTTCGTTTGCCTCTTCCGCCCTTACGGTTCGCCAGTTTCACCGCCGCTTTGGCTTTTTTCCCGAGCGCTTGCTTCGTCTCTCGGCTTCGCGATTTCGCAATCTTCTTGCTCGCTTGTTTCACGTTCAGTTTCGCCCACGTCGGGACGTCGTCGGGGACGTAGTACTTGTTCACGTGCACGCCGTACTTGGGCATCTAACGCGCGTCGCGAGCGATGGATCGATGCGCGCGCGAACGAATGAACGAACGAATCGATGAGCCGGCGGCGGCGGCGTTGTCCGCGCGCGAATTGGCGACGCGCGCGCGCGGATCGTGGCGCGACGCGCGTGAAGACGCGTTCGATCGAGTTGCGAGCGCGCGAAGACGCGTGCGCGCGAAGACGCGCGGTGCTGACGCGGCGATGTGACGCGCGAGTCGGTTCGCTCATTCCGATTCTGGGTCGCCGGTTGCGTGACTTAGTTACAACGCGTCGACGCGTTTGGGCTCCGCGCTCGCACGCTTACAAACCGAGGAAGGACGGGTACGAACCAGAGTTCTTGCTGGCGCAGATTTTACCGGCATCCGTGCCTTCGCACTCGACCTTCAAATCGTCGGACAAAAACTTGACGTCGCCCTTCTCCGCGGCGTTTTCGCACCCGAAGATGTTTTGCGGAAAGTTGCAAAACCCATCCGTGACGGTGCGAGAGCGTTCAAAGTTCGCGCTCGACGTCGCGGCGCGCTTCTTATCGTTCAACTCCTTGTTCGCTTCCGTCTTCGCGAGCAAATCGGAGGTGAGATCGGCGCGAGCCGGGGCGACTTGAAGCGAAACCGCGACGACGGCGGCCAAGCCGAGCGACGCCGCCTTTTGGACGCGCTTCGCGGGCTTCGTCGTCGGCGCCTTAGCCTGCGATCGCGAGCGCGTCGCGCGTCAGTCTTCGCGTTCGTTCGCCTCGCGAGCGCATCGCGAGGTATTTATTCGCGCCGCTTCGTCGCGCGACGCGCCGTTCGCGCGCGCGTCCCGCGGCGTCGGTCTCGATCGTTCGGGATCGTCCAGATACGCTATCTCCGATGATCGTCGCGGCGTCGTGCGACGCGCGCGTCGCGCGCGCGCCGCGGTGTGACGCGCCGAAACGAACGGGCGCGAGAGCGTGCGTCGATGCGCACCGTGGTGACGATTTGCGTGGCTTGAACGGTGAACATGTTGACGCGCGAGGGAATGAACCCGCGATTCCGCGCGTCGGTGACTCGGATTCAAAGGTCCGTGTGTGTCGATTGGAACCATCGCCGAACGGGCGAACGCGCGCGGCGACGCGGCGAGACGTGGCGCCAGAGAGTGTGAATCGTGACGTTATTAAACATTGCGTCGATCTGGTGGTGATTCCACGGCGATCACACCACCGGTGGACGCGGGTTAAAGATGTAAAGTACACGCGAGACGAGGTTTGACATCGACCGCCGCGACGCGAAACGCTCGTCGAGGACGTCAGTCGCCAGTCTTGGCGGTCTAACGCATCTTGGCGATTTGTGCGAACGTAAAATCGGGCTTTTGTGTCTTCATCGGCGCCGCGAGCTCGGATCCAGCGGAGAAGTCAAAGTCGTCGTCGTCGTCCGCCCATCCAACGGTTTTCAGCGTCGGCTTCGGCGTGACGGCGTCGATGGGAACGACAATCGGGGCCAAGGGCGCGCGGTTTTCGGGGAAGTGCTCATCTCTGATGCTTCCAAACAAGATTTGCGCCATCGTAGGCTTGGCATGACCGACAGGAGGAATGTTTTCCTTGCCGTCTGCGGCGGCGCGGCGCGCACGAGCGCGCGCCTTGCTTCGTTCCTTTTGTCGTTCTCGTTCTTCGGCGTAAATGATGTCGTACACCTCCGGTTTCGTTCTCGCGCGAACGATGGCCCAAAAGATCCCTCCCGTCGTTCTTCGACGGTCTCCCAACGCGGTCATCTCACCGCCGTGGCGCTGTTGCGTCGCCGCCTCGAGCACGTACGCTCTGACTTGCGCCTCGCCGAGCTCGTTTATCGCTCGCGCGAGCAAGCGCACCTTCGGCTCATCCAATTGTTGCGCCAACTCTCGCGCCAAACGCCCTAAATCTTGCGTGCGCGTCCCATCGGCGGCTTTCCGTCTGTTCATTTTCACCGCCGGCGACGCCGCTCGGTCCCGCTTGCTCCCTCGCTCGCCATCCGTCCCGAACAATCGCGCAAACATCGTCGCCGCGCCCATTTTCGTCTTCCCCGCGTTCGCCGCGCTCATCTTCACATCCATCGCATCCTCCACGTCCGCCGTGAGCACGCGCACGCGCGCGTTCGCATCCTCGCTCAAAACGTCGCTCGTTCGAACTTCCACGCTCTCGTCGTCGTCAAACACCAATCGCGCCGCCGGGTGCGCGCGCGCGTCGTCGACGTCCATCATCGCCATATCTCCGCCGATTTTCTCGCGCGCGTCGATCGCCGCGTCGCGAATTGACGCGCGGTCGCGTCAATCGGGCGAGTCAAATTTTGAAATGAAATTTTTGAATTCCGCGCGCAACGGTTCGTGTCGCGGCACCCGCATTCACGCGCGTCGATCGGCGCGAAGCGATCGACGCGCGCGAGCGGAGCGCGAGAGAAGCGACGCGACGCGACGCGAATGAAGACGTTCGCGCAGACGATCGAGCTCGAGAGCGAAGACGCGATCGAGGCGTACGACGCCCTACACGCGCGCGCGTGGCCAGAGATTTTGGAGAGCCTGCGCGCGGTCGGCGTGGTCGACATGTTCATTTACCGCTCTGGCGTGCGCTTGTTCATGCACATGACGACGGTCGACGCGTTCGATCCCGACGTGGACTTCGCGAGACACATGGCGATGAGCGAACGGTGCGTGGAGTGGGGCGAGGTGACGCGCGCGTTGCAGCGACCGGCGCCCGAGGCGAAGGATGGCGAGTGGTGGACGCGCTGCCGCCGCGTCTTCGATTTGCGCTCGCAGCTCGACGCGCTGGACGCGTCGAGGTCGCGATGAATGTAACATAGAATAGTTATAGAGTACACGCGCGGATCTATCTATCGCTCGCCGACGACTTGAATCCCCACCGTGCGTTCGCGCGGTCCGTCTAATTCGACGAACATGCAACTCTGCCACGTCCCCAGCGTCGTCTTCCCCTCGCTCACTGGAATCGTCTCGCTGTTCCCGATCACCATGCTCAACAAGTGCGCGTGACAGTTCTCGGGTTCTTGCGCGCGCCACGCCTCGTCGCCGCCCGGCCAATCCGCCGGTCCGCTTCGTCTGTCCAAGTCGTTGTGCAGATAGAAATCCGTCGCCGGCGCCAGCTTCGCAAAGTACATCCTCGCGTCGTCCATCAATCGCGCCTCGTTTTCGTTTATCGTCACCGCCGTCGTCGTGTGTCGACTCAGCACGTGCACCACGCCGTTCTTCACGCCGCTCTTCGCCACCGCGGCGTCGATGTGTTCCGTCAAGTCGATGAAGTGCGTCCCGGTGAGCGTGCGTCCGAGCGCGATCGTTTCGTACGCGTACACCGTCGAGCGCGCGCGCACGGCGCCTCGCGCGCGGTTCGCGCGCACCGCTCGCGCGGGCGCCGAGATCGTCGTCGTCGGCATCGTCGACATCCTTCGTCGCGTCGACGAGTGTCGAGGGGGCCTCACTCGAGGACGCCGACGCGCGCGTTCGCGACGCGCGTTCGCGACCGCGCGCGCGAGACGCGACGCGCATGACGCGCGCGATCGTCGCGCGCGCGCACCGCGCGGCTCGGACGACGACGACGACGGAGAGACGACGCGAGAGACGCGACGGCGGTTCGCGGGCGAAACCGGGCGGGCGCGCGATGGGGACGGGCGACGCGCGACGACGCGTGCGCGTGGGCGCGCGCGCGGAGGACGCGGGCGTCGAAATGCGCGCGTTTGAGCGCGGCGCGCGGCGCGCGGGCGCGGAGCACGCGAGGATGAGGACGAGGACGCGCGCGAACGACGCGAAGGCGAGCGAACGCGCGGCGCCGGACGCGGCGCGGATCGAATGGCGACAAAAGCTCAGCATCGCGTGTGTGATGCTCGCGGTGTTTCTGCACCTGCTTGGATTTACGGTGACGGGGCCGATCACGCCCGGTTTGGTGCGACGGTTCGGCGTCGCGGCGGAGAACGTGGGATATCTCACGAGCGCGTATCCGCTCGGGATGTTCGGAGCGCTCTTTTTTTGGCCGCAGTTGAGCGACAAGGTTGGTCGGAAACCGATCATCGTGTTGAGTTTGATGGGAGTAGGGATAGGGTTGATTTTGCAAGGGTTGTGTGTGCGATCTGGGGCGTCGTTCGAGACGTTTTTGCTCTTGCGCGTGCTGAGCGGCGCGTTCGCGGGGGCGAGTCCGGTGGTGAAGGCGTATCTCGCCGACGCTTCGACGCCAGAATTTTTGCCACAGCTCATGGCGTGGCGCGAGGCGTCGTGCACGCTGGCGTTTATCGTCGGGCCGACGTTGGGAGGGGTGTTGTTCGCCGGATTTAGTCTGAGCGCGGCGATTAGCGTGACCGGTTGGGCGAGCGTCGCGGCGGCGACGTTGGTGCTCTTATTCATGACGCCGCCGCAAGCGATGAAGGCGTCGATGCGAGAGACGACGGAAGGCGATGTCGACGATGCGTCAGAGTTGGAAAAAGATAAAGTCGACGAAGGTAAGCCCAGCACCGCTTATGCGACGCCTTCGAGTCCCATTGCGGGCGTTCCGACGCAGACGACGCTTCCGAAGACGTCGCTTCCTGGTGTGTACGACCCCGACGCGCTGAGTTGTCCGCTCGGGCAGCAATACCTGCCAGCGGTCGCGACGATTTGTATGACGAGTTTCCTGTACAACGCCGGTCAGAGCACGTTTGATTCGTTCTTTCCGCTCTTACTGTCAAAGAAGCTCTCCATGGCGCCGACGCAAATCGGCGCCATGCTCACCGCGTTGTCTGCCGTCTCTTTGACGGTTAGCGCGACGCTATTCGCGCCGACGCAAAAGCTATTTGGACTCACAAAAACAACAGTCATCGGTTTGACTCTCGTCGCCACCGGTCTCGTCGCGATCGGTCAAGCGGCGCCCGCATTGGTGCCGCCCGCCGCCTTCGTCTACGTCGCCGGTTTGCCGCTGTTTACGCCCGCTATCCCGATCCTTCTCATGCAATGCGTGCCACCAACGAGACGTGGTACCGTCATGGGTGTTGATTCAGCCATCAATGCCGTCGCTCGCATCATCGCGCCGATCGTTTTCGGCAAGTTGTTTGCCGCAGATCCCGCGTACGCGTTCGTCGGCGCCGGCGTCGTCGTTGCGTGCGCGGCCATTCTCGTTCTCACTCGGCGTTTCATCGTGCTCCAACTCGTCAGCAAACGCGAAGGCGTGAACGCGCGAGCGTGACTCAACCTAACCCAGCGCTTCGTAGTTCGCCGCGCGTTTGTGTCAGTAAAAGTTGTCGCCCGCGAGCGCGTCCCAGTCGCGAGCGCGTCCGCACACCGCGACGGACGCGGCGCCCATGTCATGGTCTTCACCGAGCGCCGCGCGTTCACCACCCCCAGTTTCCCGCACCCCCCGCTGTCGCTCACGATCGCCCACGACGCCGACGACGTCCCGTTGAGAACCGGGTGTCGGCTCTGGAGCGCCGCCTACGCCCTGGTCGAGCGCTTATCCGCGCGCGACGGCGCGGACGTGCGCGACCGACGCGTCCTCGAGCTCGGCGCGGGCGTCGGTGCGGTTGGCTTGGCGTGCGCCGCGCTCGGAGCGCGATCGGTCACGTTGTCGGATCGAGACGAAGGCACCCTGGCGCTGGCGCACGGCAACGCGCTGCGAAACGGTTGGTTCGACGGGACGCGAGCGTGCGACGTCCGCGTCAAGGCGCTCGATTGGGGGCGACGGGAGACGTGGGACGAAAACGAAAACGAACGACGCGCGTATGACGTGATCGTGGCGGCGGATATGCTGTATTTAGAGGAACACGCGGAGGAATTGGCGACGGCGGTGGACGCGCACGCGAAGAGCGGCGGCGGGACGCGGTTTATCGCGGCGTTCGGCGTGCGAAAGCCCGCGCTCGCGGCGGCGTTCGAGAGCGCGTTGCGCGCTCGAGGTTTTGTCGTTCGGACGGAGGCGTTGGACGCGGATGTGTGCGAAGACATGCGAACGACGGCGGCGGAACACGCGCACGACGACGAAATAACCGCCAAGGGCGGATACAGGTTGTTGATCGCCGAACGCGACGAGGCGGCGGTGTTGGCAGATTTTGTGGAAGCTCTCGCGGTGCATAGTGAAGACGGGGAAGTGCGACGATATGGTGACGGTGATGACGGTGATGACGGTGATGAGTGCTCGTTGCGCGTCGACTTTGATGATGCGTGCTCGTACGCGCTGCGCGTCGAGCGCGCAACGCCTGACGCGGACACCATCGACGCTGCGGCGGAGAGTTTGCGCGTGCACGGCTTCGTGGTGTTATCACCGGTGGTGTCTGGTGCGATCGTGCCCGAGGACACTCTCGCCGAGTGCGCGCGGGCGAATGACGAGCACTTAGACGAGTTGCTCGCTCGCGCCGAAACACGAGGCGTCGATTCGCGTCGAGACATCTTTCGCTACGCCGAGATCTGTAGTAGGGCGCGCTGCGGACTGCGATATGACTTTACTCGTCCCGAATGCGAACGAGTGCGCGCTCTCGCGAAACCAAACGGGCAGCGCGCGGTGAGCGCGTGGGAAGCTTTGGGAGCGTACGTCTCGCCGTGGGTTTCTCCAATTCTCTCTAAGGCGTACGGTGCCGACTACGACTTTACGACCAAATCTCTCGGGTGCGTGAGCTCCGAGCCCGGCGCGCCGGAGCAGCACTTTCACGCCGATGGACGTGTGTTCGGTATTTTCAACGTATTTATAAACACAGCAAAGGTTGAAACGATAGATGGACCGACTGCGTTCATTCACGGGTCACACGAGTGGGACCACGACGCGTGTTATGTGTCGACACCCGAGCGCAAGGCACAGGCTTTGGCGCCTCGAACGCAGCCTGAACTGTTATTTCCCGGTTCTGTACTCATTTATGACTACCGCGTCATGCATAAGGGCGGTGCGAACGATTCTGCGAGACGTCGATCTCTCGCGTACGTCATGTTTTGCTCTCGACGCGCGCGCGACTCGTGGAACTTTCCACTCGACGACTCGATTTGGGATTCCGACGCGACGACGAACGACAGCGAAGACGAGTGAAACAAAGTAGCAAAGTAGCATATCATTAAGTAAATCTAGAACTAGCGACGCTTATTCGACTTCTTCGAGGTAATCTGCGATTTCGCTCGAGGTGAGCACTCGAAATTTCCTGTCGACGCCGACGACGCCGATTTCAATGTTCTCCGCAGAAATCTGCCCATCGAAACCTTCTTTGAGCGTCAGAATCGCGGTGTGAATCGCATCTTCCAATTCTATGTCATCGCTATACCGTTTCTCCAAGAACGTCTTCGCGTTGACCATATTCTTTCCGATGGCGCTCGCCTTCCACGCAAAGTACGACCCGCTCGGATCGACTTGATACAAACTCGGTCCGCTCTCATCGTACCCCGCGACGAGCAACGACACCCCGAACGGTCGCACACCACCTTGTTGCGTAAACTCTTGCATCGTCGTCGCCGTCTCTCGCACCAACTGGCTCACCGGCGCGCTCTCCTTATACGTCCGGTAATACGTCTGCGTCTCCTTCCTCGCCATTCGCGTCAGCACTCTAAAGTCCGGTCCCATCCCGCTGTACGTCATCCCGATCTCATCCGTCAGCAGCGCGATCTTCTTCACCGTCGTCGCGTCCACGAGCGCGCTCGGCACTTTCTTCTCCGTCGCCAGCACGACACCATCCTTCGCCTTGATCCCGAGGCTCGTCGCCCCCGCCCCGATCGCGGCGAGCGCGTGTTTTATCTGCACCAGCTCTCCGCTCGGGGAGAACGTCGTGAGGGAGAACGAGTACCTTCCATCGCTCATGCCGCGCGTCCGCGCGCGTTCGAGCCGGTCGCGCGTCGCGTCGCGTCTTGACGTCGCCCGTTCGTCGCGCGCCAACGACCGGCGCGAGATCGCGTCGACCGCGCGACGTCAGACGCGACGACGTCAAGACGCGACGCGCGTCGACGCGGCGGCGCGGCGCGAAGGACGGCGCGAAGGACGGCGCGGCGCGGCGCGAAGGGACGGCGCGGCGACGCGGCGACGCGACGCGACGCGACGCGCGCGCGAACGACGACGACGCGCGGCGGTGAGGTTTTGCGTCGGAACGGTGGAGAGGTGCGACGGGACGGCGCGACGCGACGGCGACCGCGCGACGGGGATGATGAGTCACACGCGTACGCTAATCTTCTCTCCGACGCCCGTCGATCGGCGATGGACGCGTGAAGACACGAACGCACACGATGTCATCTTTGCTCTGACCCGACTCGAGGCGAGGCGAACGCGAACGCGAACGCGAACGCGAACGCGAGCGCGACTTTTTCGCGAGAAGGGAAAAGCGTGTGGGACGGGTTCGTCGATCGAGGGTGGTTGATACCCACCTGTGCGATGAGCCATCATAAAATAATAACACGCGATATAAAATTGCCGGGGACAATCGGGGCTTCCGTCGTATCGGTCGACGTCGAAGCCGTGAGCAATCCCCGGGACATTCGCTTGGATTTTTTTTGTCCATCGCGCGCGGTGAACGTGGCGCTGACCGCGCGTTGCTCCTTTGTTTCGCAGACGTAGGCGATGCGCGCGCGCATTTTGTTTTAATTTTGTATCATTTCCGACGTCGCGCGCGCGGCGTCGATTGCTCTACACTAAGTCTACTGCGTCTACTCCGCGGTCGGGGTTTTCGATCCGCCATCGTCGTTACGGTCGCTCTTGGGGAAGTATCGCTCCTGAATGTCGAGGTTTTGCGAGTACGATTCGATCGCTGGCGCCTTCGCGACGGCGTTGCGCATGTCGAACGCCTCTTCGTCCTCGTCCTCGTCACCGCGCGCGGCGCGTTCGCGAAGCTCCTCCGTGCCGAGACGTGCGCCTTTGTGCACGCCGAGTGAATACCCGATGGACTTATCCACTAACGTCGCTACTCTGCTCACCGTTTCTTCGTCTTCGATCGACATCGGTACGAAGCGCACGAGCCCGAAGTCCTCGATGACTTCGCACAACCCGCTCGTGAGCTTTTTATACTTGGCGAGTTTCGGATCGTTTCCGATGTGTTCCACTATATAATCTAAATCCATCACCTCCGCGTAGTAGTCTAAGCTGAACGCCAACTCGCCGTATTGTTCCAGCATGTCGATTTTGCTCAACACGCTCACGTGCGGTGTCTCTAAATGCAACATCGACTGGAGCGTCACGAGCAACGCGCTGACGTACGAGCCCGGGTCGCAACACAGGTGTGAATCACTCAAATGCACCGTGCACAGTCGATAATCCCACTCATTCATCATTCGATGCAGCACATTACGGAAAGATCCGTGCACGTTGAACAACTCCAATTGCCCCGGGCAATCGAAGATGAAGTAGTGCGTGTCCCGAAGCGGCGTCAACGCGTCCCGCAACCAGTCGGCGTTCTTTTCCAAATACTCCATGCAGTAAATCATCGCCCCGTTCGGCCCGAGTCCGAGCTCCTCTTGCACTTCATCGACGGATATGAGGTCTTCGAGCGATACCGCGGCTTCGTACGGCGCCACGTCGTTCGCTGGATCTAAGTTGACGATCGCCACGCGTCGTCCACGAAGCTCGTAAAAGTGCTTCATGCCGACGCAGTACGTCGTCTTTCCCGCGCCCGGCGGGCCGGTGACGAGTTGACCGAATCCCATGCCGTACCTTTGATGTTTTCGAGCGACCGAGGGACGGGACGAGGGCGGGAGGACGCGATGAAGCCGCGAACACGACGACGGCGAGTGAGGAAGGATCAGTTTTATTACAGCGAGGCTTTACCTCGCGCCTCCGATGAGACTCGAGATTAATCGGTGCGGTGACTGGTACGACGGCAGCGAACGGAAATCGTTCGCGGCGATCGCACTCGCGAAAACTTCACACGCGCGCTCGGCGCGGACGCACAAACTCTCGACGCCTTCGACCAAGCCTCTCGCGCCTTCGGTTTGTAACAGCAACCGTCGCTGGGTGTTTTCGCACGCCTCGGCGAGCGAACCGGCTTCGCTCGGACCGAGTTCGGAGGTATCTATGACGGGCACCTCCGCGGTGACTTTTTTCGCCGAACCTTCGAGCATGCAAGACCACTGCGTGGACTCTTGCTCGAGCGCGTCTCGGAGCGCTCGCAACTGCGCCTTGCGCGCGTCAATCTTCGCCGCGACGGTTTGCGGTCCTTCGGCAAACTTTACCTCCTCATCAATCAATAACTGCTCGACGCGCAACTGAAACTCTTGTAACGCGTCACTAATCGCGTTCGCCGCGAACGCGTTGTCGCCCTTCAACTGCGGCACCACCGCCGCGCACTCCGCCGCGCACACGCTCTCGCACAGCAGTTGCATGCGCTCGTCTTCGGGCATGTTGTTTGGAAGTTGTTCGTGGAAATCTTCCCTTCCGCGCGCTTCATCGGACGACATGTGCGCGCCGTTCGAAGACGTCGTCGTCGCTCCCACCACCAACGCGCGCGAAGACGCCCGTTCGATCGCCCAAAGCGGCTCCGAAATAGTCACCCCCAGCGCGCCCTTCGCGCTCTTGCGTTTTTTATACTTGAACCCGTCGCTCTCCACGACGACGCGAGCTTTACTCAATCCACCTGCGCGCGTTCGCCCATCCGTCAGTCGCGCGTCATCGATAGATCATCGTCGCGCATGCATTTCCCATCCCTCACCCATCGCATCGCGTCGCGTCGCGTCGCGTCTCGCACCCTTCTTCAACGCGCTTCTCAGCGGCGTCGGCGTCCGCGCTTCGTCCCCGTCGTCGTTCGTCGCCGTCCGCAACGCCGTCGGCGTCGCCATCCCACCCGCCGTCTCTCGTCTGCGAAACATGTATCCTCGTCCTATTTCACCCCGTCGCGCGCGCGATATCGGGTCTTCGTCAGTCGTCGTCGTCGGTCGTCGTCGTCGTCGGTCGTCGTTCGACAGCCGTTCCCCTTTTGAATGCGAATCCGAATCATCCGTCGCGCGCGTCCTCGCGTCGCGTCCTCGCGTCGCGTCGCGTCGCGCGTCGCACCGCGGTCGTTCACCGTTCGTCGCTCGCGCGCTCGCGCGTCGTTTCGTCGTCCGTCGTCCGTCGTCGCGTCGCGTCGCGTCGCGCAGTGACGCGCGGGCGCACGGGCGTCGACGCGGACGAGTCGTGACTCGTCGCGAGGGGGACTCGCGCGGACGATGACCGGGATGGGATCGCCGGATGGATGGATGCGTCGACGTCGTCACCGCAGACGACGACGACGACGACGCGATGGCGACGACGACGACGACGGACGCGCGCGACGACGACGCGCGCTTCACGGCGCGAGGCGTGCGGCGCGACGCGACGTCGGACGCGGCGGACGCGGCGGAATCCTCGGCGTCGGCGGAATCCTCGGCGTCGGCGGACGCGGGGGCGACGACGTCGACGCCGCCGGTGAATGAATTCCGAGCGCGGTACGACCGAGTGCGCGATGACGCGTGCGCGGTGTCGTCGATCGAGATACGAGGAAACGAACGGACGCGAGCGTCGGTGATCGAACGAGAGTTGGCGAGGGCGCGCGAGGCGAGGACGCTGGACGGGATCAAGGACGCGCTCTTCGCGGCGAACGCGAGGCTGTATGAATACGGGATATTTAAAGACGTCGCGATCGTGATCGATGCGGATCACGAGGGAGGACGGTTGGACGGTGGGGACGTGCCGGGGGCGAAGGTGGTGGTGAGCGTGGAGGAAAAAGACGCGTTTCATTTTAAAGTCGGAACGTACGTGAGCAAACGCGGCGAGGGCGAGGCGGAGGCGACGTTTGGGCTGCGCAACCCGCTCGGGTACGGGGAAAAGTTTGAGGTCGAACTCATCAAGGGGCAGAATTCGAGCTCGACGTACTCTGCGGCGTGGGAACAACCAAAACTTTACGGGAGCGACGTAAATTTGGACGCGCGCGCTTTTCAGTCCGTCGAGTGCTTTAAAAAGTTGAGCTCATTCGACGTGACGTCGAGGGGCATTCGCGTGGGCGTCGCGGGTGACGGACCGGGAACGGTGGATTACGAAATCGCGTGGCGAGATGTTCAAGATCCAACGCGCATGGCTAGCCGGGAAGTTCGACGTCAGCTCGGACACTCGCTCAAGTCGGCGGTGACGCACACGTACGTCTCCGACCGCCTCGACAGACAGGTGAGGCCGACGTCGGGCTATTTGTGGAAGATTCGGTCCGAGTTAGCGGGCATCGGGTTTATGGATAACGCGCTCGCGGCAAAGTTCGTTAAGTCTGAAGTCAGCGCGCACGTCGTTGAGACGTTGGACGCGTCGCGCGGTATCACGGCGTCGGCGTCTGGGCGCTTTGGCGTGTTATTTCCGTGGGGGAAATCTGGCAACGATGGTGACAGTAGGACGTGCATTGCGGATAGATTCTTCTTAGGTGGCGTCGGGTGTCTGCGCCAGTTCGAAAATAACGGCGTTGGCCCGAGTGACGCGCGTCGTGGAACGAAAAAGACCGCAGCGGCGGAGGAATCACCGGGCGCAAAGACGCCGTCGAGCGCCGAAGATGGAGAACCGTCGCTCACGAGAGACGCTTTAGGAGGCGATTTCGTGTGGAGCGCCACGGCTGCGTTGCAGATGGATATTCCGGGAGAGAAATTTGAAGCCATGAGGGAGGCTGGGATTCATTTCCACGCGTTTGCGACCGCCGGGACGCTCTTACCGCTCGCCGCTCTGTCAGGGGCGCCGAAAGACGCGATCAAGGTTGTTCGCGACGCCACGCGCGCGTCTTTGGGCGTTGGCATTGTTTGGCCGTTGCCGATCGGTCAGATCGAAATGAATTACGGCAAAGTCGTGCGCGCGGGGACAAACGATCGCGTCAGCGACGGGTTTCAAGTGGGCATCGCCGCGCACGTATCCATGTAGTAGCAAAACTTTCAACGTTCACAACGATTTTCGTCCTTTCGTCCTTTCATCATTCTATCTATGCTATCGAACTTACTTTCGCACGACGACGCGTTCGACTTCGAACCCGTGCGCGTCGCACGCTTCCTTTAAAGCGCGCGCTCTGTCGTCGTTTTCGCAAACGACGACGCAAGCGCCACCGCTGCCGGCAAACTTTGCCGCACAACCCGCGCGTTCGCGACACACCGAGACGAGTGTTACATTCAACGCGCCGAGCGCTTGATCACCGAAAAGCGCTCGACGAATGTCAAAGTTCGTGTCGATCGACGTTTTGAGTTCTTCGACGTTGATTTGTCGCGTTGCCATAGCTTTGAATACGTCGTCGGCGAGCGACGCGAGGCGCGACATCGACGTTGCGACATCCGCGTCTCCAGCGTCCCATCGACGCCGAACGTCGGCGTGAATTCGAGAGCTCTCACTCTCGTTGTCTTTGGCCCACACGAGATACAAAGGAGGCAATTCATCCGTCTCCACGCGCGTGTATTCACCGTGAATGCGCCAACCGCATGCTGTTGACGCGCGCGGTTTTGTGAAATCCATAAACACCGCGCCTTCATACACCTGCGCGACTCTATCCATCGGTCCGGCGTTGATGCCGACATCGCGCTCGACGCGTAAAGCCAGCTCGGTCTGATCATCCAACGAAATGTTGATTCTATACATTTCGAGAAGACATCTCATCGCGGCGATGACGATGGCGCTCGAACCGCTCAAGCCGGTTTGTTTCGGGATGTTCGACGTGTATGACATCTCAAAGCCACATGACGTATCGATTCTCTGCTTTGTCGACTCGCAATATCGCATGAGGTTGCAACATAGCGACTTAAGTAGACGCACACCACCATCGACACCGTGTTGGGATACGTGCGTCGACAAGGCGTCGAATGAATCGAACGCGTTTCCGTCGTACGGGCCCGGCGCGAACGTTACGCGCTTCGATGATGGCGTTCGGCGTAGCGACGCTTCAGCGAAAAAGTTTGAAATGGTAAACGCCACACACTTGCCTCCGTATGCATCGGACGGATTCCCAACTAAACCCACGCGGGCATACGCGCGTTTAGTGATAACGTCGCCAATCGGCGTGACGACGCGCAGTCGTTCCAAAGTTGTTGCGATTCCTCTTCGTAATCCTGGCGACTGCGCGTCTGTCACCGCAACGTGCGTGGAATCGCCATCTGAATACATCCTCAGTTTATTAAGCGCGTCCACGCAATCTCCGGCGGCACGGCAATGACGCCTCGCGTCTTCTTCAAGCCCTACGACGCGTTTCAAATCCCGGACGGATCCCTCGGCGTCGAGCACGGTCACGATGGAGTCGAGCGCCTCGTTCGAACGCCGACTCTCGTCGCCGCGTGACTTTTTGGGCCATTGTATTTTCTCCATGTTCGCACCTTTCGCGTGTCTTACATCTGAAATCAACAGCGCACTCGCGATGGCGCCTTTTTCCACCACCCCTGGTCCTCGCGGAAGCTCGATTAGCGCGTCCGCGTTTCGCATGGACAGTAAGCGGCTACTGATTTGCGCGCCAGTGGAGCGCGCGACGGGTAAGTTCCCCCGCGTCCAATCTAGTGTGACGCGATGATACTCAGCGCGCTCTGGGTCGAGACGTAACGTCTCATCTAATACGCAATGGATGCGCCGAAGTCCAGATTCGCGAACTCCACCGAGCGCGCGAAGGCACGGCGCGACGATGAGCGTAAACGTCACCGCCGCGCTAACAGGATTGCCCGGCAGTGCGAATACGAGAAGTGGCGGACCCGTCGCTCTAGGAATCGTCGCGAACATCGTCGGCTTCCCCGGTTTCATCGCCAAACGTCTAAAGTAAATCTTCCCACCGAGACCTTCGATCGTCTGTTTCACGAAATCTCTGTCACCCACCGAGGCGCCGCCAGAGGTGATGAGCGCGTCGCACGAAGCGTCGGCGACGGCCATTTCGAACGCTGCCCTCGTCGCAGCCTCGTCGTCTCGCACTATATCGCGCGATATTACTTCTGCGCCCTCTTCACCGCACAGCGCTTCCAACATCGGACCGTTTGTGTCCACGACGCTTCCGCGAACGGCGACGTCGCTCGCACTCGCCGCCAACTCATCGCCCGTGCTCAAAACGCGAACGCGCGGAGGCTCGTACGTCTCAACGACATCCCGAGCGTACTTTAGCACGCCAACATCATACGCGCTCAACCGTTCACCTTTCGCGATCAAAACTTCCCCTCGGCCTCGCACGTCGCTCCCGACGGCGCGCGTCCACTTTCCCGAAACGACGTCGCTCGAGTCCGCGCGCGCGCGTCCAGATCCCTCCCTCACCACCTCGCACGCTTCCTCCGGCACGACGCAATCACATCCTCGAGGTAACACCGCGCCCGTGGTGACGTACGCACACTCCATGGCGCCAAATTCGCGTCCTTCGTCGTCGCGCGTCGCCTTCGCCGGTCCCGCCCGCGACGCCTCGTCGTCGACAATCTCAAACTCCCATCGTCGCGTCGCCCCACCGTCGTCGTTCGCCCGCATCGCCGCCGCGCTCGCGCGCGCGTTCAGCGCGTACCCATCCATGACGCTCGCCGCGAACGCGGGATGCGGCGTCGTCGCGCGCACGTCCTCGGCCGACACGCGGTTCGCGCTGCGCTCCACTCGAGTCTTCGTCGTCGTCGCGCGCGCGCCACGCGCGACGACATCGAGCGCGATCGCCAGGGCGTCGTCGACCGGTATCATCGCCATCGTTCGAGCGCGTCGCGCGTCGCACCTCTCGCGCGTCGGCGTCAGCGCATCGCGCGTCGCGTTCCGTCGTCCCGCAGCCGTTGGTCGAGCGGCACGTCGCGACGCGCGACGACGCGCGCGGACGCGCGAGAGGTGCGACGCGCGCGCGGCGGACGACGGAACGCGCGCGAATCGATCGATCGCGAGGTCGCGCGACGGACGCGAACGACGCGCGACGCGAACGACGCGAACGATGCGCGATGGACGCTGGACGACGACGACGATGGACGACGACGACGATGGACGACGACCGACGACGACGCGACTGACGACGACGCGACGACGACGGCGACAGAGCGCGGTCGCCGACGCGCGATGCACGCCGCGACGCGCGCGATGGAGCGCGAAAACGATCGAGACATCGACCGCGTGAGCGAACGCGCGTCGGCGCTGAAGAACATCACCATCGACATTCACGACGAAGTCGGCGCGCAGCGAAGAATGCTCGACGAACAGAGCGATGACTTCGCGCGAGCGAGAGACGCTCTGAGAGAAAGCGCGCGCGCGTTCGCGCAGGTCGTGGAGCAGGCGAGAAGGCAGGGATATTTTTGGCAAGTCGTGTGCTTGGTCTTCGTCTTCGTCTTCTTCGCGCGGTGGGCGTTTTCCTAGCGTCGCCGCGCGGCGTTTGAATCGCGCCGCCGCGGACGCGCGCGCGCGCGCGAGCGCGGCGAGCGTTTAGAATTGTATAAAAGCACGTCCGATCGCGACGGTCCGTCCTTTCGCGCGCGCGCGTTGACTCCAAGCTCTAACCCTAGTCCGCCGCGCGCGCGCGCGCGCCGCGCGCCCGAACGCGCCAACCGCCACACGCGTCATCGCCAGACGCGCGCGCGGCGGACTAGGCGCCGCGCACGCGCGTCTGGCGTCGGCGATGGGGACGCGCGAGGGTGAGGGTGATGACGCGCGTCGTCGCGAGCGCGCGACGTCGCGCGTGGACGTCGCGGCAGACGGCGACGCGATGGATGCCATCGTTCGCGCGTTGACTCGGCGAAGCGCGCGTGGACGCGACGAAGAAGACGACGCCGCGGACGAAGACGACGTGCGGGCGTTCGTGGGAGTGATTGAAAAGTATAGAGAACAGCCGACGGTGCTGGATCCGATGCTGGGGGGCGTGATCGAGCCTTTGATGGACGCGGTGGCGCGAGCGTCGACGGAGGCGAACGAAAACGAAAACGAAAACGAAAACGCGAAGGCGAACGCGAACGCGTGCTGCAGGGCGCTGGATGCGCTGTCGAGCGTGCGCGGATGGAAGACGTGCGTGCGGTTCTATCCGAACGCGGCGAAGTATTTAGAGCCGGCGGTGCGTCTGCTGCGGGAAGCGCGAGTGCGTGGAGACAATACGTGGGAAACGCAACGCGTGCTCACGAGTTGGTTGTCGATTTTGGCGTTGGCGCCGTTTGACTTGGTGTCGATCGATAGCGCGATCGATCCGCATTCGTCGCGTTCGAAAATTCCGAGCGTCGTGAGTGATTTGATGCGAGAGTGCAAGCACTTTTTAGGCGATCCGTCCGCGGTGCGCGACGTGGCGGCGCAAACGCTCGCCAAGCTTCTCACGCGACCGGACATGAGCGAGGCGTTGCGCGAGTTCATGACCTGGTCGAGCGCGACGCTTCGTGGAGACGTCAATGATGAAAAGGAAAGAGAAATGATTTTCTTAGTACCGGGTGTACTGCGGGCGCTCGCGGCGATATACAAGATTGGATCTCGAGAGCAGTTGCTGCCGTACGCGGAGGGAAACTGGGACGACGCGCAGTATTGCGCGACGCGGCTAAGTTTGGCGAAACGCTCGACCATGGTGAGACAACTGAGTATCAAGCTCGCCAGTCGCGTGGGTTTGGTTTTTATGAAACCTCGAGTGGTGTCGTGGCGATATGATCGTGGTGCGCGGTGTTTGCAAGATAACTTGAGCGGGGCGATGCAAAAGCCGCCGACGAAGCAACTCACCACGGCGGCGGACGAAGATGATAAATGCGACGTGCACATGGCTGTTGATGATATTGTTGAAATATGTCTCGTCGGTTTGCGAGATGCGGAGACTATCGTACGCTGGACATCGGCGAAAGCGTTGGGGAGAATTAGCTCTCGACTCCCGCGTGATTTTGGTGACGAAGTCGTTGGAGCGGTTTTGGCGTGCTTATCGGTTATCGAAAGCGATTCAACTTGGCACGGCGCATGTTTAGCTCTGGCTGAGCTCGCTCGACGTGGATTGTTGTTGCCGAATAGATTGGTGGAGGCCGTACCGCGATGCATGGACGCTCTCATCTACGACGTTCGACGAGGAGCGCACTCAATCGGTGCGCACGTGCGAGATGCGGCAGCATATGTATGTTGGGCGTTTGCGCGCGCATATGAACCGGGCGTTTTCGAACCTTTTGTCGACCAACTTGCACCGAGGCTTCTCATGATATCGTGTTTCGATCGTGAAGTTAATTGTCGCCGAGCCGCATCCGCTGCCTTTCAAGAAGCCGTCGGACGGCTCGGCAAGTTTCCTCACGGCATCGACATTGTCACCGTGGCGGATTACTTTTCGCTTGGATCGCGAACCCGAGCTGCGTTGACGGTGGCACCATTCATCTGTCAGTTTGAAGAATATAGGCGTTCGTTACTCGAGCACGTGTTGGACACGAAGCTCACGCACTGGGAACTTGCCACGCGGCAACTCGCGACGAAAACAATCAGAGCTCTGGGTAATTTAGACCCGCAGTGGATCGGTGACGTAGGCATAAAAACAGTTCTGTCGCGCGCGACGAGTTCTGACTTGTCGACGCGCCACGGCGCTGTGCTTTCGATCGGTGAGATGTTACTCGTGACACAGCGTGCAAAAACAAAACTCGAAGACGACTGTTTCGAACGAGTAGCCGATTTAGTTCAAAGTATGGAAAGGGAGAAGATGTACAAAGGAAAAGGCGGCGAAATAATGCGTGGCGCGACGTGTAGGCTCATTGAGTGCGTGTTTTTGTGCTGCGACGAGAATCACAAGATTGACTCGAAGGCGACAGATGCCTTTGTCTACTTTGCGGAAGAGAGTCTGCAGTGCTGCAACGGAGACGTACAGGCTGCCGCCTCAGACGCCATCGCCGCATTTACAGAGACGAATTACGCTTCGCGTGGATCTCACCGTGCTCATTGCTTGCTATTGAGGCACGCTGAAATCGTCGTCAACGATCTCGTAGGTGTCGTGCGGCGTGGATCGGCGCTCGTATTAGGCGGATTTCCTGTGACAAGTCTTCTCGCCGCGAAAAATAGTGAAGATAAAAGTGCAACTCTGCGCGCGGTCATCACGGCGCTGTCGGTAGCCACGAAACCGGAAGAAGATGTAGAAATGAGAGACGCCGAGACGCGGGTGAACGCAACGATCAGTCTCTCGGAGCTGAGTGTGAAATTAATGTGTGCAGAGTGCCATGATATCGATGACGACGACATCGCCTTTGTATCGGACACTGCGATCGCCACTTTACTCGGATGTTTGTGCGACTACAGCGTTGACAACCGTGGCGACGTCGGCTCGTGGGTGCGAGAATCGGCGATGAAATGCTTCCCTGTGCTTGTCGCCGCTTTGCAAATGCGCAATGCTTTAGCTGCAGATCAGTCGCAAAACATCATGACAGCACTTCTCAAGCAAGCATTCGAAAAAATCGACCGCATTCGATGTCAAGCGCTTGTGACGCTCGTGCAGCTCGTGCGTGGTGGTGACGCGATTCGAGTTAGAATGCGAGTGCAGGCCAAACTAACAGTACACGCGCTCTCTGGTGTGCCAGACTACGATGTTTTACAATGTTGCTTGCCAGCGACTGTCGAAACAGCGCCAGATGCTTCCCATATCTCGACAATTTTCGCGACGTTAACTCCCGTTCTCGGCGCAGAGGCGTACGTCAACGCCGCGTTGAGCGGATGGTTTCTGAGTTGCGGAAGTGTAGGCGACAGTCTGGTGCGCTTTTCGACCGATGCGTTGTTACGAGCGATTAGGCGGTTTGAGGGCCTTCCAGATATTGTTGTGGCATCGATTATACAAGATCTGTGTCAAAACAAGCACGTTGATCGCGTTACGGTACCGGCTTTACGAGTGTGCGATGCCCTAATTTCGCACGGCGCGTTGGATCAGGCGCACACGCACGCGATTCAACTCATCGAAGCTATTCGTTGTGAGTGTTTCTCGAGCAGAGATATTTCAAAGCTCGTCACTGGGAGCGCATGCCTGGCTCACTTCGTCGGTGCTGCTGATAGCGTCGTTCACGAATCAGCATCGATGGGGCTACTCGCACTCATGGCGAACCGCTTCCCTCGCGTGCGTTGCGCAGCGGCGGAGCATTTGTACATTGCCCTCCTTGCTGTCGCCGAACCGAGTCGGGGAACTGAAAACGCAGCTGAAACCCTGTCGTTGAATTCGTGGGACGCACCACCGAGTGTCATGAAAGAAACACGCAAAATAATTTATAGTTTACTAGGACTAGACCTCCCAGCTTTCATGCTGAAAGCTTCGGGAAAACTTCGGGACCGACGAGCGGATGAAAGAGAGAACTCGACGTATGCGTCGCTCGTTGGAGATACCGGTTATTAGGTGATTGCTTTTACAGCGCTCGCGATTGTTCTACAAGTGATCTTACTAGGTAATGTATAATAAAACTAAACGCACTTCAACGACTTTGCAAAGTCACTAAAACAACTGCGAAATCATCGCCGAGACGAATCGGTTTGTGCACGGCGTCGACGTATTCGTCCTCTGAATTTTCGTCGAGCCAACTGCCTTTTATCGTTTCAACCCAAGACTGACGGAGTATACCCCTTTGCGCCTTCGCAGCGACAGTACTTACTCGAGATAGCCAGTCTGATGGCGGAAGTGGTCCCGAAGAAGCGCCCACACCAGCCTTCACGGCGCGGCGCGTAGCAAATATGAGCTGTTGATTCACGTCGATTGCGAAAGCTCTTGCGCAAACCGCCTCAAGCGTCGTAGTCAACATCCCAATGTTGGACATGCTCAAAAGCGGCTTGTTATGAGTTGGCACGGGCGCTTGTTTGAACGTTGGTAGTTTCTCATCGTTTTGATTCGCTTCAAGAGTCGGTGCTGATGCAATACCGCCTGATTCTGACAGCCTTTGCAAGACGCCCAAGCCACTCTCGCTCGCTTCTCCCAAAAGGAAAGATTCAACCACTTGTTTGAACGCAATCATATCTTCTTCGTACTCCGAATCACTATCACCATCGACATATGAATTGCGGGATGAACTAGCGTCAAAAGGTGCATCCAAAGTAGGCAAAAGGCAGTCAATGCCGAGCTGTTCAGCGTCGAGATCGTTTAGGAGTGAAGCGTACACTGCGAGCCTCGGCTGCATAAACAAGTTGAGTTTTCTGCGGATTTGTCGGCAAGCATCCACGACGTCTAAACGTTCGATCTCATCAGAAACAATCACCATGTGGTTACGAATGAGGCCAGCTGAATTACGATGTCTTAATTGACTGACGACGTCGTCGATCCTCTGCGCACTGACGACTTGTATCTCTTTACGAATGGCTCGCACCAACGACTGCACAATCTTTATCAGTGGTGATTTAGCCGTACACAACAAAATACATACACTTGAACGATCGTCACTCCGTGTTTGCGACCTTAAATCGCGATCTTCATCCAATCCAACCGGCGGTGCGACTTGGATTGCGTCAATTTCCTCAAAAGAACGCATCATCAGCGACGCGTCGGAGACTTGAATGACTCGTACGGTGTTGTCGATGCCCTTAAATTGGTACATTCCTAGATCGTGACAAAATTCAACCACATAATCGTTTTGAATGGCCGATTTCAAGGTTTCATAATCTGTTAAAATTTGCCCACCTTTGGCGCTGCGTGCAACCCTCGACGCAAAATTCAAGATTGCACCGAAATACTCGGAGCGTCCGGTGCGGATACATGGTCTGATGTCGGCACACTTACCAGAACATACACCCATCCCCACGCGGAGTCCAAAGAATACGTCGCGTCTTCCATTGCGCATGCGTCTCGCGCTCCGATGCGTCAACAGTTTTTTCGGCCAGTCGAGCTTCATGAACGCGCTTTGAGCAAGAAGAGCCCATTTGTACGCATCATTGGGCGAGTGGAAAGCGAGCAAAAATTCGCCATTTGATTCTCTAGACTCGTAACCGTTAAAAACTGGTAGCGTGGCGCGCACAGCCGCATTTAGAAGACCCACGGAGTCTTCCATCACGTCCTTTAATGCCACGCTGAGTTCCTTCAAACCTTCGATGTACGTGAAAACGATGGTGACTTTCATATCGTTCAGTCCTGGCGAATCATAATAAGATGGCTCCAATTGACGCACAGTGCGCAGATTAGAGAATAACGCCAAACGAGTTGCAAGCGACTTCGGCACGGCTTGCACCAGCTCGGACTGGAATAGACTCGTCTGGTGTATTTTATCGTAAGCCACCTTCTTTATGATTGAGACTTTCGCGTTTTGCGCGTAGCGGTACGCCGGGTTCACTTCCAACGAGCCTTCCTCTGTCGATGTTTCAGAATCGGACGCACGCCATCTTAGTCTTGTGCTATCCGTGGTCAGCGCAAACGTGACGTCGTCAGTAGGCGCTGACGAGTCGTCCAGCCCAACCTTGCCGTCAACTTGCACGGTTCTCTCGTCGACAGCCTCCGTCAAATCCAGCTCTTTGGCGTTCAACCCCATTTGATGGCGTCCCATGTGAAGCGCATGGAAAGCTCGGGACGTTTCTTTGATCTCACCTAGTATCGCCGCCATTGTTTCCCCTGAAATCACAGTCTGACCACCAGTGGCACAATCGGAGACGGCGCTGGCAATCGTCACGGCCCCCTTGTAGTATTCTCGTCGTCGCGTCGTGGGATGCGTTCTGCTCTGACAGAATCCGGTATGCATGCCGATACGTACGCGAAGACCGTGAATCTTAGGAATTTCACTCAAGGGACTAGCCTTCGCCCCGAGAGGAACTCTAAACGCATTCATTTGTCCTCTACCAGCATGAGTACTCACGTCGCCTTCGTCGTACATGGTGTCTTCTTGAATCACTCTACGACTCGAAACGGCGTTGAGTAAAAGTTCCTTTGCCTTAAAGTTGCGACCTTGTGTAGCTTGCTCGAAGATTTCTGCGTCGTACGCGTCGTAGACTTCATTACACACTCTAATGAGCGGTGAGTCCCAGGCGTAGTTTTGCATGCGCTCTTGAACCAGCATCGCGAACTTGAGCGCATCTCCTGCAGAGTGGAACGCGATGACAAAACTGTCTCCTTCCGTCAAAACCTCATAACCAAATGTTTGATGAATCGCCGCCCGCATTATTTTGTCGTGTATTGCAAGAGCCCGATTCATGTGAACCGAAGCTTTTTGCCAAAGCTGCGTCGAAGCTTGGACGTCTGTGACGACGATTGTGACTTCCGCATCGGTTGGAGGATGCGAGCGCTTGTATTGATTCAAAATTGTCTGGACAAATAAACTTTTCAGCAGTGCCCCTCCAAAGAATGCGAACATCGCAAACGTCAACAACCCAAGGCCAACAGATAGGGCCATTATCAGTGGACTCACACTCAACGCAGCCGACGACTGCGCATTTTGTGGATTCAGAATGGAGACGCCGTTGCACGTCACGCTTCGCACATTCGATAAAAATGTCTGCAGCACAGCCGGTGATGAGGCAAACGATGGCGTCACACCAGCTTCTGTAATAATACCTTGTACATCGGTGTCGGAAGCCATCCATTCTAACATGCTGAGCATGGATTTGAGCGCCTGGCGCATTGCCCCCCCACACTCTGCGCCGCTATTGACTGGTTTGTAATACACATCCATTTGGGTAGCCGCGAGGTTACTCAACGCGCTCGACGACGACAGATAAGGCTTAAAAGCATTCACCACGTCTCCAGGAAGAAAAGCGATCGAGCTTGGAGTTTCAACAACAAAAGCAGCGACTTCAGAATATGACAACCCACGAAAGCTCGGTGTAGCCAACGTAAAAGAAGCGTTTGCAGTGACCAGTTGTGAAAGGTAAGTGCGATAGAATGCATTTGCTTCGGGATCGAGAATGCCAGCCAAGACGATTGGTGCCGTTACCCCGTTTAAAAAGGTGTTCAAGCGCACTATTTCGGGATGCCCCCACGTCGTGGCGTCGCCGCTTAAAATTGCCGCGACGGCCACAGAGTCGAGCGCCAGAGTCGTCCCTGTCGCTCCTAATTGAAGAACACCTTTATTCAGTCCCATTCGTGCCTCAATCGAGAACAACGGTAGCCTTGATAGAGCGGCGAGAGGAGTGCCAACCAAATCAATCCCAATCGCCATACCGTTATCGGCAAGGATATTTGCCAGTGCGCCCTCCGCAGTGGTCAGTTCTCTAATGGCGAGCGTTGAGCTCGAATTGTACGCTTCGTACAGGGCGCGTAACGAGTACAGAAGCCTATTGAGTGTGACTGGAGCAGTGACTCCGACCTGTATAGCCTGTACAGTGGTTGATGTTGTCACAGCCGCGACGCGAGTCCCTTGACAATAGACATCTGCGATGAGTCTTGCAGACACAAGCGCGCCTATTTCGTCGTGCATCGCAGCAAAGCCATGTTGTTCGGCGATTCGCGACGATTGTGCGCTCGTGAGAAACCAGTTCCAGAACGCCACTGTCTGCTTCACGTTTTCACAAGACGCCCCGGCTCGTAATCGATCGCTCTCCGTGAAGCCAACCATACCAGTCCGCAATACGACGTACGAGTACGTCGTAAACGGCCAAGCTAAAGCATTCGTGAGCACCGGAGCGATGGTGGCCGTCAGGCGCACCGGGTTGTCGCCGTTGTTGCCAAATTGCAATCCTCGCGTCTTCACGGCTTGCAAAATCGACGCAGAGTTTGGGAGCACCGCTGTTGAGGTGCCTGCGTGAACGTAACCAGCGATGGATGCGTTCACCGCGTTTGCGTCAGCCAAAACGGCATAGCCCAACGAGTAATTCGTCGCCTTGACGTAGGACGTGACACCGATCCCTTGAGATCTCGTCACGTAACTCGACAACACCGCGGACCAGTCGGGTAGCTTTGACGTCCCCACCCCGCTCGCAAAAGATGCATTCATCGTCGATAAAGCACTTGTCCAAGCCTCCGTCGTCCCAGAACTGTCTTGACGCACCACTATTTTGATCAACTCGTTCGGAAGCGTCATCGTCGGATTCAACGCCGTTATCGCGGCGTCGTTCCAACGCGTGATATTTCCCAAAAACACCCCCAACAAGGCGTTGGCGTCGAATTTAAGCACCGTCGCCGTGCCGCTATACGTAGAGTCTGGGAGATTGTACACCAACGCCACCGCTCCTGCGATGACGGGGTACATCTGTAAATCGGGGTACGCCGCGTACGCCGTATCATTCAACAACGCGTCACTGCACGCGAAATCTACCTCGTCCACGCCTTTGCTATCCGTACACTCCACGCTGGCGTTTTGTATTCGACACAATCCACTTCCACTTCCAAATGAGTTATACGTCACCGTCACGTTCGCCGTCGCCTGCGCGTACGCGCTCATCGCCTCTCCGTACACGCTCGCCGGAAAGGACGCGCCGGCGCCGATCAACGTCACGGCGTTCGCCGACACCGTCGCCCACGTCCACGACGTCGCGCACGTTATCACCGCTACCACCCTCCACGCCATACCGCGTCCACGCGCGCGTCGTCGTCGCGCATTCGTCACCGCGTTCGTCTTCAATTTCGTCGTCGTCGTCGCGCCTCGCGCCAACCGTCGACTGAAATCGCACCCATCCGCGTCGTCGTCGCGCGCGTCGTCGCCCGCGCCGCGTCGTCGTCCGCGTCGTCGCGTCGGCGCCATCCCACGCGTCGCGCGTCCCGTCCGACGGGACGTCGCGCGCACCGACGTCTTCTGACGCAGTCGCATTCGCGTTCGATTGCGATGGCCGTCGTCGCGCGCATCGGCGCATCGGCGCGTCGGCGCCCGTCGCGGTTGGATGGTTGGATGGCACACCGCGACGCCGACGCGGGCGAGACGACGACGGCGAACGACGCGACGCGAGGTCGACCGCGCCGACGCGACGCGAGGACGACCGCGCCGACGCGACGCGACCTCGAACGCGCCGACGCGACGCGAGGACGAACGCGAGGCGGCGGCGTGCCGAACCGACGGACGGCGCGCCCGCGGTGCGGCGCGGTGCGGACCGATCGGCGCGCTCGGGGAGGACGAGGTGATTCAAAGGCCGCCGCGAACGAACGCGAGCAACCGCGATGTTTCAGATCGTCGCCCTGAGCGACGGCGCGGTGAAAATCGCGCCGGTGAACTTGGGCAAGAGCACGCTCGAGGCGGTGACGCAAGAGTTGGAGTCGTTGTACGTCGATAAGGTGCTCGCAGAGTGCGGGGGGTTGTGCGTGACGCTGTATTCCATCACAAATATCTCTGGAGGGACCGTGTTGGCGGGCGAAGGGTGCGTGTGCTTCGAGGTGACGTTCAAAGTGGTGCTCTTCAAGCCGTTCGCGGGAGAGGTGATCGAGGGAACGTTGCTGAGCGCCGACGCGCACGGGGCGCACGTGTCGATTGGGTTCTTCAAAGATATATTCGTGCCCCCGACGAACATGCAGGCGCCGAGTGAGTACGACGATGACTCCAAGGTCTGGATGTGGGACTACGATGGCGAATTGATGGAGATGAAGGTGGGCGAGCGGTTTCGCTTTAAAGTCGTCGCCGTGCGCTTTCCCGAATCGCCAAAGACGGCGGAGGAACTGGCGAGTCTCACCCGGGAGAGCGGCGCCGCGCCGCGAGATGGAGGCGACGCCGCGTTCGCACCCATGCTCGTCATCGCGGATATCAACGAAGACGGTTTAGGTTTGTGCTCTTGGTGGGAAGAAAAAGACTAGACGAAGAAGACGACGTAGCCAAGACGCGGAGACGTCGGAACAAAACCTCAAATTCACATAGCCCAGCCAGCGCGTGAACGCTCCCCGATATAGACGAGCGACACGACTTAAAGTAGCGATAGTTTTCTTAATGCATCGGCACGCCCGAATGCGATCATCCGAGCGGATGTTCGACGCTACGACGGTTTTCGTCGCGAAGCCGCAGCTCTGCGAAGCTCTGCGCGCTAGGTCACCCGTGTCGACACTTCGACGCTTGGTCTCAGTCGCCTGATGTCGTTCAAGCGCACGCCCTCGACGGCGGTCGACGTCCCGGACATGAAACGCGTGCCTTCAGTGGGTTCGCTGAGCACGAACAAAGCGCGCCACGCGCTCGACGTCGTCGTCGACGATGTTTCGTACACGGTGACGAATGCAAAGGCGTCGTCGGAACCGCTCGCCCTATTGTCAAACGTCACGGCGTCGTTCGAACACGGCAAGGTGCACGCGTTGATGGGAGCGTCGGGAGCTGGGAAGACGACGCTGCTGGACGTCATCACCGATCGAGTGACGTCGGGAGAGGTGAGTGGGGGCGGCGTCTACTACGGCGGCAGACGGGCGTCAAAGGCGATGTTTCGGCAGTGCGCGGCGTACGTCGAGCAGAGGGACACTCTGCTGGCAATGCTGACGGTCAAAGAGACGCTCAACTATTGGGCTGAATTGAGAGCACGAAACGAAGAAGAACGCGTGGAAATTTTGGCTCGAGTGCCGGCGATCATCGAAGATTTAAACTTGGGTGAATGCTCTGAAGTCATCGTCGGAGACGCGCTCAAGCGCGGCATCTCGGGTGGGCAAGCGAAACGCACGAACTTGGCACTCGCGCTGGTCACGGATCCGGACGTCCTTTTCCTCGATGAACCGACGAGTGGATTGGACAGCGCGACTTCGCTTGATATTGTGCAAATTCTGAAGCACTTGGCCTGTTCCGGCGTTTGCGTCGTCGCCACCATTCACTCTCCAACTTCGGAGGCGTTTCGGCTATTCGATTCATTGCTGATGTTGAAGAAAGGGCGCGTTGCGTTTGCTGGAGCGCTCGATTCTGTCACGCCGTACTTCCGTGGATTGGGCTACGATTACGATGCGTCGTATAGCATGGCGGACTTTTTCGTCGGCACCGTGGCGAGCGACGACGTCGATTTCGTCGGCGCGTTCGCCAAAAGTGCCGCCGGCGCAGCGAACGCGTCGCGCGTCAAGATGATGTCGAAACAACAACTACCGGCGCCGCCTCAACCCAAAATCACGCGTGGTGCGATGTCGAAAGTCGCGACTCTCATCAAATATCGAACGCGATACAATTACAAAACGCCCGATTTTGTCGCCGCGCGTTCCGCAGGCAACTTTTTGTTTGGATTCGTTATGATGTCGTTGTTCTGGAAAATTGGCGAACCAACCGGCGCGGCACAAGACCAATCGACTCAGTTAAACGTCGCAAGTTTGCTTTCGATGCTGAACATTTTGCCTAGTTTTCAAGCTTCCGGTTACATGCCGAGTGTCGTTATGGAGAGGGCGATGTTCTATCGAGAGGTAGACGACGGCGTGTACCCCTTGTCGAGTTACATCGCGTACAAAATAATCGAAGAAGGCGTGTTGGCGATTCCAGTGTCGCTCATCGCGCAAATGATGCTGTATCTTGGATGCGGAATTCAAGGAAGTTACTTCTACTTTTGGATCATAAACTACGGCGTCATGCTGTGCGGCATCGCTTTGGCGTACGTGTGCGCCGCCGCGGCGCCCGACATGGACAGCGCGAACACGCTGTTGCCAATTTACAACGTAGTACAACTTCTTTTTAGCGGTATCATCATTCGCGTTCAGAGCATGCCGAAGGGATGGGCGTGGTATCGCCACACGCTCTTCGTCCGATACGGCTGGATGGCGCAAATGAGAAATCATTTTCGCAACTCAGAGCCGAAAGTGTTTGTGGACGACTCCGGCACCGCCGTCGGTGTGTCAGATTTTTACGGTGTCTCGCATTCGCTCGGCACGAATATCTTAGCCGTGTTCGGAATTTGGCTGTTTTGGATCGCCATGGCGTACGCGGTCATGAAAAACGTGCGACACCAGAAGCGGTAGGCAAATCTTCGAAAAAGCGCCGAAAAAAGGAGAAAGGAAATCTCGCGTGCCAGCGCATCCGCGCATAAAATTTATGCGCGCACAAAATGTATATACTAGACGGATTTAACCTATGAAGAACACCCAAAGAAAGCGAACGCGCCCGCGAAAACGCGTCGCGCGGTGACGCGGAGAGAATAATCGCCGCGCGCGCGCGACGGGCGCGCCACACCGCGACGCGTCCGACTCACGACCGTAACATCCACCATGGCTAAGATCGCCGCCAAGAAGACCACCAAGACCAAGAAGACCGCCGTCAAGGCGAAGAAGGTGAAAGACCCGAACGCCCCGAAGCGCCCGCTTTCGGCGTACATGTTCTTCGCCAAGGATCAACGCGCGGCGATTTTGAAGAAGAATCCGTCGTTCGGTGTCACGGACGTCGCCAAGGCGCTCGGTGCGCAGTGGGCGAAGACGACGGACAAGTCCAAGTACGAAGCGGAAGCGGCCAAGGACAAGAAGCGCTACGAAGCGGCCATGGCCAAGTACAAGAAGTAGATTGGAGAATCGCGAGAATTTTGGCAATTCCAGCGCGCGCGCGCCGGCGCTTCCTCGCCGTCGACGACGAACCAAGCGTCGATGATGATACGATGATATAATAATGGGACGTAACACTCTTCTAAAACCGGTACACGAGCCGCTCGACCACCGCAGCCGTGCGCGCGCGCCCCGCTCGCCGCGCGCCCGCCCAGCCCCACGATCGCGCATTCGCCGCGTCACGCGCGCCCGTCCTTTGGCGACCGACCGACCGAGACGACACATCGACGCCGGCGAGAGAAGCGCCGCGACGTCGCCCCCTCGACATGGGCGCGCGAAAGAGGTCGGAGCGATCGCCGACGAAGAGAGGTTCCGCCGCGCCCGCGTTCGAGGACGTCTTCTTGTCCCCCGACGACGACGGCCACGGAGAACGGTCGGGGGCGAATTCACCGCCCGCGCTGACGCTTCAAGCGATGGCGGTTGAGTTGGAGAAGAAGCTTCGCTCGTCCGAAGAGCGCGCGGTGAAGACGAGCGCGCTCGACGCGACGAGCGCGGAGAAACGCGCGGCGATGGCGCGAGAGGTGGCGCGGAAGGAGCGAGAACGGTTGAGAAGCGCGCGACGCCGACGCCACCAAACGAAAGAGCAGCGAGAGAAGGAGCGCCTGCGCAGTCGAAATAGGCGATTGCAGATGACAGAAAAGCAACGTTCTACGGAGGCGCAGAATAAACTCAAGCGAAGAGCGAGCGCGAAACAACAGAAGGAGACCTTTGAGGCGGCGACTACGCTCGCAGAGGCCGTCGGAGACGGCAAGCCAGCCGAGTCGTTTGCGTGAATAACAACTGTTGAACCGTGATTGGCGCTGCTTAACGACGTCACGTAAACCCCAACTATAGAATATAACCCCTGACTCCTTCGCGTTGATGCGTTGTAACTAGAACCGTCGAAGCGGAATCCCACTGCGCACAAGTCTTTTAGCGACAACGATTGACGATTACATTCGGGATCGACGCTACGCAGATTCTGCCAAACATTGCTCCGCCAACTCAAACTCCTCCGTAAGCTCCTTCGCGGACTCGTCCATGAGTTTCCGCGAGCGCTCGTCGATGCTCAACCCTTGCACAATTTGCCATTTGCCACCCGTGCACGTCACCGGGAAAGAGTACACCAGCCCCTCTGGGACGCCGTACGACCCGTCAGAGATGACTCCCATTGAAGTCCATTCACCTTCTTTTGTGCCGTGAATCCAATCGTACACGTGGTCACACACCGAGCTCGCCGCGCTGAGCGCTGATGACAACTTTCTCGCCTCGATGATTGCCGCGCCTCGCGCGCGCACGACGTCTACGAAATCGCCGTCGAGGTAGGCGTCATTTCCAATCACCTCCCGCGCGGGCTTACCCTCGATCGTGGCGTGATTCACGTCCGGGTACTGCGTCGACGAATGGTTCCCCCAAATGATCGCATTCTTCACCTCTATCGTCGCTTTACCGCTTCTTTCACCCAACTGCGCGAGCGCTCTGTTGTGATCGAGCCGCGTCATGCACGTGACGTTGCCTCTGGGAATCGACGGCGCGAATTTCGCCAAAATTTTCGCGTTCGTGTTCGCGGGATTGGCGACAACGACAATCTTCACATCTTTCTTCGCCTTGCTCGCCAACGCGCTCGCTTGCTGTTTGTAAATCGCCACATTTTTCCCCAGCACGTCCTTGCGTTCCATGCCTTGCTTGCGCGGAAACCCGCCAACCATGATCGCCACGTCAACGCCTTCGCACGCCTTTTCGCAATCCGTGAACACGTCCACCGAGACGCACGCGTCGAAGGCGCAATCCATGATCTCCATCTTCACCCCTCGCAGCGCTTCGCTCGCGAACTCGACGTCCAACAGTTTCAACGCAATCTTCTTCCCAGGCCCTGTCGCCGCGCCCGCGCACACCATCGGGGCGAGCGCGTACCCGATTTGCCCCGCCGCGCCGGTGATGAGAACGGTGACGACGTCATCGACCGTGGACGCGGGCATCGTCGCGGTCGCGCGCGCTTCGAACGCGTCGAAGTGACCACGCGAACGCGACGTGCGCCACGGGACGGATCCGCGTCGTCGATCGCGGCAGCGTCCGTCAAACGCGCGCGCGCGACGCGCGAAACCTCTCGACGTCGAGCGCGAGACGGGATGCCTGCGACGCGGTCGAGGTCGCGCACCAGGCGCGGGACGGCGCCGCGCGAGGCGGGCGCGGACTTGGATGACGTGGACTGCGTAAACGTCGTCGGTGACGTTATCGACGACGGTACGGACGATGCGCGAGTGATGCGGACAAGACGAACGACGCGAGCGTCGACGTCGCTTAAGTCGCGGTCACCGTCGCCGCGGTCGTCGACGAAGGCTACGAAGAAGAAACGAGATGGGAGCGCGACGACGCGCAGACGACGCGAACGCGAACGGGTACAAAAGGAAAGAGGGGACGCGTCGTCGAACGACGGAGGATCGACGGAGGAAGACGCGACGGGCGAGGCGCGACGGTTCATAAAACCGGCTGCCGTGCTGCAATATTTAGAGCGCGATAATCGAAGACGAAACCGAGCGCCGCGCGGCGAAAAGGCGGGCCTCTTCGAGCGCGCGGTGCGACGCGTCTCCAGCGCGATTTTGTGGTACGTGTTAGGGATGTCTCCAGGACACGGTTTGAACGTGCGCCGGTTTTACATGTGGATTTACTTCATGGTGGCGTTAACGCTCGAAAATTATCTTATGTGTAGAGGCGTGCGCGTGCAGGGAGTGGCGCACGTAACACTCAACGATACTCAAGATCCATCGTTGTTCCTGAAGGGGCTGTACACGCGATACTTGCCACTCGCCACCATTATCGATTACGTCATTTTGATTGGTTTCTTCCGTATAGACGTGCACGGTCGACCAATGCACGACTTTGAAGACGCCGGTATTCTCATACGACACGTCGTCAAGTCGGTGATGCGTCATCCCGCGGTTACGTTGAACATCGTCGGTTATAAATACTCTGGGCACAGCTTTGACCCGGCTCAAATTGTGACGTTACTCGTCGCGCCACCGCTCGTGGCTATGGCGCTCATCAGCGCCATGGAAAGGTTTAAAGCCGCGCTCGCGTGCTGTGTCCTGAATTTTATCTTGTATCCCACGTTTTATGTCGGGCTGGACAACATCGCTCCGATATATCGCGGCATACGTATGCACTTTAGCGTCAAAGGATGGGTTGTCGCGACGCTCGCGCCGCTCGCGCTCCGGTATCACTTGAATGCGATGTCGCGTGTTACTGCTTACTTACGCGGTAGACTGAGCCTGAGTTTGGTAGCAACGGGTTTGGACGCGTTCGCGGTGCGCCGCGGTTTACTCTTCAAAGCTTGGCGTCGTGCGACGGATAAATATTTGCTCGGCAAAGACACCCAAAAGAGCGACTTGTCGGAATTTAAGATGCGAAGTTCGTCGACGCTTGGCATAAGCGTTCAAGAAGTCGCACACATCTCCAAAGAGCTGCACATGAGCGTTCAAGAGATGAGAGCTCACATGGACGGCGTGCGAGTCGCGTTCAAGCCTAAGCAAACCAACAGACAGAAAGAGTCTATGAAACGTCAACTCACCGAATTTGCGGAGCTTTTTACCGATGAAGTGAACGCATCGCCGTCCAAGTCGGTTGACGTCGACTTTTCTGCGCAAGAGGTTTGGTTGCGAGGTATCGAGCTCATTAACACACCGAACGGCGAGTTCGCGATGTTTTTGAAAAAACTGCAGTCGACTAGCTCCAATGAGTGCGTTACTCAAGTCGACGTCTTTACTCGGAATCAACGAGATACGTTCGCTCGAGTGCAAGGTCCATTGAAATTCATGCACGTAGGGACGCAAAGCACTCAAGCAGTCGCACCTTGCATCGTCGGCTCCAGCGCCGTAGCCGTCGCGGTGGGGAGCGCACGCGCCATTACGTTCATCGGTAGAAGGTTGAATGAATCAGACATGACAGTGCGCGTCGGTAGCGGATCGACGCGTCCAGCCATGGGTGGTAGACCCATGAAACGCCTTCAGGCTGCGACGCGCCCGCGAAGAGAGGCGCGCAAAATGATCGACGTCGAATTGATTACGAACTTGAACGACGCCGATTTGCACGCGGTCTCCGAGCGATCCGACGACTTCGAGACATACGAAGTCACGATTTCCGTGCTCAGTACTGCGTCTCGGCAATTAAAAGAGCAAGGTCACTTTGTGTTTCAGGCTTCGAACGAGACGAATGGCACGTCTCAGGTCTTCCCGATAATCGCCAGCTCACACGTGGAGATGGTGACGGAGCTCAATCGACATTTCGGCCTCAGACCCATCAGATCGAGCGAGCGAATATTCTTGCTCGCGGTAGGACACGCCTTGGCGGGTGAATATTCAAGAGATGTCGTCGGGCGACTGATTCACGTCGCGTACGGTCAGGAGCTCACGCATCTCGCCGCAGCTCTTATGGAGTTTGCCTGAGCGATGGGTTGATCATTGATATTTCTGAACTGGTATTACAGCGTGCGACTGGCACGTACGATTTCATTCCGCCGCGAACTGTGCCGAGGCTTTGAGCATTCTATTCTTTACCGCAGCCGTCAGCGGCTCTGCGTTATTTAATAAACGCAACATCGCTGGAAACGATCCAAATCTTTTCGTCGCATCCGCCGCCGCCGTCGCGTCCCATGTCAATGCCGTCTCTTCGCAAGCTACGTAAACGATCTCCGTCGCGTCTCGCGCGTCTGGATGTTTAGCTACGCCCTTTTGCACGCGCGCACCGATTTCTAACCCACCCTTGCCCACATTCAATCGCAAGTATCGCTTCCGTGCGTACTCGCAGAGAATGCGATAGCGCTCGCGTGCCACGTCCTCCACGTTCGTCGAGCGCTCGAACACGACGTCGCCGAGCGGCAGCCAACGCTCGTCGTCTCCACCGGCGCTCGTCTTGCGACGGGCGAACAGAAAGAATTCAACCGTGTCCGTCATCGCGTCGGCGTCGCAAGACACCGGCCCCACCGCACCAGCGATGTTCTTCGTCGATGGCGTCGTCGTCGCGGCGTCCAGCACGCCACCACCGGTACCGAGACGCTGCGACTTACGTTTGCCTTTGCCAGCGCGCGCGACGTGCGCGTCGCGCGCGTGCGCGTGCAGTCGCGTAAACGTCGCCGCCAACGTCGCCGCCATTCCGTCGCGCGTCGAGCTGTGTCGAAAAGGATGGATCGGACGTCGAATGCGACGCGGAAGAAGAAAAAGTACGAAAAGAAGAATCAGAATCGCGCCGCGCGAAGGAACGCCGCGGCGGCGACGCGCAAACGCGCGCGCGATGACGTTGACGCGCCGAGCGAAAAAGTTGTTCGAGACGACGGTGACACCGATGGCGGGCTATCTACCTCGTACTTGGCCTCGCTCGATGAAGGCATGAAACGCGCGGTGAAGCAAAATCGCAAACGGGCGCGAGAGGCGCAGACGTTGCTCAAGCGAGCGATGAAGGTGAAGGATGTAAAGTTTTTCAATCGGCTGCTCAAGGATTTCGGGAACGATAAGCAATACGGATTCGCCAAGGAAGCGTTTGAACGCATCTCTCGCGTTGGCCTGACGCCGAACGTGTATTCCTACACAAATATGCTCAACGCAGCCACGCGCGTGGGAGAGGTTATGGAAATGAGAACGATTTGGAAGGCGATGAGCGACGCGGGCATCGAAGCGAACGAGGTAGCGTACACCGTGCTCGTCAAGGGAGAGTCCCAGAATGGCCATATCGATCGGGCGCGATCAGTGATACGTGAGATGATAGATTGCGGCGTTGAACCAAATCAGCGCACGTACGCGACGTTGCTGAGAAATTGCGTGCGATACGGCGACGTGAAGAATGCGTCGAAATGTCTGGAGATGATGCGCGAACGCCATGCATCGCTGGACGCGACGGTGTGTGAGTATTACATCAAAACTCTATGCGGTGAGCTCATGGTGCAGCAGGCGTTGGATTTCATCCGAGACGCTCAGCGCGAAGGGATCGTGGTAACCGCGCAGTCGTACGTGGCGTTGGCGGTAGCTTCTAGTTTAATGATGCCCGACGCAGACGTAGCGGCGAACGCGTGTCGCGACGCCCGAGCAACGCTCGACGTCGACGCCGAAAAATCCGCGGCGAAAGCGGGCGCGACGACTCGATACGACGATGATGACGTCGAAGATCCAGACGCGCCGTCGAAGAGCGTGCAATTGTTCCTACAGCTACGAGCGCAAGACGCGTCTAGGGAAATTGAAGAAGTCGAGGCGTACATGAGAGACGTACCGCTCGCCAGAAGGAAACAAATCGCCGATAAAGCCATGAAAGGAGTTGATCGGGCGCCAAATGTGCGAATAGTTGGCGAAGACGAGGCGGAAAGGCCGCCGAACATCGCCGGCGATTCGGATGTGCGCGTCGAAGTGTGTAGCGGTCACGGTGACTGGATCACGCGCAAGGCGAAACAAGATTCCAAAATCCAATGGATCGGTGTGGAAATGCGTCGAAACAGAGTCGCAATGACGTGGATGAAAGCCCTTCGGTCGGGCGTGGACGCAAATCTCGCGCTCGTGTGTGGCATGGCGAGTGACGCTTTTGACGCGAGACGGATGCCTATGAATACGGCGAGCGAAGTCTACGTCAATTACCCCGACCCTCCAGAATGGGTGGGGAGCTCGCAAGTGCTTATTAATGCAGAATTCATCCGAGACGTGCATCGCGTACTCAAGCCGGGAGGTCACTTAATTTGCGTCACAGACGACTCCGCCTACGCCATGCGCATGTGTCGCGAGCTTTACAAGGCTCGCGCGTTGTTCATCCCGGATCACCCTCACGTCGACCGTCCGTTCGTAAGTGGGGTGCCGGAAGATTACGGATCTTCATATTTCGACAGCATGTGGACTCTTGGGAATCAGCGCGATCGATACTTTTTGCGGTATCTCGTGAACAAGTGATGTGGCTTTTTAGTTCGGGTACATGTATGAAGATAATCCCGGCCAAAACAAAAAACCCGATATGCACGCCCCCCTCCCGTTCGCAGATGACGCGCCCGCGTCGCCAGAAAACGACGCGCGTGCGCGAACGCACACGATGGGTAAACGCTGCGTGTTCGCGACGATCGCGACGATCGTCGCCGTCGCCATCGCCCTCGGCGTCGGCCTCGGCCTCGGTTTGAAAAGTGATGCCGCGGCCGGGGTTTTTGTCTATGGAGAGACGGAATTAACCGGATTCTCCGCCTACGAGTTTAACGGGAACCCGAACAACGCGCTCAACTTTCGCAGGGGCGTCGCGTCGCTGTCGAGCACGGTCGAGTACAACGACGTCACGATCACGAGCGTGACCGATGTCGCTCGACGACGCGCGGCGCTTCGTAAGATTCTCGCGGTGAGTTCGCGGGTGAAGATCGCGTTCAACGTCGCGGTGAGCGACGCGACGGAGCAAACGAGCGTGAAGACGACATACCAAGCGGTGGACTCGACACAGTTGACAACCGCGCTCACGGGCCAGGGCTTGTCGGTGACCGCCGCGACGGCGCCAACGGTGACGGTGACGGCGCCTGCGCCGTCCGCGCCCGCGGCGGTTTCGTCACTCTCGGCCGCCGCAAGATCGAGCGCGATCGCAGCTGCGCTCAATCCGACGCCAATCTCTGTGATTCCAGCCGCAGGTATCACCACCGCGGCGAGTGGCGCTTCTCGTGTCGACGGGCGCTCGCTCGCGGCCGTGACTCCCGCCATCGACGTCGATTCTTGCTCTGCTGAATCCGCCTACGCGACGGCGGCGCCGCCTACGACGTACGTTCGGGACATCACGTCCGAAATCTTCCAGACGCCGACGATGATCGTGTGTTTCATGAGCAATGTTGGCTGGTTTAAAAATTTAAACTCCGGCGCATACATCGCCGAAATCGACGCGAGCTTTTGCGAAAATCAATATAAAAAAGGTGAGCTGATTTACTCGTGGGTCGTCAACGCCACTGGAGCGAACGTGACGGACACGAGCGACACGAGGGACTTCAAGATCAACGTTTGGGTGGCCATGCCGCAAGACGATGGTTCGATGATGAACGTGGACACGGAGATGAAAGTTTTGTATTCGGACATCGCGATCAACGGCGACAGGGTCAACATAAAAAAATCCATCTTCACGTACCAAATGCCGAAGATTCCAGACGGCAACGGCGGGGAGGTATCGCCGATGGTCGGTTTCGTCGAGAGATCGTGCGATATCACCGCCGACGCAGACGCGGTTTGCACTAAAAACGCCACCGTTTGGTATGAAAATTCATACGACGGCAGCAGTGATTTTGAAGCCGCGACGCGGAGCGAGACGCTCACGGGTGGCGTCACAAAGGCGGTGTTCAAGTACAATGACGAAGGCCTCGCCGAAGGCAAAGTCTTCGCCCAGGACGGCAAAGCGAAACTCCAGCTAGGCTCTACCTACTACTGCGACAACATCGCGTCTCGCAAGTACGGCTCTGACAGATACACCCTTTACGACGATACGTGCGCATTGGTGTCGCGAACGAGTTCGTCGGCGCTCAAAGCCACGGTGAGCGGAACCGAATACATCGCCTGGGTCATGTACGGCGGGGGCGTCGATCTCCCTACCATGAACTGGATGGCCGACCCACCCGTGGCGTATACTCCGGGCGAATTGGCCGCCGCCAAAGCCGCCTTCGTGAATGGCCAACCCGTTGAAATGATTGTGGATTGGTCTGATTCTTCACAGAACGTCGACAAGACGCTGCGCGCGGGGAGCGGCGTTCTGTACAAGGTTTCGCCCGTCGTCGTCGCCGTGAGCGCGTATCCGGATATCAAGGTTACCGTGAACGTGTATCCATCGGATGGCAGTTTCTACAGCATCGAAGTGGTATACAATTCGAGTGAATCGACGTTAAAAACCGTGAGCAAGTCTACAGACTCGAGTTTTGCCGAAAGAGATTTCATCTTCGCGACGGATCTGGGCTCTGAACCCGCCAGTTTTTGGGGACCAGTCACCGGTTCGGGTACGTTGCTCAACGCAACGCACGTCAAGTTGAGCAAGACGACCGTTGTGAATC